>ENA-ORNF01000588-ORNF01000588.1-human-gut-metagenome-genome-assembly--contig:-NODE-588-length-36756-cov-6.434293_pt1 | contig 36756 bp, 39 predicted proteins | sample MGYA00242110_ERZ509012 | MGnify/ENA primary metagenome ERZ509012 (study PRJEB26280, sample SAMEA2338714) | human gut metagenome | biome: human gut; feature: human-associated habitat; material: faeces...
CGCTTCACGCCTATCTCACCGGCTTAACAAGTCCGGATTTCGCGCCCCACCCCACTAAAGCCCCCCCCCCAAGTGCTTCTGGTTGAGAATGCCGTGAATAGCATCATTCTTTGAGTCAAGAAACATTCGGGGCAAGTTTAGGATCGTTTCGATCCTACGAGCATCGTCATCCGTGATGTCGTGGTTCTGCTGATACTGAACCTCAAGCAGCACTCTCAGTTGAGTGCCCTCAGAGCGAGCCGCAGCGAAGCCCAACACTTGGATTTTATTCAGACAGTTGGCAATGAATCGGTTGAGATTGGTCTTACGAAGATGCTGGAGATCGGAAGGATTCATTGGTTGTTTCCTTATTTGTTGCAGGGTCAATAATCAGGACGCAATGCTTCTGTCACGCAGTACGGCCCGGATGGCATCCTGTACATTCAAGCCTTGCTCTTGGTAGTGCTTGATGGCATTGATGTCTTTGGCTGTGGTGGAGTAGAGAAGCTTTTGGAAGTCGCTCACGATGAGTCGGCCAATGCACTGCAAGGTGCCCACATTGACGAAGATTTCCGAAAAGACGCCGGCTTCGGTATGCACGGACTTCAGCATGTTGAACGCCCAGTCATCCATTACGAGTTGGTTGTCTTTGCGTACCCGTTCCAGCGTTGTGGCTTTTTGTCCCAGAAGGAACATGTTGGCCGAGTTGGAACTGATGGCCTTGCCGACGGAGTTGCCGTACAAGTCCTGTACAGACTGCGTGGCGATGATTGCCGAGCCGCCATATTTGCGGAACTTACGGTAGGCGTGTTCCATAAAGACCGAGACTTCTCCTTCTTTAGGCAGGTCCCATGCTTCGTCGATGATGACGATCTTCTTGCGGTTGCGTTCTCCGAGGAAGATTTCTCTTTGAATCTGCGAAATCAGCTGCAACAGCACAACCTGACGCAAGTGTTTGCGACCTTGGAGCTCATCTAGCTCCAGAACGGTCAGGTCGTTTTTGAAATTCACGTTGTTGTGTCCGGAAAAGAAACGCCCATAGCTGGAGTTCGACGTAAAGAGACCGAGCTGCACGCCGACGTCACGCACGCGCGGGTCTGGATCTTGCAGGCAGCGCTCAGCGATCATGTCAATCGTCATGGTTGAGGGCGGCATGACCTCCATTTTCCGAAGGTCCCGCTCTCGCTCGAGTTCCTGAACCAGCGTGTCGAGCTTTGATTGATTTTCTGTTTGCGACATCACATCACGAACTCGGGCTTCGAAGATGCGATCGATTTCTTTTCGTAAATAACGCGGCGCGGTTCGAAGCGCATCGTGATGCGCTCGTCCTTAAGCTGCTGTGCATTGACTTCCAGGCCTTCGAGCACCTTGTGGTAGATCTTGGGATCCAAGAGGGGCTTTAAGCGGTCGCTGATGAACTGCACGTTTCCGGGGGTCACATTGCCGATCAATTCCGAAAGCGCGAAACCCCAGGCTTCGATGTAGGAGCGAGAGGCGTCGTCGCGAGTCACTTGAGCATCCTCAGAAAGTGTCCAAGGCTGCAAGGTGATGATGGTTGGGCGAGTAGCCAGTACGGCGAAAACATGATCAAAAGCAAAAGAACGGTTGTGACCATTCGAGAGAAGTACGCTTCGGTCTTTAGACCATGAAATGTCGAGAGATAGCGTTTGAGATCCATTTCTTTGTCTTTGAGAATGTGGCTTAGGGAATCAGGCGTTTGATCCAGGGGTTGATCATTGACTTGCTTCGGCAAAAGCCAAATCCGTACCAATAGGCCAGGTGCAGGAGGTAACCGTCCGGATGCAAATCTCGGAACTTTCGATAGAAGTGGGAGATGATCATTCCGGTTACGGTGCAGACGAAAACTTGATTGATCATGATTCCCAGACCGAGACCGAGCAGAACCGGCAGACATTCGTCTGCCGACCACAGGAGTAGCTGCGGGGGCTGATCAGCTCGGGTTGGAATGCGTGTTTCTTTCATGGTTTTGACAACCGATATTTCAAAAAATTGCGAGAGACAATTTTGAAATGGGTGTCAAGTCGTTCTTTTCGTCTAAAAAGCAGGATTTGCTTCTGGCGATGTCAAAAAAAGGGGATCCGAGCAGATTTCGTTCTTAATCCATAGACAAGCGGAAAAAGATATGAACAAAAGGTCCGAAATCTGAGCCTTGTGGTGCGTGAGAGTGCAAGCGAGAAGACCGAATAAACAGGGTCGTAAGACGAAACTTCATCGGTAATGAGAATTACACGAAGCGGATAAGGCTCGTCTACAATGAATTCAAGTTGATATGCCTAAGAGGTGGGAATCAAAATGGCGCATGAGATTCAGAACAAAGAGTCTGATAACGATGCAGTGGCTACTCGTCAGACGACCTTATCTCTGCAAGAACGAACAACTGTTGACTTAGCTGGCTTGTCCGACGAGCAAATCGCTGAAATCAAGACTCAGCACGCCAAGAATCAACTGGATCTTCAGCGGAGACGGGAGGAGGTAAAAATCGATGTAGAGGCTCTCGATGCGATGCTTATTTCCATGAATACGCAAACTCATCAAGCTTCACTTCAGGGGCAGTCCATGACTGTCGAGCATACTCAGAACTCTTCAGTTGGCCGCACTGAGGTGATTGTGGGCAATACAGAAAAGGCAGCAAAAGGAAAAATTTCGCGCTCGGCTACGGGTGAACCTTCTCAGTTGCCATTTATTGCCATCATTGCAGCGGTGACAGCCATTGTTATTGCTCTGATCGTCAGCTAGGCTATGCGAAAGATCCGGCTTCAAATCACGGCGCCCGAGCATGCGGACAAGCGGAAGGAATACTTCTACCAGTTGTTGGCGACCGTAGAGTTACCCAAAGAACTCAAGCAGAGCATCCGGGATTTCACAGAAGCATCTCTTGAGCGCTTTATAGATTCCTGTTCACATAAAGGAGGCAAGCCGTATCGAGCCACGCGCATTTATACAAGCCCGCAGTGTTCGGTGACGATCCAAATAGGGCAGAAAGAAACTCTATGGGGCTACCTTAAGAATATTTGGATGCGGACCTTCTAATGAGCCGATACCGACGTCGATACAGTGACCGATCCCGAGGTTGGGACTATGCAATGGAGCATATTGAAGAAGCGCGGTCTTTTTCTGTAGAAATCGGTGGCTGTGACAACATCATCAAGTGCTATTTTTTTGGGCTTTCTAGTGGAGAGCTCGATTCATTCATGCGTGCATACGGTAAGCAGTACGGTGCAAAGGCCGAAGACTATGCACGGCGTACATTCCCGCATTGGAAAAGCGGTTCACGCATGATGTCCGGACTTGTGGCTAAACGACTGTTTTCGCTTTTGCCAGAATACATGGACGCTAAGAACAAGTTGGGGCTCGCAACGAAACTCTGGCAGGTTCTTTCCCCGGCTTCGCGGATTAGTCGTAGTGAACTGGAGTCGGTGAAAGGAAAAATTCGTATCCGTCGCGCATTTGCAGAATTCTTCGAGTACGGCGGATTGCCCAAAGGCGTCAATGCCGTCAACCGGCTCGAAGCCGTGAACGACGCCTTTCGCGAGATCTATCTCGCTGACGTCATCGTGCGCCACACGGTCTCTAATACCTCGGCGCTGCGTATGCTTCTCAAGCAGGTGGCAGAAAGTATCGGACAGCCGCTGTCTTTTACCCGGCTCACCAAGATGGTGAAGGAGGCCGGGATGCCGATAGCGAAGAACACCTGCATCAGTTATCTGCAATACGCTTGCGAAGCGTGCCTGGTGCTGCCGATCTCCAACATCGTCGGTAAGTTGCAGGAACGAGAAAGCAGCCGGAAGTATTACTTTGTGGACAATGGCTTCATTCGTTTGCTCAAGTCTGATCCAAAGGCCGACCAATTGGCGAATCTGGTTGCGCTTCACCTTCTTAGGCGGCATGGTTTTAATGACCGCGTTTTTTTCTACCGTCGTGAAGTTGAAGTGGATTTCTATTTGCCTGACGAGGAAACAGCTATTCAGGTATGCGTTAAGCTCGGCACGGATCCGAAGACTCTGGAGCGTGAGGTTGAGGCCTTCAATAAAATTGCAAAAGAGCTGTCAGTTACGCGATGCCTAATTGTCACAATGGAAGAGGAACGCACGATCGAATCCAATGGCCGGACTATCGAGGTTGTGCCTGTTTGGAAGTGGCTGTTGACAGAAGCCAGCGGCAAACAATAGGCGTATTTGTGAGTTTGCCGCCGATTCTTGAGACTAAACAACTCCCCTCTGAAGAGGGAAGGTTTCCTTCGACCAAGTACTGACTTTTCCACCCGCTCTGATCCGGCCTAACTCCTGGTCAGTTGGCAAATGGCTGTCACCAGCACCACGAAGGATTTTCTGACGAGCCATCTCCGGCGTCATCGCTTTTGGCTCCGACGCAAGTCTGGGATCTCGCTGATCCCGACTACTCGTTGACTTCAAAACGACATATCCCGCGTCAGTCAGGAACTGTTTCGCACCTTCAAGCTGCTCGACGGCAACTTTCGGAATATGGATTTCTTTTTCAATGTCAGCGCAGTACAAAAGCAATGCCGACAGTATGTCACGCTGGATGTACTGTCCGCTTCCTGCTTTCATTTCCTGCCAGCGTTCACTGAGATCTTTCTTTCGATACGTGTCCGTATACGGATCGTACTGACTGAGTTTCAGTTTGTAGGGATTGACCTCTGTTACCTTCAGCCCGGCACTTGCAGCCTTTGACTTCAGTTGAGCAATGAATCCCGACATTGCACTTTTACCCAGACTTTTACCGAAATGTCCTCTCTGAAACGCCTTCCAGCTATTTTTCTCAATACGTATGTCGCCGGCTATTGAGAGCAGCAGATTGATCGTCTGACCGTGCCGGCACTTGCGTTCGGCTGCAGCCACGCGATGCATCTCACGCAGTCGATCTACCTTGCGTTGATAGTTCTTACTTTTGACAAGCTTCGCTCCCTTTTTGATTGTGCCGTCCTCGTTATAGGCATCGGGATTGTTGCGTCTCAAGCTTCGGTCCATGGCACGAAGCAGACGTCGGGAGACTGCCTCGTTGAAGTTGTTTGACCCCGCAACCTGAATCTTGCCGGCAAACTCCTTGCTAAAAAGAGCAATACTCTGCGGCCCCGGATCAATCGCAGCCCGTTCGGTTACAGGAGCATAAACATGCTTGACAGGAGCCGTCCCTTCAAGCACGACCTGCAAGAAGAAGCGGTCTGACGAGCGGATGCGTTTACGCACCAGCCGGCAATACTTGATTTTGCGATACTTATCCGAGCGTTCGTTTTCTTTCAGCGCTCTCTGAATGTAATCGTCTTTCGGGTCGATCAGGACGCGATAGTCATGACCACACCAGTTCAGCACCTTTTTTTCAGGTCTGAACTTGAGCCCCGTTTTGTTGGTTTTGCCTTCAATACTGTGCAGACCGCGTTTGGAAGATTTGAAACGGGGCATCCCTCCAAGTCCGAGCTTATAGCGGTTTATCGCCTGAAAGACACGGGTGGCAATCTTCTGGGTCTCGTTAATGCCCAGTTCTGCTTTGCGACCGCTGCCTTCCCTGTGCCTTGCAATGACAGAGTGCAAATCGTATTCAGTCAGCCCGTATTTGCGGTCCAGGGCACGAAAGGCTGCTGTCCTCTCTTTGCCTTTGGGCATGGCGCAAGCCTGTTTCCAAGCGGTATCCTGCCGCATCTGCTGCAATTGCCCGATGGCTGTGCCAAGGGTGGCATTGTGCAGCTGACGGGCGAACTCAAGCTTGCGCACAATGGTACGCATCTCAGCATCGTCCACAGCAATCGGCAGTTCAATAACAAAACTCTGAAAGGTCATAGACACTGAGTTTAATAGCCCGCCTTCCTCCCTTCAATGAATTAAAGGGCTTCCGGCGGGAAAAATTCTGTGACATAACGAGCCGAAGTTGTTCGCTGCGTCAGAGCACGCAAGATGGAAACGACAGACAATCCGCTGTATGCATATAGTCGGATTTAAGCCCGAACGGTGCGGCCCGGTGATGACGTTGACCCGGGAGTGAGTTGCAGACTCGATGTCCTGGTCGAGTGCGCGTCGGATGTAGGTTCCCATCTTGCGTAGAACGTAATAACGAAAAATCGCGAATTTTCGTTAATACGGTTTACGTGGCGTAGAGAAGATTGCTTAAAAGCACGGAGCCCTGGCACAAAGACCAAGGCTCCGAAACTGGAGGACAGGATAACGCTCGCAATTTCAAATGTGTGGATAGGACGGTGTCCAAGACGGCCAGACTGAGGCAAAAGGCGGATTGTGCCGTGCCGGTCAGTCCTTAATCTCGCAATACTTCAGAATCGCATCGAGCTTTGAGAATAGGCATTCCATCAACGGCTCAAAGTCTCCGCGGCTGAGCATCGAGAACCAATACGGATCTTCCAGACTGTACGGCACATCGGCTTTACAGTTGATCGTCTCGTCCTTTTTACCTTCACGCAACCACGCCCAGTGACCGGAACATCGATGATCTCCGTAGCCAAAAAGTGTTTTCATCATGTCGGACAAGCTTTCCGCGAGTTCCGGCTCGTCGGCAAAGAAACCTCCGTTGGTTAGGCACACGCCCCAGCAAAAGCCTTCCGCCTTGCCGCGGTTGTTGGGGCGGCAGGCAAAGGAAAGACACCATTTCTTGGAAACCGAGAAAAGAAAGCGCAAGACGAATTTTTCGGGCTTCTCGGACGATACATTGTCTGTGTCACAGTCGACTTCGAACTTGTAGCGTTCGCGGCAAGCATCCGTCACCGCGCGCACGAATCGCTGCCAGTTACGCTCAACCAAGTCGGCGTAGGCCTCTGAAATGCAGGCTGCCGCCGTAACGTTTTCCGGAGATCGCAAAAGTTCGTAGAGCTTGCGTTTGCGGCCGGCCTGTGTGTCGGCTCCGTGAGTGAGAAGGTGCTGCGCAAAGGCTTCGACGAACCAGCGCACGTCGGAGAAGTCGATTCCCTCAACGGCCTTCAGCAGCATGTCGGCAAAGTCCACGATCGAATACCGAACGATGTCGGCGCCCTCAGCGTGCGAGGTCAACGGACCATCCGATTCGCTCAAGTCGGCAATCACCACGTTTTTGCCGCGCTGCAGTTTCATGGACAAGGACGCGCTCGATTCATAGGTGTCCGTTGCAACTGTCGCCTCTGTCGGAGCGCAGCGCACGATGACGAGACCGATGTCGCTCGAGCAAGGATTCGTGTCGGGCGACCTCGTTGTCTGCTCAAAGCAGACCTTCGTCTTGTCGGTCAGCTCCGGGACCGTGACGGAACGAGCAAGCCCTGCGGCTTCGATGTGCTGCGTGAGATCCTCGCAGAAGGCCTTGAGAAAAAGCGTTGACTGACCGTGCGAGGCTTTGGGATCGAGCAGAAACCCAATCACGGACGCTACGGACTGGGGAGTCGGATTGAAAAACGACAGCGGCGAGAAGGCGACGTTAACGCGCTCAACGATTCCGGCCGAGTCGGATTTCGTGTCGGTCAGAAGTGCGGTAGCCGATTCAAGCAGTTCCTGCGCTGATGCTTGCTTTGGTGTGGATGTCTTGTCGGAACGTTTTGGCATGGTGTTGTGTTTCAGTCGAAATATTCTTCCGGAGTCGGGATGCGGCCGCCGTGCTTTTCCATGTATTCAGTGAGGGGATAGAAGTAGCACTGCCAACGGGAATCGAGCGAATGGCCGTCGGGCGTTTCCCAACGGCTTTCGAATTTCTCCAGGTCTTCGCGCGTGAAGTCCACATAGATCGAGCCGTCGTAGGGTATCGCGATGAAGCCGCTGTCCGAGTCGAACGGGAGAATCGGGCCCACTTTGGTGTCGGGGAGGTTTTCTTGGATCCACTTCAGAAGTTCTCGGCGCCCAGGAATGGCTTCGTAGTCTTGGACTGCAGGAAATCCCATCGGATCTTTCTTGACCTGTGTGAACGTCACAAAATAGAGGTCACGCTTTTTTCGGTGAAAATAGCTTGTGAAATTGTCAATGCGTCTGGGCATGTCGGGCCTCCCGCTTGTCCGGTTGTCAGGAAGCCGAATCGTCCGGCTGCTCGTTGTCGCGGGCAGCGGTTGCAACCGTTTCCGTTGCTTGAGCCTGCGTGACCTTCTCGATCCAATTGCCCAGAGTTTCAAGCACGGCGGGCAGAACTGTCGTTGCGTTGCCTCGCACAAACTTCGTGAAGTGCCCCACGGAGTCGTTTTCGGTTGACAGCGGCTGAAAACCGTCCAAAGGTGCGTCCTTGGCGATAAGAAGGCGAGTGCGGCAATTACGGCGTCGGGCTTCGGTCACAAAGCTCGCAGCCGGATAGACCATGCCGGAAGTCCCAACGGCCACAAACACGTCGGCTCGGCGAAGTACGCCCGGAATCCAATCGAGACCGTGCGGACGCTCACCGAAAAGGACCACGTCGGTACGAACGGACCAGCCGGACGCTTTGCAGGCAGGGCACACGTTGCCTTCCTTGTAGAGTCCCAAGCGAGGGAAGGTCGCTCCGCATTCCGTGCAACGGCTGGTCAGAAACGATCCGTGCAGGTGAAAGACACCCGCGTCGCCCGCTTCTTCGCACAGCGTGTCGATGTTCTGTGTGATGTGGATGATGTCGGCCTTGTTGCGCCACTTCTTTTTGAATTCGGCGATCGAAAGGTGAGCGGCATTGGGTTTGGCCTGATCGTAGGCTTCAATGCGGCGGTTGATCGAATCGAACACGAGCTGAGGGCGGTGCTTCATGTCGACGGAGTCCATGCTATCGGTGCGATTCCAGTTGTTGTCGGCATTGCGGTAGGTGGGAATGCCGCTTTCGGCCGAAAGACCGGCGCCCGAAAGAATCACGATGACAGGGCGTTCACCCTTGATTTGCATCGACTTGATGCGGAGGTCGGTAAAGGAATAGGCAGTCATTTTTTATTCTCGAAGTAGTTTCTGAAGTTGTTCGAATGTCTTGAGCTGATCGTTGGCGGTAGAGAGGTCGTCGATGTCGACAATCGCTTCGAGCGGATCGGCTCGGGTGCTCGTGAGAAGGCGTTCGCGCGCTGCCTGATAGGCCATGCCGGTCATCCAGGACGAGACGGCCTGTCGGCTCCACTGGACTTCGGAGAGCTTTTCCGAGTACCGAACTTTGCGTATGGTGCAAAGCTTTCCGAAGCGCGCGGCAAGAGAGGCCATCAGACGGTCGACGGCGCCTTCGTTTCCGTCTCGTCCGTGTTCGTTGCGAACAAAGAACATTGGCTCCTGAGACGTGCCGGCGGAAAGTTCTCCTTTTGTCAGCCACTGCTTGCGAGTCACACGCTTGAGTCCGGAGATGACTTCACGGGCGACGGGAAGAGCGAGATCCTTGTGGGCCTGAACCAACCAAACCCAAGTGCGCTCCGGTGTGAGTTCATCCGTGAGGTGCACCTTGTCAATGGCCGCCGTCACTGAATCCATCAGGTCGTCGGCCGTCGTGTCGACCGTGGTCTTTTCGAGTGCTTGCGCGATGGCAAGCATGTTTTGCAGATACGGCTTGCAAACGATGTTCGGAATATCGGCACTCATCGAACGGCAGCAGTGTTCGTTGGCGACGGTGAGGAACACCGAAATAATCGAACGGGGTCGAGCAGGGGCTTCGGAAATGGCGGTACCGATGGTCGCCACCGAAGGCTGGTCTGAAGAACTTTGATAGCCTAAATGCATTACAAAGAGCTTCCAAAGGTTGGAAACGGCATCGATATCTCCTATCAGATAGCTTGGCGCCAGACGAAACGACTCTTGACGAGGCAAGGTCGAAAGGATTGCAGCGAGCTGATCGTCCTGCGAGAAGCCCTTGAACTGAAGACGATTGATGGCTTCAAGTACGAGACCGGCCGAGAGCTGTCCGAAGCTGCTCGACTGAGGCGGCAGAGTATCAATTGCCAGATGCAGCGCTTCTTTCAAAGAGGCCGGCGTGTCGTGCGTGCCGGAGGAGGATTCAGTCATGTTGCCACCAAAGAAAAGAGGTCTTTCGATGGTGGTATTGTGGATGGCAGTGCGTCAACGATTGACGCATAAAAACACATTGGAGGTTGAGCCCCGAAGAAAAGAGTTATTCGTTGTGTTTGATTATGGCTTTGCGCTGGAATTCCCGCCTGTCACAGGCTGGGGCAAAAATGTCACTTTTCGGAGAAGCCGGCCGGCAAAAGAGGGGATGCTAATTCAACACGTCAGTCCGAACGCGTCACGGGCACCGTCGCAAAAGAGCCCACGAGAAGAGACTTTTCCACATCCAAGGCCGCACAGGCTACTCACTGGACCGTAGGCCGCGGTTGTGGGAAAGTCGGGCCCGGGCAGGTAGACACAAGCCTATTTCTGCGAGAGCCTTATGCACCGCAGACCCACATCAAGCAAGACTCGCCACGGTCGCGGCAAGTCTCCCGACATCGGTCACCATCGGACTCACTTCCTCGTAATGCACGTCGACGCCCGGCTTTGCCGCCCACTTGCGTGCCGTCACGGGCATCGGTTCGGACTCTGGTTTGAGCCAGCCGTAGAGAATCCACAAGCCTTCGAGCGTTTCGTCGTCGTTGACGGGGCACACGGAATAAAGGTACTTAAAGAGGAGCTCGCGCGTCTGCGTCTGCACGGCGTTCCAGCCGTCGGTGTACTTGGCGTCGGCGATGAACCACCGCACGCGTTCACCCGTCTGCAGTTTGACGACGTAGTCGGGCGTCACGAAACTGTTTTGCGCATCCGTCGTCTTAAAGCCGCCATCCCAAGAGAAGGGAGACGTGCGCACGAGCCCCACGCCGTTTTCAAGCGGCATGCGGGGCGAACACACAAACGGCTCATAAAAGACCGTCGCGCGACAGACGGAGTTGTCAGCCGTCGGTTTTTCGAGAACGAAGGTGTTGGGCACCGGACTTTGCGGCCAGTGCGGCGGTCGCGCCGAATAGACGAAGCGCTTGTGGTCGGTGATTTCAAAGCCTGCGGCACGCAGATCGTCGATGAGTTTGAAGAGGCAAAAGAGCTCGTAGAGCCGGCTGCGCTCAAATGTCGTCAGAAGCAATCCTTCGTCCATCAGATGCAGCGGGCCCATCTTCTGCCAGTCGCACATGCACTGATACACCAGACGATAGGCAGGAATCGTCAGAAAGACCTTCGAGGGAACCGGAGTCTCTCCATAGGGCGCCGACGTCACTGGCAGAACCTGTCGGTACTGTCCGCTGATGCGTTTGGCGTGTGAGAGCAATGCTTCAAGCTGCGACTGATGGTTTTTGAGGCGCTTGAGTACCACGCCCATGATTGCCTCGGCGCTGCTTACGTATTCATCCTCAACCTTGAGAAGCTCGGGCAGTTGCGAGCGACGAGCACCCACGGCCTCAACCTCTGCCTCAAGCACTTCGGTGACGCATTCGAGAAAACCCAGCATCAGGCGGTTTTCGGGCAGGTCAAAGGTCTTGCGCTTGGTTTCCACCAATGTATGCCGCGGCATGTAGTAGCGGTTGTGGATGCGAATGCCGGTGCCGTGACTCGAGGTGACGAGATCTTCGGGATGTTCGATGACGTGGCGAAGTGTCGAGTGCGAAAACCCCGTGAGCCTTCCTACGCCATCGACCGTTTCCTGCGAGACGAGCTCGAACTTTGCGTTGGTGCGAAAGTAGGGCAGCAGCTGCTCGAAGGTTTTCAGCGTCCTTTCGATCGAATCCAGGCGGTTTTGGAGTTCGGTAGCAAATGTGGATTCTTCTGCAGGAGCCGTCAGGTATTCCCCGGGCGTAGGCGCCTTGGCCCAGACATTGAGTCGGTCGACGACGTAGTCGGCCATTTTGCTCACGTAGTCGGCCACAAAGCCGCGCTTGAGCGAAAGAAAGAAGGCCTCAGTGTGGATTGCCCCGATACTCGACTCGACTGAGAGTGACACCGCGCCGATCGAATCCTTGAAAAGAACCGCCGGCCTCGTATTCGCAATGGATACGACCGGCGTCAGGACGAAGGAATCTTGATCGCGCCAACCCATTGTGACGATTGGCTCGCCGTTGAGGAGAAGCGTCGGGATGGGGATGTGCGCAATGTCCTCGGGCTCGACTCCCAATTCGGCAAAAGCGGCATGCGGAATACGGATACGCCACAGTCGATCAGCTTTGACCGACAGGCGGATACGGTGAAGCGTTTCGGCGCAGACGGCAGCAGGCTCCCTTTGAAGCCTCAGCGCGACGCGTTCGGTGTCCGTGAAAAGTTCGAGCTGCGACATCGTTTCTCAATCAAAAGAAGCGATACCACCCCATGGACTTTTCGCCGCGCTCGATGAGTTCGGCTAGTTCCGTGCGACTTCGATCCAGACCGTTGCCGTCGAAGATCGACTGCATGGCCTCCAACCGCTCGCGGTATTCCTTGCCGTTGCCGTCAATGCGCGGCATCAGGCGCTGCACGACAGCAAAGTCAATAGCAGTGCGGTAGGCGGGTTCGGTTTCGCCCGTAAAGACCACGGCGCCGGCAGAAACGTAATCCTGTATGGCCAGACGCGTTCTCATCGAAACGGAGATGCCCAGCTGATTCTTGAAGCCCGCGTAAATATCTTCCAAAAGCGCGTTGACTTCGTCGGCGTTTTCCATTGTCCTGGGACCGAAGTAGTCCTTCATGGCGTGCCAGGAGACGATCGGGTGTTCCTCGCGTTCGTCGGGTTGTTTGGAGAATCGCACGTCCTGCTCGGGTAGTTTCACGATGTTGGCACGATCCAAGAGACGCGGCGAGAGGTTTTCGGTCGTGAAGTCGTTGTTGATGGTCGCGAGGAACCGCAGCGTATCCGGTACCGAGTAGGTGGCTTCGCCGCCAAACGACACGTACTCACCGATGTGCGTACGGTTGTCACAGATGCGCATGAAGTCGCCCCAGTAGTATTCCATGGGCGAGAGGTTGGCTTCGTCGAGAAGCATCACAAACGCGATGTCGTCAAAGCCTCTCTGGTTTTCGGCGTGCAGTTCAGCAAAGGCTTCGCGACGGCGAGAGTCGGTGCTCTCAAAGGTCTTGGAAAGCGGGTTGTAGTAACCGATGAAGTCGCGCTTGGACGTCCATCCTCGCTCTACCGGGACGGTGAGGAAGCGCTGCGCCGCCATGGGATTTTTCCACAGGCCCGACTGCGCAACAGCAGGCATCTTATGCATCGAGCGCAAGCCCAGAACGTAGGAGAGAATCTCGCAGATCGACGTTTTGCCGGAACCCGGTTCGCCCGAAAAGACCGTGAGGAAGTTCTGGGTGAGCAGGATGAAGAAATTGAGGATCGTGTTCTTGTCGTACGCGCGGTAGCTTTGCACGTCGGCAACGAGCGCGTCAGCTAACGCCTTACCGGTCAGTTCAAGACGCGGCAGAGTAGCGACCACGCGGGCGCGAGCTTCGAAATTGGTCTGCTCGGTGTCGGACTCCCAGTCGGAGGCGGCCTGCAACAATTTGGACGCAATGGCGCCGTCAAACGCGTAGGCGTGCGCCTTTTGCACGGCTTGCTTCAGATGGTCGTCGATCGCGTTGATTTCCGACGAGATCTTGGAGTGCTGAGCCGAAAGGTCGTCGACCTTGGTCTGAAGCTTCTTTTTTTGTTGGGTGAGCTCTTCGATGTCGTCGATGAGCCCGAGTTCGGCACGACGCTCGGAACACTGCTGCGCGAGCTTTCGGTTGTCTTCGAGAAGCGTGCGGTTGTTTTCCTGCGCCTGCTTGCGTTCCATCTCGAGCGTGCGGGATATTTCGCGCTGCAGGGTGTCGCGACGGGTCTCGAGCTGAGAAACCATCTCACGCAAGTTCTCGAGCTGTGTGGTGACCACGCGGTGCGACTCCAGGCGTTTTCTCAGCTCGGGATTGTCTATGAACTGCTTGACGATGCCGTCAAAGAAGTTTTGATCGTCAACGCGGCGATCGATCGTCTTTGCCAGGAGCGCAATGACCGAGTCGAAATAACGGTCGTTGGTTTCGGCGCGCTGCAGGAGGCTCCTGATTCGGTTCTTTCGGGATGCGCGAATGCGGTCGTCTTCGCAGAAGAGTTCGCTTGTCTCGAGCTGCGTGGCGGCCCATTCCTCGAGCTTTTCTCGTTCGGAACGGTTTTCTGCGATGCTCGCAGAGAGTTTGCTGAGAAGCCCGTCGTCCGAGAGCATATCGTAGGCACAGCGCTGCAGGTTGGTGACGAAGATGACGTCGACCTTGACATTGACGCGCGAGTCGCCGGACTGGCAGCTTTGTTCGACAGTGAGCAACGGTGCCTCGCCGCTTGTGCGGTCAAAACCTTTGATCACGCGCGAGCCAGAGCGCAGCTGCAGGTTGACGTACGGCCGGTGCAGGGAATCTTCGAGAAGGTTAAGCGGACCGTAGAGGCGATCGCCGACAGCAAGCAGTACCGGAACGTTGTTGAGATGCAGAAGCTTGCGGTTTTCCGCGTCTTCGGGCTCTTCCTTCCGACGGAAGCGAATCGATACCTTGTCCTGCAGGTTGGGCGCCTCGTTGTCGGGCAGATCCGGATAGACCACCACATAGCCGCCCGCGTCTTCAACGCGGCGCAGGGCACCCGAAGAGACGATGTCGTCGTAGTCGACGCCCAAAGCGTAGTCCGAGCGGCGACCTCCGTAGCCATCCTTGCGGTCGTAGAAGATTTCGTCTGACCAGTCAAAGATAAAGAACGAGCCTTCGTTGATCTTCAGGGGCGACTTGCTCGAATCCAGACTCACGGCACCAAAGCTCGGAAACCGGGTCGAGAGATCCTGCTGGATGAAGCGTTTGGCGGCGTCCGACCAGTTGGCGACGAGAAAGAGGTTCGTGAATTTGTTTCCGAAGCGGCGAACGCATCCGAGACTTCTCGTCTTGCCGCGGGCGGGCTTGACGTCGTACGTGAATTCATTTTCAATCGGGAAGTTGTCGGGCGCAACGTAAGGCGCCGGTTCGGGCTCGGGCTCCGGAGCAGGGTCTGCGGGATCTGCGGCGGTTCGGTTTTCTTCGGTTGGAGTATCAGCGGGCGCTTCTTGTGCCTTGGTGCCTGCGGTCGTCGTTTTCGACACGGCAGCCGCAAGGGAGACAGCCTCGATCTTGCTGCGCAGCGTATGGGTGTCCTGTGCGGGCGTCGCTTCGGCTGAGAGACTGTTGGCGGCGGTCGTCAGCAGCGTTTCGGCAGCAGGATTCGATTTCTTGGCATCGAACCCGTCGCTGACGAGTTTTGCCACGCGGGACTTGGCGCTGGTTGTGGTCTTCGTCTTGCGGACAGTCTTGGCGGCGGCCGGTTTAGCTTTCGGTTCAACGGGAGATTCGCGCGCTTCCTTGTCTTGCGTTGACTGCGGCTGGCGAGCGAGCACGTAGGCTTTGAACGCTTCGGCGCCCGCTTTGGACTTTTCCGATGAATCAAGAGCGGTGAGCACCACGCCGAGCACTTCGCTCAAGCGATCCTTTCGCTCGTCCGGAATCGAGAAAGAGAGTCCCTTGCCGTCGGCTTCCAAAAATTCATCAAAGAAGAGCAACAATACGTGAGCGGCGAGTTCCTCGGGCTTGCCCTTGAGTAGCGTGAGAAGCTTCTCAGTGATGCCGTACACCGTTTCGGGAGCGAATTCGCCCGCAGCCTTAAACGGGTCCTCGTGCTTTTCCTTCTTGTCGGCAAGAAGCTGGACATGCGTTTCTCTCAAAAGCGTCTTGATGAAGGCGCTCATCGACGGCATGCTGTTTTTGAAAGACGTCGGAATGCGGTTGCGAAACGTCGCGCCGTCGAGAAAGGTGTTGCTGCTCGTGCGTACGCCCTTGAACATAGGGGCCTTGGAGAGATTCTCCTTGACGTAGAGGCCGACTTCTTTTTTGGCTTTGTTGGGTGCGTGATCCAACGCAAAGTTGAGAAGATCGGAGGCGGTGATGGAAGGCACGGGCGAAACGGTATTGCTGTCAGACATACGAGAAACCAGGTCCGAAAAAACGGGCGAGCGGCATCGGCGTACTAAAGGAAAAGCCGCGCCCGGACGATATCTATTGGATTTTAGCGAGCTGTTCCGGACGTTGCGGATGTTGGAAAAAGTACGGCCGCCGGCAAATGGATAGTTTCGCGGGCGGCGCGTACCGGTCGCACTCAGCTGTTACTCCTGCGGTGTATTGAGAAGATCGGTGTCCTACGGCACCTCAAAAGGAAGCCGTCCCTAAAGACGCGTCTCCTGCAGGAACATCACGACGGCGTCTTCGACCGTGATGTCCATTTCGGCGCAGACTTCCTCGGCTTGAACAAGCAGCTCGGAATCAAGTTCGATGCTCAGCGAGTCCATGGGCGGTCCATAGGTTGATCTTTGCACGATATGTTGATTCTGTACTGAATTCTGACAGGATCGAGACGATCAGATAGGTGCAATCTATATCGGTTCGTCAGATCGTACGCACGAGACATCCGGTGGAAGCCTTGCGCACCTTCGTCTTACCGTTGCTCATGCGAATCGCCACCTGATCGCCGCTAAAGGAAATGTCCACGGCGTCCTTGGGTTCGAGCGTACGAAGCAGGCCGCCGTTAAGCCGCCGGAGTTCAGCCTTGCCGCTGGCGTAGACGATGCCGACGAGTTCCAGTTCCGAACTCATCGAAACACTCACCACGTTGGACGAACCCATCGTACGCACCAATCCTCCGTTGTCGTTTCGCAGTTCCGCTTTGCCATTGCGTATCGTGATCAGCATTTTGTTTCTCCTCATTCGTTTACGGGCAAACGCCATTGTTTGTTCGATTCTAGGCCTTTGTCGGGCGTTGGGAAAAACTCGTCGAAAGCCTCCAGCATCACCCGATAGACCATGACTTCAAGTTCGGTTTTCACCTCGTCGCCTTCCTTGTCCGTGTACTTTTCGGGTTTGTCGAACACCTTCTGCAATTGCCTGAGATAACAGTCGAGCATGTCCTCGTAACACTGCACACAGTCAGCGGCGGACAAGGGCACCAGTGTGACCTTATAAAACTTCTCCCGAGCAAGATTGAGCAGGAGACTCTGTTCTTCAGTGGCGTTCAGAAGGGCGGTGATCAGATGATTGCTGATCGCCTCAATGATTTTCGTCTGACGATCTTCTGGTTTACCTTTGCCTTGCGCGACAGTTTCGACTTCGGTTTTTCTCGCATCCGACAAAAACAATTCCCAGCCGGCACCTTCTTGCGCCACGAAGTAAGCCGGCAGGTCCTCGAAAAAGTCGATGTTGTTGTCGGAGACGCTTGCAAAGGTTCCGCATAACTTGGTGTAGAGCGGCACACAAAATCGAATGTTTTCGGGTTGATAGAACCGGCTTTTGGCTCTCGAACTCGGCTCCAACAGCGTTCGGCGATCCAGCAGCCGATCAGTCGCAAGCTCTACGCTTCGAAAGGCAAAAGTAACCGGCTTCCATTTCTTGGGCAAGGTTCCGCTCTTGGCGCGCTCGACAAGCTTTTCAAGCGTCAGCCGACCTTCAAGTGCCGTCATGATGAGCGAGAAGGCGTGCGGTCTGGAATAGACGCTGTGAAAGGGCAGTTTCTTCCAAACTGACTTGGCCATGCGGTCGACCGTATGCACGGACAGCGGCATCTGCAGGGGCGCTCTGGTGTCTCTGTCCAGGCCGAAGCGTCTTAACGGCGCCCAGCCGTCCACAAAGGAAAACATCGGATGTTTACCGGTGCACATGAGCTCAGCCTTTGCGCGAGCGTAGAAGCCCGGCGAAGGCCCCTTGTAAATGTGCCGCATCGAGATGTAGAAATTGAGCGGCAGGTAGCTGGCCGACCAAAGCTCGTAGACGAAACGAAAACGGTTGGGCCGTACGATGCCGTACAGGTAGGGCTTTCTAAGGTCGGCAGCGGTGACCTGACCGATCGGATCGTCGCTCGCATGCCGACTGAGAAACTTTCGGAGTTGGTCGGGATAAAAATAAGATCGTGGCGTGTGTACGTACATGTTTCAGTTCCGGTTGCCATTGACGTAGATCACTTCGCCCCGCATGTCTTGATGCGGGTGGAAATCGCTGCTCAACACCCAGACAAGCGGGCAGGGGACCTGTTTTTCGGTTGGATAGGGCGTATAGCCGTCGGTAAACGTGACGCAGACGTCGGCTTCGATGTCGTTCTTTGCAATCCAATCCATGATGGCCGGCATACAGGTGCCGCCGCTCCAAAGGTTTTTGCGAGGTTCGAGCGGTTCTCCCTTTTCATACTCGTCGACGGCTTCAACTTGCGTTGTGCAATAGACGACATAGACCTTGCGCGGGTGGCAGAGATCGAAAATTCGCTCGCAATGGCCGAGATACTCGGCGATTTCGATGTCGGAAATGGAACCCGAAACGTCGACGCCGATCACGACCGTTCCCAAGGACGGGAAACGTTCGCGCCGCGGCAGGTAGGCGATGTTCAGTCGCCGTTTGTCGGGACGGCTCCAGTTGTAACGTTGCTCAGCCTTGCCGACCATGTAGCGCTCAAGCAGTTCGTACCAGGGCATGGAGGATTCCAGAATCGAACCGATGAAGCGGGCAAGGCCGCCGCTCATGTTTCCGCAGGTTCTGGCGGTCGTGAGCGCCTGGCCGAGCGCGAGCTTTCCTTCTTCGATTTGCTCGTTGATTTCCTCCTGCGTCATCTTCCGTGCTTCCCGCGGAAGGTCCGGGATGTTGAGTTCCCCGATGAAGGGAGACGTGCTTGCCGCGCTGTCGTTGCCATTCTCGGATCCGTCATCGGATGCACCGGCGAGTCCGCCGGCTTGCCCGTCGGCCTCAAGATCATCCGGAAATAGCGGCAGCGTCAGGCCTTGGCCGATCGAGGGAGACGTTTTTTCCTTGGGTTTGAGTCTTGACGCGATCTCGTCGTAGATGGACTCCGACGTACGGTACTGCGCGCCGAGCATACGGATGCCGCCTGCGATGAACTCGCCGACACCTTCGGCGATAAGCGTTTCGTTGATGACGGCGTCGCATGCTATGTTGTAGATCACCGGATCCCGGTCACCGCGCCTTGCAATGTGTGCAAAGACGATGTGCATCACCTCGTGGGCAAGCAAAAATTCAAGCTGCGGCGCAGAGCATTTCTCTACGAACTCGGGGTTGAGCAAAATGACTCGGTCAGTCGTCACGGCGGCGGTCTCTACGGAAGCCGTGATAAGCACTTCGTGACGATAGAGAAGGCTGCCGAAAAAGGGATGACGAAGAAGCAACCCCACGGAGGCCTTGCTGATTTTCTTTCCCAAGTCGACGTCGGCGGCAAGCATCGCTTTACTCCTTCACGCTTTAGATCAAAAGGCCGCTTTTGAGCAGAAAGCGGGCTACGACCGTGCTGTAGAGGTTGTTGCCGTCGCGAGTCTTCGCCGACGTAAAGTCCTTACGGTTGGCCGAGAGATACATCTTGGCCGCGGCCACGGTCATTTCGGGGTTCAGGCGCGCCGTGTAGGTCCAGATTGCCTCGGCGTTGTGGGTCGTGAGGACGGAACTGAGCTGGGCAATCGTGGCCCACTGAATGTCGTTGGCGCTCGGTATCTCGATCCCCTCAGGATCCTTAATGATTCTCTCGGCACTCGGAAGGCGTTTCATGACTCTCAGAAAGCCCACGTATTCAGCCGCGGCGCCGTCGCCCACAGAACCTGCGACGTGCTCCCGAAAGAGCTTAGCTTTCTTTTCGATCGACTCGGGGATTAAGGCCACGGAGGCCCAGGAGCGCGGCGTTGGATTCCTGCTGCGTTTGGCGTCGAAGTCCGAGAGCAGACTAGGACGAAAGCGCAGAAAGGCCTGCAGTTTCACAGGCACGTTGTTTGCCTGCGCCCACTCGAGCCAGTCGTCGAGGTTTTCGGTGAATTCGAGCTCGCGCATGCGGTTGGCAAGTTTCGTGCTCAGTCGATTGGCGCCCGATCGATCTTCGGTTCGGTTACCCGTGGCGATGATGAAGAGTTGATCCGACAGACGCAGCTGTCCGGCGCAGCGGTCGAGCACAACGCGGCAGAGCGGATTTTGCATGTTCATGTCGGCGTCGCTCAGTTCTTCCAGAATCAGCACGCACGGTCCCACACCTTGGCGCAAGGCCCAGAACTCTTCGGGCGGCAGCCATTTGGTGCACTCGCCGTGAAATTGCGGCAGACCCAGCACGTCGCAAGGCTCCCGCAGAGACGGATTGAATTCGATGATGCGCTCAGAAGGAATCTTGTGGGTGACGGCAAGTTCCTGCGCGATTTCGCGTGCGCAGGAGCTCTTTCCGCCGCCGGGCTTGCCGACGATGAACGGAACCACTTCGTGGGTGGTCTTGAACTGTTCGAGGATGGTTGATTTCAGGTCGGAGAATTTCATGGCCGTTTGACTCGTTTTGGTTGTCTGCAGCAGACATTGTCAGACATCATGCGTCAATAACTGACGCATACGAAAGACTTGAAAGAAAGACCGGGAAATTCAAAGAAATATCTACTCCGCAGGAAAAAAAGAGGCCGATCCGAAGACCGGCCCGAGGAGGTTCAGGGAGAAATCGCAGGAAAGGTATGAGCCGCAGAAGGTTAGTTTTTCTTCTGCAACGCGATGTTGAGTTGATTGAGCAAGGATTCGACTTCGTGCGCAACAGGTAACTTACGCTCTCGATAGATGGCAACAAGCTCCGAGTAGTTCCACAGGACGAGCTCGCGTTTTTCGGCGCGGTCCTTTTTCTGGTCGACAAAACGATCGAACACGGCGTCACCCAGGTGCTTGGCGTCGGCCAGAGTACACTGAAGGTTGTGCCATTTGTCTGCGGCACTGATGAGCAGCACCTCGTCTGAAGCCGAGCGCAGGTGCTCAAGGTACTGCTTCTTGCGCTCAAGCCAGGGCGCTTTGGCTTGGCCCGAGGCGGGTGCCGCGTCCGAACAAGCCTTCACGAGTTCGAGCACGTGCTTGCCGAAATGCTCTTCGATGACCGGAATGTATTGCGCGCCGCCGTCTTCGATCACGTCGTGCAGGAGCGCCGCGACGAACTGATCTTCGCTGCCGCCCCAAACGGCTACCTGAGAGGCCACGGCCATGGGATGCGAGATGTACGGAATCTCGGTGGATTTGCGCTTTTGGTTTTCGTGTACAAGCGCGGCCAGAGCAAAGGCAGCGCAGATGCGGTCGGTGCAGTACATTTGTTTGGTCCTTTCGGTTGCGTTGAGTCGTGCGCTTCGACACTCTTTCCGCGGAAGCTTATCTTCGGAAGTCTTGTCGATTGACAACAAAAGACTAAAACCGCGTGCGTCGTTTTCCGTCGCAACCGATCAATCCCGAGAGACCGGTCGGTATCTGGACTCGAATGCGGCGAGCACACCGCGCAGTCGATCGTCGAGATAGCTCAAGGCTTTTTGTGTGATCTCGTTGGAAATGCCGTAATAGGCGCCTGCGACGCTTCCCGCAATCGCGCACAACGTATCGCTGTCACCGCCGAGACTCACCGCGTTTCTGAGGGCGTCTTCGAAGGACGTCGACTCGAAGAAACATAACAGCGCCTGCGGCACCGAGTTTTGACAGATGTTGAGCGCTTTACCGCGGCAGTATGTCGGGCGGATCGAATCAAGCGAGAATGAGAGGTCGTAGAAGTGGCGACCGACGAAGTTTTTGACGGAGGCTTTGTCGTGGCCGGTGCGGGCGAGAAAGACGCTGGCGGCCACGGCTTTGGCGCCGTTGAGTCCTTCCGGGTGGTTGTGCGTGACGGCGGTGACTGCATCCGCCAGTGCAAAGACCTCGTCGAGCGTTTTTGCCGCATAGCCGCAGCCGCTTACGCGCATAGCCGCACCGTTTCCACAGCTGAAGTACGGCGTTTTGAGTTCCGATATGCGCCAGCGGTTGAATTGTCCGCCGTAACTGAGCTTCCAATAGCGGTTGGCAAAGTCGGCAAGATGCCTTTCGGCGGCCTGCGGCAAAAGCTCAGGCTTTGTTTCGGTCTCCAGAAGCGCCTGACAGACGGCGAGCGTGAGCACGGTGTCGTCAGAGAAGGAGCATTCGGGCGAAAAGAGCTCAAAAGACTTGCTGAGGTAATTGGAGTGTTCGAACTGAGAGCCGACGATGTCGCCGACAATGGCTCCGAGCATTGTTGTCTCCTTAACAAGGTTAATGTTCGATCGCGCCCAGACTGAACTCGGCGATCAGGGCATTCGCAAAAATGTCCGGTACGGGACGGTTATACCGAGCAAAGCTTTCGGCAACGGTTTCGCCATCCGTGACGATCGTTCGTTTGCCGGCGTTGGCGCGTTCGTTGAGCGCCTGCATGACGGTCTCAAAGTCTTCCGGCCAACCGTGCATAAACGACGACGGTCCACGAAGGTGCAGAAGGTCGGCCGACTCGATGATGGTGAGCGCTGCGCTCACGACGTCCGCGCGCTTTTCCTTATTCAAGGCTCTGATTCCACAGTCGAATTTGACAAGCGACCATTCCGGGTGGCGCTCAAGGAGCCTTGCCTGTACGGCAAGCTCGGCAAGGTCTAATGGGTTCACGGAGAGCCACTCGAAGAACCGATGATGCACAGCGTCGGAATGTCGGTTCGTTCTTCCGCAAAGTCTCTAATGAGATCCATTGTTTGTGGGTCAACTTTCATCCAGGCTAATTTCGCGAACGGATCGTTGGGTTCGGAAACGTCACTTGTCTTCTCGGAGACAGTCATTTCCGCTTTCAGATGCGCGGCAATGTCTTCGAGTTTGACGCGGTCCTGCGCGAGTTCCACCAGAAGCTCGGGAAGGGCTTCGGAATCTTTCAGGCGGCAGCCTGCGCGCTTCAAAAGAAGTCCGGCGGCGTTTAAGGCGGTCCGTTTGTTGCCGTCGGCAAAGGCATGAGCGCGAGCGATGCATTGCGTCTGAAAGGCCGCGCACAGAAAGACGTTGGTCCAATCGTAGGCCGTGTTGTAGGTCATCGCGGTACGGATGCGGCCGACGAGAGCTTCGGCTTTGGAAAGAACTTCCTCGGGCGCCATCGAGGATGTTTTTAAGCCGCCGAAACGCTCAATCACGGCATCGTGAATGCGAATGATTTCTTTCGGTTTGAGAAGGTGCATGTTCTGTTCCTAAAGAGACTTGAGAGCGGCGTTGCTCGCCGCGAGTTTGTTCAAAACATCCTGAATTTCGGCTTCGAGCTTGGTGTCGTCTTCGTTGGGCGGGACATAGCCTCGAGCGATGAGTACCTTGCGGGCAGCCTCGGAGCGGTTTTTATAGATCTCCGGCCAGCGGCGTTTGCCGATGCGGCGGTCGGCCGCCAGAAGAATGTCCGTGAGGCCGAACCGGTCGTGCAAGGTCATGAGTCTGTCAACGGGGACCTGAAAGTGGCGAATGACGATACCGCAGCACCACGAGATGTCGTCTTCAAACGGAAGATTGCCGATGTCGAAGTCCTTGTCGTGCCACATGAACATGAAGTCATGCTGGCAATCGAAGATGACTTCTCCGTCGAGAGTTACCCAAAAGCGCCGTATGCCGTTGGCACACGTTTTGCCGCCGCCCGGATAGACGGCGCAATGAACTTGCAGGTTAATTTTGGGATCGATGATTTCGTAGAGTTTTCGTTGGATTTGCGACCACATGCGTGGCTCTCCTTACTTCGGTTGACTGTGAAGAACAGTGGGTTCGCAAGTAAGGTATCCGGATGTGCGTCAACGATTGACGCATGGAAGGCGAGCGTGCGACTGCGTCGGTAAGTGACGCAGCAGGCAATAAAGTGGGCGAAAAGATTCTTTTAGGTACGCCTCTGAAATGTCCCGATCACACCGCTACTCGCCGATCTGTTCTTTGCTCAAAGTCGACAGCGAAAGGTTTGACAAGCAGCGCTGGCACCGCGCCTGGCGGGCACGGCAGCGCGCCGCGTTGAACGCCGCCGTGCGGATCACCGAGGCAAAGGACGTAGAGGAGGCGTTTGACGATTTCAATCTGATCTTGCCGCGTGAGGTTTCCAACATCTGGACGATGGAAAAGGAAGGCAAGGTGCGGTATTCTCCGGTCAAGTACCGGAATGAGGAATGGTGGAAAAGCGTAATGAGAAAATAGACGTATTTGGCTGCACTAACTGTGTTGCAGGACTTCCCTGAGCATGTAGAGATACTAAAGGATCAATAGCGGCGAACCCGGTTCTGCAAAGTCTAAGTCCACAATTCGAGGTCTCTCTTTACGCGTAACCTATAGAGTTCGTAGCAACAAACTCTATAGGATGCGTCAGTCCGATGTATGGTCACAGCTTTTCGTCGAAAAGCGGCAACTTCAGATTGCGTGCATCGGACTTTTCTCTGCTGACTTCGTCTTCTTCCTCATCCTCATCCTCATCGTCGTCCTCGTCATCTTCTTCGTCGTCTCCGTACAGATCGCGAAAATCGATGTCCCAGTCGGGATCCAGCCCGTCTTCATCGTGGCCGAACTCGTCGACTTCATCTTCCTCGTCTTCGTCCTCAAAGTCCTCGGCGTCGTTGACCGCTTCGACGATGAGGTCTTGGATTTGGCGCGTGGTGTGTTGCACAACCGTGGGATCGGGGTCAGCAAGGAGAAGACGGATGAAGTCGGTCGTTGCCGGGAGCTCCTGGAGATTCTCGACGTAGTCAATCAGGCGCTCCGGATCATCGCCGTAAAACGCGATGCGCTCTTCGTTCGAGAGATCTTTGGGTTCGACACAAACGGCGCGGCGAACGGCAGGGCTCTCGTCAAAGGCCAATTTTCTTGCGGCAGGCATGGACGGGCTGACGTGGTGAGCAGCAATCTGGCACACGATTTCTCGGGGGTCAGAAGCAAACTTTTCGATGAGGTATTCGGGTTGCGCGGTCAGATCGAATAGATCGGGGCCGTTATGGCCTTCCGTATCGTCAAAGTCGTCGTAACTCATGAGGCTGTCGATCGCGTTTTCGATTGCTGCCGGTTCCGTGAGCATAATCGTGTACGGATCGGTGTCGGGATTGAGCACCAGTTCGAAAGGAGTCGCATCACCCGCAACGGCGTCGCCTTCGGTAACGGCTTTAATCAACAGGGGGCGCAGAACGGCTGCAGCATGTTCGTCAATGTAGCGGATGCGGTGGCGCACAGTGTTGCGAAGCGTGCGATCCTTGAGGGCGTCGGCAACAGCTCGGCGTCCGTTTTCGGTCGAGGCAAGCGTCTCGAGACCGTCGATGTTGTCAAGCACAGCTTCACGCACGCAAAAAGCGCGATCGTTCAGAAGCTTGATAAAAGTTTCTACTTTCAGGCCGCGGCCGGCGGCTATCTTGCGCATTTCGTAGGACGGACTCTTGGCAAGTATTTCCCAGACTTCACGTTGGGGCTCAGGCACCGCCGTGGGCTCGGCCGTGTAGGTCATCTCGGTCTCTTCGACGATCACCGCCGGCGAAATTCCGTCTTCAGTGTGGCGCGTGGGTGAATACTGTGCCGACAAAATGAAATCCACGATGGGCCAGCCCAGTCGCACGGTCGTGTCGCCGTAGCGCAATACTGCCAGAGGCTTTACACGGTCTTTGGTCAGGTAAATAGGAAGATGCTGCCACTGTTCGAGAGTGGCCTTGGGGTTCGTTTGGAAGGTTTCGACGGTGGTCGTATTGTTTTGATCGGTCATTTCGACTCCTTGAAAGACATTGGACATACGATCATTCTGACTGACGGTGCGACACTGACTGACGCTTGCAAGACACCTGTTATCGAAAGAGAGATCCGCCGAAATTACCCGAGTTGTAAAGCTATTTTGCGGGTGAGTCGCAAAATGACGCATCCTCCGTTACCATGCGGTTGACAATAAATTTGTCATTGGCAAAAAAGGTTTTCGAGAGGAAATTTGAAAATGACCCATACCCCATCAACGGTTAACGACAACCATCAATGTGTGCCGGCAATCCTGCAGCCTCAACTGCCCGAATTCCGGAAACTGATCAAGCGTGCTCCCAGCGGCATCGGCTTGATCAGCGGCAAGCGCATGACGGGTTCGGACGAGTGGGATGAAATCATCACGGTGGCGGTTTCCACCGAGTTTGTGGCCGACCTGGTTCGCTGGGGCGGCATGGATGCGGCAATGCCGGAAGAGGCGATGCGCCGGGCCGCCTTTATGAATCTGCTTGCCCGTCACCCGGACGCGCGACTGCGCACGGCTGCGGCTACGGAGCAGAATCTGACGGCCGAGTCCGTCACGCTTCTTGCAAACGACGCCTCGCACGACGTCAAAAACAATCTCTCGCTCAATGCTCAGGCCGTCGGTCTGATGAGTTTCGATCAAGCCGTGGCCTTCGCCAGCGAAGACGGACAACTCATTGAAAACACGATGGAGTCGATGACGCAGGCTGCAAACAATGCCTACCACAATCCGCTGCGTCAGAAGAGCGAAGCGGCTACCGTAGAAGAGTTTGAGCGCTCGGTGGCATTTGAAAAGCAATACGAAGCGCTTGCCGAAAAAGCTCGAAAGCTTATCGAGCACTTCTATGAACATCCCGATCTGAGTGTGCGCCAGGAGGCGCGAATTCTGCAGGACCGGCTGGAAAAATTTTCCGATGAGGTTCCGAAACGCCGTCTTCCGTTTACCCGTCGCAGACGCAGCGCCTCGGAGTTTGGCCTAGACCTCTATGGACGACCGCAAGACTATGTTTATGCCTTGGTGTTTCTTGAGGAAGTCGAGGGCGATCTGCGCGCGGCCGGCTCAACGCCAAAACTCATGATTCCCGTAGACGGTCTTGAGGGGGTCGCTCGCGACCTTCCGATCAACGGCGATACGGAACCGTTTGTGGTTCGTATGGCCAACCACCCGGCTCGCGCGGTACGAAGCGAAGTGGCGCGACGAGATGCGCTGCCGACGGACGCCGTCAAGGCGCTTTGTGCTGACAGCACATACGATGTGCGCCAGGCGTTGCTCGCCAACGAAGACATTCTTGCGGACCTTTCCGATAAGGAAATCCTCAATATCATCAAGGCAGACCCCGGCCTTTTGAGCGAGTCCTTCGGTTTTGGCTGCGCGAGCAGCCGCATTTCACGTCTGCTTCGGCAGACTTACGGCGACTCGAAGGACCCATACATTCTCGAAACGATCAGCTGTCTTGAATAACACCTGATCCGCCCAGATGATCCTCGCCGCCGGCCAAAGACAGTCGGCGGTTTTTTTCGTGTTTACGAAAATGGCCGAAAGGCCGATCGGTTGAAAGTTAGGATTTCGACCGGAATTGATCTCAAAAAAAGCCTCCGAGGTTGTCCAGGGAGGCTTTTGAATCCGAACGGCTTCGGATTACTTCTTGAACTGTTCGGTCAGGAACTGTTCAAGGTCTTCACGCTTCATATTGTTGGCTTCGAGGAAGGCGCGAACTTCGCGCTTCATGTTGCCCTTGCCGGTCCATTCGACGCCGTTGGGAAGGCGATACTTGATCGGGGACTTGCCGCGGGACTTCTTGGTGGCGGCAACAGGTTCTTCGGCGAACGTGAAGTCGGAAGCTTTAAGTTGGAAATCGGTGATGATTCCCTGAACGTAAGCGATGGCTTCAGCTCTGGCTTCCTGAGCCTGCTTCTTGAGTTCTTCCTGCTGACGCTGCAAGTTAGCGTAAAGTTCCTTGAAATTATCAGACATTTTTATCCTCCTAGTTAGATGCGGTGAGTCTAACAGTCTTTATTCGCAATTGTCAACGAATAATTGATGATAAACATTCGAAATTTTTAAATTAGGAGATTCTATCTAGGATTTCTCAAGATATTCGGGGCTTACTGCCGAAAATTGAAGACGAGATCACTGGTTAGGGAGCAAGGAAATATTTTGACGAAAGCGAAGTGAAAATATTGGGGATTGTGTCGGGGTGAGTTGGCAGCCCGCGGCCGAAACTCGCAAAGTCAGGAGGAACAAGTGATGGGGCGAATTAAAGAAAAAAACTGCCGCCGAAAGAGCAAAAGGAGGAAATCTCTAACGGCGGCAGGCTGGCTAAGTGAAAGGATAATCGTTATTTATCGAATCTATGTTTTGCGTTTTGCGCTGTTGGCAATTTCAATCGCCGCTGACAGGTCGTCTCCGTTGGGATTCGGAAACGTGACCGTCATTTGAACCGGCGAATAGTATTTCGTATCGAACATACGGATGAGGTGCTTGCCCAGAGCATCCAATGTGCCGGCATGGATGAGCTTAATCCGAATGCTGACCTTTTCATTTTCGAATGTTTGCTTAACGGTCATCGGAAGGCATTCGTACTTCTTGGCAAGCGCATAGAAGTCTCGCACTTTTGCGGCGATCTGCTTTCGAATGTGGTCTTGCTCGATTTTCGTAAGATCGCTTGATTCAAGAGCGGCGGTAAATTTCTCAAGTTTGGCCTTGCGACTCTTTCGAGTCTTTATTGTCAGTTTGTACGTAAACATTGTCGTCCTCGGCAAAGGTTGTCGGTTGTTTCTCTCAGTAGTTCGCTAAGGTCGCGGCGTCGGTTCGTGTTCCGAATTCAAGCGTTTCGCTTTGTCTTTAAACGCTTTCTTGCTGCGACACTGAAACATTAAAGCTACGTGCGTCAATTTCCGTCGCACGCAAAAACAATCGCTGTTGGAAGTCGTACGAGACGATCGTCAGAAGCTTGCGGTCATTGAGTGTCAGGTGCAATGGCATAATTGCGAGCAACCACCACCAACGAACCAATTCGGTCTCATACATGAACAAACTTGCCGCTGTTGCTTCCGCCATTGCTTTGATGCTTTCCGTTCCCACGGTTTCGGCTGCCGACTCGTTCTTTGATTCCATTAAGGAAGCCGGCCGCACCATCGGTCACACCACGCGCGACGTGACCCGTGAAATCGGTCATGCCTCTCGTGACGCCACCCGGGAAGTCGGTCACGCTTTCCGCGACGGTTTCTCCGACGATGAAAAGGGCAAGGCTGAGGGCGACAAAAAGCAAAAGGACGAGAAGAAGGCCGACAAGTGAGCTCCTTCTGAATTGTCAAGAATCGGAAAGAGAGACTGATCGTGATCTCCTTGCGCGAATTCGAAGATGTTTTTTCCATGCTGGCACCTTGGGAGTCGGACGCCGAAGCGTTTGTACGAACCGACGCCGACGGCATCGTCTATGTGCCGAACTCTATGTTTGCCGACACCGAGGAAATCAACGCCGCATACGACGCAATGAAAGAAGGCTCCTGGATCGCTTTTCCGGACGCCTCCGCATTGCGTTTAGGCCATCGCATGGCTCTGCGGTTCGCCCGGGAGTTCTTGTCTGAAGAGCAGTGTGAACGCGTCGTCGCAATCTTCTCTCGCCGCGGCGCCTTCCGACGATTCAAAGATTTCCTCGATGAATGCGGAAAGCTTCAAGACTGGTACGGCTACGAAGAACTCACCGTACTGGAGGCACTTAAACAGTGGCTCAAGGACAACGACATCGATTATATGGATGATCGGCCGCTTTCCGAAGAAGCGCAGAGGATAGCGGCGCTGCAAAGATAGAGCCGGTTAGAAAACACCCAGAAGTGCCAAGGCCATGACCGAATAACGAGCGGTCTTGCCTGCTGCTGTCCAAAGAAGAGCCGGCCAGAAACCGATGCGAAGCCACCCGGCGGCGAGCGGCAGCACATCTCCGATGACGGGTACCCAGGCCAGCGCCAGTCCCGGGGCACCCCAACGGCGCAGACGATCGACGGCGTCGTTTGCCGGCACGCGATGGGGAACATAGCGGCCGATCGCCCAGCTGGTCATGCTGCCGAGCGTATTAAAGAGACTTGCCGCGGCAACAAGCAAAAGGGCGCGATCGGTTTGCGGGGAGGATGAGAGAACCGCTGCCAGAAGCGCTTCCGAGCTTCCCGGTAAAACGGTTGACGACAAAAAGGCGGACACGCAAAGAGCCCAAAGGCCGCCGTCGCCGGCTAGAAACGAGGTTATCGACTCGATCATTGAAAGATGGAAAACCGACTAGATCAAGAACGTCTTGCAAGGCGAATAGTCTTCGCCTTCGTTCAGAGCCAGATAGCCCAATTGGTTGGAGACGAACTTTGTCTTACCGATGCAGCCTTCAATCGACGTGTGTGAGTGGCCGTAGACCCAGTAGTCGATGCGTGAGTCTGCAATCCAGTTGCCCAGTTCGGTGACAAAACCGGAAGCAATAGGCGAATTCTTGTGATCTTCTCGGCAAAGGGTAAAGCTCGGCACGTGGTGCGTTACGACGACGATGTGCTTGGCATCGGACCCTGCTACGGCTTCTTGAAGGAATACGACGGCCTCCTTGTGCATGGCGACGTAGTCGTCGACTGTGATTCTCTTGCCGTCGAACGTGATTTCACTGAAATCAAGCAGTGTGGAATTGACCGCGGCAGCTTGTTCGGGAATGATGTTCGACCAGAGAGTCGAGCAGATGAAGTCAGTGTCGCCCACACGCACGACTTCATTGTTGCAGCACGTCACATTGGGACGGATCGAAATCTTGATCGGTTCAATCAGGTCTTCGACCTTGTCCCATTCGCCGTAGTAATCGTGGTTGCCCGGTACGAAGATTGTTTTTTCAAAGTTTGAGGAACACAGGTCCCAGAAGAGGCGATAGGTACGCAGCGCCACTAGATTTGCAACGTCGCCGGCAAGAATGAGCACGTTGCCTTCCTCCTCAAAGCCTTTGTTGAGGACGTATTCGTAATTCTGTCCGTAGTCGAGGTGCAGATCTGAAGCGTATTGGACAATCATGGCTGAGACCGAGAAAAGAAGCCGCTCGTCCAAGTCTAAACGGCTTGAAAAGATTTTCCAGACGTACGGCCTTATCGTTTAACCTATCTCTTTGCGCCAGTCGAATTTCGCCGGCATCTTTTTCCTGTTAACGAAGGGGCGACTCTGAAATTGCCGGCCGGAACACAGCGCCTTGGCAATCAGGTTGCGGGTACGAGGTACTTTGACCTTGACGACGGTTTTCTTTTTGGTTTTGCTCATGTTGATTCCTGAGTAGATGGCCCAACATGAGGTTAACCTCAGGTGCGTCAACGAATGCCGCAGGCAATACGCTCCAGGCATTCGGTTTGATGGTTATGCCGACAGCGCCTCAAGCGACTGGACGGGGTGGGGCGGCAGTTTGGCCGCAGGACTTGGACAAGCCTATCGTCTCTCGACTGGCATCAAGGCCGGTCCCGTTTTTTGGCTCGACTACAGTTTCATGCATCAGCCTTCGGTAACTGAAGACTCGAATCACGGAGTCGAGCTTTATGTGCAAAGTGAAACTTATCGGTCGTTGAGATCAAGTCTCGGCGTGAAGCTTTCGGCGCAGTTTGAGGCGCACGAGACAGAAGCGGCGATTGATGCAACGGTCGTATGGAACCATGAATTTCTCAATCGTTACGGTACGGCTCGAGCGAGTTTCGTGCCTTGGCGCGACTCGGTTTTCAGCTTTGACGAGGAGGTCGGCACGCGCGACACCGGTACGGCTTCGGTATCGCTGACAGGAAAATTTGCAGAAGGCTTTGCCGCGAGTCTCGGCGTGGGCACCGAGTTTGGAGGAGATGTTTCCGGCGTTGGGGGACACCTGAATCTCAAGTGGGAGTTCTGAATATGACTGCAGCTTCGGAACAGTTCAACTCTCGGCGTACCAGACGTAGTCTTCCAAAAATACGTGCACTCGCTTTAACGATGTCGAGCCTTAGAAACGATGGAAGTTGTCTGATATGCCGATCGCGGTTTTTCATTCGTCTGACTGCCTGCAAAGCTCAACAAAACATGCTTCAGGTTGGAGTAGACAAGTGGACTCGGCCTAACGAGAGTCGACGGGTATGGAGGCTAAAACTGTGAAAACCGCCGTAAAACACCCCGTGAGGGGGCCTACCAGATCGGTACGGGCGGTGGTGTGAGAGGTGGTCGGTGAATTAACCACATACCACCTAATTGATTATGCGCTCGGCATGGTCGCGCTCTAACAGATAACAAGTTTCGAAAATCGCGTCACGCACCGCCTTCAGCGTTGTCTGAAAGGATTGGTTTAGCGACTGAACATGTAGGTTTTGCCGTTGCTCATGAGTCTGGCTTCACGGCAAAGGCCCTTGTCCACCTGTCTGGGCGCAAAATACAGGCTAAAGCCGTTCGGAAGATTTTCGGAGACAGATTCCCACAGACGGCTTTGTTCCGAAAGAGGGGTTTGTTTCAAGTCCGATTCAAGCGAGGTTGCCCAGAATTTCCAGTGCTTGCCGCCATCGAGCTTTTGCGTCTGTACGATCCAATCGGCCGGCTTCATCGGTTCGTTTTCCGAAAAATGCGATGTAAAGGCAATTCGGCACGGGGAGTGCTTTAAGCAGCCTGCGGCTTCGTTCACGAGTTTGATTTGCACGCTTTGCCGCAGCGTGTCGCCGGATTGCTCAAGTTCTGAAGTTCTGATGTCTTTAACGGTGTAACCGTTTTGACTGAAGACGGCGATCGTCGCTTCCGCCAGAGCCTGAACGGTGTAGCTCTGAGCGGCTTCCTTGCTCGAGTACGCTTGCTGCGGAACAAATGCGAACCAGTGATCAAGATTTTCGAAATAGACCGTGTCGTTCTTCCAGCCGAGGTTGGCAAAGTCCAGACCTACGCCGGTACTGAACGGGCCTTTGGATACGCTTTTGGAAAGATCTTGAAGCGGAGAGTTGGCCAACAATGTGACACCTAGATTGCGCGCCAGGTGAGTCTCTGTCTTCACACTCGCGCATTGCTCCGTACCGGTCATTGCATCAGTGATTTTCAGAATGCCGAATTGACGCCCTAAGTTTTGGGCGTAAGAAGCTGTTTGGTCGTACGAAGCGCTGTTTTCAGGAACTGTTCGCGGTATTTCCGCTGTCGAGCATGCTGTGAGTAGAACCGAACACAGGACAGCTGAGGAAAGTGCCGTTCTTTTCATGTAATTGATTCCTATCGTGGTGGGCTTGTCATAAGTCAAATAAAACAAATACTGGAGTGCGTTTGATGCAGATCAAATGCAAGTCGGGATTGTACAGGAAAATACTCGGGTATAAACACTGAAATACAAGATAGTTTTACCGCAGTGAAAGAAATATCGGTCCAATCAGAGCCATATCCCTCAGTTGGGTGAAGATGCTCTAAACAGGTTGTCTCGGTGCACAGACTCTCAGTAAGATCAAAGAGGCTTATCTGACTGGAGACGTTTTCGGCAAGAAGGCCGTTTCGTCAAAAAAGGCATCGTGCCGAAAATTGCAAAAACATCATTCATCAGGTCTGAGAACGACATGCTTGCTGTCACGCGTTTTTCCAAACTTTTGCTTCTGAGCGGTTGCCTCAGTGTCGCCGGTTGCGCATGCGTCACGACCTCAATTGACTCGGAACTCGCCGAAATGGTTGCCGATGTTGCAAACCTCTATGCCGCAGATGCACGTCTGTCCGTCTGGGAAGTCAAGGTCAATGAGACGTCTGACGGTTGGACGATCGAGGGCAAGACAGATCGCAAAGAGGCGCTAGACGAACTCAATAGCCGACTGCACGCAAAGAAAATGCCGGTTGACGTTCGCGTGACGGTGCTTCCGCAAGACAATGCGCAAATAGGGGATAAGTCGTGGGCACTTGTGAATGTTTCCGTAGCGACCGTCAAAAAGGAACCTGGATTTGCGGTGGCTGCAACAACGCAGGCTCTGGCCGGCACGCCGTTACGTCTTCTCGAATTCAAGGCTCCGTTTTGGCGCGTGCAAATGCCCGACGGCTATATCGGCTGGGTGCATCGGCTGCAAATTGTTCGTATGAGCGAACAAGAACTCTCGGACTGGAACGCCTCGCGGCGTGTGGTTGTGACAGCACGTTCCACAACGCTTACAAATGAAAACGGAACGGTTCTGGCTCCGCTTACCGCCGGCAGCATCCTTCGCTTGATTGAAAAGCAGGGTAAACGGGTTTGGGTCCAGCTGCCGGACGGAAATTCCGGTTTTCTCAGAACAATCGATGTCAGGGAGGCGAACACGTATTTCACCTTTTATGACCGAGTCCGAAGGGAGGACCCGCGGACTTTTGTCCTTCACCTGCTTGGTAATGCTAAGAAACTTCTCGGAACACCGTATCTATGGGGCGGAACGAGCACCAATGGCGTGGATTGTTCCGGTTTTGTATCGCTGGTGTGGCGGCTTAACGGTGTGATACTCAGCCGGGACGCCGATCAACAGATTGCTCAGGCTGAAAAACTGGTTGTGCGTTCTGTGGAAGATATCCCGGCAGGTACTCTTGTTGCTTTCGGAAAGAAAAACGAAGCCGGGGACAACATCGTGCGCCACATAGGCATTGCACTGGAAAACGGTGACTTTATCCATTCGCTGGGAGCCGTGCGAATTGAGTCGCTGTCTCCGAATTCACCGATCTACAGCGCATACTTTGCGGAGCGTTTCTTGGGCGCTTATACGATTGACTTGTCTTTGCAAGATGTTCCGAATGCCGAAGCGCTCTCCGAGAATGCGTTCTATCAGGTGCCAGCGCACGAGATTTCCGTCGCCAAGCCCAATAGATATTTTCCCTGAACTGTAACCATGACTGTTACGGATTGTCGAACGCAAAAAGAGACCCTGCCGCGCTAACGACAGAGTCTCAGATTTCGTTGCAATGGTTAGCCGTAAAGTAACGGATTAGCGGTCGTCACGGCGACGATTGTCGTCTCGGCGATCCCGTTCATCGCGACGACGTTCTCTGGCGTCGCGGCGGTCATCTTTACGGCGTTCTTTGGCATCGCGACGGTCATCCTTGCGGCGATCTTTTTCATCACGACGCTGTTCTTTCTTGAACTTGCGATAGTTCTTGCCGTAACGTTTTTCTTCCCAGGCACGACGCTTGCTGTCGCGCCAATCACGTCCTTCTTCTTCAGCGCGGGCACGTCTTTGAATTTCACGCTGCCATTCGCTGCGGGAATAACGGCGGTTGTCGTATTTGTCGTAGTAGTACTTGCCGTCCCAGCGGGCATCGTCACGATATTTTTCGGCGTAACGGCGAGATGCTGCATCAGCCAGTCCGCCCAAAAGATCGCCGAAACCTCCGTCACCGGCGGCCATAACTGCTGGAGCGATCGCTGACGCCGCAGCGGCGGCGAAACCGGTAATGAGCATTCGTCTGCTGATCATATAGCTCTCCTTCAAGTATCACCGATATCGGCTTACTGTCATTGTGAACCAAAAACTTAGGATGAGCATTGGCATTTTCTTTGAATTTGCGAAACTGTACTTCTATCCATGGCACCGGCATTTGTTACTGCCGCACGGCCAGGAAACGAAACCTTTGAATCAGAACAAGCGTCAAGACGGCAAAGACAACCCCGCCGGCAAAGCAGTACTGCGCACCGAACAGCTCCCACAAGCCGCCCGCAACAAGGCCTGAAACCAGCAAAGCGATACCCGAGAAAAAGTTGAATACGCCAAAGGCAGTCGCGCGCAAATGAGAAACTGCCACTTCGGAAACGATAGCGGAGAAGATTCCCTGAGTGGCGCCGAGATGCATCCCGAACAGAACGACACCGAGGATCAAAACAGCAGTGTTTGCGGCAAAGGCAAACAACAAATCGGAAAGTGCCAGCAGAACCATGCCCAAAGCCAACAAACTCATCGGATTGAGTCGATCGGCGAGCATTCCGAACGGAAAACTGGATAGAGAGAAGGCGATATTCATAAGCAAGACGATCATCGGTATCCAGGCCTGGTCAATACCGATATCCGCAGCTTTGAGCACAATAAAGGCATTGGAAAATCGTGCCAGCGAGAAGAGCGTACCCAGAATTACCAGTTGCCGGAAGGCGGGCGTCATGACACTGCCGATTTCGTTCCATTCGATCCGCTTCGTGTTTTTTGTTTCCGTGACATTGTCTTCGACGCCGATCAATATCAATAGCAGACACGCTGCCCCGGGAATCAGCGCGATCCAGAAAATGCTTCTCAGATCCTCAGTCCAAAGTAAAAGCAGCAGCGTAGCAATCAGAGGACCGACGAAAGCGCCGGCGGCATCAAGCGACTGTCGGAGTCCGTAAGCTGCGCCTCGGATGCTTTCGTCAGTGAAGTCTGCCACAATGGCGTCTCGTGGCGCACCTCTGAGACCTTTGCCGATCCGATCGAAAAAGCGAGCGGCAAGAACAACTGGCATACAACCGGCCAAAGCAAAGACCGGTTTCGAGACAACTCCCAGAAAGTAACCTGCAAACACCAGGCGCTTTTTGTGCCCGAATCGATCGGCTACGGCGCCTGAAAAGACTTTGGCTATCAGCGCCGTACCTTCGCCGATACCTTCTACAAGACCGATCCAAATGGCGCTGGCGCCGAGAGTGCCTGCCATAAAAAGAGGCAGAAGCGCATGGATCATTGCCGAGGAAATGTCCATCAACAGACTTACAAAACCCAGCACGCATACGGTACGAGGAATTTTGATTTTGGTTGCAGGACGGTCGGACGACATGGCCGCCAAACAAGAAGGACAATTCTGAGGCCATTATCTGCTCGAAGAGTGAAGAGAGCGTCAAAAGCAGAGGAACTTAGCCGGACAAACCAATTGAATGAATATCTACGTCCTTTATGTAAACAAACAGACTTCAACCAACTTAATCGCAAATCAATAGCCCGAATCAATCACAAAGCCCACCGCACCAATTTTTTCGAGGCTTCCTGAGCATCACGACGCCCCATTTCGTAGGCACGGATGATCGCCTGCGGATCGTGCGAAAGACGACTCAACGGAATCGGAGCCTTCGGTCTGATAATGAAAACGGTGCCTTTCTGCTCTTCTGCTTTGAGATAGAACTGTGTCTTTTCGTAGTCCTGCGGGCTATTTTCAAACGTTCGGCAGAAAGCAGGGTACTTGCGGTAGAAGAGACGTACGAGCGCAGCATCGCGATCCTTGACACGATGATCTTCCGGGTGCGTGAGCACAACGACGTTTCGATCAAAACCCATGGACTGAAAGGCTCTGAGCGGAACGCGGTCCGAACAGCCGCCGTCGAGAAGAAGCTTTCCCCGGTAGTGAACCGGCTTGGAGACATAGGGTATGGCTAGTTGACTAAAAATCTACCAAATCTCCCATAACGGGTTCCATAGC
>ENA-ORNF01000597-ORNF01000597.1-human-gut-metagenome-genome-assembly--contig:-NODE-597-length-36453-cov-6.715479_pt1 | contig 36453 bp, 30 predicted proteins | sample MGYA00242110_ERZ509012 | MGnify/ENA primary metagenome ERZ509012 (study PRJEB26280, sample SAMEA2338714) | human gut metagenome | biome: human gut; feature: human-associated habitat; material: faeces...
TAATCTGAAAAAGGAAACGCTGGTAGAAAGAATAAGGTATCAGGGATAGCAAGTAATATGTAATGAACTAGGTCTTAACGAAGAGGAGAAATAGATAACTTCCATTTTGTATGTATGGTAAATCTAAACTGTATTTTAGCAACATTTCCTGAGTTGATGCAGATAGCATATATGGATTTTTAGGTGCTTTTAATGAAGTGTATTCAGAATGTACGGATGGAATAATAAAGCAGCTTTATTGCAAGTTATGTTCAGAAAGCAAGGCAATAATATAAATGTATCTGAATTGACTTATAAGAAGCACAATTTTATCAGTTATAACTGATAAAATTGTGCTTTTGCAATTGAGATTCAGATACAAATATGGTATATTATGGTCAATAATAGTAATAAGGAAAGGGACAAAATCTATGATTAAACGCGAATTGTATATGAGCCGTATTCGTCCGTTCATTGGATCAGACCTTATAAAAGTCATGACCGGTATTCGTCGTTGCGGAAAGTCGGTCATGCTGGAACTGATCAAACAGGAACTCATAGAGTCGGGTGTCAGCCCAATACAGTTTATCTCCATCAATTTTGAAGATATGAGTTATTTCCATCTACAAACTGCGCAGGCTTTGCACGATGAAATTACCCAAAAAGTTGCAGAGATTGAAGGCAAGGTATACTTGTTTTTTGATGAAATACAAGAAGTCAGGGACTGGGAGAAGTGCATCAACTCTTTCCGAGTTTCGTTGGACTGTGATATTTACATCACCGGTTCAAATGCAAAGCTGCTGTCCGGTGAGCTTGCGACCTATCTGGGGGGACGGTATGTGGAGTTTGTAATCTATCCGTTTTCATTTGGAGAGTTTATGGAGTTGTATCGGCCTATTGCACCTAATGAGACAATTCAAAAGTGTTTCCAGAAGTATTTGACTGTCGGGGGTATGCCTTATCTTGCAAATCTTCGTTACGCAGATGATCCATCCAAACAATATCTTCACGATTTATTCAACTCTGTCCAACTAAAGGACATCGTGAAGCGGAACAAAATTCGGGATGTTGACTTACTGGAACGGATCATTGCCTATGTGATTGCAAATGTGGGAACGACTTTTTCAGCAACCTCTCTTGCAAAGTTTTTAAAAAATGAGCAGCGCACCGTTGCCCCGGAAACAATTCTGAACTATATCAAATATTGTTGTGAAGCCTACCTGTTCTATCGGGTTAAGAGGGAAGACTTGCAGGGGAAACAGGTTCTTGCCACCAATGAGAAGTATTATATTGCTGATCACGGTATCCGTGAAGCTGTTTTTGGCGGCAATACGCGTGACATCAATCTTATTTTAGAAAATATCGTCTATCTGGAATTGTTACGCCGTGGCTATGTAGTAACAGTTGGCAAAATAGGTGATAAGGAAATTGATTTTGTATGCGACAAGCGTGGTGAAAAGCTGTATGTGCAGGTCACTTATTTGTTGGCATCGGAGGAAACCATTGCTCGAGAGTTTGGTGTATATGATAACATCCGCGACAATTTCCCAAAGTATGTAGTTTCTCTTGATGAACTTGATATGAGCCGAAATGGTATTAAGCACCGAAATATCTGCGATTTCCTCTTAGCCGAGGAATGGAACTAAATACAATTTGTGGAACATTAAGATTTAAAGCGCATCACAAATATATGGATATGATATTATAAGATTTAGATAAAAAAGTTCGGAAGCCCGGTGCTTCGAACTTTTTTATATTTATATTGAAGGTAGTTTTACAATCCCATCTTCAACACTTAAAGAAAAGTATAGTGGCAGAATCCCTTGATTTTACTTGGATTCTGCCACTTTTGATGTCTTAAAGTATGTTGTATGGAGACATCACTTCAAAATTATTTTTATTTTTTTATTCAGTTCTTTTGGCTGATAGTATTTTTTGTCCAGACCAAGCCCGGTTATTGCATTCAGGGCAGTACACGCATCAGAACTCGTGTAGGTTGACATATAGCACATATCCTCGATGTTTGCCACGTCCATACTTTTCATAGTCTCTATCAGTGTATCTGCCGTGTAATGAGTCCCATGTAGATCCAGCTTTTTCTCCATCAGCCGGTAAATAAGCAGCGCTGTGTAGCAGATCATAAAATGTGCAATGATGCGTTCCCGTTTCTGATGAAAAACCGGACGTGCTGAAAAGTTTGTCTTCATCATCCGGAAGCAGTTTTCGATCTTATAGCGGTTTGCACTGACTTCTAAAATATCCTTGGCAGAATCATCCAGATTTGTTGCAACAGCATAAAACCCATCATATTTCTCTTCTTCTTCAATGACGGACTGATCAATGATATATTGATCAGTAATCTTTTCTCCGGATTTTGTGGACGAAGTACGTTTGATAAAACGTGTGACATCATGTGGCCCTTTTTTGTAAGTCTCCGGATCCAGATTTTTCAAAAGCTGTTTTGCACGCTCAATCTGCCGGTTACGGACATACCGCTGGTATTCCATCATTTTCCTCGAAAAAGAAACAATTATCTTATAAATCCTGTCATTATAAAGATCCCGGTTTTTTGGATCATGCCGGTCGAATTCCTTCATATCCTTTATTGTCGCAGGTTCATCGGAAGAAAGCAGATGGTAATTCGTGTCGCTGAATACAGCCTGCTGTAAGGTATCCGAAAGTTTCTTAATGGACTGGGTAACAATAAAAGCTCTTCCCCCCATCGAATTGAAATTCCGTATATTCAGTGAACCAAGTCCGGCATCCGCACAGTAAATGAATTTTTTCCCTTTAAACATCTTTGTGAGCTTTTTTCCAGAGGAATGGCCGTCGTCTGCTCATTGTCTGATCCAGAGGTAATGCACATGGAAAGGGGGATACCGTCCCTGTCCATAAACAGTCTCATTTCCACGATAGGATTTGGACGGTGCTCTTTGCTTGGGCCATACTTCCTCAGACCCTTGATGGTCTCTCCGGTTACTTTATCGATATAATCCTCATCATCCGTCTCGACCTCGAAATAATAGTTGGAACAGTCATAAAAGCATACCGAAGTATCTCTTTTAACAAGCTGGCAGCTGGTCTCAAAAAGGTGAGCGATATACTCATCGTAGTGTTCCTGCAGGATATCCATTGTGCGTAAAATGTGGACATAATCGAATACTGGGTGCTCATAAAAACGACAGAGATTCTGATGCGTTCCAAGTTTCGAATCCGGATACAGAATACGTGAGTAAGTAAGAAAACGGTTGACCAGATTTGGGTCAAACTCGTTTTTCCTATCTGCCGTAACGGATTCAAAGAAAGAATCAATTTTCAGATCACGATAAAACTGCTGCAGGAAAAAGTAGCCAATATTTAAGAGGGTACTGTGTGAAGCAGTGTCTCCGGTTGCCTTAATCTTTTCAGCAAAATCAACTTTGATTTCTAAAGAAACGCAATTCTTATTTTTATACTCCTCATTATATTTTTTGACCTGTTCTTTCGCATAAGCAAGCGGGTCATCGGTAATCTTTAGAAGTTCAGAATGCTTTCCGATACGGGCAACATTTTTAGTTGTTGTTTTCTTTCCATTGCGGATCCCCATCTGTACGAAGTAGGTTGGATCCTTGGATTTTCTGTCATACCAAATCTTCATACTTCATATAACATAAAACACAACGCCACACAACATATAATTTAAGAAAATTTGACAAAAAAATACCGCATTTCTGCGGCTTGTAGGGATTTTAGGGTTGAGCAAGTGTCGAAGACCCGACAGGAAAAAATTCCTTGCAAAATAATCTGCAATAGTATATAGTGAGTCCATGTAAGTATTTTCAAGGACTTTTATGAATCATTGTGCATTCAAATTCAACTGCTCTGATAAGGTAATTTCACTGTAAGATCACACGATTGAAAAGCATATGACATACCTGAGAGGATGCTTTCTAAAGCTGTCCCCGATAGAGGATGATAGAGGAGACAGCCGCCACAAGTACCTGTGGGGTGGGATGAATACAGGAGGAAGTAGTTGAGAACACAGATAATCAATGATCTGATGACGAACATATTTTTTAATCTGATCGAGACAGAGGACCGGATCGCAGCGGACGAACGGTTTGAAGGTTTAAGCAGCAATGACATCCGGGTACTGTCGGCGATCGGTACATCCGAGCCGAAATGCATGAAGGATGTCGCTGAGTATCTGCGGGTGAAAAAGCAGACGGTCAATCATTCCACGAAAGCACTGATCTGTAAAGGTTTTGCCTATAAGAAGGTCAATCCGGAGGACGGACGGTATACCTGGATCATCCTCACGGACAAAGGCGTGACTGCTGTGAACTGTTACCGTGCCATGATCCGTGATGCCATGAAGACTATGACCGATGATATGACAGAGGAACAGACCGACATCCTCATACAGGGTCTGTCCAAAATGAACAGATACCTGAATGCCAGGAGCATTGATGGGACTCTGAATGCGAAGCGGAAAAAATAATACCGTCATGCGAAAACGATTACGCACAGTCTGCCCAGCCGGGGCAGACTATTTTTTTGCTTTACATGAACCGCTTTATGTGTTAATTTATAGGGCAAACCAAGGAACACAGATATTTGGAAATGAAACATTGGGGGAGAAGAGCTGCAGACAGACAAGGAGGAATGGCCATGGCAAGCAGTGGCAACATCAAGTACGATGCAGGAACTCGTGGGGATAAAAACTGGATCCTGCAGGAAAGCACATTCGACAGGAGTAAATTACGGAAGATTGAATCTGCCTTCTGTCAGGGGAATGGCTATCTCGGTCAGAGAGCCGCACTTCAGGAAAAATACACCGTAGATAATAAAGGCTTATACCTGTCCGGGCTGTTCGACCGCTTTGGTGAGGAGGAAGTGACGGAGATTCCCAACCTTGCAGATTTCACGAACTTCCGCATTTGGCTGGATGAAGAGGAATTCCGTATGGTGCAGGGCAGGAGCATCCTCTACAGCAGACAGCTGAACCTGAAGGACGGCGTGATGGACCGGCATGTATACTGGGAGAGCCCGGAAGGACTTGAGGTGGAGCTGGAATTCGAGCGGTTTGTCTCCCTGGAGGATAAGCATGCCCTGTGCTTCCGCACCACCATACGCCCCTTCAACCGCAGCGTGACCGTGCGGATCGCCAGCGGCATCGACGGCAGCGTGACCAACAGCGGCACCCAGCATTTCCACGAGGCAGGCAAAGACCGGTCAGACAGCCGCATCATGGAATACTGCACCATGACAGGAGAATCCAGAGTCCATGTCGCACAGTACATGGGACACCGCCTGTACTTAAACGGCAAAGAGTTTAAGGCTGTCAAAGTCCCTATCATGAAGAGACGCTATGCCGGGATGGAGACCACTGTGGAGATCCCGCAGGGGCAGATCCTCATCATCGACAAGATCTGCTCCGTATTCACCAGCAGGGATCCGGAAGCGGCAGAGAATGAGAAGCTGTGGAAGACCACGGAGAGGGGACGGCAGGAAGCCATCCGGTACGTGGAAGCCGGATACGACATGCTGTTGCTGCGCAGCCGGAAGGCGTGGAAGAATTACTGGAACAAAAATGATGTGATCATCCGTGGGAGCAGTGATTTCGACCAGCTGGCAATACGTTTTGCCCTCTACCACCTCAACATTATGGTGAACAGAGAGGATGACAGAGTCAGTATCGGTGCCAAAGGACTTTCCGGAGACGGCCATGAAGGACACTACTTCTGGGATACCGAGATGTTCCTCATCCCCTTCTATCTGCTGACCGATCCGGAGGAAGCGAGGAGACTTCTGGTATACCGGGGCAAAAGTCTCCCCGGAGCGAAGCAGAAGGCTTACCGCAATGGCTACCGCGGTGCCATGTTCCCCTGGGAATCCGCAGGACTGACAGATGGAGAGGTGACCAGCGAGAGAGGCCCGGCCGACCCGATGACCGGAGAAGAGAGACCCATGCTTACCGGGAAAAAGGAGCTTCACATCTCAGCAGATGTCAGTTATGCGGTCTGGTACTACTACCAGGTGACCGGAGACCATCAGTTCATGCGGGAATGGGGAGCTGAGATCATCCTGGCAACGGCGGTATTCTGGGCGGACCGTGTGGAATGGGACGGAGATGTCTGCCATATCCGGGATATCATCGGTCCTGACGAATATAAAGAGAGAATCAATGACAACACCTATACCAACTATATGGTCAGACATAACCTTGGACTGGCACTGAAGATTGCAGACGTAATACAGCAAAACGACCCAGATTATCTGAAGCAGCTCAACAACCGCTGGGAGATCCTGGACATGCTGCCGCAGATCCGCAGGGCATACGATGGGCTCTGGCTGCCGGATCTGGATGGGGAAGATATCATTCCCCAGTTCGATGGATATCACAGGCTGGATTACATGGATATCAGCAGCTTCAAACAGATGGGCATCCGGGGAGCAGCAAGTCTTCTGGAAAAATATGCCGTGAACGACCTGAAAAATTTCCAGGTGCACAAACAGGCTGATCTGATCATGCTGCTGTGGCTGTTCCCAGAGCTCATCCCGGCAGACCGCAGGAGGGAGGCTTTGGAGGCCAACTACGACTTTTATGAGAAACGTACCATCCATGATGCGCCCTACAGCTTTGCCACCCATGCCCTGATAGCAGCTTCCCTTGGCAGGACAAAGGAGGCGTATGACCTGTTCGGTCAATGTTGCAGGGTAGACATGGGTACGGACGGCGAACCGCCCATGGAGGGAATCCATGCAGCAGTCATGGCAGGCATCTGGCAGTGCGTGGTACAGGGCTTCTGTGGTGTCCGCATACAGGAGGGGAACCTGATGATAGATCCCCATCTGCCACCGGCATGGGATGAGGTCAGATGCCACATCCACTATCAGGGAAGCGTACTGGATCTGTGCGTTGCCAAAGCTGGTGTGAAGATCAGCAACAGGAGCGTCAGAGAGGTCCCTCTGTGCTTTGCAGGACAGCAGATCACCCTGAGAGCCAGGGAATCACAGTATCTGGAACTGTAGAATGGGATATTTGAAAGCCGTTGTGAACACTGTACCAGATAAAAAACAGTATAAAAAACAAATAAAAAACAAATATAAAACAAACAAAAGAAAGTACACATAAAGAACAAAGGAAATGACAGAATGAAAAAACAGACCATACATCAGTTACTGGCAGACATTTATTATAACGCCCCACAGGCAGAGGAGATGGTCGTCAACAGCCACTATGAGGATCTGAGCACCAATGAACTCCATGTCCTTCGGACACTGGCTGTGGGAGAACATAAGGATGTGGAGACAGTTGCCAGAGCCCTACGCATCAATTCCTACGCCGTGATGGGCACACTGGATACTCTTGTAAAAAAAGAGTATATCACACAGGAATGGACACTGACAGATAAAGGCACCCGGGCGCTGGAGACCTATAAGGATCTCATCCGCCAGGGAATCGGGGAGATGGTGCAGAGCATGAGCGATGATGAAGTAGATACCATCATCCGGGGACTTGGATTCTTAAGCGGATACATCGATCGTCTCACTTCCCCGGAAGACTGAACACATCTTTTTTTCACATTCAGCAGAAAATCATAAAATCCACACCGGTATCCGGTGAAATCAGAAATGATTAAAATTGCTCCCTCTGCGGTACAATAGCCTAAAAAGGCATACCGCAAGGGGGACATACACATGAGTAATTTACACATTAATACCGAGACACTGACACAGTACAGGGCATACCTGGCAGACATGGAAAAAAGTCTGGCGACCATTGACAAGTATCTGCGGGACATCCGCACATTCCTGACATGGATGGGAGAGGATACCACGCTGTCCAAGGAGAGAGTCATCGCCTATAAGGCATGGCTCCAGGAGCATTACAAGACGAGCAGTGCCAACAGCATGCTGACCGCATTAAATTGCTTCCTCACCTATCTTGGAGAGACGAAGAACCGTGTCCACACCATCAAAGTACAGCAACAGATGTTCCGTCCGGCACAGAAGGAGCTGAGCAGAGAAGAATACGAGAAGCTTCTGGCTGCTGCAAGGGAAAAAGGTCTGGAACAGACCGCCCTGATCATGGAGGCCATCGGTGCCACCGGTATCCGGATCAGCGAGCTGAAATACATTACCGTGGAAGCAGTGGAAAAAGGAAGCACGGAAGTGACCTGCAAGGGCAAAAAGAGGCAGATCTTCCTTGTCCGCAGGCTCAGGGACAAGCTGGCTGCATGGTGCAGGCAGAAAGGGATCCGTAAGGGTCCGGTCTTTATCAGCCGTAACGGCAATCCCTTAGACCGCAGCAATATCTGGAGCCGGATGAAGGCAGTTGCCAAAGCCGCCGGAGTCGATCCGGGGAAGGTATTCCCTCACAACCTGCGCCATCTCTTCGCAAGGGTATTCTGGCAGAAATGGAAGGACATCTTCTACCTGGCGGACATCCTGGGACACAGCAATGTCAACACGACCCGGATCTATACTGTCACTACCGGGGAAAACCATGCCAGAAAACTACAGATGCTGGGATTGGTATCATAGCTTTACTGTACAGATCTCTGAATTTCTTGACCGGAAAAGTGCGTTGATAGAAAAAACTACATAATATGTATTATGTAGTATTACTTAAATGTTGAACACAAATATCTGCAATTAAGCATTGGAAAAAATGTACTAAAGTACCATAATTTCTCTCCGTATTAAATATATAGCAAATTTGTATGAGTAAGTCAATATTACTCATGGAAGTTTTTTCTGTTATTTTTCCGGGACATTTATGTACTGTTATTTTGCACAACCCCCCCCCGGATTTTTTGTGCATTTTTGTGTTTTTTTCTTTATTTTCCGCCTTTTTTTCTCGTATACCACATAATACATATTATGTGGCATAGCGACCCCTCGATTATGAATGATTTTCTCCCTGAATGAAATTCTCTCCGTATCTGCAGACCTTCAACACGCTCATGGGGAGGTCTGCGGTACTTAGGGGGGACAGTCTTTAATACCTTACAAGGGCATACGGAGGAGAAAACAACAATGGATATGTTGGTGCGGGAGAGAAGTGAGAAGGATAACTGTATAGGGAGAAATGCGTTCGACGGGGAAAAGGAATGTTTTTTCCAGCCTTTCTATTCGCCGGAGAAGCAATGCATCTGGGGAGCAGAAGCGCTGTTCCGCCTGAAGGATGAACATGGCAGTTATTACAACATGGACGACCTGGTGGCGAGAGCGGAAGCAGAAGGCTGGGTGAGTAAGATCGACTGCTGGGTGTTCCGGGAGACCTGCAGGAGGATCCCCACGCTCCGGGACTACGGACTGAAGCGGGTGAATATCAACCTGTCACCGGCAGCCTGCCAGAATCCCGGTACTGTAGAAAATATGCAGAAGATCATGGGAACATACGGTATCTCCCGTAGTGAGATCTGCATGGAGATCACGGAAATGTGCAAGGTAAAGGACGGCGACCATTTCGGTGCCATGGTAGATTCCCTGGTACATCAGGGCATCCGTCTGGCACTGGATGACTTCGGCAAAGGAGAATCCAACCTGATAAGACTGCTGCAGATCCCTTTCTCTACGCTGAAGATCGATAAAGAGATGGTCTGGGCAATGGAGGACAATCCACTGGCAGGACAGCTGATCGAGGATATGATCGCCTTCTCCCACCGCAACGGCATACAGGTGACGGCAGAAGGTGTGGAGACAAGAGAACAGGCATTGGAGCTTGCTTCCTACGGCTGTGATTACCTGCAGGGCTATTACATCTCACCACCGGTGAGCTATCCGGATCTCATACAGTTCCTTGAGACACGGGGACACAGAGATTTTCTCAGAGAATAAATAAAATGAGTCATACGGAGGAAAACGGAATGAGTACAAAAGAAAACCCCATGCAGGGCAAGACACCCAGACCCCTCAGACAGGGACTGAAAAGCTACTTCCTGAGGGTCATTGCAGCCATGGCGGTACTGCTGGTGCTGATCATAGCCATCGTCATCCGGCTATGGGTGATCGACCGGAACCTCATCAGTGAGGTAAAGTACGGCGCAGAACTGTACAAGGCAGAGACAGCCCATTATAAATGGACTAATGCCCTGGGGATGTCGTTGAACTACGGAACGGAATTCGACGGACAGCTGGATCCCACGGCATGCACCCTGGGACAGTTCCTGACGGCAGAGGCAGACAGCAGCGATCCGGACAGGAGAGCCTTCGTGGCAGACGTGAAGGGACTGCATGAACAGATCCATGCATCGGCACAGCAGATCCTGGAACTGCCGGATGCAGAGAAGCAGCAGAAGCAGGACATCTTCTTAAATACTACCGCACCTGCGGTGGAGCAGCTGGTCGAAAAGCTGACCACAGAGATCGATGCAGGAATGCAGAGGGTGGCATCTGATCAGTTACAGTTCATCATACTGTTGATAGCAGGCAGTATCGTATGCTTCGTATGCATGGCTCTGGCCGTACATGGCATCGGGGATGTCTACCGGTTCTTCGATAGAGAGATCACCGGAGTGCTGGAGCGGATCTCCGGCAAGGCGGCGAAGCTGGCAGAGGGACATCTGGATCTCGTATTCGACTGCCAGAGTTCGGTGGAAGAGCTGGTGACCTTGAGAGACTCCATGCAGTTCGCAGTACAGGAGCTGGGCAGGTATGTGAATGCCATCAGTGAAGAAATGGGAGAATTCGAGAAGGGTAATCTGGCGGCGGAAAATACCATCACCTTCCTCGGAGACTTTGCTCCCATCGAGCAGTCCATTGAAGGCTTCGCAGATAATATCAGCGGTGTGCTGTATCAGGTAGAGGAGTCGGCACAGGCGGTAGCGGACAGCTCCGACCAGATCGCCGCTGCGGTACAGGAACTGGCGGAAAGCACCACCACCCAGGCAGAGAGTGTACAGGTGCTGTTGGAGAGAAGCGAGCATGTGACAGAGTCCGTACAGGCTACGGCACAGAGTATACAGGAAGTGAACCGTCTGATCCGGAATGCGGAAGATATCGTGGATGCACAGAAACAGCAGATGCAGAGCGTATCCGGAGCAATGGAGATCATATCCAGACGGTCGGAGGAAATCCGCAGCATCAGTGATACGGTGAAGAACATTGCGAACCAGACCAATCTCCTGTCCCTGAATGCCTCCATTGAAGCAGCCAGGGCAGGCAGTGCCGGCAAGGGCTTCGCTGTAGTGGCAGAGAATATTAAGAACCTGGCAGCAGAGTCTGCCGATGCGACACAGCAGATCCAGGATCTGATCACAGCTACCATCACTGCGGTCAAGGATGGTGACCGCCAGATCCGTGATACGGCAGCGACACTGGAGGATATCGTGACAGTGACCAAGGGTATCGCACAGAAGGCCTCCGAAGTGACTATGAATTCACAGGAAGAATCCGATGCCATCATCCGGATCAAGGACGAGACCGGCAAGATCAATGAGATGGTACTCAACAGCTCTGCGGTATCCCAGGAGAACGCTGCGGCCAGCAGCGAACTGGCGAACCAGGCACAGCTGCTGAAGGAACTGACCGGCCGCATCACTGTCAGAAAGGTAAAGTCTTAAGACATGGAACACAGCGTTTATGTGGAAGAGGCAGAAACGTTGTGTAAGAATGAGAAAAACTCAGGGGATATTAAGGAATATGTATAGGATGTAAGAAAGGATACAAGAGGTACGATGGCAGGACGGTATACAAAAATAGCGGTTACATTTCTGGTGGTCACAGTTGGTGTGGCAGCGGCACTGGTAATGTGGAGAAAAGAAAATACCGGACAGGAAACAGACAGATTCTTTGATACGGATGCAGTGTCTGCGGACGAAAAAAAAAGAAGTGTGGAGTTGGATGAAATCAGAAGGGAACTACAGAAGGAAGCAGATGGAAGCAGCTTCCGTGTGAAAATCAATTCGTATATTTCGATAGATGAGGAAGGCATGGCAGACTTACTGATTGCTAACAGTGCTGAGAATGGCTACAACATGCAGGTCACAATTAAAGGTGCTGACGGGGAAAAATACTATGAAAGTGAAGAATTGGCTCCCGGAGAACAGATACTTACAGATACTCTGGAGAGGAAACTTTCCGGTGGAGAATATCCTGCAACAGCTTTCTTTCAGGCACTGGATCCCGAGACAGGGGAAGTACAGGGGAAAGTAACGGTGGATATTACCATAGAAAGTGACAATGATCATAGATAATAAAGGAGACATCAGATGAAAAAGAAAAAAGCACTCATAGCAACTATACTTGCAGGAGCACTAGCGATGGGAAGCACCATTACTGTAATGGCATACCCGACAACAAATGCAGCTTCCGGTGCACAGCATACGACCTTTGGTGTGGTGGAAGGCACCTACGAAGATTTCGGTGGTCAGGCTAATTTTGAAGTACCCCTGTATGTGACGGTGGCAGCAATCAGCAATGACAGTGCAGCAGTCTATAACGAGGGTGACTACACAAAAATGATGACTCCTACAGGCTATGATATCTATAATGCTTCCAGATCTCAGGCCGTAGCGGTAGACAGTATTGTAGTAAGGCTTTATGATACTGCAACCTGGAGTATTGTGGATACCACACCCACAACGGACAAACAGATGCAGTTCAGTATTGGAGACTTGGAACTGAAGCCAATGAGCACGGCCGGGGTCAAACAGGTGAGTTACAGAGTTGGAGCTACAGAGAATGCGGCAGCGAATCAGTATCGGTTGGAGGACGGAACCTTTGCGACCGAGGCAGGCGGATACAAAGACATTCCCAGACTCTCTTATCTGAGTACACTGTTAGAGACACAGGAAGATGGCATTCCGTTGAAAGGGACCGTGCAGTCTGCAGTCCGGAACCATACAGGAAGTACTGCGGCGCAGTTTCAGGTCATTTATAATCTGGTGCCTACTGATGGAGCTGGGAATGCCAGACAGGCAGCAGCCTATGTTGGAGATGACTGGAAAGCAGCAGGATATGACAAATTGGAAAATGCGGTTCCTTCAGCAGACTGATGATATAACGTTCTTCGAATAATACCTCTCCTCTGGTTTTAGGGGAGAGGTAAAGTGGTAATTAAGAAAATGTGCAAATGGAGGCGTGATGTGGACGGAACGAAGAACCGTGGAAAACAAAAGCTGATACAGAAAGCAGTGTCCGGATTTGTGATTGCTGCATGTCTGGCAGGGGGATTGCAGATAAAGCAACAAATCTATGCGGCGGATATTACGAACCCGGCAGCTAAGACTGAAGTGACAGTAGGAGTCACAGAGAGAGTCAATGATGTAAGCATTGAGGTTCCACTCTATGTTACCGTAGGTCTTACCAGGGATGAGGATGGAACAGAACGATTAAATCACGTAGTGAATCCCGAAGGATATTATATAGAAAACAGGAGTTGGAAAAATAGAGACCTGATTATCAGTGACATTGAAGTGGTTCCTTTTACTACAGTAGATGTCAATCATCCCAATCACTGGGTGTTGTCCGACTGGCAGATTGTCAAAGAAGTTGATGATACCCTTGCAACAGCAGATCCGGGAATCCGGCAGATATCACTGAATATCGGCGGTGTGCAGATTCCTACTTTGGATCGGGGGACAGAAAATGCTCCGGCAGCAAAAAAATCCATCTGGAACGATGCAGTCACCGGACAGAAATCACAATTTTATGATCCGGCTGCGACAGGGGTTGATTGTTATCAGATCATCGGACAGGATAATGCAACAGATCATAACATAGCTGGTCCAGGAACTACTGCGTATACGATAGAAGCCAATGTTCCCAGAAATTATCTTCCTGATGACAGCACAGCAATTGGGAATAATCCAAATACTGCGGGAATCATGAGAATCCAGTATACGTTTTCAGTAGTCATGGATGATGGAAAGGGAAACAAGAAAATCGTGAAGGTTGGAGATCTTGCATCAGAAGAGGATTATACAGGACCAACACCGAATCCCTGATAAGCATGAATAATATCCTCCGGTGGGGGGAGAGGGAAGGAACACAAAAGTGAAAAACAAGAGAGTGGTAAGACAGTCCATAATCGGTATTGTGACAGCATTATTATTGGTGAGTCTGTTCCCACATCCGGCCGTGCATGCAGCAGAGAATCCTGAAGCGGTGGTTCAGCCAGGAGAGGAATGGCCGGAATATAGCGTTATTGATGGAAAAAAAGGGAACACTGAATTTTCCGTGGAGGAAGGACAACTGAATGAAGATCCCAATTGGGGGATACATGTTGCGGTACAGCTGATCGAAAAACAGACAGGACACCCTGTTTCGGGAATCTATGTGACACTGGCAGACCTGCTGGAGGACGGAAGCTACGGACCATTGATCGATGGGCAGGGAGAGAGTCTGCTTTCTGATGAAAATGGAAAGGTATTTTTTTACATCCAGAAGAAGCCGGAAGGTTATATGGTGTTTGTACTTGGTGATAGAGGCTACAGGGGAGGATCGTTTGGACCCCATGAGTTCACAGCGGATGGAGAGATTTATGTAATAGAATTAGATGCTGACACCGATAACGGAGACAGAGATGATGGAAATGGAAACGGCAACGGAAACGGAAATGGAAATGGAAACGGAAACGGAAACGGAAATGGAAATGGAAATGGAAACGGAAACGGAAATGGAAACGGCAGCGGAAATGGAAACGGCAACGGAAACGGAAATGGAAACGGCAGCGGAAATGGAAACGGCAACGGAAATGGAAACGGCAACGGAAACGGAAATGGAAACGGCAACGGAAACGGAAATGGAAACGGCAACGGAAATGTAAACAGCAACGGAAATGGAAGCGGTATTGGCAATGGTACCGACAGCGGCAACGGACAGGATCAGGATTCCGGAAAAACTGGTGATACTGATCCATCAATCTGGGATTTATTGGGACTTACAGGGCTCATCGAATCTGCAGAGGGAGTTTTATTAGGGTTGTTGTGGTTCTTCATGATGTTGCTGTTGTTGATTTATACGGTACTGAGAGTACTGAGGATCAGGAAGCATCTGAAGGCAATGGAAGACGGGGATAGAGAGGCATAAGATGAAAAGAGACGAATATCTGGAGAAGGTTGAAAAAGAGCAGAAGAAAGCAGTGGTAATCGAAATCCTGCTGGTGGCGGCCTATATTATTCTGGTATTTTTCACCGGAATTCTGCATATTGGAGAACGGATCGGGATTCCTATGTACTTGATCTATACCCTGGAGATTGTCAGCTGTTGTAGTCTTCTGGCATATCATGAAAGTAAGCTGCGGAAAAGGTACCGTAAGCTGCAGGAGGATGCGTTGCAAAAGCAGGAGAAGGGGAATAAGAAAGGAAGCTGATTCCATGGATCATGATAAAGAGAGGAAAAAAAAGACACTTGGAAGAGTGATCATGGTTGTGTTGGTTCCAGTGCTGTTTTTCGGAGGAACATACTGTGGCTACAGAATTTTTCACCACAGATCTGCTTATGAAATGGATATGAATGCGTTGGAAGGATTTCTGCCCGGCAGAAGCGAAGAAGAGATACAGGAGGAACTGAATCGTATCATTGACGAAAGCCGCTTTGCTGCAGCAATCAATACACAGATTACCTACGAAGAGGGTAAGGCGGATGTGAGGATTGAAAATGTTCCAGCCAATAACTATTGGATGCAGGTGGATATCTGGTTGTACCCGTCTGCTGATAGTACGGATAATGCAGAGTTGTTCTACCAGTCGGGTATCATCCGGCAGAACCAGTATATCGAAAAGGCAGAAGCAGATACCGGGCAGCCGGCAGGATATTACAATGGCCTTGCTGTGTTTCACGCATTGACACCTGATGAGAATCTGGATAATGTCGAAGAAGTTGGACAGACTGCCATGAACATTGTGATCCTGGTAAAAGAATAAAGGAGAATGGGCATGGGCGATATAGAGAGGGTATACAGCAGGGAACAAGAAGAACAGCTGGCCAGGAAGCTTGAGGAGAAAGAACGGGAACTGGACAGGAGAGAGAAAAGACTGCAGCGGAAAACAATCCTGCTGCTGTTTCTACTGATACTGCTGTTAGCCGGTATTGGTGCCTGCTATTATCAGTATAGCCGGGGAGGACTGGAGAGAGAGACCGAAGCAGAGTTGGGCATCCTGCCCGGCATGAGTGAACAAGAGATGCAGGACAGATTAAACAGAAGGGTAGCGGAGAGCCGCCTGAATGTATCTATTAATACGGAACCGGTATTTGAGGATGGCAAGTCCCCAGGGAATATCCGCATTGAAAATATTCCGGGCAATCATTACAGCTTTACAGTCACGCTTACAGTAACGGATGCTTCTGAAAATGAAGGAGCAAAGGACTACATCGGTCAGACCGTGATGAGCACAGGACTGATTGCACCTAACAGCTATGTATCAGAAAAAAATCTGGATGTTAATCTCCCACGTGGACAGTATGTCTGTACAGCTACGTTCAAGGCATACAAAATGCCGGAGGAAAACACAAAAGGTGACATTACAGAGGCAGGGGAGACAGGAATACAGATTATTCTGACTGTGCTAAATACATCAGAATAATCTGTACCGAAGGATGGAGTACTACCGAGGAGAAGCTATGAAGAACACTTTAAAGAGAAAAAAACACAAATTCATTGCTGTAGTCAGCGCACTGGCAGTTATCGCTGGGACGATTAGCGGAATCGCAGCAAATGAACTCACAGAAAATACCATAGAAATGGAATATGAAGCTCCTGAACTGCACCTGATACAGGGAGCAGAGGAATATGACCTGACAGAAGGTATACAATACGATGCGGAAAAGTATACGCTGGAAGTCATAAATACCGGTGGGTTTGATATCGATTTACTCGGCAGTTATGAAGTCAGCTATCGGCTTACCATGATCACGCAGACTTCGGTGGGTACTCTGCCTGAGAGTACGGGAGAGCCTGAAGCCACGGAAACACCTGAAGCCATGGAAACACCTGAAGCCATGGAAACACCTGCAGCCACGGAAATACCTGCAGCCACGGGAACACCTGCAACTACAGATGAGCTTTCAGAGGAAGCCTTTCATGTGGGGTCGGTATCCGGGAATGCAGCAGGGGAAGAGATGCCATCCCCTGCTCCGACGGCATCCCCTGCTCCGACGGAATCTCCTGTTCCGGAGGAAGAGGCTGTGGTGGAATTTACCAGAACAGTCATCGTAGAGAAAGCCCGTGAGGTGACCTTCAGTGCAACAGCATTATATATCAGTGTGACCAACACAGACTGTGATCTGACACAGGATGTGACCGCTGTTGACGAAGAAGAGAATCCTGTGACAGAGATTTATGTCGTGGAGCAAGAAGAACTCCAGGCGGCAAAACAAGTCATCACAGACGATGTAAGTGGTCAGATGAGGGAGCAGTATTTACCTGGGCAGTATTATATTACACTGGGAGCGAAGCATCCCGAAACGGATGAGGAATTTACAGTTGTCCGGGAAGTCAATGTAGGAAGTGGCTATTATCTCTATGCACCGGATCTGGAGATTGAGACCGCTGCCACCCAGTATGATCTGCTGGAAGGAGTGGAACTTAGAAGTTATGATGACGGCAGTACAGCAGAGAATGCAATCATTACAGTAGATGAGTCTGACATAAATTCCCTGGAACAGATTGCAATGACTGACGAAGAGGTCATGGAATTTATCGAGGACATGGAAAAGGCAGGCGAGGAGCCTGCGGCGGCCATGGAAGCAATGCTTCTCGCAGAAGAGGGAGAGGATGTAGTCAGCAATCCTCCCTTAAAGGAAGGCACCTATTCCTATGAGATTCATGCTGTGGATGAGGAAACAGGGGAGACCTATTCTACTGTCCGTATGGTGAGTGCTAGAACAATCAGACATAATTATTCCATGTGGTTTGAGGCAGGGGCTTATAAAGACAGATTGATCGAGCACTATAAGGAAGGGGATGTAGATGGTCTGGTACTGGGGGCCGATATGAGTAAGATTTTCTATAGAATGACAGGAGGAACACTGGAGCCCTCTGTGCCGAATGGGTATTCGAATTATATTATCAGAACTCTTGGAGAGAGAGCAACAGGATTTCTGTCAAGTAGTAAGTTCCAACAACATCCAATAAGAACAACCTATCAGTATAACAAGTTAGGAACACCAACTGTGGCAGAAGTACTTGGATTGACGGTAGATTTTGAAATTATGAAAAGTAAGGATTTGGATCAGAATTACAGTGGTTCTAACTGGTCCTATATGGGAGCTTTGTCAAGAGATTCCTCAGCATCGCTGTACGGTACGAAAACAAATGGTCAGTATGATGAAATTTTGTATCAACATATAAATAACAAATTCTTTAAAGGAGAACTGTATTATACGTTACGAACAACAACAAAGGAACCAAGCTACACTGGTTATTATGCTGAGGCATATTTTTGGGACTGGGCAAATCAAAGTGAACGAAGAGATGTTTCTGCGGTACATGGTGACTGGAATAATTACGTAAACGGTGGCAGAGATAAAGAGCAGTTCCGATATGGCGGAGAGCCGGATGTTACGGTAACAGCAAATACTGGAAACAAGATTACAGATGCAAATCTGGATTTTGAAAATTTCATGACGCATATAGAAAATGTCACCCCGGAGGCTTCTATCAGAATAGATATTAACGGTGAAGAACTGAGGGGAAGCAATACAGAGCAGGAGCTGCCTGCCATGCAGATTGCACTGGAGAATGGAAAGCTGGATACCAGGGGAGAGGAAAGGCGTCTGGTTTATACCGCACCTGAGCATACCTGGCTGCGTTTTAAGGGCTTCCAGACAACGGATGACCTATTAGAGAATACTACAGACCACCTTTTAAGCAAGCAGTTAAAGCTGACGCTGACCGGAGAAAATACGGTGGAATTTCTCGGTGGAGATACGCAGGGGGATGAATTATTCGCACGTGTGGAGAATACCTCTGGTAAGACCTCAGCAATCACCCTGGGCACGGAAACAGGACATGGGGATATTAATGTTCCGAAGTATTTTCAGGTTAACGGAGCAGATTCAGATTATGACTATACCGTAAATGCAGCAGAAGGAACCAGAATTGAGGCGTTCAATCTTTCGGCAAAGAAGACTACAGAGAGTGCCAACAGTCCGGCTCACAGCCTGACACTGGGCGGCGGTGGTGTTCTGCGGTTTAACAATACCTCTGCTATTCCCGGTGCAACAGCCACCTATTCGCAGGCATATGCGGAGAGAGTGGATCTGACCGGTGACATTACCGTGTTAAAATCAGGAAAATCTCCCGATGGTGGGAATGCCATGGATCTACCGGCGGTCCGGATCGCAAACGGCTTCCTGCATAATGGATACCGGATCGCAGCAGGCGTGAACAAAGATGGAAATATTGGACCGGGACAGAACGAGCTGTTTGCTAAAGCAGATAACTTTATACTGGATCCTACGGATTTTACAGTAAATATTGATACAAAGGACAATGCATGGGTGAACGATGGAACCTGGTTCATGGCCAATCCGGTGGGAGATACTTCAGGTATTGTATTTATGCAGAATGCAGATATTGCAGCGAAGCCGGTGCAGGTAAACCACGGCAGCACAACGCAGAGATTTGCTTCCTATAAAAAGGCGTTGGAGTATATTGATGCGGATGTCAGTGGAGACACAAGCTATACTGTGACCAATCTGCGCTCCATGGACTTCACGGAGCAGGATCTGAAGGCACTGTCTGACATGACAGGAAGCAACAGAAGCATTATCTTCACCGGTGCCAAGACAGGTGCAGGCGCCATAACCTACGGAGACTGCTACCATGTACGCTTCCGTGGTCCGATAGTCGAGATGCCGGAGGGCTATGAGATTACCTGGAACCAGCCGGTGAAATATGATCAGGGAAACAGAGAGGACACCACGCAGAAGAAGGTGCCGGATCTGATTTTTATCGGCAATGGTGGAAGACTGAATTTTGATACAATGTTCCAGACTGTGGATCCCATCCGTGAAATAGAGACTGCTCCCGGTACTTTTGCAGCAGCAGAGCGTAAGAACTATGTATATGGTGGAGCAAGAGGAGGCAACTTCACAGCAGATGCCGAGATCTATATCAAAAGAGGAAAATTTGAAGCCGTTTATGGCGGTAACAGAGAAGGCTCTCACACCGGCGATGTAAGTATCACTGTGGATAGTACGCAGACTGCAGAGGATCAGATCGTCATACAGAGACTGGATGGCGGAAGTGAAGGAGAGCAGGCGAAGCCTACCGGCAGAACCGCACAGATCCAGACTATAGCAGCGGTGACGATCCAGAATATTTATAACTATGATAAACTTACCGTACAGAGCGGAACATTGACGATTCCGGAAGCGGTGGCAGAGAAGGCAGCCAATATCAATGCACAGCTGGCCAGAGGCTATCTGGGACAGACTGTGATCAATGATGATGCAGCGCTGAAGCTCATGAACAACAACGGTGTCCGCAGACTGGGCAGTCTTACAAGACAGAATACAGCGGATCCAGACAAAGAAGCATCACTGATACTGAAGAAAGCCATTGCTGTGGGAACCAGTACTGCATCCAGCAGGAATAATCCATATCTGCTGGAGCTGACGGCTGCAGACCCTCTGGGAGTGGATAATTTACAGACAGGTGTGAAGCTTAAGGTATCTTATGACAATACAGGGGATGAGTCCTATGGAGATATCATATTTTATCTGAGCGGTGTAGCGGATGCAGAGGCAGACCGGCGGAAATATGTGACAGTGGATCCCCTTAATAGTGCATTCAATATGGTACTGATCTCGGACAGTACAAGTAAAGTGTTGAAGCTGGCGGAGGCCAGTGTATGGCTGATGACTCCGGACGGGCAGAAGGTTACGAAGCTGGATGTGGCAGGGGCAGTCGTAGAAATGGCCCAGAAGGAAAACAATACGCCCGGTGGCAGTTATACTATAGCCATTTTTAAGGAGGACTATCGGTTCAGCGCACTGGATGCGGAAGCCATGGAGCTTGCCTACGGAAGTAAGACAGGATCTTTCCGTTATCTGGAACAAAACTATACGAACCTGTCTGAGGCAGGAACGGCAGCAAAGATTACGTGGTGTGGCAATTATGATGCTTCGGGAAGCCAGAAGACGAACTACACAACGGTAAGGCCGGAGATATGCATTCCCTTCTTTGGGGGAGAGACGCTGCTGGAGAAGATAAGCTTCGACTATAGTGATAATAAGACAGACAAGGGGATGTATGCCAATGGTATTCCTACAACAGTAGAAGCTACAGTTACCATGAAGGGAGCAGTATTGCCGGATCTCTATGGTGCGGGGAAAAATGCCGTGGCAGGAGGCACAAAGCTGACGGTAAAAGGCGGCAGCTTTGATACGGTCTATGGCGGCGGTACAACCAATGCAGTAACGGTCGGCGGCAGTAAAGAGATCAATCTTCCGATAACAGTAGAATTGCACAATATCAAAGACTATACAATCCTGAACATTGGTGATGGAGGGACAGCCAAGGCAACGGTGACCGTTGCAGGAACACTGGACAGCAGACCGGGAAGTACGCTGGCAGACCGGACAGATAATGTCTATCTGAAACATGCAGAGCTGAAGTTCGCTGGAACAGAAGCGGGTCATATTGGTAATCTGCATTCCGACAATAACAGAAATACTGTCAAGGTGTATAAAAATGCGGATGGGACTGTGCCTCTGCAGCTGGACGGTAAGGTGACGTTGACAGGGAATCAGGAAATCTCTGTGGATGTCAATGGAGCAGCGGCGGCGAAGAGAGATGTGATCCTCGTGTTTGCAGACCAGAAACATGCCATAAGAACCCAATACCGGACAGATCTGACGAACATGATGGTCATGAATGACAAAAAGAATATTCTGCTGGACGTGGATGGCAAGCTTCTGCTGACAGCTGACAGTATTAACACTGTCATTACCCAGGCAGGAAACAATGGGACCAAGGATACCCTGTATTATTATTCCACACTACAGAATAAGACGGAAACAGGCAGGGCGGACTGGACGAATTTTGGAACAGGACACGCAGGCATTGCCAATGGCCATAATGATCCCGATGTGACCGTGACTGCGTTCAGAGAGAGCGTAAACAGGGATCTGTTTAAAATGAAAGGGCAGATCGCCAACACCGGTGAGGGAACTTCTATTACATATGATATCAATGATTATGAACTCTTTGGATATCATGAAACCAACTGGAGCGATATTGTAGATGACGGCACTCAGGTGGAACTTAAGAATCTCAAGATCGCAAATCTGAATAACAAAACAGATTTTGGTACAACAAGACTTCCAAGTGGAGGTGTGCTGAGGTTTACCAATGTCTATACAGAGGCAGATTACGGCGAGGATACATCCATGAGAATCTACGGCGCCGCCACCCCGAAAGGAAACGAGCGGATGGAAATGTATTTCTCTGATGTGCACCCTTATACAAGCTTTTTTGAGTGGGTAGATGTTCCGGATCTGTATATTAAATATGGTGTTATTGATAACGAGTCATGGCACAGACTGGGCAGCGGTATTAAAAAGGCATACATTGATACGAATGGCAGAAATACCCGCTGGTTTACAATGGGAATATGGCAGGATAACCCTCAGATGGATCTGACACTGGCAGGTGGAGGAAAGGTGATTTTCTCTAATCAGCAGAAGGATAGCTGGGGGAATGCCCAGACAGAAGAACATCTGCGTCTGATTGTGAACAGCCTGGCACTGGAGGATTCTGTGACGATTGCTAAGTCAGAGTATCATGGAACGGAATGGGGAGCAGTGGATGCCTTCGGAGATTTCCGGTCTGGTGGACATAGAATCTATGCAGAGGTTAACGGTAATATACTGAGGGGTAGTGGTACGGTGCAGCCGGGGCGTGCGATTCAGGACGGAGAGGTCTTTGCAGGACACAGAAATGAGTATGCGATGCTGGATAAACAGATCAGCTGGGATCCAACGGATTTCGTCATCAAGAGTCCGGATGAAACAGACACCTCCATTCCTGCATCGGAAAGACTGTATTTTACCTCGGAATATCAGCGTAAGATCGTGAAAGCCACAAAGCTTGGTCATGCACCGATTCAGTTGAGCACTGGCAATACCGTTGTGGGACAGTATGATACATATGCAGCGGCACTGAAGGCAATTCCCGTTGATGGAACCGGAGAATATACAATCACGAACCTGATCGAGAGAAATTTCGAGGAATCGGATGCTGAGGTGTTAAAATCCTTTAGCAATAAGAATGTACGCCTGAAATTTGTCAGTGGAACGAGAGCGGATGGCATTGATAACGGCCTTTATCGTATCCGTGTAAGACAGAGAGTGCTCCAACTACCGGAGAACATTGATGTTACGTTCGAGAATATCCTGCTGAAATATGAACAGGGAGATGGTAAATATCTGGAGTTTGTCAACAATGGCGGAGTGTTGACCTTTGGTGATAATGTAAGATTTATCGCAGGGGAGAGTAACACAGAGACAGAGGGGAAAGCTACAGTATATGGTGGTTCCACAACAAATGCACTGACAGGCAGTTCTACCGTGATCATCAGATCCGGAAGCTTTACAGCTGTCTACGGAGCAGGTACGATGCCACAGACCGGCAATGCAGCGGTGTATGCAATGGGTGGTACCATGGATAAGGTCTTCCCTGGAGGCACTGCAGGTGGAACCGTAACCGGTAATACCACCATCAGCCTGACGGGAGGTAAGACGAAAAGCCCTGTTTACGGTGGAGGAGAAGGTGCAAAGGTAGTAGGTAATACTGAAGTCATCATATCCGGAAGTTATCCTTTTACAGCAGATGCCACCGATACTTCAACATATGGCGGAGGTAAGGGAGCAGAAGTGGAAGGTGACAGTACCATACAGATCACCATTAATAACACAGCAGGGGAGGTTGACTATACAGGTAGGATTCTTAGTGGCTCCGGTACGGATGCGGCTGGGAATATGGCAGACAATGTAAGCGGTACAAAGACAATTACGGTAAAGACTGCACAGAGTGCCAACAGAGCAACTCTGGTGGGGGAAGTGCTTACTGGCTTTGACGTGCTGAATATTGGTAATACGGATGCTGTCAACTGTAATAATCTGATCGCTAAGATTACAAAGCGCTTCGACAGCCGTCCCGTAGATCTGCCACAGGAAAATAACCAAAGAGATGACAAGGTGAATCTGATTACTGCAAGCATCGTTCTGTCCGGAGACTGGCAGGGACATATTGGAGAGCTGCATACGTCGGGAGAATGTTCTATCCAGGTACCTAAGATGGCAGATGGAACCACCAGACCACTGTTGTTGGACAAGGTGCCTTCACATACGGGAGATATGCTGACATTATTGAAAAATACTGCAGGAATCAATGAATTATATGATGTCATCCTAAGATTTACACTTCCCGAAGGTGCTGGTGGACTGGATCCCAAGGAGAAAGAGAATTACAAGGATGGGTACAATCCACCAATGGATGTCAATCAGACACAGAAAGGAACTGGTACAGCAGATGATCCTTACTATGTAGATATTTATTTTGATGTACCTCCCGCACATATTGTGAAGGGCTGGGTCGAGTATCCGCAGGATGCGGTGAATGGTACCAGAATTGATGTAGCTGGTACTACAACAGCTGACAAGGTTAAGAAGATCATCCATCTGGTCTACGATAAGGAAAACAAGCATGATGTAAGAAATGGCTATATTATTGCTATGCCGAAGACAGTGACAGATGCGGCAGAGATGACGAAGTATACCAATACTAATAGCGGATTTATAGCGGATGGAGTCTTCGGAGCGGATATGGATGCATACGACTGCTGGCCAATCACATTTACGCAGAATACAGAGACTGGTCTGTCGGGAGCCCATGCCGCTGAAGGACAGACAGAGGTAATAGAGATTGATTCTGAGAATTATTGGTATATTGCGCATGTGGTATGTGAGAAAAAGGAGAGCTATTCTTTTCTTGTTGATGTGAGCAGCCCGGAGGAAAGCACAGGTACAAGTGCATTGACGGAGACAATGCTGGATACAGCAAGCGGTAATTATATTTATAGACTTCGAATGCAGGATGTTTCTGAGAAAGATATAAACAAGCTGCCTTATATCAAATATGGATCGCGGAAGTATTATCTGAATTACGATGGATCAGGAATCAAAGAAGCATACTGGGCTGTCAGCAATACAGTAGGTGTGGCAAACAGTACTGCAGATACAGAGGCAGCAAAGGACAGACCGCAGCCAGCAGGCGAAAATGGACTGAATGCGGCAGTGTCAGTAACCAATGTGGACGGAAGTGCTCCGGTAACAAATGCCAATGTAGCAGTGATTACACTGGAGGTACCCAAAGCTACGGTAGATGACAACAAGGATGGTGTTCTGTGGGTATATGCGAAAGATGGAGTGAACAATACAGTGAAGCTTGCAATTCCATTAAGCCCTTACCAGATTGACATCACGGTACCGTTAAAGGCCGGGGTAATTGCAGTTAAGGACAGCACAGGTGGTGTGGAAGAACTTCTGGCACCCATATGCTATATCCGGAATAACGGTACTCAGAGGTTGGAGACACAGATCAACAGCTTTCTGGCAGATACAGTGTATAATGCGGCAAACAGTCCGGAATTATCACTGGCAGCTGACAAGCCACAGTCTGCGGACTATACGGAGAAAGAACTGGCATTACGGTTGAAGGCAAATGATGCATGGTGGAATATTTTTCAGGAGACCAATGTATTACAGGTGGATGGGACACACCCCCTGCAGCTGGGAACGCTGGAACCACAGGGAACTCTGGATGGAACCAGCAAAAAGGATATGTTGAGTTATACTTTTGGAGCCTCCTATAATGCTTGGAATATTAATTATCCTGATGGCGGAGACGGTGGAGAAATGAAATATACTATGGGCTATCATTTTAAAGTAGTTAAGTGAATGTAGAACCGGAATCCGGGGTGCTTCCCGGATTCCGCAGGAGAAGAAAATGGAAAAAAGAGAGCTAGATATCGAAATAACAGAGTATACTCCACAGGAGCTGGTAGACCGGATAGAGCAGATTAAGACAAGTCCGTTTGGATACAACAAGGAGGAGGTCTATACCTTTGTGCAGGTGCTGCTCAGGGCAATGGAAAAAGAGAAAAAGGAAGAAAATGAGCAGCGGTTCCAACAGATTCAGGTATTGCAGTCCACCAACCGAAAGTTAATGGACAGAAAGGCGGAAACGGAAGAAGCCTTAAGTGCGGTCAGAAATGAATTGGATAAGGTAAAAGCAGAACTGGAGAAGCAGAGAAGTGAGAAAGAAGACATCCAGGACAAATTCAATCGTTTCACAGAAACACTGGGAGAAATCTCTGAAAATGCAATAGCAAGGGATAAGGAACTGGCAGAATTCCATCGGAGGGAAGCGGAAATCGAAAAAAGAGAACAGGAATTGGCTTTACAGGAAGAAAAGAAACAGCAGGAACTGGAAAAGGCAAGGAAAGAACTCTTGAACCAGTTGGAACTTCAGAAAAATGAAATACTGGCGAATGCGGAGAATCAGAAAAAAGAAATTCTGCGCACGGCACAGGTAGAAGTAGAAGATATTATGAATAAGGGTGCATTTATTAAAAAAGAGATAAAGAAGCTGGAAGACATTCTCAGACCTGCATTCGACTGGGGAAAAAACAGTTAAAAAAATGACAGCAGAAGAATTTGAATTAGAGTTCAAAAAGCGAAAATTGATAAAGAAAAAAAGCAGAAGAGAAAGTGTAGCTGCAATGGTGATCGGACTTCTGCTGGGAGCCTGCATCATCTACGGTGTGTTAGGAATCGGCTTTGTGACAGGTAATTCTATGCGCCCTTCATTTTATGCAGGAGATCTGATTTTTTTCCGAAAATGCTTCTACGGGGAGTTAGAGTATGGAGATGTGGTCGTTATTGATGCCGGTTCCCCAAATCAAGTGATTAAACGCATTGCAGGTAAAGCTGGGGATATAATAGAAATTGATGAGAAAGGGCATCTGACAAGAAATGGTAGGTGTATTGAGGAGACAGAGGTACAGTTTGGAACTGTTTCCAAGGATGGAACTTCGATAGAATATCCATATTCGGTGCCAGAAGGGAGTTATTTTTATCTGGGAGATAATCGGCCGGTTTCATTGGACAGCAGATTTTCAGGAGCAGTGAGGAAGGAAAAAATCTTAGGAAAAGTGTTTGTGATGATGAGGTTGTCTTTGGGAAAATGATTTAATGACGGATAATTTAGATTAATCCGGCCGGATAGCAGGGAAGTGTTAACGGCAATGTAGTAATAATATGTTCTGGAATAGATGAAAAAGGGGATTCTTCGGAATCCTCTTTTTCATTAGGTGAATATCATGATATCAGGGGCTTTTGATCCAGACATCATATATAAATCAGACAGATTACCCAAATCTGCATAGTGCAGATTTTGCTATTTTGCCACGTTGACAATTTCATATCCGTTTGCTATTCTCTACTTGTAAGCAGATTTTCTAATTCGAATTTCTATACCGGCATGAGCCGGTGTCTATGACTTCAGAGGAATCCCTGCTTCATTACCCGATAATTACAACAGAGCAGGAGAAGAAGCAGAACGATAGGAAAATCTGGCTTTTCATTTTGTTTTCAGAGTGTTCTCCTGTGGTAAGCGTGAGAGGAGAATGCAGATGATCATCAGCCCCAAATGGGATTATTGTATGAAGGAATTATTCCGTAATGAGGTGATCCGAAAGTACTTTATCAGTGTAGTGTTAAATATCCCGGTGGACAGGATCCGTAGTACGCAACTGCTGAATACACACCTGTGGAGGCGATACCGTTACCAGAAGCAGGGGATTCTGGATGTCCTGGTGGAATTAAATGATGATACGAAGATCAACATAGAGCTTCAGGTGAAGGCAGTGAGAAATTGGGACAGGAGACAGCTATTCTACCTGGGGAAGATGCTGACGGAAGAAGTCCCTTTCGGCAGAAGCTACGATGTGATGAAACGCTGCGTGGCGATCAGTATCCTGGATTTCAACCTGACGGAAGATAAACAGTATCATAAGACATACCTGCTGCGGGATGAGGAAGGGAGACTGTTCAGCAACCTGGTGGAACTGCATGTGATAGAGCTGAACAAAGCCCTGATGGGACAGACGATAGATGAGTGGATACGATTTTTTAATGTAAGAACGGAGAGTGATCTGGATATGCTGCGGATGCAGACGAAAAATGCCGGGATTTTAGAAGCAATCAAAGAGATAGAACATATGAGCCTGAGCCGCTGGGCGAAGGCACAGTATGAGGAACACATGAAATGCGTGATGGACCGGAAGGCAGAGGATGCCTATGTGTATGACCGGGGCGTCGAAGCCGGGATAGAGCAAGGGATAGAGAAAGGAATAGAGAAAGGAATAGAGCAGGGAATAGAGAGAGGAATAGAACAGGGAATAGAGCAAGGAATAGAGCAGGGTAGGACAGATATTATTGTAAAGATGTATAGGAATGGTTTATCAGCGGAACAGATAGCAGCGGCTACAGGAGAGCATCCAGACGAGGTGAAGAAGCTTCTGAATCCATTGAAATGATAAAGGCAGTGAGGCACAGGGACAGAAAATCCGGAAGTGTTGCTGGCAATGCGGAAAAAAGTATGGTATAGAGCAGGCTGCTGAGAGGATTCTTCGGAGTCCTCTTTTATGTTGGCAGCAGATGCAGAACGTGGTACAATAAAACAAAGACTATTGCAACGTGTATTTTCAGGAGGGGAACATGAAGATAAAATGCGACTGGTGCGGCAGCTGGATCAACGATTTCGATCAGGTCTGCCCAAACTGTGGGGGAGTGAACAATAACTATAACCGCCATGCCAACGGCGTGCCGCAGACCATTGAGGAATTGAAAGTCTGGGCGAAGGAGATGAACCTTCCGCTTGAGGAGATGCGGACCTTTATCGGCGAGGATTACAAGGGAGCCAGAGCCTTCGGTATTTACAAGGACGAGACTGACGGAACCTTCGTAGTCTATAAGAATAAGGAGGACGGCACCCGGGCAGTACGTTATAAGGGGACTGATGAAGCATACGCAGTCAATGAACTTTATCAGAAGATGAAGGAGAGAGTGGCAGTGCAGAAGGCACATCAGCAGCCGAAGGCTGCGAAGCCGTCTTCCGCAGCCACTGTTTCTGCGCAGCAGAGACAATCGGAAAAAAACTTGTCAAAAGCTCTTTTTCCTATTTGTCTGATAACAATAGTGGCGATCATAATATTGTCAGTTGTTTTTGCACTCATAGGGGAAAGCGGACCGGATACCGGTTACTACACTTATGGAGGCCGGAGCTATTACTATTATGGGGACTGGTATGAGTGGGAGAATGATTCCTGGCAATATGCACCGTACGAATCCTGGATGGACAGTGACTATGAGAGTTACTACGATTCCTACAGCTATGACAGCGGTGCGGAATATGAGGATTTTGAGGATTCCTCGTATTACACCCCTTATGATGACAGCAGCGACGATGACGATAGCTGGGATGATGACAGCTGGGATTCCGGTTGGGATTCCAATGACAGTTGGGACTCCGGTTATGATGACTGGGGATCTGATTGGTAAAATGTGATTCAGAATACATACAAAGGAAGTCTTTGACAGGCTTCCTTTGCTTTTCATACTATGCAAGAGCCGGATATAAGGAGAATTATGAAAAAAATAATAACAGCAGTAGTATTTGACATGGACGGTGTGCTATTTGACACTGAGAGAATCTACATGGAGTGCTGGAGAGAAGCGGCAGAGCCTACAGGACTTAAAAATGTGGATGAGATTTCCAAAGCCTGCATCGGCAGAACCTTACAGGGCACGAAGGAAGTGTTCGAAGCAGCAAAGGCAGAGCAGGGCATTGACCTCTCCTTTGAAGAATTGCATGAGGACTGCAGCCGGAGATTTCAGGAAAAGGAAGAACGGGATGGCCTTCCGGAGAAACCGGGTGTGCATGAGATCCTGGAATATCTGAAGCAGAATCAGATTCCTATAGCGCTGGCATCATCCACCAGAAAAGCAGCGGTCATGGAACATCTGGACAGAGCCGGAATTACCGGATATTTTCAGAAGATCGTCTGCGGGGATATGGTGGAAAATGGCAAGCCTGCACCGGATATTTATCTAAAGGCCTGTGAAGAACTGGGCGTTGCCCCCGGACAGGCACTGGCAGTGGAGGATTCCTTTAACGGCATCCGCTCTGCCTATGCAGCGGGCTTGTATACGGTAATGGTGCCGGATCAGCTGCCACCCACAGAACAGATTCTTGCCATGGTAGATAAAAAGTGTGACAGCCTGACTGAACTTCAGGCACAGCTTCCGGAGCTCCTGGTGGTATAGGGGGACTGAGGATCATTCTGCTGCGGCATGGAACCACAGTACCTTACAGCAGTCACAGGAGGAATCCCGTCTGATCACATGATCCGTGTGAGCCGGTACCATAAATGAGGTACCGGGCAGCAGAGGGATTTCTTCGTTACCGATGAGAGCATATCCTTTTCCGTCCAACACGAAGAAGCCTTCCTGGTCGTCATGCTTTTGCGGCATGTGATATTCTGTATTGCGATAGAGGGATACACCCATGCGGCAGCCGTTTACACATCCCTGGTTTTCATCTAACAGAGTGTGCCCGGTGCGTTCGCGCATTTGGGCTATAATGGAATCTAAAGTAGTATAAGGAATCATTTGTATGCCTTTCTTTGGATGTTATGTAACGATTCAGTTACCATATTTTTAACAACAGTGTAACAGACTGAGAGAGGAAAAACAATAGACTGCCTGTTCGGGCAGAGTAAAGGAATTTAAAAATGGAAGATAAAGTAACAATACTCCCCAGTGAGATTACATGGGAAGAAGTGCAGACATGGGAGCCGGAAAGTTTTGTACTGGTGGATACCAGAGGGGATGAAGCGGTAAATTATGGCAAAATCCCCGGTGCCATCGCCATTTCCGAATGTGAACTTGTAGACAGACTGGCTGAGGCAGTGGGGGATAAAAAAGTGATCCTGTATTGCAGCCGTGGACAGAACAGTAAGGTGTCCGCAGAGTATTTCAGAGAACAGGGAATGGATGCCTACAGCTTACAGGGCGGCTATACCGGATGGCTTTTGAATCTGATGCAGAAGGAACAGCCCCAGACGGAAGTGAATCAGAGAGCGCTGGATATCGAGAAGAGCATCCGCAAGAAATTCCATAAGGTCCTGTTTTCCCGATTTGCCAAGGCTATCAATGAATATGATATGATCCAGGAGAACGACAAGATCGCCGTATGCATCTCCGGTGGTAAGGATTCCATGCTGATGGCGAAGCTGTTTCAGGAGCTGAAGCGCCATAACAAGTTCCCCTTTGAACTTGTATTTTTAGTCATGGACCCCGGATACAGCGAAGCCAATCGTAAGATTATTGAGAATAATGCGAAGCTGATGGATATTCCCATCACGATTTTTGAATCCCAGATATTTGACGCAGTGTATGACATAGAGGATTCCCCCTGCTATCTGTGTGCCAGAATGCGGAGGGGCTATCTGTACAGCCATGCGAAGGAACTGGGCTGCAACAAGATTGCCCTGGGACATCATTATGATGATGTCATCGAGACGATCCTCATGGGGATGCTGTACGGCGGACAGGTGCAGACCATGATGCCTAAGCTCCACAGCACGAATTTCGAGGGCATGGAGCTGATCCGCCCCATGTATCTGATCCGCGAGGATGACATCAAACACTGGAGAGATTACAATGATCTGCATTTTATCCAGTGTGCCTGCCGGTTCACGGATACCTGTACCACCTGTCGTACTGATGGCAGCAGTCCCTCCAAACGTATGGAGATCAAGAACCTGATCGCTTCCCTGAAACAGACCAATCCTTTTATCGAAGGGAATATTTTCAAGAGTGTGGAGAATGTCAACTTACGCACGATCATCGCCTATAAAGAGGACGGCGTGAAACATCATTTCCTGGAGCATTATGATGAGTGGAAATAAAATAGAAGGTAGGAAATAGGGGCGCTACACTTGACGGAGTCCCCCAGATTAACTTATAATAATCTTTAGTCCAAAAGGACGGAAGGTTATATGCAACCTTACAACAGGAGAAGTTATGATCAAGAGTATGACGGGATTTGGCAGATGTGAGACTGCCGGGAATAACAGAAAGTTTACCGTAGAGATGAAGTCTGTGAATCATCGCTACCTTGACGTGAACATCAAAATGCCGAAGAAGCTGAATTTCTTCGAATCTGCGATCCGCAGTGAATTGAAGAATTATATTTCCAGGGGCAAAGTAGATCTGTTCATTACTTATGAAGATTTTTCCGAGAATACCTCCAATGTCCGTTACAACAAGGAATTGGCGGCGGAGTATCTGGGATACCTGAAGCAGATGGCCAGTGATTTTGACTTAGACTGCGATATCCGTGTGTCCACTTTGTCCAAGTATCCTGATGTATTTGTGATGGAAGAACAGGACATCGATGAGGAAGAGCTGTGGAAGGAACTGCAGAGAGCCTTAAAGGGTGCCTGCGAGATGTTCGTACAGACCCGGATCACCGAAGGGGAACATCTTCGGGATGATCTGATCACAAAACTGGACGGCATGCTGAAGCTGGTAGATTTCATTACAGAGCGTTCTCCCCAGATCATTGCGGAGTACCGGCAGAGACTGGAAGAGCGGGTGAAGGAACTGCTTTGTGATACCACAGTGGACGAAGGAAGACTTCTCACAGAAGTGACGATCTTCGCAGATAAGGTGTGCGTGGACGAAGAATTGGTGAGACTTCGCAGCCATATCGAGACCACGAAGAGTACGCTGATGGCTGGTGGCAGCGTCGGAAGAAAGCTGGATTTCCTGGCACAGGAGATGAACCGCGAAGCCAACACCATCCTGTCCAAGTCCAACGATCTGGAAATCTCCAACTGTGCCATTGAGTTAAAGACCGAGATCGAAAAGGTCAGGGAGCAGATCCAGAACATTGAATAAGAGTGATTATTCAGCCGGCCACAATGAGCAAAACAAGCTGCGAAGCAGCGAGAAGCACGATGTATCGTGCGGTTTTGCAAATGGGGGAGACTGAATAGAGGAAAAAGGGTGCAGGTGAGCAGATGAACCGATTGATCCATATAGGATTTGGCAATATTGTAAATACGGATAAGATTATCGCTATCGTCAGTCCGGAAGCCGCACCCATCAAACGTCTGGTGCAGAAGGCTAAGGAGACCGGGCAGGCAATTGATGCCACTCAGGGACGGAAGACGAAATCGGTACTGGTCATGGAGAACAGTCAGGTCGTTCTGTCGGCACTGCTTCCAGAAACGATTGCGGGAAGAGCACAGGCACTGTGGCCGGAAGAAGAAAAAGAGGACAGAGAAGATGCAGAATAAAGGAATTTTGATGGTAATCTCCGGATTCTCCGGGGCCGGCAAAGGAACGCTGGTGAAAAAGCTGTTATCGGAATATGACAATTATGCGTTGTCCATTTCCATGACTACCAGACAGCCCAGAGAGGGTGAAGAGGACGGAAGAGAATATTTCTTCCGCACCAGAGAACAATTCGAAGAAAATATTGCAAAAAACGGATTTATCGAGTATGCTCAGTATTGCGGCAATTATTACGGAACGCCGAAAGCTTATGTAGAAGAGCAGATGCAGGCAGGCAAGGACGTTATCTTAGAGATTGAAATCCAGGGAGCCATGAAGATCAAAGAGCAGTTTCCGGAGAGCCTGTTACTGTTTGTTACCCCTCCCAGTGCAGAAGAACTGCAGAAGAGACTGGTGGGCAGAGGAACCGAGACAGCAGATGTCATTGCACAGAGACTGGCCCGGGCTTATGAAGAATCAGAAGGCATGGATGCCTATGATTATATAGTAGTAAACGATGATCTGGATGTGTGTGCCGCAGAAGTACAGAAGTTCGTGGAAGCGGCGAAAAATGAACCGTCCCGTCGTGGAGAATTTATCAAAGAGATCAGAGAGGAACTGAAAGGTTTCGCGAAAGGAGCAAAATAAAATGTTACATCCCTCTTATACCGATTTAATGAAAGTAGTAAACAGCGAGGTAGAACCCGGTGAAGCACCTGTGGTTAACAGCCGTTATTCTATCGTTATGGCAACTGCCAAGAGAGCAAGACAGATCATTGCAGGAGAAGAGCCACTGGTAACCGCTAAGGTGGATAAGCCGCTGTCTATCGCAGTAGAGGAATTGAATCAGGGAAAGATCAAGATCCTTGGTGATGATGAGGAAGCATAAGACAAATGAAGATATTGTTTGTATCCCTGGGCTGTGACAAGAATCTTGTGGATTCCGAGAAGATGCTTGGCATGCTCCAGGAAAAGGGTTATGCCTTCACGGACGATGAAGCGGAGGCAGATGTTGTAGTGGTAAACACCTGCTGCTTTATCGGTGATGCCAAGGAAGAGAGCATCAATACATTATTGCAGATGGGAGAACTGAAGGACAGCGGACAGGTAAAAGCATTGATCGCAGCAGGCTGTCTGGCACAGCGCTACCGCGAGGAGATCCAGAAGGAGATCCCGCAGGTGGATGCCATTATCGGAACTACTGCCATTGATGAGATCGTAGCTGCGCTGGAGGAGATCCTGGCAGGACAGAAACAGAACCATTATGAAGATATTAATGCCGCCCCTGTGACAGAGACCAACCGGGTTGTCACTACAGGCGGACATTTTGCGTATCTGAAAATTGCAGAAGGCTGTGACAAGCACTGCACTTATTGCATTATTCCGAAGGTCAGAGGCAATTACCGCAGTGTTCCCATGGAGAGCCTGTTAAAGGAAGCCAGAGAACTGGCGGATAAGGGCGTACGGGAGCTGATCCTGGTAGCGCAGGAGACCACACTGTACGGTGTGGATCTGTATGGGAAAAAGGAACTGCCCGGACTTTTACATGAGCTGGCACAGATTCCCGGTATCTACTGGATCCGTATTTTATACTGCTATCCAGAGGAGATCACAGATGAGTTGATCGATGCCATTGCCGCAGAACCAAAGGTCTGCAACTATCTGGATATTCCTATCCAGCATGCTTCCGACAATGTGTTGAAACGAATGGGCAGACGTACCGACCAGGCAGAGCTTCGTGCCATCATTGGGAAACTTCGGGAGAAGATTCCCGATATTTGTTTACGTACCACACTGATCAGCGGATTTCCCGGAGAGAGCCAGGAGGATTTCGAGGAGCTGTATCGCTTTGTCAACGAGATGGAATTCGATCGTCTGGGTGTGTTCCCTTATTCTCAGGAGGAAGACACTCCTGCCGCCACCATGGAAGACCAGGTGCCGCAGGAAGTCAAGGAATTCCGGAGAGATGAACTGATGGAACTGCAGCAGGCTATTGTTTTTGATAAGGCGGAGGATATGGTAGGACACATCCTCACCGTAATGATCGAGGGCAAGGTTGCGGACGAAGAGACTTATGTTGCAAGAACCTACAGAGATGCCCCCAATGTGGACGGCTATCTGTTCGTGAATACTTCAGCGAATCTGATGACCGGAGATTTTGTCAAGGTTCTGGTCACCGGTTCCAATGAATATGATCTGATAGGAGAAATATATCATGAGTAAAATGAATCTGCCTAACAAGCTGACAATTTTCCGTGTGATTCTGATCGTACCGTTTATTATCCTGTTACTGGGAGGCCATGCCGGATGGTTCGGTGACAACACCTTCGTGACGGATATGATCGCACTGGCTATCTTTATCATTGCCAGCCTCACTGATCTGATCGATGGTAAAATCGCCAGAAAATACAATCTGATCACCGACTTTGGTAAGTTCATGGATCCACTGGCGGATAAGCTGTTAGTATGTTCCGCCATGATCGCACTGATCGAGATGAACCGTATCCCTTCCTGGGTGGTCATCATCATCATTGCCAGAGAGTTCATCATCAGCGGCTTCCGTCTGATCGCTTCCGACAATGGCGTAGTCATTGCCGCTAGCTACTGGGGCAAGTTCAAGACCACCTTCCAGATGGTCATGATCTGCCTGATGATCGCCAACTTCCCGCAGCTACAGATCCTTACAGATATCATTATGTGGATCGCACTGATCCTCACTGTAGTGTCCCTGATCGATTATCTGGTGAAGAACAAAGATGTTATGAAGGATACGAAGTAAATAGAAAGTTACGCGAGCAATGAGCCGCGCATAGGCATAGTGAAGACAGCGATGGGCGCTCGCGCATGATTCGCTGTCTTTACTTATGCCGAGATGCGGCGAACGCCGCGATATGAAATAAGATTGGCAGCGTTTTATGCTGACAATCTTATGAATAGCGTGGCTCATTGCGGATGGTAGTTTCAAATCCACGAACGTCCACAGCAAACGGAACATCCTTCCGCAGTGGGCATTGCGGCATTTATTATAGCCTACGTTACGAAATGCCCTGTAATTTACGTTTTTTCTCTGTTGAGCCCCGGAAGTTTCCGACAAGCGGGGCGTAATTCGTGTTTTTTCTCTGCTGA
>ENA-ORNF01000608-ORNF01000608.1-human-gut-metagenome-genome-assembly--contig:-NODE-608-length-36038-cov-5.668705_pt1 | contig 36038 bp, 32 predicted proteins | sample MGYA00242110_ERZ509012 | MGnify/ENA primary metagenome ERZ509012 (study PRJEB26280, sample SAMEA2338714) | human gut metagenome | biome: human gut; feature: human-associated habitat; material: faeces...
CTCTCCGAAATCGATGAGGTCAAGCGTTTTCGCGAACAGCACGAACGGGAGTTTCCGTGGATGAGCGGGTTGCCCGGCAAGGCCAAGCGCGTGTTGGTGGCAAGAGGAGAGTCGTTGCCTTAATTCCGAAGTCGGGGAGGGGGCGAACGGTACCGATTACAATGGATCTATCTGTGTTGACGCTCCCTATTCCGGAGGACGAACGCAAATGAGAAAGCTAATTGTCATTTTGAGCTTCGCAACCCTGTTGACAGGTTGCGAAACAATGCCTCAGTCCCAATCTCAATCGCTTGCCGTGCCCTATGACCCGGAGGTGACTACCGTAACCTCAAACACGGATTCGGAAGCCTTGATGAAGCGGCGGATTGCCGAACTTGAGGCTCAGCTTGCCGAAGCAAAAAAAGTATCAATGCAGGAGCGTGAGGCAGAAGCACCTGAAGTTGGGTACTACAAAGTGTTCCAGACTCTGGACGATGGGGCACTTGCAGAAAGCTGTGACAGACCGGATGCTTTGGTTTGTTTTGGAAAAATCGTATTCATTCCCAAATCTGTGGACGGAATGTTGTACGATGACAAGATGGTCCGGATTAACAACCCGCAAGTCATTGATGTTCTGAAGTACGAAAATCGAATGGGCGTTCAAAAGACCGTCCCCGTTGTTGTCGAGAAGAAAAGATGACAGGGAACCGATAGTCTTTCATGGACAGACAAAAACAGCGCGAAATTCGCGCTGTTTTTGTCTGAAAAGTGAACCGCAATCAGTTATCTGCGGGGGCCTGTGAAGAAATTCATCAGAGCGGATCGCCCGAACGCAACAACAGACGTGCGATTTCGGCGGCGTTGTGCAGATCGAGCTTGCGATAGGCCGAACCGCGATGCACCTGAACCGTCTTTTCGCTGATGCCGAGGTTTTCGGCAACCTGCTTGTTGCTCATGCCGTGGGCGACCATACGGATCACTTCGCGTTCGCGCTGCGTGAGCTGCATCAGGCGGCTGCGGAAGGAGGAGAGTTCCATTTCCGTGCGGCGATGGTTGAGGTTGTTCATCACGGCGCTGCCGATGGCGGTAAGCAGACGCTGATCGTCGACGGGCTTTTGCAGGAAGTCAACGGCGCCGAGCTTTAACGTGCGCACGGCCATATCAATGTCACCGTGGCCGGAAATGAAGATGATCGGCAGATCAATGCCGAGTTCACGCATCTTGTCCTGGAGTTCCAGGCCGCTCATGCGGGGCATGCGAACGTCGAGAACGAGGCAGCCGGGACGCTGGAAGTCGCCGGAGCTGATGAAGTCCAGGGCATCGGAATAGACTGCCACATCCCAGCCTTCACCCTCGATCAGAAAGGCCCATGAACGACGCATTGCGTCATCGTCGTCAATCACGCGCACCAGCGGCTTCAGCGACTCCACTTTGATTTCTCCGGTCATATAACCCTGTCTGTCGGCAAGGTTGACAATATTACACGTAGTGTCGAAACATTGGTTCAAACACCTACCCACTCTGCCGCGCATTTTAGCAACAGGCAAAGCTTCCGTTACAAAAATTCAGAAATTGGAGAGAACGCCGAGTTTCTGAAGTGCTTGACATGCCTTAATTGCATCCGGATTACTCAATCGCATATAACAAGCTTTCCTTCAGCGTTGTCAAAGGTATTTGAGCCAATTTTGAGCAACGTGCTACCGACGGTTTCGGTAGGCCTGCCTCGGCCCAATCGTTCAGGAAAACTTCACCTGGAAAATCGGTCCTCGGTGCATGGGATCTAAACAACTCCCATCTGAAGAAGGGCGTTGTCTAGACTTATAAGCTCGTAGGAACCTTACATCAGGTATAATGAGCAGCCTCATTTGTAAACAATTCTGAAAAGAATAGAAAAATTATGTTTTGCCCCCCCCCCAACAATCCATAGTAAATACCCTACATTCCTGAAATTTTCCGCAATCGCTCTCGTTATCAACTCTCTTTTCAGCACAGCCGGCTACTCTAACGTTCTTATCCTGGACAGAAACGATTTTCTTCGAACAAATAACGGCAATAAGGTCTATACGATTACGTCAGAGGATCAGCTACGCAAACTGTCTTTACAGTTACCCTCATCCTCTCAAAAATATGTCTTGACGGCTGAATCCGACTCAATTGCGGTAGATGACGTTACGTCAACTGTAATTGAAATAACTGGAACCAAATACAAATCATCTATAGAGATTGGCAATCCGATGATTATCGGAAATAATAACGCCAATCAAACTCAAACAGTAAACTCTTCCTCTTTGATATCATTTGACGATGGTGATGATGGCTATGCAAAGGCCGACTTTTCTACTGGCAGCATTCATTTTCAAAATATAACGCTGCAGTCTTCGAGCTCTTCGGTCAGCGGAATTATTGATGCTTCTTTTGCAGGATGGGCAGATCATTTCGATCTTGATTTTGAAATAGATGGAAATCTCACCTTCGAAAATATTTCCTATATTTCTGACGAAAACAAACACCTCATTAATTTATACCACAACAAATCAGAAGAAGATAATGTAATCGATTTTAACGTCACAGAATTGACACAGATCAATAATACCACAAGCAATTCTTTTGTAAAATCTTATAATGCAACCGCAACATTAAATGATGTAACTGTAACAAATAGTCATTTTAATGAATTCCTTAATCTGTTTGGGAAATCATTCACGGCTAAGGACATTAGCATTTCCAATACTGAAATTCAGCAGCTGGTTGATGCCAGGCAGAATGATTTTGAGGTCAATTCAATCTCTTACGGTGGCAGTAGTGAAGGTACATTTCTAAGTAAAGAAATGAACTTCATGAACTTCACTGATAGTTCTATAACCATCAACAAGAATTTGAGTATTCAAAATCTAAATTTCTCTGCATATGGAGGAACTTCTGCTCACTTAATCGAATTTGAAAACAGCAGTCAAATTTCCATCGGCAATCCGCCCACTCGCTCTGATGAGTATGCGATAAATTTACAGAATATAAATTTTTATGCAAACACGCAAGTCTATCAGAAATACGAAGAGCCTATTGCTCTGGTGAGTTTTCATGGAAAGGAATCTGGATATGAAAATGAAAAAATTGACATTAATGGATTAAGGGTGGATGGCATAACAATTAGCCACCAAGCTGATCGCTTTGATGATGAATGGACCGAACCCAGCGTTCTCCAATTCTGGAACCAGGACGACAAGGATACTGAGAATGGCGGTTATCTGGGGAATGTTTGGATTGGAAATGTAACCTTCAAAAATAAGACTTCGAGCAATGAGACTTTCCCTGTAAAACTTTTTAATACAAGTGCTGTTCAGTTATATAATTCGTCCATCGGACTGAACCAGCTTACCATTTATGGCATATCTGCAGAATCGAAAACAGAGATAGACCAGAAATTGAACGGTTTGGATTTATATAACAGTTCTTTATCTGTCGGATCGATTTGTATTGTAGGTCTGAAAGCAACCGATGCTGAAGCTTACGGTATTTTTGAAGATGCCCTACTTGACAAATATGCTTCCTCAATCAATGGATTAAAAAAATATACATTTCAGGGATTCAATCGAATTCCAATAATGCTTACGGCATTTTTTCTGATTCCGGCTATTTAACATTGAATAGCAACGAAACTGGAAGCCAAGTTCAGATTGAAAATGTTTCAGGCATAAATGCTTACGGATTCCGGATTAATGATGCAAACAACACATCCATGAACTCGGGAGCTTTACTCGTTCAGGATATTAAAGCCAGCGGATCAAACGGCACTGCAGCTGCATTAAGCATCAATACAAAGAACAACAACGGTGCATTTACATTTAATGCGCCTTCACTTATCGCCTCTAACATTGTCGCAAGTAATGGGCAAGCATACGGAGTTGAGTACTCCGATCCAGATGGCCAGAGCTTAAAGATCGATATCGACGATATTAATATCAGACAGATTTCTGGCAGTAAAGCAAGCGGTATCAATTTCATCAGCTCTGAGGATTTCAGTGCAAACGAAGAAAGTTCCCTTGACTCAAAGACAGTTGACATTTCAGAGATTTCTGCTTCTAACGGAACGGCTACAGGAATCCGTCTTTATAAAGATTATTACCAAGGTTCACTGGTGTCGAACTTCGAAACGGTTTCCATCAGTGATATTTCGGGTTCTTCAGCTTATGCACTGAATATCAGCGGCGATAATAACTTTGTCACAATCGGCTCATTGAATACTTGGAATATTCATTCCAATTCGTTGGAGACCGCATCCAATAGCGATGTAGGAAATCAGCAAGAAATCATTATCAATGCTGACGACTACGCTAACGTCCGTATTCAAAACAGCGCATTTCTCATCATGGATCCGCGCGGTACAGACGGCAGCTACACACCAACGTATCAGGGATCTCATCTGCATCAATCTAGCGGCGAGAGCAATCCAATTAAATCGTTCGCGCTTCGTGCTACAGGCGGAGCAATAATCACCATTGGCGGCGATGAGTCTTCAGTATTGACTCAGGATCAAAGCCCTGTTGATAACAACATACTGATCGTCGGCAACATTGTTGCCGGTAAAGGAGGCCACGAAAAGGCAGGGCATATCAATATCGCTGCATCAGGCTCAGCCAGCGGTGTTTACGGCGATATTTTTGCTGGCAATAACGGTGAAATTAATCTCGAGCTCTCCGACGGTGCAGTCTTAGAAGGGCAACTCGACGACTATCATGAGCTAGCCTTGACAGAAAACGACGATCGTGTTTTCCGCAACGATGCTTTCTTCGACGAAAATGGGAAGCAACTTGAAATCACTGAATCGGGGAAAATCTCATTAACTCTGGATGACTCCAAATGGATTACGCATGGACGAAGCTTTGTCAATGAAATTCAATTCGGAGAAAAAGGCGGTATTATCGATCTAACTCAAACGCCCAACGGATCTATTTCAGCAAATACGGTTTCCGGCCAAGGAACATTCAGACTTGTATTAGGTTCCAATCAGCTCGAGAATGTGGAATCTGACATGCTCTATGTTCAGAATGTTTCGGAAAATACACAGTTTAAGCTTGAAGTCATTTTAGGAGATGATGTTCAGCACGTTACCGATCTGAAAGATCTGCGCTTTGCAACAATCAAGAACTATGAGGGCAAGGCTGATGAACTCTTTTCTAGCGTGACTATTCAGGACCAGGGGTTCAACAACTGGAAACTGAGCATAGCAAATGAAGATTTTAGTTCTGAGGATACGGACAATGAGCGCTTCAACGGTACTGGAAGCTCATTGTCTGACAAGCCAGGTACTGAAGTCGTCGAAGAAATTTACGGTGATTCTGAATCCTCTAAGAATTACTATATCAGCAGTTTTGAAGAAATCACCAAGCCTGAACCTGAGCCAGATCCTGAGCAGCCGGATTCAGATCCCAATCCAGGGCGGCCAGGAGAATCAACCGGGGCAGAACTGTCCAATGCCGGTCAAGCTGTTATTGCTACTGCAAGAGGCACATATTGGACTGCCGTCGAAATTGATCGTTTGAACAATCGACTCGGTGATGCCCGCTATGCTAAAAATGGACAAGAAGGTATCTGGATCCGACTGCGTCGAAGCAGTTTGGGAACAGATACTGGTCTCGGCGATTTTGAAAGCGACAACATGACCTACCAGTTAGGTTATGACCATGCCATTGAAAGAAATAATGGCCGTTTCCTCATCGGCACGGCATTTGACTACATGGATACCGACCTAGATTACCGTGGCATTCAAGGAGAAGGCAATACTGACCGTTTCGGAATCTCTATCTACGGAACTTGGTTAGCGGATAACGGTTTCTACGCGGATCTTGTCGGCAGGTGGGGAAGACTCGACAATGACTTCAATATCGTCACATCCTCCGGTTCAAGAATCAATGCTGATTACGATAACAATATGTGGGCAGCGTCTGTTGAATTGGGACATAAACTGCAGAATCAAGCGGGAATGTTCCTAGAGCCAAATGTGCAACTTCAATATACCTTGGTTACAGATGCCGAATATAGGACTAGTCAAAACACCAAGGTTCAGCAGGATAACATTCACTCTTTAATCGCTCGTTTTGGCACTCGGCTTGGACAAAGCTTCGGTCAGGAAAATAATCATGTTGGCTATATTAAAGCTGATGTCTTCCGTGAGTTTCTCGGCGAGCAGAAGTTCTTTGTTCAGGATGCCACGACAGTCAATGCAAACGGAGATGTACTGACAATTCAGAACAAAGGTTTCTGGATGGATATTGGCGCAGGCTGGCAAAGCCAATTCGGGAAAAATTCCTACGGATTTGCTGATCTTGAATACCGTTTCGGTAATGATCTAGACAAGTCCTGGATACTGAATGCCGGACTTCGCTATGAATTCTAGGTGATATCCATATAGTGACAGCTCATCGTCCGACAATATAAGCCAGACGATGGGCTGCCAAGCACCAGGAATTGTGAGCCATAAAACGACATTTCTTTGAACCGCTGCTCTCCCCAAAACATTCGGTAAGGTTCCTACGAGCTTAGAGCTGCCAATTTTCGGCAGGGGTAATCTGGCTGGCAACGGGGCATGCGGCCGCCGGGGTGCCGCGTAAGCGGCGTCCCAAGCGGTCGAATGGTTCAGGAGGTCACGAGAGTCGAGGCAACTCGGTTTGCTAGATCCCGGGGTTCTGCTTCAGGTAGTTCCAGGGGAGCCAGTACTCGAAGTCAAAGCCTTCGAGGTAATCAGCGATCTTGAAGGTCGGGCGGTTCGGGATGCCCGCCATGGGGCCGTCTATCGACTCGCGGAAGAACCGGCGGCTGGCGTAGATGTACGCCGCCCGGCTATAGTCCTGGAGCCAGCGTTCGACGTTGGCGATGCCGCATTCCTCGGCTGTCTGGACGAGGGAGAAATTGATGCAGGCATGTTTGATGCCGTATTCGCTTGACTTGAAGTTGCAGGCTTTGCGCAGCACGGTCAGAGCGCGAATCGAGCCTTCGCTCGGGTTGTTGTGGCTGGGGACAGCCGCAGCGCCTTCTCCGGTCTGGAGGAAGGTTCCGAACTGATCTTTGTGGTTGAGCACATAGACGGCAAGCTTGGCGAGCCGGTGCGCTTCGGCCTGCACCCATCTGATCTTGCCGGACCTGCTGGTGTGCTGTTCAGCCAATTTCGTGCAGACAGCCGAAAGCACCGTCATGGCCCAGGTATAGACCTCAAGCTGCTTTTGACGTGCATCACAAACCTTCGCCAGATGGCTCTCGTAGGATTCTCCAGGCAGTCTGCAGGCCTCGGTTTCAAGCTCGTAAATCCGAGAAATGCCTCTCAGGACGCATGTCAGCGCCAGCGTAGGAATTGGGATGAGGGTACGAAAAATGGACCTGATAGATCGGCCCTGTTAGGGCACAATTTTGTCTATCAGGAGACTAACCCCCATGGCTTTTACTCGTCGTATTTTCACCAAAGAATTTCGTCTTAACGCAGCAAAACTTGTCGTCGACGAGCATCGTCCGGCTGTTGATGTGGCTCGTGAACTCGACATCAATCCCAAATCCTTGTATAGCTGGGTGCGCCAGTATCGCAGCGGATTGCTTCAAGCATCACTTGACGGCGAAGATTCCGTTAGTGCCGAGCAGGCAGAGATTGCGCGTTTGCTTGCGCTCCGAATTGCAGAAGTCCCGCGCCGAGGTATTGCTGCTAAAAAAATTCGCGGCGTACCTCTCGAAAAACGGCCTTCAGTGAGGTACGCCTTTATTCAAGCTTCCCTTGAGGATTCGGACCGATAGCCAAGCGTTGCGAGGTACTTGAGGTCAGTGTCAGCGGCTATCACGCATGGGTTAAGCGCCAGCGCATGCCTGTGAAGTGCAAGAAGGTCATTTCCGATGAAACTGTGCTCAGACAAGCCAAAATCATCCGCAACGAGATGAAATACACCCCCCGGGTACCGTCAAATGCACGCGCTCATGCGTCAAAGAGGCGTTTGCATCGGAGTCAAACGGCTCAGAGGCGTTTTGCGTGTCAACGGCATCATCGGGTACCGTCATTTCAAACGTACCGTCAAAACAACCGACAGCAAACACAACATGTTTGTCTATCCCAACCTCTTAGGGCGCGATTTTGCTCCCGGAACACTCAACAGAGTATGGGTGAGCGACATCACGTACTTGCCCACGACCCAAGGATGGGGATTCTTGGCTACCATTTTGGATCTTGGGAGCCGCCGCATTCTGGGCTGGGCCATGGATACTTCGATGACGACCGATCTGGTCCTTAGGGCTCTCAATATGGCTGTACGTACGCGCGGTAGCAACGCTGTTGCGGGAACGATCATGCACTCGGATCGAGGCACGCAGTATTGTTCTGCTGCTTTCCAGAACCGACTTATGCAACTGGACATGAGGTGCTCCATGAGCGATGTGGGGCAATGCTGGGATAATGCGCCCAGTGAGTCAATCTGGAGCTCCCTCAAGCGTGAAACACTCATCGGTCGCAAACGCTTCGACAGCTATGAGCAGGCTGTTATTACGGTTACTCGTTGGATAGAAACCTACAATACGATCCGTCCTCATTCGACCATCGGTATGCTGGCGCCTGTCAACTATGAAAAGCAGTTACTCGGGGTTTCCTGAGGGACTGCCTATAATGCGAACCTTCAGGTCCAAATTTCGCGCCCCACCCCAATGTTCAGAAGATGCTCAACTTGAATTTGAAGTTCATTCAAGGCGTGCGCCTGACCGAAGACAGCATCAAACGCAATTTGGATCGCTATCGCGATGCTCTCCGAGATGTCAGTTTCTATAACAGTGACTTGAATGTCTATGCTCGCTCAATCAAAGAGCCTTGGACCCAAAATGCGGACACTGGGCGGGTGTATTGCGATGTTTTTCAGCACCTCTATCGCTTCCCCGCTGAAGACGAAACGGCCATGCGCAGCATTGTCACGGAAGTCAATGCTGTTCTGGCTACTTTGGCCAAAGGACACTGTGTTGCTCCCGACACTTGGCGCAATTGTCAGCGTTTTCTTCGTTGCTCCAAAGATAAGAAGACCTGGGCAAGAGACGACGAAGCAATCCGTCGAGCGATTCGATATGCAGGGACTTTTGTCATTCGAAGCAATGTGCAGAGCGATCCGTTCAAGGCACTGGAGACTTATCGGATGCGCAGCGTCGTTGAGATGGATTTTGAGCAGTTCAAGAACTGGGTTGACGGTGACCGGCTGAGATGCACCCGAAGTTCTTATTTGGGCAAACTCTTCATTTGCACTATTGCCACGTCACTGCGTTTGATGATGCTCAGGCGTGCTCATGACAACGAATCGGCTGAGGTAAAAATTCCTTTCAACTCGATGGACTGCCTGATGGCAAAACTGCGCTCTTTGAAAGCCGATAAGCGCAGAACGGCCAATGCCTGGATTCTGAGAGCCATAAGCAAAAAGCAACGAGAGTTGCTCTCGTTGCTTTCTGTTGCTCTTCCCCCGAAAGTCCTCCGTTAGGGATCATTTGATCGGGAGTTCGGGCTCAATGGGCGCCTTCGGGATGGTCAGGCCAAAAGCAGGATACCTGCGAGAACCCAGACGAAGAGAAAGACGGTGTTTGCAGTCATCAGAATGATCGGCGCCCAGCCTACGGCCTTGAGCTTGCCGAGGCTTGTCTTGATGCCGAGTGCGCCCATTGCTACGAGAATGAGAAGCTGCGAGGCCTGAGCAAGCGCGTCGCTTACCGACGTCGGGATGACTCCGGCAACATTGAGTGCGGCGAGCGCCACGAAGCCGATCAGAAAGAGGGGAATTTGCGCAAAGGGATTGACGGTCTTGGGGCCGTTGGGTTCTCCGTGTTCGCCCTTGGCGGCAAACAACGCCGTAAAGACGAACATCATCGGAATGAGCATCGCCACGCGCAGCATCTTGGTCATGGTTGCGGTCTGAAGCGCGTCGTTGCCGAGCATTGCGCCCGCGCCCACCACCTGGGCTACGTCGTGGATGGTGCCGCCCAGAAGCAATCCGGCGCGAGACGATTCAAACCCGAGAAGTTCGCAGAGGATCGGGTAGAGGATCATCGAAATCGTGGACAAGGCCGTCACGGTCACGATGATGGCCAAAAGAGCCTGCTCTCTTAATGCCTTTTTGTCGATCACGAGCGCTAAGGCGGCTGCGGCACTAGCGCCGCAAATGGCAACCGAGGCGCCGGCCAGAGCACCTTCCGCGCGCGGCCATTTGATCCAACGGTTCAAAAGCATGGAAAAGGCCACGGTTGCAAAGACACCCGTGATGAGGACGGTGATGGAGCCCAGGGAGAGCTGCGCGAGTTCTTCGGCGGTGATGCGCGCGCCGAGAAGTCCCACGCCGATGCGCAGGAAATTCTTGGCGCACAGCTCAATGCCCGCCACTGCGCGATCGTCCTCTGAGATGAAATGAAACGCCATGCCGAGAAGCAGGGCGTAGAGAACGGTCGGGCCGCCGTACGTGTTGGAGACAAACAGTGCGGCGGCGCCGATCACGACGGAAGATAGTACGCCGCGCCAGCGGCACTCAATCCAAGATTTCATAGGAACCGGGATCCTTGTCGGACCGAAGGAGAGAGAAACAGAAAGACGTAGATGCGCCGGAAGAAAGAGTGCCGCCGACAGGAAGAATCTTACGGATCAAGATTCCGGAAAGGCGAAAAAATCGTTAAAAATGAAGGGTTTATTGATGGAATCGGAAAGGGGCTTCCCATGGCCCCGGGTTTGATCTGACTGAGAATGTAAGGATAAAACCACTAATTTGATATTTATCAAATCCACACCGACGACCAGACACAAAAACGCCGCTTTGCAGAGAAAGGCAAAACGGCGTTGATGTCGGCCCGGGTCGAAGAGACTTGAAGCGTTTACGCCCGCACGATACGGGAATTGACGATTGCGGCGGCTTCGCCCACCGGCAGCATTTCCTTCTTGTCGAGGCTGCGGCGGCAGACGTATTCGACTTCACCGGTCTTCAAGCCGCGGTCGCCGATCACGATGCGGTGCGGCACGCCGATGAGTTCCCAGTCGGCAAACATGGGGCCTGCGCGCATGTCGCGGTCGTCGAGTATGACGTCGGCGCCCAGGTCCTTCAATTCGGCATAGAGCTTGTCGGCGGCTTCGCGAACGGCTTCGCTCTTGGCGTAGTTCATCGGGCAGATGACGACTTCAAACGGAGCGATCTGATCCGGCCAGATGATGCCCTTGTCGTCGTGGCACTGTTCGATGGCAGCGCCCGCAACACGGGACACGCCGATGCCGTAGCAGCCCATTTCGAGAACCTGAGGCTTGCCGTTTTCATCAAGATAGGTTGCCTTCATGGCTTCGGAGTACTTCGTGCCGAGATAGAACACGTGACCGACTTCGATGCCGCGCTGCAGACGGATCTGCCCCTTGCCGTCCGGGCTCTTGTCGCCTTCGACGACGTTGCGCAGGTCGGCAACCTTGGGTTCGGGAAGGTCGCGCCCGAAGTTGGCGCCCGTGTAGTGAAAGCCCGTTTCGTTGGCGCCGCAGCAGAAGTCGCTCATGTTGGCGACGGTGCGATCGGCGTACACCACGACGTCTTCGGATATGCCGATGGGGCCCAGAGAACCCGGATCGGCGCCGTTAAAGTGGGTGCGGATTTCTTCTTCGGTGGCAAAGCGCAGAGCGCCCTTCATTTCGGGCAGTTTGCCGGCCTTGACTTCGTTGAGCTCGTGATCGGCTCGCAGCAGCACGAGCACAATCTTGGCGGGCAACGGATTGCCGTTTTCATCTTCTTCGTCGTGCGCAAGAACGATGCTCTTGACGCAGTCGGTGAGTGCAATGCCGAGGAAAGGCGCGACGTCTTCGCACTTTTCCTTGCCCGGGGTGGCGTGCTTGACGAGTTCCTGAGCGGGAGCCTTGCGTTCGTCAATGAGCGAGAAGGCTTCGGCCAGTTCAATGTTGGCCGCGTAGTCTGAATCGGGGCAGTAGGCGATCACGTCTTCGCCCACGTCGGCGATCACCTGGAATTCCTGAGAACGCGAGCCGCCGATGGCGCCGCTGTCGGCACGAACGGCGCGGAACACGAGGCCCAGACGCGTGAAGATGCGCATGTAGGCGTCGAACATCACTTCATAGGACTTGCCGGCTTCTTCGGCGTTGCGATCGAAGCTGTAGGCGTCCTTCATCATGAATTCGCGGGCGCGCATCACGCCGAAGCGCGGACGGCGTTCGTCACGGAATTTGTCCTGAATCTGGTACAGGTTCAGCGGCAGCTGGCGGTAGGAACGCACATCGTTCTTAACCAGAGTAGTAACCATTTCCTCGTGGGTAGGACCAAGGCAGTATTCGTGGCCGTGACGGTCCTTCAAGCGTACCATTTCTGCACCGTAAGCGTCCCAACGGCCGCTTTCCTTCCAGATTTCTGCCGGCTGCATAATCGGCATCATGATTTCCTGGCAGCCTGCATGGTCCATCTCTTCACGGATAATATTTTCGATTTTTTTAATAACACGCCAAGCCAGTGGCAGATAGGTGTACATGCCATTGGTGGATTTACGCATAAAACCGGCACGCAGCAGCAGCTGATGGCTCGGGATTTCAGCCTCGGACGGAACCTCACGCAGAGTGGGTGCATACATTTTAGAAACTTTCATTAACGGGATACCTTCCTCTCAAGTAAAATTTTATCTATTTCAGCAAAAAGCTCGCTTACAAGCTGATCTTCGGGAACCTTGCGCAGGATTTCGCCCTTGCGGAATACCAGTCCCTCGCCGATGCCGCCGGCAATACCGACGTCAGCCTCACGTGCTTCACCGGGTCCGTTGACCACACAGCCCATAACGGCAACCGTAATGGGTTCTTCAACATCCGCCAGACGGCGTTCAACCTCCAGCGCCAGCTTTTCCAGACTGATGCGGGTGCGTCCGCAGGTCGGACAGCTGATTAAGGTCGGTCCGTGCTCACGCAGGCCAAGGGATTTCAGAATATCATACGCTACACGCACCTCGTTCACCGGGTCACCGGTCAGCGAAACGCGAATAGTATCGCCGATGCCTTCGGCAAGCAGCGTACCGATGCCTACTGCGGATTTGATAATACCGCTGTTGACAGTGCCTGCCTCCGTAATGCCGACATGCAGCGGATAATCACACTGCGCTGCCATCAGACGATAAGCCTCCAGTGTCAGCGGCACATCATGCGCTTTGAGTGAAATCTTAATGTTACGGTAATCCATCGCTTCGAGAATGCGCACGTGGCGCCAAGCCGCCTCCACAAGAGCCTCCGCAGTGGGATGGCCGTATTTTTCCAGCAAATCCTTCGGCAGAGAGCCGGCGTTGACACCGATGCGGATAGGAATATTGCGTTCCTTCGCTGCTTCCACCACAGCGCGCACCTTTTCTTCACCGCCGATATTGCCGGGGTTTAAGCGCAGGCCGTCAACACCTGCTTCAATCGCTGCCAGAGCCAGCTTATAATCAAAATGAATATCGGCAATGATAGGAACCGGACTTTCCTTACAAATAGTTTTCAGGCCCTCCGCCGCTGCCATATCAGGCACGGCACAGCGGATAATATCGCAGCCTGCATCTGCCAGACGCTGAATCTGCTCCAAGGTTGCAGCAGCATCGTCTGTATGTGTGTTAGTCATAGACTGAACGGCAATCGGAGCATCGCCGCCCACAGCCACGCTGCCTACGTGCAGCTGGCGGGTTTTTCTACGTTCTATCACTTTCGTTCACCTCTTAACGTGTTATATCTTTAAAGGTGGAAAATACTGTCAGCGCTAAAATCAGCGCAATACCAACCATCTGGATGTTAGTCATAGCCTTGCTGCCGAGCGGTTTACCGCGCAGGCCTTCCAAAAGCAGCAGTACAAAATGTCCGCCGTCCAGAGCCGGCAGCGGCAGCAGGTTGATAACGCCCAGATTGATGCTCAAAAAGGCAACAAAGGTAATCAACGGCAGCATGCCCTTTTCCGCCACCTGACCGGCCATCTGAGCCACACCGATAGGACCGGCCACCTCAGCCGGAGCCTTACCGGAAACAATCTTGTACAGGCCGTTCAGCATAGAAACGATAATATTTTTTGTATAGACGCAGCCTTCTTTAATCGAGCCGAAAAAGCCAAGGCTGACCTTGTTGAACTTAGGGCTGATGCCGATTAAGGGACGGCCTGCCTCTCTGTCATACACGGGAGTCATGGTGTAGCTTTTTACAGCGCCCTTACTTTCTGCAGTCAGCGTTACCGGATTAGTTCCGCTCGCACGCAAATTGGTAACAACCTCCGTCCAGGTAGCGACAGGCTTATTGTTAATCGTCAGAATGCGGTCGCCGTTACGCAGGCCTGCTCTTTCCGCAGCCATGCCGTCTACAACAGTGCCCAGGATTGGCTCATTCACCAGCTCCTGTCTGCCCTCCAGCATAAAAATACCGCTGAAAAGAATAATAGGCAACAGGAAATTCATCAGCGCACCTGCCAGAATAACCAGCATTCTGGACGGTATCGGCTTAGATTTAAAGGTTCCCGGTTCAGGCGGATCGTCAGGATCCATGCCTGCGATTTTATTATAGCCACCCAACGGAATAGCCCGCAGGCTGTACAGAGTATCGCCGTCCTTTTGCTGATACAGCTTAGGACCAAAGCCGATGGCAAATTCATCAACACGCATACCTGTGAGCTTCGCCGTAATAAAATGACCGAATTCGTGTACCGTAACCAGCACACCAAAAACAAAAACAGCGGCTAATATTGTTAGCATTTTACCTCCTTACGATAGTCGGCAAGCTTTGCCGGCCTTCAGTCTATAATTTAGCAATAACCCCTTTGGCAGCAGCACGCGCCCAGGCATCCGTTGCTTCAATATCCTCCAGCTGCGGACACAGAACATTGTTATGCTGCGCTGTAACCGTAGCAGTGATATAAGGGATATCCAGATATTTAATTTTGCCTGCCAAAAAGGCATATACAGCCTCCTCGTTGGCAGCATTAAAGGCACATGGCAGAGTGCCGCCGGCCTTACCGCAGTCAATAGCAATCTTCAAGGAAGGAAATGCTTCTAAATCAGGTGCTTCAAAGGTAAGGTTACCCGCAGCAACAAGATCAAGCTGTTCAAAGCTGTAATTATAGCGCTCCGGCCAGCTCAAAGCGAACTGAATCGGCAAACGCATATCAGGCACACCCAGTTGAGCAATCACACTGCCGTCGCAAAATTCTACCAAGCTGTGTACAATGCTCTGCGGATGCACAACGACCGCAATTTTATCATAAGGCATATCAAACAGCCAATGCGCCTCCATAACCTCCAGGCCCTTGTTGGCCAGTGTAGAGGAATCAAGCGTTACCTTCTGCCCCATGCTCCAATTTGGGTGATTGAGGCATTGCGCCAAAGTTACATTTTTCAGCTCACTGCGTTTTTTGCCGCGGAAGGGACCGCCGCTCGCCGTAATAATCAGACGCTTGACTTCCTTTTGCGTACCGCCGCGCAGAGATTGGAAAATAGCGCTGTGCTCACTATCCACAGGAGTCAGGCTTACACCATGCTTACGCACAGCCTCCATTACAATGCTGCCGGCAGCAACAAGTGTTTCCTTATTCGCCAGCGCAATGTTCTTGCCGCAGGCAATAGCAGCCAACGTCGGGCGCAGGCCGGCATAGCCTACCATAGAACCAAGCACCGTATCCGCTCCCTCGTAGGTAGCGGCAGTCAGAAGGTCTTCCTCCCCGGCTAAGATTTCCGTCTTGCCGTGATAGCGGTCAGCCAAGCGCTTAGCAGCGTCCTTATCCGTCAAAACGGCAATATCAGGCTCAAACTGCTTAATCTGCTGCTCTAAAAGCTCATCGCTTTTATGCGCAGCCAACGCGCGTACCTTCAGCTTTTCAGGATTGGCAGCAGCCACCTCCAAGGTCTGACGACCGATAGAGCCTGTACTGCCCAAAATAGAAATATTCTTCATTTGCTATCCTCTATTCTTGAAACATAGATAAAGCGCTGATAATCATCAGCAGGTAATACACAACCGGTGCCGTAAACAGCAGGCTGTCGAAACGGTCCAGCACACCGCCGTGACCGGGGAAAATCTTACCGGAATCCTTAATATCAAAGCTGCGTTTGACAATAGATTCGATCAAATCGCCGACCGGAGCAAAAATTGCCACCGCCAACGCCACTGCCACAGCATGCCACAGGGCAATGCCCAAGCAGATAATACATAAAAACAGTACGGTCACAAAGCAGCCTACAAAGCCGCAAACAGCGCCCTCAAAGGATTTCTTCGGGCTGACGCTGCAGAACGGTGTCTTACCGAAGGCACGACCGAAGAAATAAGCAAAGGTATCGCTTGCCCAGGTGCCCAAAAGCACAATCCACAGGCAGATTTCGCCGTACTCAAATACACGGAAGCCCAAATCGATATGCGGACCGCCGTCAAAGGTGCGCAGCAAAATAATGTGCGCAAACAAAAGACCGCAGTACAGCATGCCCCAGGCAGTAAGCGCACTGTTTTCTGCCCAATGCTGCTCGCCTCTGTTGCAATGCAGCCACAGGCCCTCAATCGTACTGAAAATGAAGAACAGCGCTGTGAGCATCACAATAAATGCCAACGTATAAACGCCCTCCAGCTCAAAATAATAGCCTGCGCCGGCAACCAGCACCATCAGCAGTGCGCCCACGCCACCGGTCAGCGTGTAGGCATGATAGCCCTTGTTCTCCACCATCTTGTGGTATTCGTACCAGGCCACAGCAGCCAAAACAGCAACAGCAGCATTAAAAAGCATACCACCCTTGGTGATAATGCCGACTGCCGCAATAATACCGATTACACCGGTAATAATACGTGTTAACATAGTTAAAATACATCCTTCTTTGAATTATAAAATTAATTGGAGCCCTGACGAAGTATATGGCGTCTTACCTATTTTCACCTTTCTCTAGGCAGCCGGGAAGATGCCGGAGACGAGGAAGGGCGACGACGCCGTACATACTCGTACTGCTAGGAGAACTGACGACGTATATGGTGTCTTACCGGCTGATTAGGCCGCCGAAACGGCGCTCGCGCCCCTGATAAGCCAAAATCGCCTCCACCAGATGATCCGGTGTAAACTCCGGCCAGAACACCTTGGTCGTCCAGATTTCCGCATAAGCAATCTGCCAGAGCAAAAAGTTGCTGATACGCAAATCACCACCCGGACGGATAAGCAGATCCGGCGCAGGCAGGCCCTTGGTATACAAATGGTTTTCAATTACATTATTATCTATATCGTCTACGGCCAGAGTACCGTTGGCAGCTTCCGCCGCAATAGTACGCACAGCATGCAGGATTTCTGCTTGTCCGCCGTAGTTTATAGCCAAATTCAAAATAATACCGGTGTTGTTTTTCGTTGCCTCTATTGCGTGCTCCATCTTCTGCTGCACAATCTCTGGCAGACCTTTACGCGAGCCGATAAAACGCACCTGTACGTTATTTTCGTTAAATTCGTCAATCTCATTGGTCAGATAACGGCTTAAAAGCTCCATGATGAAGTTTACTTCCGTCACCGGACGCTTCCAGTTTTCTGTCGAAAATACATAAGCACTGATAACCTTAACTCCCAGCTTATCAGCTGCACGGACAATAGTTTTCAGTGTTTCCGCTCCGGCCTGATGGCCAAAGGTGCGCACCTTGCCTTGAGCCTTAGCCCAGCGACCGTTACCGTCCATAATAATAGCAATATGCTGAGGAATATTCTGCATATCCAGATCCTCAGTATGCATTACGATATTATTCTTAGTCTTATTTTTTGTTTGAAACAAGCCTCTAAACACAAGCATCAAGCCTTTCGCTAAAATTTGTAACTTGCTTTTAGTTTTCTTTACTTTTCCCCTGATTAAAGAAGAGGCGTGCCTCCCTCTTGCGGGAGGCCGCCTTCCTGATTTTGCATTGCAGTCTTGAATTACTCAATAGCGCCAACCGGGCAGCTAGCAGCGCAAGCGCCGCATTCTACGCAGTCTTCACCGATTTCGTATTTACCGTCAACTTCAGTAATAGCGCCAACGGGGCAGGTAGCAGCACAAGTACCGCAGCCTACGCAAGAATCCTTATCAATTTTCAGAGCCATTCGTCGCACCTCCTTCCTTATCTATACACAATGGTAAGAGCTAATCTATTAGCAGACAACTGCTGTTGTCTTACTACATATCTGCGCACCTCGCGACCTTCAAAGTCTGCCTCGCTTGCACGCGGCGGCAGCAGAGACTGCACCTCATAGCTGCAGCCTGCGGCCTCCAGGCGACGGGCAGCCTCCTTGAGAGGCAGTGCCAAAACCTGTGGAATTTCCATTATACTTCCATTACTTCTTTTTCTTTGTTAGCAGCTGCAGCGTCGATTTCTTTCATAACCTTATCTGTCAGCTTCTGTACCTTTTCAGTACCCTTCTTAGCCTCGTCCTCAGTGATTTCCTTAGCCTTTTCGGTCTTTTTGATAGCATCGTTGGCATCACGGCGCAGGTTGCGGACTACAACACGGTATTCCTCAGCTTTTTTATGTACAACCTTAACCAGGTCCTTACGACGCTCTTCGGTCAGCTGCGGCAGGTTCAGACGAATGCAGATACCGTCGCTGTTCGGGTTCAGACCGAGGTCGGATTTCATAATTGCTTTTTCGATATCCTTCAGAATGTTTTTCTCCCAAGGTTGAATAACAATCATACGCGGTTCCGGTACGGTTACGCTTGCCACCTGAGTTACAGGTGTCGGGGAACCGTAATAATCAACCATAACCTTCTCCAGCAGAGAGGGAGTTGCACGGCCAGCACGCAGGCTTGCCAGATCCACACGCAGAGCAGCAACGGATTTTTCCATCTTGCTCTCGATACCGCTGATAATTTCATTAACTGTTGCCATTATTCCTTACCTCCTACCAGGGTACCAATTTTTTCGCCTGCAGCAGCACGCAGAATGTTACCCGGTTCATCAATATTAAATACTACAATAGGAATGTTGTTATCCATGCACAGGCTGATTGCAGTGGAATCCATTACGCTGAGATGACGTTTGATAACCTCGATGTAAGGCAGCTCATCAAATTTCTTCGCATCCGGATTAACTGCCGGGTCGCTGTCATAAACACCATCTACGCCTTTTTTAGCCATCAGGATAGCATCTGCTTCGATTTCCGCAGCACGCAGAGCAGCGGTGGTATCGGTGGAGAAATAGGGGTTACCGGTACCTGCGGCAAAAATAACGACTCTTGCTTTTTCCATATGGCGGATAGCACGGCGACGAATGTAGGGTTCTGCAATCTGACGCATTTCAATAGCGGTCTGCACACGGGTCGGAACCTCTAAGTTTTCCAAAGCATCCTGCAACGCCAAAGAGTTGATAACGGTTGCCAGCATTCCCATGTAGTCAGCGGTAGCACGGTCCATGCCTTTGTTGCTGCCGCTGAGTCCGCGCCAGAAGTTACCGCCGCCGTTAACGATAGCAACCTCTACCCCTGTCTCAACTACAGCCTTGATTTGCTTGGCCATAGCATATACTACTGTCGGATCAATGCCAAAGCCTTTTTCACCGGCCAGGGCTTCACCACTAAGCTTTAAAACTACACGTTTGAATTTCTTAAGTTCTGTCACGATAGCGACCTCCCATTTTTTTACTTATTCCTATACTCTATTCAATAATTATACCAAAAATACCTGCTTTATTCTACCAAAAATTTTATGAAGAATTAGCGAAAGAAATTCCCCGGCTAATCTGACCATAGATAATTTTTCTGTTCTGGCAATATTATTATAACCAAACAGCGATATAATAGTCTTTATCATCTTATAAAGAGGGGAATGTTTATATGGAACATATAGAACACAAAGCACAAAAAAGCAATGCCACCTTGGCAATCTGTATCACCGCACTGTTTATGTCGCTCAATATTATGATGAGCTCCTTCGGTCTGCCGGTACCGGGCGGTCATTTATATCTCAATGATGTTATCATCTGCACGGCAGCAATTCTGCTGGACGATCCTAAAGCAGCCTTCATCGTTGGCGGCGTGGGTGCTTTCTTGGGCGATTTATTCTTCTACCCGACACCGATGTTCGTTTCTCTGGTTACTCACGGCATTCAGGCTGTTGTTATCTGCCTCTTGGCACACCGCGGCGGCAAGGTCAGCTTCAAGGGCGCTGCTCTCGGCGTAATTCTTGGCGCTGTTATTATGGTTGTAGGCTATTCTCTGGGACGTGCTTTTATTTACAGCACACCGCACTACGCTTACATCAAGCTGCCCTACCAGATTCTGCAGGCAGCAGTCGGCGCTGTCGGCGGCCTGGTGCTTTGCTTCAAGGCAGGCCTGCTGGAGCGCTTCGACAAAATGGTCCGCAAATAATTTTTACCACATAACACAAAAGCTGTTGTACGCAAGCACACGTACAACAGCTTTTTTATTTGCGTCTGTCTGCTGCCACGGCTTGGGCAGCAGGTCTATGACAACATTATTTTTTTTACAATTACAGTGCGTCCTTAAACACACTGCCGCCGATAAATTCGCGCAGGATAGAGTTATTAGGAATAACATTATCCTCCAACGGCTTAACGTAGCTTAAAATGTTCAGCAGACGGTGCGCAGTAGTGTAGGCCATGCCTGCGGACTGCGGTACAGCACGCAGCAGCGGCTCCGCATATTTTTTCAGCACAGCTAATTCGTAAATCAGCGTGGTGTTGAAAATGATATCGGCACTGCTCTGATACGGGAAGATGTATTTTTCTTCACCATCACGCACGTCGGACCAGGTTCTCAGCGTAGTTTCCGCATCATGCGAACGGAACTGGCTGTCGCGCACCATACGGCGCAGCAGACGCATATCGGTAGTACGGATACGGTTATACTCGTCAAAGGACATCGGTGTGAGCGCACTGACATAAATTTTTATTTTATGTTCCGCCGGTACGGACGGTGTCAGCTTCTCATTCAGGCCGTGGATGCCTTCGATAACCAGCACGGAATTTTCCTGCAGCTGCAGCTCGTTACCGCGATATTCACGGCAGCCGGTGCGGAAATTGTACTTGGGCATTTTGACCTTTTCACCAGCCAGCAGACGCTGCAGATGATCGTTGAACAGCTCCAGGTCGATAGCCTCCAGACATTCAAAGTCATAGCTGCCGTCAGCCTTACGCGGCGAATCGACACGGTTTTTATAATAGTCATCCATAGAAACGGCAATCGGGCGCAGGCCGTTAACTGCCATCTGAATGCTCAAACGCTGTGCCGTAGAGGTCTTGCCGGAGGAGGACGGACCTGCAATCAGCACCAGCTTCAGCTCATGGTGACTTGCCAAAATATCGGCAATATTAGCCAGCTTCTTTTCATGCAGCGCTTCCGCTACCTGAATAATCTTTTCGGCATAGCCTAAATCAATAATTTTATTGAGCTTGCCCACAGTATTGCAGTTAATCATGGCCGACCATTCTTCTGCCTCCTGATAGGCATCGTTAAGGCGCGGCTGGTCTACAAAGGGCGGCAGCACCTGCCAGTTACCGTTGTCAGGGTAATTGATAATCACGCCGTCAGCATACGGCAGCAGCTCAAAGTAAGGCACATAACCGGCATCCGGGCACATGGGGCCGAAAAGATAACCGGGTACGCCCTCCAGAAGGTTAATCGTCAGCACGGTGTCATCCGGCACCTGAGCTAGCAGCGCCAGGTTATCATCGCTGCAGATGGCGCAGGCCATATCAATAGCCTCGGATTTAGGCAGACGCAGCAGCTTAATAGACTCTTTGCGTTCTGCCATTTTGTGCATATATTCTTCAATGCTGCGGATATCCTCAGCGGTAAGCTTACGCTCGCTGTTATCCTTACAGTAGAGTGCGCTTCCCAGAGAGTTGCGCACCTCCAGATGTACATCGGGATAAAGCTTTTTGGTTGCCGCAATCAGCATAAACAGCAGCGTGCGCACATAAACACGCATGCCTACGGAATTGTTGACTTCCACGAAATCAACAGTGCCGTCGGCAGTAAGCGGACGCTGCAGGTCACATTCCTCACCGTTATAAAGTCCCATAACGATGGGAGAAGCATATTTATCGCTCAATCTTTGAGCTAAAGGCAGCAGAGTGCTGCCCTCCTCTACTTCGATAATTTGTCCATTGGACAACTGCAGCTTAAGCATTTTATTCGCCAACGGCTTGCATTGCAGCGTTGACCTTGACAGCCATACCCTTGATTTTCTTCAGAGGTACGGCGCAGACAGCGATACGCACGCCTGCAGCCAGAGGAACTGCAAAAATGTTGTCCTCATGCAGCTTTTCGCAGATTTCATCCGGGTTTTTAGCGGGGATAGACAGGAAGAAGCCTGCTACATACGGCAGCATCGGCAAACCGCATTCTTCCGCTTCCTTAGCGAACAGATCGGCACGTGCCTTAATCATCTGATAATAGTAATCACGCTCAGCGCAAACCTTTGCCAGCAGCTCGGGATCGCTGTAAATGGTTGCCAGAGTGCGCATAGCCGGACGGTTGATGTTGGACCAGGTTGCACGGCTGGTGTATTGGTTGATAGCGGCGAACTCGTCAATAACGCTCTTGTCGGAGGAAACGCCGATCATAGCGCCGGTACGCTGACCGTACATAGTGAAGCCTTTGGACATGCTGTAGCCTACAATACAGAGAATGTTGGCAGGCAAGCCGGAAAGCTTTTTAAAGATTTTGCGTACTTCTTCTTTTTCGCCGGCATAATCAATGTATGCAACGTCCAGGAAGAAAACGATGTTTTTGCCCGGTACGGCAGCTTCCTTCAGAATTGCCAGCACGCCGTCCATATCCTCGCCGCTCAGGCTGTAGCCGGTAGGATTGTGCGCCGGAGTGTTCAGCAGATACAGCAGGTTATCCTGCTTAGCAAGCAGCTCGTCAACCTTTTCCTTTAAAGCAGGCAGGTTGAATTTGTTGTTTTCGTCCAGCATTTTATAGGTGGTGAAATTGCGGCCCATATCCTGGCACAGCACCTTGTAAGCACCCCAGTACCAGTCGGAGCAGAGCACGGTATCACCGTTGTCGGTGTAGTTCCAGATAGCATGGTGGATAGCACCGGTGCCGCCTGCGGTTGCAACTGCGGCAATGTAGCCTTCCGGACGGGAGTTGCCGAAGGCAGCAGTCAGTACGCAGTCCAGATATTCAGGCAGACCGCTGATAGGTGCGTAAGCAATCATTTCGTTAGTGGAAAGACCGCGGAAAACCTCTTCTACAGTCGGCAGGCAGACGAGCTTTTCATCCTCGTCCAAAATAGCGCCGATAGTAGCGTTGGTAACGGCATCCTTGCCGTATTTGGCAGCAGCTGCCACTGCAGCAGCGTTAGCACCGAAAATTTTATCTTGGGCAGATTTACCCTTAGCGTGTTTTGCAGCAATACTCATAGTCATAGTTAAATACTCCTTTCAAAATTACAAATCAATAACCGTAGCGCCGCTGCCACCGGCCTCCAGCGCCGCCGTTTCCAGCTTTTTGACAAAGCGGTTGGTCGACAGATATGCTGTCAGGCCGGCGCGCAAGGCACCGGTTCCCTTGCCATGGATGAGGCGCAGCTGGCCGATACCGGCAATCAGCGCATCATCAATAGCTTTATCTACAACGGGAATTGCTTCATCCAGCGTCATCCCGCGCAAATCAATTTCCTGTTTGGCACTGCCTGATTTGGCAATGAACATCTGGTGTGCGTAATTGGCAGCAGCATTCTTGCTGAAGCCCTTACGCTTTTTAGGCGCAGCATCGGTATGCGCAGGCTGTGCCTTGGTCAGCAGGCATTTTTTTGCCGGCACCGTCATTTTCAGAATACCAACCTGCACTGTTACATCGTTGCCGTTGACATCGGTGATAATACCGTTCTTCCCTAAGGAAACAACAAAGACATTCAGGCCCTTCTTGGCCGTCTTTGCAGATAACGGTGCGCCCTCCGGCAGCGGTGCGTCCTCGCTCAATGTTTTGTTGAGCTTCTTGCGCGCTTCCTCTGCCGCCTGCTCCAGGCGCTTCGTATCGAAGTCAGCCTTCATGGAGCGCAACTCCTTCAGTACGGCTTCGGATTCACGGCGGCTGCGGCGGTAGATTTCATCCGCCTGCTCACGCGCCTTGCGCAGCATTTCATTCTTACGGCGCTCAAAATCGCTCTTGGAATAAGCAAGCGCGTTGCGCAGCTGCTCGCTTTCGCGGCGCAGGTCCTCAATCTCCTTACTGCCGCTTTCATAACGTCGACGTTCGCTGTCCAACTCCTGCAGTACATTTTCCATATGCACATGCTCCTGGTTCAGCAGCTCACCGGCATTTTTGATAATATCCTCAGCCAAACCCAGACGGCGACTGATGTTGAAGGCATTACTGCTTCCCGGTACGCCCATCAGCAAGCGATAGGTAGGACGCAGTGATACAGGGTCAAACTCCACGCTGGCATTTTCCATGCCCTCGTGACCGTAGGCAAAGGTTTTCAGCTCACTGTAGTGGGTTGTTACCATCGTCAGCACGCCCTGCTCATGCAGGTGCTCCAGCATCGCCATAGCTAGCGCAGCGCCCTCGTTCGGGTCCGTACCGGCACAGATTTCGTCAATCAGCACCAAATCTCCTGCCTTGACCTCGTTTAAAATGCTGATTAAATTCGTCATATGGGCAGAGAAGGTTGACAGGCTCTGCTCAATGCTCTGCTCATCGCCGATATCCGCATAAACTGCGCGGAACACCGGCATTTTTGCACTGCTTGCGGGGATAAACAGACCAATCTGCGCCATCAGCGCAAAGAGGCCTACAGCCTTCAGCGCTACCGTTTTACCACCTGTGTTAGGGCCGGTAATCAGCAGCATGGTAAATTTATCGCCCAGCTGTACATTCAAAGGCACTACCGTATCCTTCGGCAGCAGCGGATGACGTCCCTGCGCAATTTCTACGCCGCCGGACAGCACCAGCATCGGGCGTACCGCATGCTGCTCCTGCGCCAGCAAAGCTCTGGCGCAGATAACGTCCAGCGTAGTAAAGATTTCCAACGAAGCCAGCAACGCCTTCGCCTCCGCGCCCACGTTCTGCGTAAGCTGACGCAGAATACGCTCCATTTCCTCGTGCTCCTCTGCAACATAACGCTTGATATCATTGTTCAGGTTGACAACAGCCAGCGGCTCGATAAACAGCGTTGCACCCGTACCGCTCTGGTCATGCACAATACCGGGGAAATTCATCTTATATTCCTGCTTTACAGGGATAACGTAACGGTCGCCGCGCATCGTCACAATGTTATCCATGAAGTACTTCTGGTTATTGGGGTCATGCAGGATGCTGTCGAGCTTTTCCTTCACGCGATTTTTGGCAATCTGAATCGCTGTACGCAATCCGCCGAGCTTCGGCGAAGCGTTGTCCTTGATTTCGCCATACTCATCAATCGCACTGCCAATCTGCTTTTCCAGACGACTAAATTGCGTCAGCTCCGCTCCGTATTCAGCCAGATTAGGCGCAGTTTCCGCATTTTCCGCAGTAAAATCCTTCATCGAAGCAAAGGCCTGCACCGTTGTCTGGATATGCTGCAGCTCCTCCGGCTCCAATACGCTGCCAAGCTCCGCGCGCTTCACGTCAGCGGTAATATTGAAAGCACCGCCGAAGGGAAAACGTCTGCCTTCAACCAGAATGCGCAGCGCTTCCGCAGTTTCCTCCTGCAGGCGCTTAACCTTACTGAATTCACTTTCAATCTGCAGGGAAATTATTGCCTGCTTGCCTAAAAAGGTTGCGGCCTTGGAGGCCAGCATATTTTTTACTTTATCAAATTCTAATGTCTTTACAGCAAAGCGTGCCATAGTTTTTTGCACCTCTAAATCTAAATCATAATATATTATTATAGCATATTTGCAAAGCTTTGTGCTACTGCCTGCAACAGCTATTCCCTCTTACCGAGGCTGCATAAAAACGTAATCCGTTGAAAGCGCAGGCATCACTTGGCGATAAAAAGCTCGCCGTCACGCTCGTAGGCATAGCATTCCTGCTGCAAAATGCGGGCAATACGCACAAAATCATCTGTTATATCGGCATCAGTATAAGCCACCAGCATCTTTTCCGCATAGCTGCGTCCCTTATAATAGCCCACGGCATCCTGCACGAAAAAGCCGTCCGTATGCTTATACAGCACCTCGGCGAAATCGTCTATCACCTGCTGCCACGGAGCAGGCTTCAAAGCACCGTTATCATAAACAGCGCAGGGAATATGAAAAACATATCTGTGCACTAAGGCAACCTCCTTCAACCCTCTTTATCCAAAAACGGCCACCGACAGACGTTTTGCTGCCAATGGCCGTTTATTTTTCTGACTCACTGCAACAGCAGCTCAGAGCTACACTAATTTAGTTTTCGTGATGGCGTTCCTTGTTCTTACGAACATACTCCATGATAATACCGGCGGTTTCTTCAATCGCGCGGTTGGAAACGTTGATAATCTGGCAGTGCAGACGGCGCATAATGCCTTTAGCATAAGCCAGCTCGTCATCGATACGCTTCATATCGGCATAGGTCGCAGTATCGGACAGGCCCATGGTTTTCAGGCGCTCGCTGCGGATTTCGTTCAGCTTGAACGGGTCAATCAACAGGCCGATAATCTTATACGGCGGCACCTTGAAAAGCTCCTCGGGCGGAGCCAGCTCCGGTACCAGCGGCACGTTGGCAACCTTAATCTGCTTATGCGCCAGATACATACTCAGCGGAGTTTTGGAGGTACGGGAAACGCCGATAATGACAACGTCCGCCTTCAACAGGCCCAGAGGATTTTTACCGTCATCGTATTTAACAGCAAATTCCACAGCCTCAACACGCTTAAAGTATTCGTGGTCCAGAGAGTGAATCAGGCCGGCCTGATTCTTCGGCAGCAGACCGGTAGACTTTTCGATGGATTTCAGCATCGGTCCCAAAACGTCAACTACCTCAACATCACTGCTCATAGCCTTGTCCGCCATATGCTCGCGCAGCTCCGGCGATACGATTGTATAGCAGATAACCGCATGATTTGTTGCAGCCTCTTCTACAATTTTATCAATCTGTTCCTTGTCCTTTACGTAAGGAACACGGATAACATCAAATTTTTCTTCTACGAACTGACTGGTTGTTGCCTTAACTACGGACTCCGCAGTTTCACCAATAGAGTCAGATACAGCATAAATAACCGGATTAAGCTTCGTTATTATGATAATTACCCCCCTTACCCTCAGCCAGATCTACCAGCAGACGAGTAAAATTAGTTTTTGTGATACGTCCCAGAACCTGATACATGCGCTTCTTTTCATCAATGATTTTTACTACCGGCAGACAGTCGATTTCATTATCAATCAGTCTGCGAGCTGCCGAAGCGGCAGGCTCATCCGGAGTAGCTACGATGATTTTGGAAATCGGCGTCATTACCATGACCACGGGAATATCACGCAAATCATTATTATTGATAGCAGCCTTCAGTAAATCCTTTCGCGACAAAATGCCGTTCAGCATGCCTTCCTCATCCAGCACGAACACCGTTCCGACATCCTCAAGGAACATGGTAACAACTGCTTCGTAGGCGCTCTTGTCATGTTTAATCGCTACCGGTACCGACTGCAGATCCTGCACAGTAATAGCAGAAATTTCTTCCATCAGCATACCCAAAGTATTTTTACCGGTATAAAAATAACCAACCTTCGGTCTCGCATCAAGAATACCGCCCATAACAAGGATTGCCAGATCACTGCGTAAGGCAGCGCGGGTTACATTCAGCCTTTCGGCTATATGCTCGCCGGTAATAGGTCCGTCCAGACGTACAATTTCAGCAATTTGCTTCTGCCTGTTGCTTAAAGCTATGATCTTCACACCCTTTCTGTCTAATACAATAGTCTATAATATAGGTATAGTATACACTATTAACAGAAAAAATGCTAGATTGCGACACAAATAATTTCTGCAAATTTTAGCTGTATAGCTTAAATTTCTAATTGTGTTATTTTTATCTGCGCCCCTTGTCCTGACCGTGACCGCTGGGAATGTAATAGCGCGTTCCCACCAGCTCATCCGGCAGGTACTGCTGCTCCACCCAGCCTCCGGGGAAGTTGTGCGGATATTTGTAATCTATGCCGTGCCCCAGCTTGGCAGCACCGGGATAATGCGCATCACGCAAATGCTTGGGCACACTACCGCAGTTACGGCTGCGCACATCCGCACGCGCCTTGGCAATGCCCATATAGGCTGTGTTGCTCTTGGGTGCGTTGGCAATATAGCATACTGCCTCCGCCAACGGTATCTGCGCCTCAGGCCAGCCTACAAAATCCGCAGCCTGCGCCGCAGCATTGGCTACCACCAGCGCCTGCGGGTCAGCCAGGCCTACATCTTCCGCCGCACAGATAACGACGCGACGTGCCACAAAGCGCACGTCCTCGCCACCCTCAATCATGCGCGCCAGATAATGCAGCGCAGCATCCGCATCGCCGCCGCGCATGCTCTTGATAAAGGCGCTGATGATATCGTAATGCTGGTCGCCCTTCTTATCATAACGCTGCAGCGCCGTACCGATAACACTGCGCAGCGTTGCTACCGTCAGCACACGCTCGCCCTCCTCCGGCAGCATGAACTCGGCCTGCTCCAGAATGTTCAGCGCACTGCGAGCATCACCTGCCGCAAAATCGGCAATAATCCTCAGCGCCTCAGGCTCCGCCTTAAAGCTGTTGCCAAAACCACGCTCCGGGTCGGCAATCGCACGCTCCAGAATCTGCTGAATCTGCGGTGCCTGCAGTTTTTCCAGGCGCACCACCTTCATGCGCGAAAGCAGCGGCGAATTGATTTCGAAGAAAGGGTTTTCGGTAGTAGCACCGATGAGCACTATCGTGCCGTTTTCCACGTAAGGAAGCAGTACATCCTGCTGCGCCTTGTTGAAGCGATGAATCTCGTCGATAAACACGATAGTACGGCCGCGTCCGCTACGCCTGTCCTCCTGCGCCTTGGCGATGAGTTTGCGCAGCTCGGGCACACCGCTGGAAACGGCGTTAATGGCCTCAAACTTTTCGCCGGTGACATGCGCGATGACCTTCGCTAGTGTTGTTTTGCCGGTTCCAGGAGGTCCGTAAAATAGTACGGACTGCAGTACATCACGCTCAATCATACGGCGCAGCGGACTGCCTGCGCCCACGGCGCTCTCCTGCCCCACAAAATCGCTGAGGCGTTCTGGACGCATGCGGTCAGCCAAAGGCTTCGTCTGTCGCTTTTCAGTTTCAAATAAATTACCGAATAGATTTTCCATCGCTTTTTACCTGTATCTTTCTGTGACGAAAATTATCTCATAAAAAAATTAATCCCCACAATGCCGTCCAGCTCCGTGTTTTGAACCTGCATGTGCAGGTGGGTGCCTTCCCTACCAATCGCAAACGTCCACTCAAAGGAGGCATGTTTTTGAAAGAAGGAGTATCAGGCTCCCTAGGTTAGAGTGTTGGCTCAAAACCTTTGGAGCAATGTAACGAACATCGCAGGGGTATAATTAACAACTATTCTTCAATTGTCTTTAACTTCTATCGACATACATATAATACCAAAAATGGAAGCGTTTTTCAACGCTTCCATTAAAAATTTTTGAATATTTATTTCGCTTTATCCACTTGACAGAAGCAGGCTAAAGTGCTTATTTGTCTTCTTTGTCCTTCTTCATCAGCAGGCTGGTCTTGATGTGCAGCTCACGCAGCTGTTTTTCATCAACATCGTTAGGAGCCTGAGTCATCAGGTCGGATGCGCTCTGAGTTTTCGGGAAAGCAATTACGTCGCGGATAGAATCGCGCTGAGCCATAATCATGATCAGACGGTCAAGACCGAATGCCAGACCACCGTGTGGCGGAGCACCGTATTCGAATGCGTTCATCATGAAGCCAAACTTCTCTTGTGCTTCCTCATCGGACAGGCCGATAGCTTCGAATACCTTCTTCTGTACGTCGCGGCGATGGATACGGATGGAACCGCCGCCGATTTCGGTGCCGTTCAGAACCATATCATAAGCCTTAGCATATACCTTGCCGGGGTTGGTCAGCAGCAGCGGCAGGTCCTCGTCACGCGGAGCGGTGAACGGATGGTGCATTGCAACATAACGTTTTTCTTCCTCATTGTACTCGAACATCGGGAAGTCAACTACCCAGGTGAAGGCCAGCTTATCCGGATCAATCAGACCACGGCGTTTAGCCATTTCGATACGCAGTGCGCCCAGAGAAGCAGCAACTACAGACGGTTTATCGGCAACGAAGAGCAGCAGGTCACCTGCTTCAACTTCAGCAGCTTTTTTGATTGCTTCGATGTTTTCATCGCTGAAGAATTTAGCGATGGAGGATTTTACGCCGCCTTCTGCCGGGAATTGCAGCCAAGCCATACCCTTAGCACCGTAGATGCCGCAGAATTTAACGAGCTCATCCAGCTGACGACGCGGAATATCTGCATATCCTTTTACGTTAATGCATTTTACCTGACCGCCGTTAGCGATAACATTGTTGAATACCTGGAAGGTGCAGCCTTGAACAGCTTCGCTGACATTTTTCAGCTCCATGCCGAAGCGCAGGTCCGGTTTATCGCTGCCGAAACGATCCATAGCATCGTCCCAGGTCAGACGTTGGAAAGGAATCTGGATATCCTTGCCCAGAGCACCCTTGAAGATGTGGTAAATTAAGCCTTCCATCAGCTCCAGGATTTCGTCAACTTCCATGAAGGACATTTCCATATCCAGCTGGGTGAATTCCGGCTGACGGTCTGCACGCAGGTCCTCATCACGGAAGCAGCGGGCGATTTGGAAATAACGCTCCATACCGGCTACCATCAGCAGCTGTTTGAAGATTTGCGGAGATTGCGGCAGTGCATAGAACTTGCCGGGGTTTACACGGCTCGGAACGAGGTAGTCACGAGCACCCTCCGGAGTGGATTTGCACAGCATCGGAGTTTCAATCTCGAGGAAATGGTTATCATCAAGATAGTCGCGCATCAGTTTAGCAACTTTGTGACGCAGAATCAGATTGCGTTGCATTTCCGGACGGCGCAGGTCCAGATAACGGTATTTCAGACGCAGGTTTTCATCGGTATCAATGCCGTCTTTGATGTAGAACGGAGGAGTTTTTGCACCGTTCAGCACTTCGATATCATGTGCCAGTACTTCGATAGTACCGGTAGGAATGTTTTCGTTGATGGTGTCCTCATCACGCAGACGTACATTACCAATTACTTTGATAACATATTCGTTACGGATGTCCTCGGCAGTTTTGAAGCTGCTGCCGGCGCTTTCGGGATCGGCAACAACCTGCACGATACCGCTGCGGTCACGCAAATCGATAAAAATCAATCCGCCGTGGTCACGTCGTTTAGCAACCCAGCCACACAGTACAACCTGTTCGCCGGCTTGCTCCTTGGTCAGCACACCACAATGATGGCTGCGTTTTTCATTAATCATCTTTAGCACCTCTACTTATAAAGTATTGAAATAACTAATAATATCATTAACAGCGATTTCATGTTGCTCGCTTGTTGCCATGTTACGCACAGTAACGGCATTACGGCTGAGCTCATCCTCGCCAAATATTAACACTTGCTTAGCTTGGAATTTGTTGGCCTGCTTCATCTGGGACTTCATGCTGCGGCCGTTAAAGTCATATTCAACCTTAAAGCCTGCACGACGCAGCTCGATGGCGGTTTTGAAAGCCAGCGCAAAGTTTTCCTGCTTGGGGCAGACAACATATGCGTCAATGCTTTCATCAAATTCGGGCAGCAGATTCTGCTTCTCCAGAGCCAGCAGCACGCGCTCCATACCCATAGCAAAGCCGATGCCGGGGCGGGCTTCGTCACCGCTGATTTCCTGTACCAGTCCGTCGTAACGGCCGCCGCCGCAAACAGCGCTTTGTGCGCCCAGCGGAGCGTACTGGATTTCAAAAGCAGTTTTTGTATAATAATCAAGGCCACGCACAAGATTGTGGTCAACCTCATATTCAACACCAGCAGCGGTCAGCAGCTGTTTCAGGCCCTCAAAGTGTTCCTTGCACTCATCGCACAGGCATTCCTCCAGGCTCGGTGCGCCCTCGCCCAGCTCATGACAGTGCGGATTTTTGCAGTCCAAAAGACGCAGCGGATTGCGGTCGAAGCGGCCTTGGCAATCCTTGCACAGCTCGTCGAAGTTAGGCTTGAAGAAAGCCTGCAGCTTTTCTCTGTGCTGCGGACGACATTTGGGGCAGCCTACGGAATTGATTTTCAGCTTCAAATCCTTCAGGCCCAGACTCTGCAGTACCTGCACAGCCAGCAGAATGATTTCCGCATCGACATTCGGACCGGTTACGCCCAGAGCTTCTACACCGAACTGGTGGAACTCACGCAGACGGCCTGCCTGCGGACGGTCATAACGGAACATAGGTCCGATGTAATAGAACTTCGTGGCAGCGTCATCCTTGCTCAGCTTATGCTCAACGTAAGCGCGGACAGCACTGGCGGTGTTTTCCGGACGCAGGGGAATGCTGCGGTTGCCGCGGTCGGTAAAGGTATACATTTCCTTTTCAACAACGTCGGTGGTATCACCGATACCGCGTTGGAAGAGCTCTGTATGCTCAAACACAGGAGTTCTGATTTCTTTGTAGCCATATTGTGCGCAAATTTTGCGCATGGTTTCTTCCAGATAACGCCATGCGTTAACGTCGGAAGGCATAATATCCTTCGTACCTCTGGGTGCTGTTGTCAGCATAGTCTATCCTCTCCTAACGGCACTCATGCCTATTACAGGTCTGTGCCTTCTATATTAAACAAATCACGGCGACGCTCTGCCAGTTCCTGCAAGCGCGCTCCATACACTGCCACATTTTTCGGCATATTCAGTTTATGCAGATGGTGTCCGTCAGGCAAAGGCACCTTGCTGGCAGATGCAGGTCCCACACCAATCACCGGATGACGTTCCTCCATCATCTGGATATTATAGATACTTTCCGTACCCGGCTTGGCATAACCGATGTTTGCCAGATGCCCCAGCATATAATGCTGGCGGTACAGATAGTAAGGCTCTAACCCAATCGCAGCAGCCATCTCAGCGGCCCGCTGCACCATTTTTTCCGCTGCCTGCGTAGTCAGCACTGCCTGCTCCTGCTTTTGAAAGAGCGGTGCGCTGCGCTTCAGCGTAAGCGTATGCACAGTAAGATTCTCCGGCGCCAGCTTTACTGCCTGCTCCAAAGAATATGCAATCTCCTGCTCCGTTTCCTGCGGCAGACCGATAATCAGATCCACATTCACAACAGGAATCCTGCTTTTGCGCACAAGCTCATAAGCATTGTAGAAATCCTTAACGCTATGACGCCTGCCAATCAGCTGCAGTGTTTTGTCATGGAAGCTTTGCGGATTGACGCTGATGCGGTTCACTCCCGCCGCCTCCATCGCCGCCAATTTAGCCGCACTGAAGCAGTCCGGGCGACCGGCCTCCACCGTGAACTCGCGCAGATGCCGCAAGCCTTCGCAGTTGCTTTGCAGCAGTCTTCGTTCCACAGCCTGCAGCAAACGTGCAAATACCTTATCACTCAGGCTCGTGGGCGTACCGCCGCCGATATAAAGTGATTTTACACGCAAGCTATGCATACCTATTAATTGTACCACATTTTGCAGGTCTTGTTCAATCATATTTACAAAGTTTTGCTGAGATTCTTCATCCTGCGGCACAATTCCCGCCGGGAACGAGCAATAGCTGCAGCGCGAAGGACAATACGGCACGCCGATATAAATACCGGTATCCGTAAGGCGCGTACTGTCGCTGAGGATATGATTCTGCTTAAGAGCAATGTCCGTAAGCAGCCTTCCCTGCGACATTGGCAGCAAATAGTTTTCGCTCAGATATTCCGGCAAGGCCGCAGCCTCTACACCGCCGTCCAGCAGCTTATGCGCCAGCTTCGTCGGCCGCACGCCCGTAAGAATACCCCATGGCAGCTTAGGCTGCAGACTGGTAAGCTCGGCAAAAACCTTCAGCACGACGAGCTTCACGCAACGTGTTATATCACCGCTCGCCGCAGCTTCGCTGCAAGGCTCGCTCGCTGTAAAGCTTTGCTCCGCACCTTGCAGGCAGGCGCTGATACAGCCGTGCTCGCGCGCAAGCGTCAGCGTCAGCGCAGCGGACGGCGCCGGCTGATAGCCAAAAAATGCGGCCATGTCGCTCACAGGCCGCGCAGCATCAAGCTCCAATGTATTACGTAAGCAAAAAAACATTTAATTCTCCCGTCCTTCACCGGCATGCCACAGCTGCTTGTACAGCACTCTGTAAACCGCTGCTACAGGTACGGCAAAAACCATACCGAGAATACCGAACAGCTTAGCACCGATGAGCAGACTGATAATCAAAACTACAGGATGCAAATCAATCTTCTGTCCCATGAGCTTAGGCATAATAAAATTGGCATCCAGCTGATAATATACCAGATAAAAAAGCGCTACATGAAAGGCAGCCTCCGGCGCCTGACCGTAAGCGATAAATACAGCAGGCACAGCGCCCATCAGCGGGCCGACTACAGGTACCGTTTCGGCAAGGATGGCCCAAAAGCCAAGCACCAGCGGAAAATCAATACCCAAAAAAGCCGTGCCGATAGTAATCACGAAGCCGGAAATCAGGCTCAGCTTGCCCATGCCGCGCACATAGGCGCTCATGGTTCTGCCGATTTCGTCCACAACCTCCGCCGCCTTCTCCTGCGCGTCGTAGTTGAACAGATTAATCACCATCAAGCGCAGCTCGCGCCAATCCTTAAGAAAATAAAAGGCAAGGAAGGGCACGATAATCAGTCCTATCAAGCTCTGCACAATCCCCAGACTGGACTGGACAAGATTACGCAGCACCGTTCCTACAAAGCCCATCGCCCAGTTCAGCAGACCGTTGACCAGCATATTGAAATCGGACGGCAAGAGCGGAATGGTAGACGGGTCCTTAAGCATGCTGTCCAAATCCTGAAGATTGGATTTGACGGCCAATGCCGGCAGCTTTTGCAGGAACTCGTTCATCTGCCCGAAGAGCGGCAGAATAATGAAGCCGATAATCATAAAAATAAAGATACAAAAGGCCATTAATGCCAGGATAATCGCCACCACGCGCGACAGCTTAATCATGCCATGCGCCATGCGCACCTGCGCGATAGCATTAACCAGCGGATAAAGTGCGAAGGCCAGGCCTACTGCCAGCAGCAGCGGCAGTAAAAAGCCTGCCATTAAATATAAAACATAAGAGATTGCCGTAACAACACCCAGCTTAAAGAAGGTGCTTTTACGTATTTGAGGCCAATATTTCAGCATAATGTTTTATTGCAGGAAAGGATTCCTGCGACGCTCCCAGCCCACGGTAGTAGTAGGTCCGTGCCCCGGCAGCAGCTTAACGTCGTCATCAAGCACCATCAGCTTTGTTTTGATGGACTGGATTAGTGCGCGATAGCTGCCTCCCGGCAAATCGGTGCGTCCGATAGATTCGCAGAAAATAGTATCACCGGCAAAAACTACCTTGCCCGGCGCGTAGTAATAACAGAAGCCGCCTTTGGTATGTCCCGGCGTAGCAAAAGCTTCAAACTTCATGCCTGCCAGCTCCAGCACATCACCGTCATGTACAAGGTGGTCCGCAGGCTCATTTTTCAATTCTTCACCGATAAAGAAGGAAAGGTTTCTGTTCGGCTGTGTCAGGCAGTCAGCATCATCCTCGCCGATATATACCGGCGCACCGGTAGCCTTACGCAGCTCTGCCAGCGCACCGATGTGATCGCTGTGGCCGTGAGTCAGCACGATAGCGACAACCTTAGCCTTAGCCTGTTCAATCATTCTCAGAATGGCCGGGCAATCTCCGCCCGGATCGAAAATAACGCCTTCACCGATAGCTTCGTTTACGGCAAAATAACAGTTGGTAGCAAGCATACCTGCTTCAACATGATAAATCTTCATTCTTCAACCTCCGTTGATAAATCTATGCACAATATAATTATAACAGCTTCGTGCTGTCCAGCAAAATAGTTACCGGACCGTTGTTCACCAGCTCTACCAGCATATGCGCGCGGAATACGCCAGTTTCTACCGGCAGGCCTGCCTTGCGGCAGCCGTCGACAAAGCGCTCATAATAGGCGTTGGCCACATCAGGCGCTGCCGCCGCCGTAAAGGACGGACG
>ENA-ORNF01000614-ORNF01000614.1-human-gut-metagenome-genome-assembly--contig:-NODE-614-length-35706-cov-6.192365_pt1 | contig 35706 bp, 33 predicted proteins | sample MGYA00242110_ERZ509012 | MGnify/ENA primary metagenome ERZ509012 (study PRJEB26280, sample SAMEA2338714) | human gut metagenome | biome: human gut; feature: human-associated habitat; material: faeces...
CACTGGAAAAGATAGCCGAGATGACCGGCAGACCGGTGGAAGAGGTAAAACGGATTCTTAAGGTGATGCCATAGCAGGTTTATGAAAGCGCAGGAGCAAAATTTACAACAAATTTGCACAATCACATATAAAAATCACTCAGATGGGAGACCATACGGAGAAGAGACTGCATGAAGAGACCGCAAGTTTTGCAATGAAAACAGCAATTAACTCGAATTGTAAGAAAAAACAGCGTATGCTATAATGTGACCACAATTGGTGAGAAGCCAATGAGACAGTATCAGAAGTTTAAATTTTATTAAGGAGGAAATCTTTATGCCAATGCAGATGGGGTTCCGTTGGTATGGGGAAGGCAATGACAAAATCAGTCTTTCCGATATCAAGCAGATTCCGGGTGTGACAAGCATCGTATGGGCACTGCACCACAAGCTGCCAGGGGAAGTCTGGACAGTTGAAGAAATTGCAGAAGTGCAGAAGCAGCTCGAACCGTACGGATTTAATATGGATGTGGTTGAGTCTGTAAATGTACACGATGACATCAAAATCGGTCTTCCGACCCGTGATAAGTACATCGCAAACTACATTGAAACCATTAAGAACCTTTCCAAGTTCGGAGTGAAAGTTATCTGTTATAACTTTATGCCGATATTTGACTGGACACGTACAGATCTGTTCCATCCGGTAGGAGACGGTTCAACTGCACTCTATTATGAGGCAAGCAAAATTCATGATGACCCGAAGGAGATGGCAGATTATATTTTAAATAATCTGGGCGGTATGACATTCCCAGGCTGGGAGCCGGAGCGTATGGCAAAGCTTGATGAGCTTTTTGAAGCATATAAGCCGGTGACCAAGGAAGTGCTGTGGGATAATTTAAAATATTTCTTAGAGGCACTGATGCCGACCTGCGAGGAATGTGACGTCAGAATGGCAATTCACATGGATGATCCGCCATGGGATATCTTTGGACTTCCGCGTCTTTTAACCTGCGAAGAGAACATCGACCGCTTCTTAAAGATGGTGGACAACCCGTATAACTGTCTGACACTCTGCTCTGGTTCTTTAAATGCAGACCCGAAGAACAATGTGGCAGATATCGTCCGCAAGCATTGTGACCGTATCGCATTTGCGCATATCCGCAATGTAAAACACTTCCCGAATGGGGATTTCTCCGAAGCGTCTCATCGTGACTGTGACGGAGATACCGGTATTCTTGATATTCTGAAAGCATACCATGACTGTGGATTTGAAGGATATATTCGACCGGACCATGGTCGTCACCTCTGGGATGAAAAGCCTGGCAATGTGCGTCCGGGTTATGGCTTATACGACCGTGCACTTGGTATTATGTATATGCTGGGTGTGTGGGATATGTTAGATAAGCTGGAAGGAAAATAAAGTAATCAATAATTGCGGCAGTCGCCAAGGTCTCGTGCAGGCACGGACTTTGGCTTGCTGCCCGCATAAATAAATAAAACGGAGAGCTGCATCAGCGCGGCTTTTGGGTAAAAAGTTCTTTGTATTCTTTGGGTGAAATGCCGTATTCTTTTTTAAATGCCCGAAAAAAACTGGTATAGTCTTTAAAACCAAACATCAGATAAATCTTTGTAATGTTGTCATTGCTGAGAATCGCATCCTTACACATGGAAAGACGTTTCTTGGTAATATACTGATGGATGGAAATTCCAAAATTATCCTTAAAAATATGCGAAATGTGATACTTGCTCACAAAAAATACCTTGGAAAGTTCATCTAAGGACAAGTCTTCTTCCAGATGGTCTTCAATATACTGGATGATGTTGTCATAGAGGGCGTCCGTTTCCTTACAGACGGCAGGATGTTCCGATTCATAGACGGTGCGGTTTAAATGCAGCATCAGGTCATTGACACAGAGTTCAATCTTTGCAGCTTTTCCGAAACGGTCAGCATGAATTTCCTCAATGAGACGGAACACCTTTGCCTGGAGTGCATTGAAGGCAAGAACATCATAGTGATAGATAAAACGTTCCGTATCTTTCACATGATTGATAAGGTAAACATAATCTTCGGAAATAGTTTTCAGTTTTTCACAGTAGTCCTGACTAATCCAGAAGACAAAGCGCTGATAGGGGACGCCGTCTTCTACATTGAAAACATGATGGCGGATGCCCGGTGGAATTAAAATCATGTCACCCGGTTTGAGGTGATAGTGCTTTTGTTCAATGGAGATGGTCACATTTCCTTCCAAAAACAGATAAAACTCATAGTAGTCGTGGGAGTGGTCCGTGACACCATAGAAATGATTATCATTGTAGTAATAAATTTCAAAATCCTTTGACAGCATATACTGTCGCTCATTAAACGGCGATTGTAATAGTTTTCGCATGGCAGTGCCCTCTGAAGAAGAAAAACAAACGGTATCAGTTAAAATTTAACATGGAATCGCAATTTTTGCAATATGAACAACAATTAACTCTATTGGATAATTACAGGAAAATCTTTTATAATAACAGTAACAAGAAAACGTAAAGAATATGGGGAAAGGAAAGAAAAAAGATGGAATTAAGTACACGTGGTTTACAAGACAAGGCACAGTGGGAAGCAAAAGGCTATGCACTCCCGAAATTTGACCGTGAGGCAGTGACAAAGGCAACAAAAGAAAATCCGGTCTGGATTCATTTTGGAGCCGGAAACATTTTCCGTGCATTCCAGGCAAATGTGATGCAGAATATTTTAAATAAAGGCGAGATGGAAACCGGTCTGATTGTTGCAGAGGGATTTGATTACGAAATCATCGAGAAAATGAATCGTCCGCATGACGATTATTCGATTCTTGTGACTTTAAAGGCAGATGGAACAATTGAAAAGACGGTTGTCGGAGCAGTGGTAGAATCCTGTATCCTTGATTCCGAAAATGACAGGGAATACAGCAGATTAAAAGAAATTTTTGGCAAAAAATCCTTGCAGATGGCATCTTTTACCATTACAGAGAAAGGTTACAGTCTGGTAAACGGAAAAGGTGAAATGCTTCCTCCGGTAGTGGCAGACTTTGCAGCAGGACCGGAAAAGCCGGCAAGCTATATCGGAAAAGTGGCTTCCCTTTTGTATACACGTTTTAAAAACGGAGAGCTTCCGATTGCAATGGTATCAATGGATAACTGCTCCCACAACGGAGACAAGCTGTATGCTGCCATCAACGCATTTGCTGAGAAATGGGCAGAAAACGGACTGGTGGAAAAAGAATTTGTAAGCTATATCAATGACAGGGAAAAGGTTTCCTTCCCATGGTCCATGATTGACAAGATTACACCGAGACCGGATGCCTCCGTAGAGGAACTGTTAAATCAGGATGAGATTGACGGACTTGACCCGGTCATCACCTCCAAAAACACTTATGTGGCACCGTTTGTAAATGCTGAGGAGTGTGAGTACCTTGTCATTGAAGACTGGTTCCCGAACGGTCGTCCGGCGCTTGAGAAGGGCGGCATCATGTTTACAGACCGCGAGACAGTAGACAAAGTAGAAAAAATGAAAGTCTGCACCTGCTTAAATCCGCTTCACACAGCGCTTGCTATATTTGGATGTCTGTTGGGTTACACTAAGATTTCCGATGAGATGAAGGATACAGAGCTTAGAAAATTAGTGGAGAGAATCGGATATGTAGAGGGACTTCCGGTGGTTGTAAATCCGGGCGTGTTAGACCCGAAAGAGTTTATCGACACCGTGCTTAATGTGCGTATTCCGAACCCGTTTATGCCGGATACGCCACAGCGTATTGCAACCGATACTTCACAGAAGCTTGCCATCCGTTTTGGTGAGACGATTAAGAATTATCTGGCATCTGCGGACAAGGATATCAGCAACCTGAAACTGATTCCGTTAGTACTTGCAGGCTGGATGCGTTACCTGATGGGCGTGGATGACAACGGTGACAAATTCGAGTTAAGCCCGGATCCGCTGCTTGACTCTGTCTGCCCGCTGGTTGCAGGTATCAAATTCGGTGATACAGATGTAGAGGAGAGCATTAGACCGCTGCTTACCAATAAGGCAATCTTTGGTGTGGATCTTTATGAAGCAGGTCTTGCTGATTTGACGGTAACTTACTTTAAAGAACTGATTGCAGGACCGGGAGCAATCCGCAAAACACTGGAAAAATATGTATAAACACTTTTCTATTTGCAAGAATCCATAAATTCGGTATAATAAACCTTAAGACAGATGGTAGCAAAGTTTGGAGAGGGTTTGTGGATGTATCGGATTGCAGTTGTGGATGATGACCGGGAATTTAGCGCAAAGCTGCGGGAATATTTAGAGCAGTATGCCAAAGAAAATGATGAGACGTTTGAGATAGAAGTGTTTTATGACGGGGCGGAAATTCTAAAGGATTATACGCCCCGTTATGAGCTGATTCTGTTAGATATTGAAATGCCTGCGGTAAACGGGATGGAGGCGGCACAAAAGATTCGTGAAATGGATGAATCAGTGGTGCTAATGTTCATCACGAATATGGCGCAGTATGCGATTCATGGCTACTCGGTGGGAGCACTTGACTTTGTGATGAAGCCAATCAGCTATTATCCGTTTTCCATGAAAATCAAACGTGCGTTAAAGCGTGTCCAGAAGAAGGAGATACCGACCATTCTTCTGACGACGTCTGATGGCGTTAAGCGGCTGAAAGTCAGCCAGATTTATTATGTGGAAATTCAGGGGCATATGCTCCATTACTATACCGAGGAGGGAGAATTTGTGATGCGCGGAACCTTAAGCTCCGTGGAAAAAACGCTTCCGTCCTCTTTGTTTGTAAAATGTAACCATTGGTATTTGGTGAACCTGATGCATGTGACGGAGGTTCGCAAGAACACGACTGTAGTAGGAAACTTTGAGCTGGAAGTCAGCAGACGAAATCGTGCCGGATTTTTAAAGGCACTGGCGGAACACATGGGAGGAAATGCCTGATGGTTACAAGTATGTACTGGTTTTATATTATGATGGCGTTCTGGATTTCCGGGATGATTTTTGCACTTCCTGCGGAGCGGAGAGAGCACTTTGGATGGAGACTGACGGCATGCACAGTTGGGCTGCTTGGATTCAGTCTCCTGCTTTTTTTTCTGCCGTGGGGAAATTATGTCGTAAAAGATGCTGTTTTTATGGTCGGCGGCTGTATTTTACTCTGTATCTGTATTCATGGCTGCTGGGAACTTTCATGGTCAGTCTCCTGCTATGATACGGTCTGGGGCGTGTCCGTCTGGCAGATGAATATTGAAGCAATAACGGTTCTGTTACTATGCCGCAGGAATGTACTGGGACGATATAAATGGGAACTCTTTTTGTTTCTGTTGTACTTTGTGGTATCTTATTTTATCTGCAGCCAGACCATTGCAAAATGGATGCCGGAAGGAAGAAAAGCACAGCTTGGACCGCGGCAGATGAGTCTTACCATTCTTTTGTTTTCTGTCATCAACATGGTATCGTTCCACGACTGGATTGGGGTGGGAGCGTCCCTGCCGACCGAATGGGGTTATTTTTTCCTGCTACAGTTAGTCTGCATTGTGGTACTTTATCTCGAGGGAGAACTTTTCAAAAAAAGTCAGATGAAGCAGGAGATGGAAATGTTAAATTTCCTCTATACGACGCAGAAGGAGCAGTACCGGCTGTCAAAGGAAAATATTGCACTTATCAACCACAAATGCCATGATTTGAAACATCAGATTCGTGCGCTGCGGAATGCAAATCAGGAAGAACTTGACCGCTATCTCGGAGAGATTGAGGATTCTATCAAGATTTACGAGGCAATTGTAAAAACCGGGAATGATGTGTTTGACACGATTCTGACAGAGAAAAGTCTTTACTGTAAGGACAGGCAGATACAGGTGTCCTGCGTGGCGGATGCCGGGCAGCTCTTGTTTATGGATCCGATTGATTTGTATGCCCTGTTAGGCAATGCGATGGACAATGCAATCGAGGCGGTTGAGAAGTTTACGGAAACGGAAAAACGCCAGATTGATGTCATGATTTACAGAAAACAGAATTTTATGGTGGTCAATATTTTAAATCCGCTTGCCGAATCTTTAACTTACCGGGACGGACTTCCGGTGACTACGAAAAAAGATTCGGATTTTCACGGATACGGGCTTCGCAGTATGCGCCAAATCTTGAAAAAATACAACGGATTTTTGAATGTAAGCGAGGAAGACGGCTGTTTTTCCTTAAAAATGCTCATACCAATCGGAATCCGGTGACCACTTAGGACATATTTAAGACCACTTGGGGTAAACCCCTTGTGAAAAATATATCAAACCTATAAAATGAAAGCATCAGAACACGAGAGACAGGCAACAATGCGGGAGGATGCTTTATTTTGTTAAGAAAAATTCAAAAACTGATGAAGGACTGGACCTTCATCTATCATGACAACACGAAAACAGTACTGGATTTACCGCATACGTGGAATGCCATAGACGGGCAGGACGGTGGAAATGATTACTGGAGAGGCACTTGCAGCTACGAAAAGAACTTTAAAAAGCCGGAATTTGATTCCGAAAAAGAACAGGTTTATTTGCAGTTTCATGGGGTGAACGCGAGCGCACGCGTTGTTTTGAACGGAAAAGAAGTCTGCACGCATGACGGCGGTTATTCGACGTTCCGCAAGGATGTGACGGAGCTTTTGGAAGCGGAAAATCATCTTCTGGTCTACGTAGACAACAGCGTGAACACAAAAGTTTATCCGCAGAAAGCAGATTTTACCTTTTATGGCGGAATCTATCGGGATGTAGAGCTTTTAACCGTTTCTAAGAATCATTTTGAACTCGACTACTATGGTGGGCAGGGAATTTGTGTTACGCCGGAGGTTATCGGAAGCGATGCAAAAATCCGTGTGCAGACCTGGAACAATGCACCGGAGGGAACGGTAAAGGTGACACTGCTTGATGCAGAGGGCAATGCGGTTGCGGAGGCAGATGGAACAGATACGACGATCGAAGTAAAGAACGTGCATCTTTGGGATGGTGTCAAGGATCCGTATCTTTACACGGTAAAGGCAGAGCTTTTTGTAAACGGTGAGATTGCAGATGGGGTTGTGACAAACTGTGGTGTCCGTTATTTTAAGTTTGACCCGGATACCGGATTTTATTTAAACGGAAGACCGTACAATCTCCACGGAGTATCACGCCATCAGGATTTCAAGGGCATCGGAAATGCGATTACAAAAGAACATCATGAGCGTGATATGGAGCTGATTCGGGAAGTCGGTGCCAATACGATAAGACTGGCACATTATCAGCATGACCAGTATTTTTATGACCTCTGTGATAAATATGGAATGGTGGTATGGGCAGAAATTCCATATATATCCGAGCATTTAGCAGACGGAAATGACAACACGGTTTCCCAGATGAAGGAGTTAGTTGTCCAGAATTACAACCATCCGTGTATCGTGACCTGGGGATTGTCCAATGAGATTACAATTTCGGGAAGACGTTACCGCAGACAGATGTTAAAAAATCATCACGAACTGCAGAAGATGGTAAAAGAGATGGATCCGACCCGTGTGACGACCCTTGCCTGCTATGCGGTATGTCCGCACTGGCATCCGGTGGCACATATTTCAGACATCGTCGGATGGAATCTTTACCTTGGCTGGTACATTCCGGGCTTTTTCTTAAATGACCTGTGGATAAGTTTATGGAAATTCTTATATCCGAAGCGCTGTCTTGGATTTTCCGAGTATGGGGCAGAAGGGATGCCAAATCTTCACAGTGGAAAACCAAAGCGCGGTGACAACACCGAGGAATATCAGAATAAATATCATGAATATATGCTGGAATGTTTTAAGAGACATCCGTATATGTGGGGAAATTATGTCTGGAATATGTTTGATTTTGCGGCAGATGCGAGAAATCAGGGCGGTGAGCCGGGCATGAACCACAAGGGACTTGTGACATTTGACAGAAAGCTGAAAAAAGACTGCTTCTATTTATATAAGGCATACTGGACCGAAGCACCGTTTGTCTATCTGGCAGGAAGAAGATATGAATACCGCACCGAAGCGGTGACAGAAATTACAGTGTACTCCACCTGTGGAGAGGTATCACTTTACAATAATGGAAAACTTGTGGAAACCAAAAAGGGAGAGCGGGTTTTCAAATTTAAAATGAAGATGGAGAATGAAAACCATTTGGAAGTAAAAGCAGGTGACTGCACAGATACCGCTGTAATTTACAAAACAGACAGACCACGTCCGGAATATTCGGCTGCAAGAGTGGACAGTTCCAACTGGATGTAAGCGTTTGATAATGTTTTAAAGAGAGAGTATGGGAGGAAAATGAAATGGACAAAGAGTTAAAAGCTCAGAAGAAGACGCTCAAAAAAGCGTACAAAAAGGCGCGAAGAAAATCGCACGGATTATGGAAATTTTTTACCTGGTTCAGTGCACCGATTGCAATTGTCATGATAATGGTAATGGTGGTATTATCAACATTTGACAATACCGTGGCATTGTTTGTGGGAGGAACCTTCTGGAAATTAGAGAATGAAGACCCGGAAGCAATTTATTATGAAAATGATTTTGAGACAGAAGAAGAGCGCAACGCAGTGGGTTATGAGCTGGTAAAACAAGTCGAGGCAGAGGGTGCAGCACTGCTGATGAATGCAAATGGGGCACTGCCGCTGGCAGAAGGCTCTAAAGTCAGCCTGTTTTCCACCTCTACCGTTAATCTTGTATACGGTGGAACCGGTTCTGCAAACGTAGATGCCTCTAAGGCATTAGATTTGAGAACTGCCTGCGAGATGTCCGGACTTAGTGTCAATACCACACTCTGGGATTTCTACAAGACCGGTGACGGTGCGCAGTATGTGCGTAACAACGGTGGATTCTCCGGTGGTGAGACCATCAATGAGGCACCATGGTCTGCTTACACGGATGAGGTGTTAGCTTCCGTGGAAGAATATAATGATGCGGCGGTTGTAGTGTTATCCCGTGTGGGAGGAGAGGGTGCTGACAGTGAATACCAGACAGCAAATTACCTTGCACTCGATGACACAGAACGTGAAATGCTTGCAGAGTTAAAGAACTTAAAGGATGCAGGAAAACTGAAAAAGATTATCGTATTGTTAAATACCTCCAATGCACTTCAGCTGGATTTCTTACAGAATGATGCGTATGGTGTGGATGCAGTGCTCTGGATTGGCGGTGTCGGTATCGCCGGTACGGATGCGGTAGCAGATATCCTTGCCGGAAAGACCAATCCATCCGGAAGCCTTGTTGATACCTACTGCTATAACAACTATTCAAGCCTTGCAATGAAAAATTTCACTCCGGTGACTTACGCAGGCTATGAAGAGGGACTGATTCCGGAAAATGCAAGCACTTATATGATTTATCAGGAAGGTATTTATGTAGGTTATAAATATTACGAGACACGTTACGAAGATTATGTTATGGGAACCGGAAATGCCGGAGAGTACGCATACGGAGACGATGTGGCATTTGCATTCGGCCACGGTTTAAGCTATACAGATTTTGAATACAGTGATGTAAGTGTAAGTTATGATGCAGCAGCAGGAACCTATACAATGAACGTCACCGTTACCAATACCGGTGATTTACCGGGAAAAGAGACTGTACAGGCTTATGTGTCAAGCCCGTACACCCAGTATGACATTGATAATAAGGTAGAAAAGGCTTCTGTCAGCCTGGTTGGCTTTGCAAAGACAGAAATCTTAGAACCGGGTACTTCCGAGACACTGGCAATTGAAATTGACGGAGACTATGTGGCAAGCTATGACGCATACGGCGCAAAGACCTATATTCTGGATGAAGGTGATTATCTTTTTGCGGCTGCGACCGATGCACATGATGCGGCAAATAATGTACTGGCTGCAAAAGGTTTCACACCGGAAAACACCGACGGCCGTATGGATGCAGAGGGAAATGCAGACCTGGTTGCTGTATGGAATAACCCGGAATTAGACACCACTACCTATGCAGTCAGCGACAACGGAACTGCAATCACAAACCAGTTAGAGGGCGCTGACCCGAACTTAAATGATGCGGTAGAGGAAGAAGTTGTCTTTACTTCAAGAAATGACTGGATGGGAACCATGCCGTCTGACGAGGCGCTTGTGCTGACTCTGACAGACGCATTAAAGGATGCGCTTCAGGATGTGCAGTATGACCCGGCAGATTATGAGGACGTTGAGATGCCGACATTAGGCGCAAAGAACGGACTTACGCTTTACGATATGATTGGTCTTGATTATGATGATCCGAAGTGGGAGGAACTGTTAGACCAGCTCACATTCGACGAAATGGTAACACTGATTGGAGATTCTTTCCACTGGACGATGCCAGTAAAATCTATAGAGGCACCGGGTACCCGTGATGAAAACGGACCACAGGGATTAACCGTAACATTATTTGGAGCAGGACTGAATGTCCAGACAACTGCGCTGACTTCTGAGGATGTTTTAGCCGCAACTTTCAATACCGATTTAGTTTACAAGATGGGCAACATTGTCGGAAACGACTGTCTTGCAGCAAATGTTCCGGTACTTTACGGACCGGGTGCAAACACACACCGTTCTCCATACGGTGGACGTAACTTCGAGTATTATTCTGAGGACGGCGTTCTTGCTTCTGAGATTGGTGAGGCAGAAGTTCGCGGTATCGAGGAAAAAGGTGTTCATGTTGTAATTAAGCATTTTGCACTCAACGACTGTGAGCAGGACCGTATCGGTCTTGGCGTATGGCTGACAGAGCAGGCAGCACGTGAGATTTACTTAAGAGCATTCCAGGGAGCGCTTGAATCTTCACAGGCAGGCGGAAACGGTGTCATGATGGCGTACACACGCTGGGGTACCCAGTGGTCCGGTGCAAACGCAGGACTTATCAAGGGCATTTTGAATGAAGAGTGGGGCTGCCACGGAAAACAGATTACCGATAACGTATTAACTACTTATGTAAATGGTGTTGACGGTGTGATGGGCGGAACAACTGCTTTCGACTCCATGCTGGCATTCTACATTATCAATAACGGAAACGGACAGGGAAGACTTCCGGAGTACAGAAATGATCCGGTTGTAGTAACCGCAATGCGTGAAGCCGCACACAGTGATTTATATGCAACAGCAAATTCCAGCGGTATGAACGGCGTGGGAGCAGATACGACAATCAGACTGACAAAACCGATTGTAATTACGGTTGTTCAGATTCTTGCGTTTGGTTTCAGTGCATTATTCATCGTGTCAGTTGCACTTTGGATTTTAAAATACCGGAAGTTTAAACAGAATGAAGCAGCGGTCGCCTACCGTGAATTCAAGAAGTCTTTAAAGAAACAGGCATAGTTTTATAGCACGATAAAGGAAAGAAGCATATGGAAAATGAAAAAACTGCAGCGGGCAGCGGTGTAAACCGTGCCAAAACGTACCAGCTTGTGTTATTCCCTTTGAATAACGGTGCGACAAATGTATATTATGTGCTTATTTTGTCCTATATTGCGACCTTTGGAAACAATGTATTAGGAATTGCAACTGTATTTGCCTCCGTAATGGTCACGGGAATGCGTGTATTTGACGCATTCACGGACCCGATTATCGGGGCGTTAATGGACCGTACCAATGGAAAACTGGGCAAGTTCCGACCTTTTATGCTGATAGGAAATATCATCATGGCATTTGCTGTGTTCATGCTTTACTGCATCTGTCCGGACATTTCGGAAGAGAATATGTGGCTCCGCTATGCGGCGTTTATCGTGCTCTACGCAGTCTGGGTTATCGGTTACACGTTCCAGACTTCGGTTACACGTTCCGGTCAGACGGTTTTAACCAACGATCCGAAGCAGAGACCATTATTTACGATTTTTAATACCATCGGCTCTATGGCAGGAATGGGACTGATGCAGTTTATGGCACCGATTATCCGTTCTGTGGTAGCAGATTACAGCAGTGCAGACTTTTACCGGGTGCTCACACCGATTGGAGTTGTGATTTCCTTTTTCTTAACGATTCTGGCAATCATCGGTATCTGGGAAAAGGATAACCCGAAGTATTTCGGAATCGGCGGAGCAAAGCAGGAGAAGACAAAGGCATCCGAGTACATCCAGATTATCAAGGAAAACAACCCGATGAAGCGTCTGATGGTAGCAGGAGCCGGCTGCAAGCTCGCCCTTTCCATTGCGACAAATGTAACGGTACTTTGTATGTTATACGGTTGTATGATGGGCGATTACGATGGATTATACCTGCCGATGATGGTACTCGGTTATGTATTCTCGGTTCCGTTTTTCCTTCTGACGGTGCGTACGTCACAGAAGAAGGGACAGAAGGCATCCCTGATGAAATACGTATCGGTGGCACTGGTTTGCTACATCGGTGTGCTGGTGCTGCTTTTCCTGTGGAGACAGGGAGACCCGGCTTGGAACTTAAGCCTGTTTAGCAATGGAAAAATCACCATTAACTTATACACCGTATTATTTATCTTATTCTTTGGCATTGGCTACGGGGCTTACTATTCAACCGCCGATATGCCGATTCCGATGGTGGCGGACTGTTCCGATTACGAAACCTACCGTTCCGGAAAATATATCCCGGGTATCATGGGAACCCTGTTTTCCCTGGTAGATAAGTTAGTGTCATCTCTTTCTGCCACGGTTGTGGGAATTGCGGTTTCCATCATCGGACTTGAAAATCTGCCGACTGCGGATACGCCGTATACCCCGGGTATGAGCAGTGTTGTCATCATTTTATTCTGTATCGTTCCGATGGCAGCATGGGCAATCACACTTTTTGTGATGAGAAAATACGAGCTGACCGGAGAACGGATGAAAGAAATTCAGGCTGTCAACAGCCAGCGAAAAGAAGCAATCGCAAATGGAATGACTATGGAAGAAGCGATGAAGAAATATCAGTAATACCAAAAAGAACTGTGCACGTAAGTGTTGCAGTTCTTTTTTTCTGGAAATACTTGACAAGTGAAATAAAAGTGATATCATGATGATATCAAAACAAAGACAGGGGGACAAACACAATGGAAGAAAAAATTTACACGACAAAAAAGAATGGAATGGCAGGACTGTTTGGAACACTTTTTGTCATAGCGCTTGCAGTTGCTGCAATCGTGGCAGGGGCGTTACAGTTAGAAGTGAACACCGTACCGGGTGTGATTCTTCTGGTGGTGGGCATCGTAATCTGCGCCGTCGGCTGGATTCCGCTTCTGGGATTAAAAGTCATCAAGCCGCAGGAAGCACTGGTGCTGACTTTATTTGGAGACTATAAGGGAACCATTAAGGACCCGGGATTTTATTTTGTAAATCCGTTTTGTACGGCAGTCAATCCGGCGGCTTCCACTAAGCTGGCACAGAGTGGAGATACTGCAAATGTAGGCGGCACACTTACGATTTCGGCTAACGGAACAGGTACATCGGTAGAATCTCTTTCCAAAAAGATTTCGTTGAAGGCAATGACATTGAATAACGGAAGACAGAAGATTAACGATTGTCTTGGAAATCCGGTGGAAATCGGCATCGCAGTTATCTGGAGAGTCACCGATACGGCAAAGGCAGTGTTTAACGTTGACAATTACAAGGAATATCTTTCTCTCCAGTGTGATTCTGCATTGAGAAACATTGTCCGCATTTATCCTTACGACGTGGCAAGCGATGTGGATACGACCGGGGACGGGCAGGCGGATGAGGGAAGCCTTCGTGGTTCTGCGGAAGTGGTTGCAGAGCGGATTAAGGAGGAGATTCAGTCAAAGGTGACAGAGGCAGGCCTTGAAATTTTGGAAGCGCGCATTACCTATCTTGCATATGCGCCGGAGATTGCGTCCGTCATGTTGCAGAGACAGCAGGCTTCTGCGATTATTGATGCAAGAAAAATGATTGTGGATGGAGCCGTTGGAATGGTTGAGATGGCATTGGAGCGGTTAAATGAAAAACAATTGGTGGAACTTGATGAGGAGCGCAAAGCGGCAATGGTTTCCAATCTTCTGGTAGTATTGTGCGGAAACCATGATGCGCAGCCGGTTGTAAACTCAGGAAGCCTTTACTAATGGCAGAGAAAAAACAGGTCCCGCTTCGACTGTCAGAAAAACTGTATGCCGAAATTGCCGCCTGGGCAGAAGATGATTTCCGGTCAGTGAACGGACAAATTGAATATCTGCTGTCGGAGTGTGTCAGACAGCGCAAGAAGAATGGAAAGTACGTCGGGGAAGAGATTGATGTTCCGCCAAAGCTGGACATTCATTAGAAAAAGCAGGTGCGTATCTCATTGCGTGCCTGCTTTTGTAGTTAAACTTTTTTACATGACAGGAAATACACTTTGTAGTATAGTAAAGACAAAAAGGGAGTGAGAGCATTGATTTTATGCGTAGCAACAGATGACCATCTTGGGATGACATTTCACGAGCGCAGGCAGAGCCAGGACAGAATATTGCGGGAGCGGCTGCTTGCGATAAGCGGCTGCAGCAGGCTCTGGATAAACCACTATACGGCAAAGCAGTTTGGAACACCGCTTCCGGAGAACGTGAAGGTGGACGAGCAGTTTTTGGAAAAAGCAGCAGACGATGATTTTTGTTTTGTGGAAAATCTGTCCCCGGCGGACTATGAAAAACAGATAAAAAAAATATATTTGTTCAAATGGAACCGCGTATACCCGGCGGATACTTATTTTACGATACCACTTGGAGAAGGTGGATGGAAACTGATAGCTGAACGGGAATTTGAAGGACATTCACACAAAAAAATTACCATGGAGGAGTGGAATCATGAAAATCAATGAGAATTTACCGAAAAATAAATTTTTAAGGACCGCGATGCTTGGAATGATGCTGCTATTGTCCGGCTGCGGCGCGGCAGGCAGCAATGGAAATGTAGCACAGCAGGCGGCGGCAGATAATCAGAAGATGGTTGCGGAATCTACACAGACGGACGTTATCGAAGCCACAGAGGTGGAAGCGGCAGCCACGGAATTTTCAGAAAACACAGAACTTCAAGAAAATACAGAGATAGTAGTAACGCTGCCGACCACAGAGGTGACACTTTCGCTTGCAGACATTCCGGAATATTCGGGCGAACCTTATGTCGCAGTCAACGACAATGTGCCACAGTTTTTAGAAACGGATTTATCGACCGATTCCTATGAATATTACAGCGATTTGGACAGCTTCGGACGCTGTGGCGTCGTGTATGCCTGCATCGGCACGGATTTGATGCCGACAGAAGAGCGCGGCAGCATCGGTTCGGTGAAGCCGACCGGCTGGCATACGGTAAAATATGACGTGGTGGACGGCAATTATCTCTACAACCGCTGTCATCTCATCGGATATCAGCTTTCCGGCGAAAATGCCAATACAAAGAACCTGATTACGGGGACGCGCTATCTGAATGTGGATGGGATGCTTCCATTTGAAAATATGGTTGCCGATTATGTCCTTGAAACAGAAAATCACGTCATGTATCGTGTCACCCCCATTTTCGATGGTGACAACCTGCTTGCAAGCGGCGTACAGATAGAAGCCGAGTCCGTGGAGGATAACGGCGAGGGCATCCTTTTTAACGTATATTGCTACAATGTGCAGCCCGGCGTGGAAATTGATTACGCAACCGGAGACAGCCAGTTGGCAGCGGGTGCTGTCTCATCCGAGAGCAGTGCATCGGATGACAGTACAGCGATTTCAGATTCTTCGGGTTCCGGCTCCGTTCTGGTATGGAAATCTGCGACCGGCTCCAAATATCACAGCATCAATAACTGCGGAAATATGAACCCAGATAAGGCAACACAGATTACGGAAGAGCAGGCAATTAATGAAGGGCTTGGGAAGTGCAGTAAGTGCTGGTGAAATTGACAAGGATAAAAATAAGAAATATAATTTAGCAATGGCGGTTAAAGAAGATAAATGACGAATAGGAGATAAAACAGGTGGTTACAGGTGAATTAAAAAATAAAATTGATAGTTTGTGGGACATTTTTGCAGCAGGCGGATTGGTAAATCCGCTTGAAGTAATTGAGCAGATAACATATCTGATGTTTATTCACGATTTGGATGACTCGGATAACCGGAGAGCAAAAGAAAGTGCAATATTAGGTCTCCCCTATCAGAGTATTTTTTCGGAAGAGGTAAAGATTGGAGAAAGGACGATTGATGGCAGTCAGCTTAAATGGTCCGTGTTTCATGATTTTCCGGCAGATAGAATGTATTCTGTAATGCAGGAATGGGTATTTCCATTTATAAAAACATTGCATAGTGATAAAAATAGTGCATATTCCAAATACATGGATGATGCGATTTTTAAATTACCTACCCCATTAGTTTTATCTAAGGTTGTGGATTCGTTGGACGAAATTTATAAAATGATGAGCGAAATTCAGACAGCAGATGTGAGAGGGGATGTATATGAGTATCTGCTTTCAAAGATTGCACAGTCTGGACTGAATGGACAGTTTCGGACGCCAAGACACATCATTCGTATGATGGTGGAAATGATGAACCCATCGAGTGATGAAGTGATTTGTGACCCGGCTTGTGGTACGTCAGGATTTTTAGTGACAGCCGGTGAATATCTGAAAGAAAAGAAGAAAGAAGAAATCTTTTTTGATAAGCAGAAAAAAGACCATTATATGAACCATATGTTTCATGGATACGATATGGACCGCACGATGCTTCGTATCGGTGCCATGAATATGATGACGCATGGAATTGATAATCCGTTTATTGAATATAGAGATAGTTTGTCAGACCAGAACACAGATAGAGACAAATATACACTGGTATTGGCAAATCCTCCTTTTAAGGGAAGTTTAGATGCCGAGTCAGTATCAGGAGATTTGTTAAAAGTATGTAAGACAAAGAAGACAGAACTTTTGTTCTTGGCACTCTTTTTACGGATTCTTAAAGTTGGTGGTCGTTGTGCCTGTATCGTACCGGACGGCGTTCTTTTTGGCTCGTCAACGGCACATAAGTCTATCAGAAAAGAGATTGTGGAAAACCAGAGACTTGAGGCAGTTGTATCAATGCCTTCCGGTGTGTTTAAGCCATATGCGGGAGTTTCCACTGCAATTCTTATATTTACAAAGACAGAGCATGGTGGAACGGATAATGTATGGTTTTATGATATGACCGCAGACGGGCTTAGCTTAGATGATAAGCGTGCACCTGTTGCGGATAATGATATTCCAGATATTATCGAGAGATTTAAGAATTTGGACAAGGAAGTTGACAGAAAACGTACGGATAAGTCGTTTATGGTTCCAAAGAAGGATATCGTGGATAATGACTACGACCTTAGTATTAACAAGTATAAAGAGATTGAATATGTTGCGGTAGAGTATCCACCTACATCTGAAATTATGGCAAATATTCGTGAGATTGAATTAGAGATTGGGAAGGATATGGATGAGCTTGAACAGCTATTGAATTTATAAAAAATAGCCAACCCCAGGAGCAAAGGATTCTAAGCACTTAGAGTGCCTACTCCCATTCGGGAACCCAGCTTTAATCCGTCAAAGTTGACTGATATTAATATAACATGATAGGATTATTTGTCAATGGAATTGATGTTGCGGGTAATAATTAAGTTTGGTGGTTTGATTGCAGAAAAATGAGGAAAGGTTAAACAAATTCGGATTTGTAGGGATGATAGATGGAGTATATAGCATTAAAAGATCAGACGACCCTAAGCAGGCTCGGTGGGAGTTTGCTCGCATAAGAGACTGCTTAAGGGTGGCTGTATTGTGCGACGGCAGAACATGAGCATGAAGCAAAGCGGAATGCGAATGGGCTCTGTGAGTAGCCCGTAGGGGATGATGTAGATGGCAAAAAAAAAGTTGAAGGTGCCTTTTTCAGCACCATTAAATGAATTAGATACAGAAGTACAGACATATGGCTGCAGAGCTAATAACGCTGATATTTGTGCAAGCAACTTTATACAAGGAATTTGTGCTTTTAACTCAGATGATTGTATCTGTCGAAAACCTTCAAGAGCTTGGAAAAAGCAGTATATCAAGTTGAAAGAAGGTGAAGAGAATGAATGATATGATTAAACTTGGCGATGCTGCAACTTATATAAATGGCTATGCATTTAAACCTGAAGATAGAGGAGAAGTGGGATTACCTATTATCCGTATCCAAGATCTTACAGGGAATGCGTATGATTTAGGTTTTTATGATGGAAAGTATCCAGAAAAAATCGAGATAAATGATGGGGATGTACTGATTTCTTGGTCAGCCAGTTTGGGGGTTTATGTGTGGAATCGTGGTAAGGCACTTTTAAATCAGCACATTTTTAAGGTAGCATTTGATAAAGCAGAAATAGATAAGAATTACTTTGTCTATGCTGTAAGACAGAAGTTGGATGAGATGGGAATGAAAACTCATGGAGCTACTATGAAGCATATTGTAAAGAAAGATTTTGATGCTACTGAGATTCCATACCCATCATTAAGAAAACAGGCAGAAATTGCTACTAACCTAGATAAGATTTCAAAGATAATTGAGATTCGTAAAAGAGAATTACAGTTACTAGATGACCTTATCCAAGCCCGATTTATCGAGATGTTTGGGGATCCAAGAAGTAATCCATATGGCTTTAGTAAGAAGATGCTAAAGGATACATGTAAGGTAATTACTGGTAATACCCCATCAAGAAGTGTTGAAGAGTATTATGGAGATTATGTTGAATGGATAAAAACTGATAATATTGTATCTGGATTACTTCATCCAACTAAAGCTTCGGAAAAGCTTTCGGAAGAAGGTATGAAAGTTGGAAGAACAGTAGGAAAAGATTCAATTTTAATGGCATGTATAGCTGGAAGCATTGCTAGTATTGGAAGAGTTTGTGTTACGGATAGAACGGTAGCATTTAACCAACAAATTAATGCTGTAGTTTCTGAAGATTACAATATTTTATTTTTATATGTATTACTTCAATTGTCAAAAGAGTATTTAGTTGAAGAAATAAATATGGCTTTGAAAGGTATTTTGTCAAAGTCAAAACTTGAGGGAAAAGAGTTTATTGTTCCACCAATGGAATTGCAGAACCAATTCGCCGACTTCGTCAGCCAAGTCAACAAATTGAAAGTTGAGGTTCAAAAATCTCTTGATGAGACACAGATGTTATTTGACAGTTTAATGCAAAAATATTTTGGATAAGAGGAAAACAGTATGGCAAAAATGACGGTGTATCATGGCGGCTACACTCCTGTTGAAAAGCCGGAAATCCGCACAGGACGCAACACAAAAGACTTTGGTGTGGGATTTTACTGTACCATCATAAAGGAACAGGCACAGAGATGGGCTAGGCGCTATGATACAAAAATCGTGTCGATTTACGAGGTGCGTATCAATCAGGAGTTAAACATCAAAGAGTTTCGGGAAATGACAGATGAATGGCTTGATTTTATCATTGCGTGCAGGAGTGGAGTTCCGCATGACTATGACGTTGTGATTGGTGCGATGGCGGATGACCAGATTTATAACTATATCTCGGATTATATAGATGGTGCTATTACGAGGGAGCAGTTTTGGGTGTTGGCAAAGTTCAAATATCCGACACATCAGATTACATTCTGCACGGAAGCAGCATTAAAATGTCTGGAATACAGAGGTTATGAGGAGGTGCTATCGTAATGATTGGGGATGGAAGGGAAAACGCAAAGGATAATGATTTGTTTTTTATTTGCGGACTGATTGATTATATTGCAAGAAGAACCAAAAATAAAAGAGCAGATATCGTGAACCGGCTTGGCAGGGAGCGATTACAAAAAATGTATAGTCTGGCAGATGTTTATCACAGCGATAACATTGACAGAGTAAGCGATGATTTTATAAAAGAAGCCCAAATTCCAGATGGAACGTTTGATAATGTTACGGAATGTAAATATGCGATACCCTCACATTGGGATATCGCAAAGGTTTATAAACGTCTGATTAAACAGGTGGCGAAGGAAGAGCAAATAGATGTGGTGGATGCGCTGATAAAAGTATACAATTCTTTTCTCAGTGAAAAAATTGATGATTATAACAGCAGTCTTTATTATGAAAATCCATCGTATTTGTTTGAATGTTATTTAGAAAATAAGATTCTTTAAATAAAGTTTGGACAGTTATGTTGGGGCAGGATGTTGGTACAGTAGGGAAGGAGTACCAACATGGACGAAAAATTAGTATGTATATTAAATGAAATGGCAGATTATTTAAATATTGCGCAAATGAAAAAATTGCAGGAGGTGTTGCTTAAAAATCTGACCAATGATTCGCCGCAGAAAGAACAGGTTTCAAATGAGGCATATTTAAAAATGTTTATAGATGCGAAACGGATTGAAGGATGCTCAGACCGGACTTTACAATATTACAACATGACAGTGGAACATTTGCTTGCAACAGTGGATGTTCCAGTCCGCAAAATGACGACAGATGAAATACGGAGTTATTTGGCAGATTATCAACAGCGAAATAATTGTAGTAAGGTTACGGTAGATAATGTACGCAGAAATATATCCAGCTTTTTCTCATGGTTAGAAGAAGAGGATTATATTTTGAAAAGCCCAATGCGAAGAATCCACAAAATTAGGACAAAACAATCTGTGAAAGAAACAATTTCGGATGAAATGATTGAAAAACTGCGTGATAACTGTAAGTGTGCACGCGATTTGGCAATGATTGATTTACTTTATTCGACTGGAATACGAGTAGGAGAACTGGTTGGATTGAATATTTCGGATATTGATTTTGAAGAAAGAGAATGTATTGTCTATGGAAAGGGAGATAAGGAACGCAGAGTCTATTTCGATGCCAAAGCAAAACTACACTTACAGAATTATATTAATAGCCGTCATGATGATAATCCGGCATTATTTACAACATTGGATGCGCCTTATGACAGGTTGAAAATAAGCGGCGTAGAAATCCGGATGCGTGAACTTGGAAGAAAAATAAGCGTAGAACGGATTCATCCGCATAAATTCCGGCGTACAATGGCAACCAGAGCAATTGACAAGGGGATGCCGATTGAGCAGGTGCAAAAAATTTTGGGACATTCTCAGATAGATACCACAATGCAGTATGCGATTGTAAATCAAAATAATGTGAAATCGTCGCATCGGAAGTATATTGCATGATAGAAATTGAAGAATAGGGTTTGTTTGAACGATGTTTGTGATATAATGGGTATAAATAGGACAAAAAATGTGCTTTGAATGGATTATCCCGTTATAGGAATCTGAAAATTCGGATTTGTAGGGATGATAGATGGAGTATATAGCATTAAAAGATGTATGTAAAATTAATATGGGACAATCGCCTGATTCATCAAGTTACAATGATAATGAAGAAGGAATGCCATTTTTTCAAGGGAATGCGGATTTTGGTGAAATGTATCCTGTAACACGAGTATGGTGTAATATGCCAATTAAAATAGCTCAGCCTGGAGATATACTCATTTCAGTTAGAGCACCTATTGGGGCTTTAAATTTTGCGAAAGAAGAGTGCTGTATAGGTCGGGGCTTAGCTGCGTTGACGCCGGATAAAAGTAAGGTTTCATCGGAGTTTATTTTTTGGCTATTAAAAGGAAAGAATTATGAATTGAATAGAAAAGGAACTGGGAGTACATTTAAGGCAATTAGTAGAAAAATTCTCGAAGAAATAATGGTTCCAAATATTGAGTTTGACAAACAGCATGAATATGCAGAAATTCTTAAAAAAATATATCGGATAATGCAGATGCGTAAGCAAGAATTGCAGAAAATAGATGACCTCATCCAAGCCCGATTTATCGAGATGTTTGGTGACCCGGTTCATAATGATAAAGGATGGAATACGGCAAGCGTAGAATCTGTTTGCAAGGAAATATTTGGCGGAGGAACACCGTCGAAAGCGCATCCCGAGTACTATGAAAATGGTGATATTCCGTGGGTATCATCTAAGGATATGAAAACAGATGTCCTCTTTGATAGTCAGATAAGAATAAATCAAATGGGTTTGGATAATAGTACGGCACGAATAGTTCCAGTTAATTCAGTGATTATGGTGATACGAAGTGGTATTTTAAAGCATACATTGCCTGTAGCGATAAACGCTGTGCCACTTACAATAAATCAAGATTTAAAAGCATTTGTTCCAGGAGACAGAATCATCACGCGATTTATGGCAATGCAGTTTAAAATACATGAGAAAGATATTTTATCAGGCGTAAGAGCTGTTACTGCCGATAATATCGAATTTAATTCTTTAAAACAACGTCTGCTGATTATACCACCACTAGATTTGCAGAATGAATTTGTGGAGTTTGCAAAACAAATCAACAAATTGAAAGTTACATAACCGTACATGAAAGGATAAAATGGACCTACGGACAAACATAGATAATTACAATGAAAGGATGTTCCGGTTACAATTTGAGGCATCAGAGGAGATTGAACACAAACTGACCAAAGGGCAGTTGAGAGAAAAATTTCTGAAAAAATTTTTTATATCAGAATTAGAAGAATTAAATGTGAAGGACGGAATCCTTGTTATAGATGAATGGCAAAGTTCTCAAGGCGATTTTCTGATTTTAAAGCGGGGTGCAAGGGTGGGTTTGATGAATGTCTATGACATTGAAGACTGCGTTTTATTTATGGAGATAAAGAGCAGAGTTACGAAAGCAGAATTTCGGGAGTTGCAGAAGCATGCATTGGAATTGAAGGGGAAAAACCCGGACATGACAGTTGGAATGTTCTCATATGCGTCAAAAGCGGGGAGAAAAACAGTGATTCCGCAATTTGGGTTTAAGTATGACAGAACGCTAGAAATGTTTCAAACTTATGATGAAACGCAGGATGAATATTCAGCTATCGACTTTTATTATAATCTGGATATATGTATGGATGATAACGAGGAATCACCGTATTTTATAAGAAAAAGTGCAAGTGGTGAAAAAATACTGTTTTTACAGCCGCCAGTGATTGGAAATCTGGTGAATCTTTTTAGGGGTATGCTGGGGTAGGAGGTAAAAGTGACAACCAATTTTGATTATCTGAAAACAGAAGCAAAATTTTCTGCCTTTGCAGATGTTGCAATATCTGCGGAGAAGATTATTTTAATGGACCCGGAGGCAAGTATTATCAATAGCCGCAGGGCAATGGAATTTGCAATAAAGTGGATGTATTCAGTAGAATCAAAGCTGGAGATGCCGTATCAGGATAATTTGCAGAGTCTATTGAATGCAGAGGAATACAGACAGATTATCGGACCGGATTTGTGGAAACGAATGGACTACATTCGAAGATGCGGAAACAATGTAGCTCATAATAATAAAAAATTAGGAAGAGACGAGGCAATGCTTTGCCTTGAAAATCTTTTTATTTACCTTGATTACATAGCATATTGCTATGCCGATAAGTACGAAGAGAGAGCTTTTGACAGGGGCATTATAACAGATAGGATTGAAAAGGCAAAAGAGTCAAGAGAAGCTGCAAATGTCACAAAAGAAGAATTAATCAGAGAGCAGGAAAAATCTGCCAAACAGGAGCTGGATTTGCAGAAACTCATGGCAGAAAATGCTTCGCTGAGAGAGGAGTTGTCTGCACGAAGACAGGAACAACAGCAGACATATGTTCCGAAACCGCTTGATTTATCCGAGTATAAAACGAGAAAACTTTATATCGATGCCATGCTTGTGGATGCCGGTTGGACAGAGGGAAAAGACTGGATGAATGAGGTGGAAATATCGGGGATGCCAAATAAATCTGGAGAAGGACGTGCAGACTATGTGCTTTATGATGATATGCACCGTCCGCTTGCTGTTATTGAGGCAAAACGAACCTGTGTGGATGTTTCCAAGGGCAGACAACAGGCAAAATTATATGCGGATTTACTGGAACAGACGTATAAAAGAAGACCTGTAATTTTTCTTACAAATGGATTTGAAACACATATTATTGATGGTCAGTATCCGGAAAGAAAGTGTTCGGTTATTTATTCAAAGAGAGATTTGGAGAAATGGTTCAATTTACGAACCATGAGGACAAGCCTAAAGCATATCACGGTGAATAAGGAAATCGCAGGGCGGTATTATCAGGAAGCTGCAATCAAAGCAGTATGTAATAGTCTGGATGAAAAAAATCGTAGAAAAGCGTTGTTAGTTATGGCTACCGGTTCCGGAAAGACAAGAACTGTAATTGCTCTTTGCGAGATTTTGCTGCAAGCTGGCTGGGTGAAAAATATTCTTTTTCTTGCAGATAGAAATTCTCTTGTAACACAGGCAAAACGGAGTTTTGTAAATTTGCTTCCAAACCTGTCATGCACGAATCTGGTGGAAGAAAAGGATAATTATCAGGCGCATTGTGTTTTCTCTACTTACCAGACAATGATAAATTGTATTGACACCGTGAACGATACGGAGGGAAAATTATTTACCTGTGGTCATTTTGACCTTGTTATTTGCGATGAAGCGCATAGGTCAATCTATAATAAGTACAGAGATATTTTTACTTATTTTGACGCTCCTCTTGTAGGTCTTACGGCAACCCCTAAGGATGAAGTTGATAAGAATACATATGAGATATTTGAGCTGGAAAATGGAGTGCCGACATACGGCTATGATTTGGCACAGGCAGTAAAGGATAAGTACCTTGTAGATTATGTATCCGTTGAGTCAAAACTGAAATTCATGGAAAAGGGAATTGTTTACGACGAATTATCAGAAGAAGAAAAAGAAGTGTATGAGAACACTTTTCAAAATGAGAACGGAGAATTGCCAGCATTTATTAATGCCTCTGCACTCAATAGCTGGATATTTAACGAAGATACCATAAAACAGGTGTTGGATATAGTAATGACAAATGCGCTCAGGATTGATTACGGTGAGAAAATTGGAAAAACAATAATTTTTGCAAAGAATCACGAGCACGCAGAGAAGATATTGGAAGTGTTTCATAAAGAATATCCGCATTTGTTGAATTATGCAAAGGTAATTGACAATTATATGACATATGCACAGAGTGCAATTGATGAGTTCTCAGACCCCAAAAAGCTGCCGCAGATTGCGATTTCAGTTGATATGCTTGATACGGGAATTGATGTACCGGAAGTTTTAAATCTTGTATTTTTTAAGAAAGTTATGAGTAAAGCAAAGTTTTGGCAGATGATTGGTCGTGGAACAAGACTTTGCCCGGGGCTGATTGATGGAGAGGATAAAAAGAAATTTTATATCTTTGACTTTTGTGGAAATTTTGATTTTTTCCGAATGAATAAAGGGAAAGCTACGGCAAATGTAATGGCACTTCAGGGAGCCATATTTCGTTTAAAATTTGAAATTTCATATAAACTTCAGGATATCGAATATCAGACAGATAGGTTGAGAGCATATAGAAGCGCATTGGTTCAGCAGATGAGTGAAAAAGTGCAGGAATTGTCGCGAGATAATTTTGCAGTGAGACAGCATTTGAAATATGTTGATTTATATTCCGTAGAGGAAAATTATCAAGTACTTACATATGAGGATACATTGCTTGTGCGTGAGGAAGTTGCACCGCTGATTTTACCGGATAGGGATGAGGCGAGTGCGGTTCGATTTGATGCGCTGATGTATGGAATAGAACTTGCTTATCTCTCAGGAAAAAGGTATTCAAAGGCACGCGGTGATTTGCAGAAAAAGGTTGTCGCTATTGCAGGAGTTGCCAATATTCCAGCGATTCAGGCACAGGCAGATTTCATAAATAAGATTCTTCATACTAGTTATATGGACAATGCCGGAATGGATGAGTTTGAGGAAATCAGAGAAAAATTGCGTGATTTGGTGAAATATATTCCAACGCAGAAAGTTCGTTATGTTACAAATTTTGAAGATGATTTGTTGTCAACCGAATGGAAAGAGTCGGAGCTTGAGAATGATGAATTGAAGAATTATAAAGCAAAAGCAGAATATTATATAAGACAGCATCAGGACAATATTGCAATTGCAAAATTAAAGACAAATCAGCCATTGACAGGCACGGATATTGCAAATCTACAGGAGATTCTATGGAAGGAAGTCGGAACAAAGCATGATTATGAAAAGGAAGTCGGAACAAAGCCACTGGGTGAGTTTGTTCGTGAGATTGTTGGACTTGATATGAATGCTGCAAAGGAGGCATTTTCAGAGTATCTGATGGATGCAAGCCTTGATAGCAGACAGATTTATTTTGTGAATCAGATAGTGGAATATATTGTTCACAATGGAATGATGAAGGATTTTTCTGTGCTTCAGGATTCCCCATTTACTGACCAGGGAAGCATTATTGATATATTTACGGATTTGACCGTATGGAATGGTATAAGAAATGTGATTGATAAGATTAATGCAAATGCGGTAGCGTAGGGGTAGGAAAGGAACAGTGCCAATGAATCACGATATGCCACGAATTTTTGGCTGCAAAACAAAGGAGCCGCTTCATTTTTCCGTGTGCGGGCAGTTTATCAGTCCGGCGGGATTTTTGCACCAGCGCCGTCTCTTTGACGTCAATGTGCTGATTATGATAACGGAAGGCATGCTTTACATCAATGCCAACGGGGCAGAGTATGCGGTTGGGGCAGGGCAGTATATTTTCTTAAAGGCGGGCGAAGAACATTTTGGCTATCGTTCCTCGGAGGGGAAATTGTCCTATCTTTGGACGCATTTCAAGTCGGACATGGAGTTTGAGATGGCAGAGGAAGCGGAGGAGGAATACACCTATCTTTTCCCGGAAAATGCTCGTTTATCAGATGCGGGACGGACAGCGCAGCTTTTTCATCAGCTCATGGATTTGTCGTTAGAGGAGCGGCTGTATACAAAGAAAATGGCAGATTATGCGACGAGCCTGCTTTTCATGGAGCTTACCCAGGAATATTTTCACACCAGGGACAGCGTGGAAAAACTCCCGGCAGCGGTAGTTTCTGCGACTGCATGGATTAAAAATCATTATTATCAGCCGTTTGAGGTTGCACAGCTCGCCGATGCGGTTGGATATCAGGCGGATTATCTGTCGTCGCTTTTTAAGCGGAGCATGGGGATTTCCCTTGTGCGCTACACGAATCAGATGCGGATAAGGACGGCAAAAACACTGCTTTCCAACTATGGCGTTACGATAAAAGAAGCCGCATTTTCCTGCGGCTTCTCGGATGAAAAATATTTTATGAAAGTGTTTAAAAATTTGGAAGGAATCACGCCTGCACAGTATAAAAAATCATTTGGCAGGAAAAACATCAACTGAGAGATTTCTTTGAGAAATATATGGTGTACGGTTCATCGGTGATATCGTACAGCGGAACAAACTCAAAATTCTCCGGCTGGTTTATCGTGCGGTAAGTGCTTTGTTTCCACGGAAACGTTTCATAAGTATGCTCGGTGGTGGAGACGAGAGCACTTTCGGGATTGTCATCGGCAACGTAGATGCCACAATCTTTGTCACATAATCCGGCAAGTACAATCGGACCTTCCAGGAATGCCATAAGCTCCGGTGCATCCGGCAGGGAAGCAGTTGTAAGAGCCGTCTTGAAATATATCGTAATTGTGTCATCTTCCCAGGTGCGCTCGATGTCAAAACAACCATCGTGGCTGGAAATATTTTTGACTGCTTCGTCATTGACAGAGATGTCAGGTGTGCCGACAACCCAGGAAGGAATCCGGAGCGATAACGTAAATGCTTCCGGCGTATCAGCCTTGACATTTATGCGGATAAACCATCTTGACATCCGGCTGTCATCGTGCTCGTCAAAGGAAGCTCCATCGTTATAATATTTCATATCAACGCGCTGGGTTACGGTCACATTTTCGCTTCGCTTATAGACTGCGTTTAAGTACTGTGCCACAACGAGCCGGTTTTTGCTGCTGTCTTCGTACCAGCAGAGAAGCGGATAAATGGTGTGTGCCTGTACGGTTGTGCCGTGACAGCACCAGAAATCATGTGTTTTGCTTCCCCATTTCTTCTTACTGCCTGCCTTAATTGGTAGAAAATAAGTCGGCATTCCCGTAAATTTATTCTGCTGTGCAAGAAAACCGTTGTACAGATTTTTTTCGATATAACCGAGGTAAGCGGCATCGCCGGTAAAACGGAACAGGTAGTCTGCGAGACGCACCATGTTGTAAACCGTACAGAATTCCTGCGTGCGGTCTCCCATAAAGCTTCCGAGCTTGTGAGGCGGAATCCAGAATTCGCCGGAGTTCTGACCGCCGGTGCAGAAGGCTTCCCGGTCTGTGACAGCGCATTTCCAGAAGGCTTTTACCAGCGAAAGCCATTTCTCATCCCCTGTAACCTCATACATTTTTGCCGCTCCGTGCGCCCACGGAATACTTGCATTTGCATGGCAGTTTGAAAGCGGGTCATTGCCGTCTGCAAGTTTTTTGAAAATGGACGGGTGGGCGTAGCGTTCTGCGAGTGTGAAGAAACGCTCGTCATTTGTAATTTCATATAAACCGGCCCATACCTCCAACATTCCGCCTTCCTCGCCACTGTAGACGACATGCGGATTTTTGTCCTGCATATCGGCAGTCCAGTCGAGATACCAGTCTGCGGCGTTTCCGAGGATGGAAAGGGCAGTCTCATTTTTGGTATACAGTACACTGTGGTAGAGTCCGAGCAGTGTTTTATGCAAAGTGTACTGCGGCGACCAGATGTATTCGTTTTTTTCAAGTCTCTTAAAATATTTTTCCGGAATCGAGCCAATCCAGCGCCCGCCGTTTAATTTCTGACAGCGTGCAAGTTCATCGATGATGTTGTCGAGCTTTGCCTTTAACTCTCTGTCGTGGTTTTCTGCAACCAGAACGGAAGCAGCAGACAGCCAGTGACCGAGAAAATGGCCTCTTAACTGGCAGGTGGGCGATTCCCAGCCGAGGTGCATATCTGAAATGTCACGTTCGGTGCGGATGCAGGCCTCAAGGTAGAAGTTCTGCAAAAGATTTTCGGTCTTCAGTTCCATGAGATAAGCGCGGTTGACATCGGCGCGCTCTTTAAAAAGCCCCGGAAGAAGGGCTGTATTTTCAGGATTGATTTGTCTGAACATAAAGTTACCCCCTGTTTTTTCTATAACTATACCGTCTGCCCTTTTATTTGTAAGTAGACAAAAGGGCGTAAAAGGTGGAAAATTCTTTGATGTATGGAAATCTTTTTCAAAAAAATTATTTTGTCGCGTCTATAAAACTGAAGCATATCAGCAGGAGCATTCAGATTGTAGAGCAGATTGTAGGGAATGCGATGCTCCTGGTTGATGGGGGAGGCATATGAAGGACGGGAAGGGGAAGATAGTCTGGCAACTATTATGCGAGCGAATTCTCTTCTAAAGATGTATCTGGATTATTTTAGAATTTCATATTAAAATATTATTATGGGAGGACAACACAATGAACGAAACATTAAAAGCCTTAGAAACAAGAAGAAGCTGTAGAAATTTTGACAAAGAAAGAATGGTATCAGAAGAAGATATCCAGGCCATCGTAAAGGCTGGTACTTATGCTGCAACTGGGATGGGAAGACAGAGCCCGATTATTATTGCCGTGACAAACAAGGAACTGAGAGACCAGTTATCTGCGGAAAATGCAAAGATTATGGGAGCTGATATAGACCCATTTTATGGAGCACCTGTCATTCTGATTGTGCTTGCGGACAAGAGCGTACCAACATATATGTATGATGGTTCCCTTGTGATGGGAAATCTTATGAATGCAGCAGAAAGCCTTGGACTTGGCAGCATTTGGATTCATCGGGCAAAAGAAGAGTTCGAGTCGGATTTTGGAAAAAAGATTCTTGCAAATCTTGGCATTGAAGGCAGCTATGAAGGGATTGGACATTGTGCAATTGGATATGCAGCCGCACCTGCCAATGCACCGGCACCAAGAAAAGAGAACTATGTTTATTATGTAAAATAGTTGCCGGTGATATCTACAAACCAGGAGAGCATCATGATTTCAACAGCAGAAAATTATTACTATCATCAATTAAACAAAGAACAGAAAAAAGTTTATTTTGCCATGAAGGAGGGACTTCTCAAAATGGAGGAGTCCTTTCAGGTGCTTAAACTAAGCAACCGTGAGTTGGTGGACATATATTTTATGGTTCGTATGGATTGCCCGGAAATATTTTATTCAGTCAAATTTACATACAGATACTATCCTGATTCAACGATGGTTGAACTCATCCCGGAGTATCTTTTTACGAAGGATAAGATAAAAGAACATCGTCAGGCAATGAAGGCCCGCGTCAAAAAGCTGGCGCTTTTGGCTGAAAAATTAAGTGAAAAAGAGAAAGAACTTTTCATACACGATTTTATTGTTAAAAATGTGAAGTACGACAAACTCAAAAAAGAATATTCTCACGAAATCATAGGTGCTCTTGGCAATGGCGTTGCAGTATGTGAAGGTATGGCAAAAGCTGTGAAAATACTTTGTGATGAGCTTGGCATCTGGTGTATCGTTGCCCTTTCAGAGGCAAATCCCGATAAGGGGATAAAATATCGTCATGCATGGAATGTGATTCGTATCGATGGAAAATATTATCATCTCGATGCTACCTTTGATAACACATTATCGCGGGATGATTCTGTCCGTTATGATTATGTAAATCTGTCAGATAAACAGATTTTCAGGGACCATGAGCCTGTGATATGGAAAGTGCCGGAGTGCACAGAAGGTGATCATTTTTACTATCGTGAGAAAAAATTATCCTGGACAACCGTGGATGAGGTGCGCAATCGTACAAAACAGGCCGTTAAGAAGAACAGAGTTTTGATTTTTCATTGGCGTGGAGGTTATTTAACCAAAGAAGTTCTAAAAGAATTGCTTGTGGTATTTGATGAGGAGGCCAGTGTAAAAGGAAAACAGGCTTATGTATCGGTCAACTGGCCACAGGCGGTGATTCGCGTGAGGTTTGAAGACGGTGTTGGCGAGGAACAGATTGAGATGGAAGAAGCGAATGAGGGGGAGAAATATATCCAGTAATAGATATTATAAAAGTAGTAAAAATTGAAAAATCGTGAATTTCTTCTCTTAAGCAGATTGAATTTTACCGTAGATTCCGTATAATAGAGGAAGATAATGCGTAAGATAATACGTAAGATGATAGAGGTGTTCGCATGGGAGAATATAAACCGCCCTTTACAATAACGAATAAAATATTGTCATATGTATCGTCGATTTCTGAAAAAATAGGACGAATAACTGCAACCAACAATCTGGAAGCAAAACCGCATTTGAGAAGAAATAACAGAATCAAGTCGATTCATTCCTCTTTGAAGATTGAGGCAAATTCCCTGACTTTGGGACAGGTTCGGGATGTCATTAACGGCAAGGCTGTACTTGGCGAACAAAAAGAAATTCAGGAAGTAAGAAACGCTTATGCTGCTTATGAACGACTTTCAGAAATTGATCCTTATAACATTCGATATTTGAAAAAATTCCATGGAATTATGACAAAGTATCTTGTAGAGGAATCAGGTGAATTTCGCTCAGGTGAGGAAGGGGTTTTTAATGGTGCGCAATGTATTTTTATGGCACCTCCTGCACGATTTGTACCGCAGCTTATGGATGAGCTATTTGCCTGGATGAAAGAAGCGAAGGACGATGTTCATCCGTTGATTTTGAGCAGTGTATTCCATTATGAGTTTGTGTTTATTCATCCTTTTTCAGACGGCAACGGCAGAATGGCGAGATTATGGCATACGGCAATTTTATCCAAATGGAAACCAATATTTGAATATATTCCCATTGAGAGCCAGATTGAAAAGTTCCAGGATGAATATTATGAGACTATTTCCCAGTGTCATGTCGCTGGAGAATTCACAATTTTTATTGAATTTATGCTGTCCCAAATTGATAAAATTCTGGATGATATTTCTGCTCAATTCAGTGAGAAAAATGAATATCTTCCTGAAACGATACAAAAGTTACTTGAAGCTATGGAATATGATATTCCCTATACGAGCAATGCTTTGATGGAGAAACTGGGATTAAAAGCAAAAGAAGGCTTTCGGAGAAATTATCTTCATCCGGCGATTGAAATGAATTTAATTCAGATGACGATACCGGATAAACCGAACAGCAAAAACCAGAGATATGTGAAAATGTGATAGGAATTAGAGAGCATTTATAACGATAAAGGAACATGGTATTTGTCTGATTCTCATATAGGAACGGATATAAAACTTGAGGATGCAGTAATGGACAATGAAGGAAAGATTAAAGTTTATTTTTTCAATATGGGAAGAAGAAAAGAGGATGACGAAGTCTGATATGTATTTGTGAGCGGTCTTTTGCTATAGATTTGGAAGGGTTTAAGGGAAAATGGATAAGCTGAATAACTGTATAGGCAATTAGAAAAATACAAATACAGAAGTACACAAAGATTTTTCAATTTTATTGAAATTGTTGTTTCCCTGTTTTATAACCGGAATTTGAATTGCTGTTATAATAAATAATTTTATAACGGAGGTTCGGTTACATGGAAAACAGCATTGTAAATGTATATGGTTACATAAGGGTGTCAACGGAGGGACAGGTCAAACAGGGATATTCCCTAGCGGAGCAGCGTGCAGAAATTGAAAAGTATTGCAGTTCCAAAAGTTACAACTTGATAGAGATTTTCAAGGACGAGGGTATCAGCGGAGCGAAAGCCAACGAGGATGAAATGAGTATTGAGCGTGACGGTTTGCTTGATATGTTGGCTTCGTTGAAAGAGAATAAAATTCAATATATTATTGTGCTGTCAACAAACCGTCTGTGGCGGTCAGACTTGGTAAAGGTTCTGCTACACCGAGAACTCAAAAAGAATAACGTGGATATTAAAGCTATTGACAGACCGAATTATTCTATCTACACGCAAAATCCAAATGAGATTTTTGTAAATGGTATGTTTGAGTTGTTGGACGTGTATGAGCGATTAGAGATAGCATTGAAATTAAAACGAGGCAGATTGCAGAAAGCTAAGAGCGGTGGTTATGCAGGCGGTGGTGCTCCGTTTGGATACGAGTGTCTGCGAGGTGGCAAAAAATTATATGTAAATACAACAGAAGCAAAAGCAGTACGGAGAGTATGAACCATTACTCCCATAGAAAATAATATGGGTCTTGACATTGTTATCGTTTTTCAAGGATTGCAGTTGATAGATGATAAATTGCATGAGCAGGAAAAATTTTGAATGGACTATTGATAGGAAACTGTACTGACAGCAAAAGTAGAAGAATAGCAGTACTTCCGTATTCTGAATTTAAACAAGCTATTCATGATAATATTTTGTCTTGTAGAAAGTGTGAAATAATTTGTGGTGATTGTGAATGGAGCGAAATTTGTTACATAAATGAAAGCAAAAATAAAAAGTTAATATGTTGGATTAATGAAGAAGATAAAATATTGTCTTTCCACCAAGAAGAAGGATTTGTGCAAAATGAATTTACAGACAGAGACGAGCTTCGATGCTTCTTGCTTGCAGTGTATGGAATATATAGGATACAGTAATAAAAACTGTAAAGTTATATATGAATCCGCTACATAAGCTCTTTATTTTATCTGGCAAACTCGACTTAAAAAAATCATATTCTACCTTCGAGGGGTGTGTTTTTTCTCTAAAAAAGAGTACAATCAATATAAAAAAGGAGGTAGATGGATGGATCTTATCAAAATTGGAAAATACATTGCAGGTAAGAGAAAGTCATTGGGGATGACGCAAAAGCAACTGGCAGAAAAATTAGGGATGAGTGATAAGTCGGTTTCCAAATGGGAGCGAGGCGTTTGCCTTCCGGATGTATCTGTTTATAAAGAACTTTGTTCAATTCTTGGTATTAGCCTCAATGAGTTTCTGGCTGGAGAAGATATAGCCCAAGAGAATATAATTCAGAAGTCAGAAACAAATATTATTGAAGTAATCAGAGACAATATAAATAAACAGAAATGTCTGAAGGTTATGAAATGTATATTAGTATTTATTTTTATTTGCGTGGTATCAGTAATCGGATTTACCATATACCGTTTGAAAAAACCACAGAATTACATTTCGCCTGTTGCAAAAGACAGTATAGAAATGCAGACAGCTGAACTGCTTGCTGGATCGGATGGAGCATTCGTATATAAGTTTATCACAACGGATAAATATAAAAAACTCAAATTACATATTTATCGATACGAATCAGGAAAATTGAGTGATCAGGATAAAGTAGAAATGGGATTTGAAGATAGTGGTTCCCCAAAAAGTGGTGAAATTGTAATGGTGCCTGATTTCGATAATTATGTAATTAAATTAATTATTTCCGGAGATGGAAATAAGTTGTCAACTGAAATTCCTATTCTAGAAAATGTAGAAGATAGAGAATACTATGGCAGAACGGCAACTGAAATAAAAAATGTCGTAGACGTTAAATACAATGAGCAACAGCCACTAATTGCTTTTGTTTATGATAACGACGAAATGAGTGTTCCAACTTTAGATGATTTTATAAATAGCCAAATAGATTTTCTTTCAAAAAATGATTATGTGTATTATGTGGCATTTGAGTTTTGTAAGTAATAGACTGGTGCTAAAATATCAAACCAATACAAGCACTTTAGCCAATAAGGTTAAGGTGCTTTTTTTGCTTTATAGGAAAGTTCTACCTTTGCAATGGCGAGATTGATTTTCTTATCATTCTCGCGAGATCTGGTATAAAGCCCATAGTAGCGGATTTGTTTGGTTTTTTATTTAATAAAGAATACCAACCGACAGCAGCAAGAACGTTTCGATAGGCAAGACGATGATTTGTACGACGAACTGTACTTTGACGACAGCCCGTATTGACGCAAAAAGTAAATTTAATACCATATTTTTCAAAAATTGTATTGACAACTCAGAGATTTGTAAGATAATAGTGGTGTGGGGTATAACTACTATGAACAATTATGAATTTTTAGAGAAACTCGGCTTTTCGTCAAACGAAGCAAAAGTATACGGAACACTAATTAAACATAAAGTGTTAAACGGTTACGAAATCGCAAAACTTTCGGGCGTTGCGCGTTCGTTGGTGTACGAGGTTATCAATCGCTTGGTGGCAAAGGGCGCGGTTATTCGTATAGACGGAGAGCCGAATTTTTACAAGCCTATCGAGTATCAAGACCTTATACGTAGCATCAAGGAAGAAAACGAAAAGAATATTGCCTGCGCCGAACGCGAGCTACAACAACTTGCAACGGAAAACGCCGACGTCGATTATGTAATGAATATAGTGGGCGAAGAAAAATACGTTGCTAAGGCAAAGGAACTTATCGACAGCGCGCAAGCGGAAATTTCGCTTTCCATTTGGCGAGAGCCGTTCGAAGTGCTACGTAGTAATATCGAAAACGCAATATCCCGCGGGGTAAAGGTGTATATTTTTACCTTCGAAAGCATTTTGGTCGAGGGCGCAACGGTGTATTCGTACAATATCAACGACGTTTCAACACTGTTTCCATACCGTAGAACAACAATTATAATCGACGGCGGAGAGTGTTTAGTCGGAGAAGAAGGCGATCGCAACGTTTACGTGCATACGCGCAATCATTCGGTTGTTTCCCTTGCCACAGATGAAATTGTTTTGAATGTTTTTGAAAATAAACTTATCGAAAAAGAAAACCTGTTGTCTAAAGGCTGCTCCGGCGCGGATTTTTTGCAAGCCATACACAATTTGGCGGAGCGCTACGGCATTACCGACGAGATGACCAAGAATTTCCTTGTTTACAATTTTCAAAAGGAGAAAACTCAAAATGGCAAAAAACGTTGAACGATTACAGGCGCGCGAAGCCAAAGAAC
>ENA-ORNF01000616-ORNF01000616.1-human-gut-metagenome-genome-assembly--contig:-NODE-616-length-35675-cov-2.903481_pt1 | contig 35675 bp, 35 predicted proteins | sample MGYA00242110_ERZ509012 | MGnify/ENA primary metagenome ERZ509012 (study PRJEB26280, sample SAMEA2338714) | human gut metagenome | biome: human gut; feature: human-associated habitat; material: faeces...
TTGCGTCCGTGTACCAAAGTTCACAGTCGGTGTCTGTAAAAAATACACTACTCATAAATTGGTTCTCCTATTTAACTATATTTTCTTTTTTTCTTAGCGTATTAAAGTGGATAAATAAAACACTGCTAATAAGTGCGGTTACAAGCCCAACACCAAATAAAATAAGGTTGGTGTCATCTTGCACTAAAAATTCTACTGGCTTAGATTCACCATTAACTAAAACAGTAACTTCTGACACTCCCGTTGGAACAAAACCATACTTGTTTCCAACTCTTAAAACATCTTTACTTAAATCTATTTTTTCGCCTGCTTTAACATTTTCTTTTACAACACTAGATACATACTCGGCTCGTTCGCTAGTTTTGTTATTTATGCCACTAAACTTAATATTTATAATTACACTATTATAATCTTTTTCTGTATTATTTTTAAATTCGCCACTTAGTTTGACTTTATAATAAATTATGTCATTAATTTTTTCTGCGTCGCAACTTGCCATCTCTAAATTATGAGAATAATCTGGCTCGTGGTAGTTAATGCTTTTAATGCTTGCCACGGTTAAAAAACCGACTGCTACAACAGCGAAAACTATTGCCACAATTAGTGTTATTAACTTTTTCTGCTTCACTTGAATAGTCATAAAATCCCTCTAACTAAATTATCGCACAATTATAAGCCCCGTGTCAATCTTTTTAATTATTAAAAAAAGCAACAATCAAAGACTGTTGCTAAATGAAATTAGTTTATTATACGCATTTCTGGTTTTTGTAACCCTTTTAATGTAGTTTTTGGTTTCGGTTATCTCTATGCTTTCCACAATTTTTATATCTTCGCCGTTATATAGTTCTTGCATAACGCCTTCGCCCGCATTATACGAAAACAACACTTTGTTTAAATCGTTGTATTTATTAAATAAATACCTAAGATAATAACACCCTATTTGAATATTAACATCTGGATTAAATAGCACACTTGAGTCATCGTAATCTAGCCCAAGTTTATCTGCCACAAACTCGCCAGTTTTTGGCATTATTTGCATAAGCCCAATTGCCCCGCTTTTGCTTACAGATAGCGTGTTAAACCCGCTTTCTTCATTAATTATAGAAAACACCAAACTCGGGTCTAGGTTATACTCATCTGAGTAATAAAACACTTCTTTCGAGTATGCAAATGGGTAGGCAAGTTTAATGTAACTTACCACCCCTGCCAAAATAAAGCAACCTATGCTTAACCCCAGCAAAACTATTCTAAAAAACAAATATTTCTTTTTCACACCATAATTGTAGCCGAGTTTTTATGGTTTTATTCATATTAATGCCCTTCACTCCACCTATAACCTATGCTACCATCAGTATCTAGTGGAACACTTAATTTTATTGCGTTTTTCATACAATCTTTAACTAATTTTAAAACCTTTTCTTGGTCTTCAGCTCTTGCATCCACAATAAGTTCATCATGCACCTGCATAATAAGATTTGCATCCAACTTTTGGTCTTTTAACTCGTTAAACACTTTAACCATCGCCAGTTTAATAATATCCGATGCAGTCCCCTGAATTGGCATATTATAAGTTGCTCTTTCTGCTCTAGACCGTATTTGATAGTTAGAACTATTAATATCGGTCATTTTTCTAGTTCTGCCTAAAATTGTGCTAACTCTACCCGTTTCTTTTGCGATCTCTACCGATTTTTCCATATATTCACGCACTTTTGGGTGAGCCGTAAAAAAGTTTTCTATGTATCGCTTTGCTTCACCAACCGAAATTTTAAGGTCATTAGATAAGCCAAAATCGCTAATTCCGTAAATAATACCAAAGTTAACTACCTTAGCTTGCCTTCGCATTTCACTGGTAACTAACTCACTTGGAACGCCAAATATTTCCATAGCGGTTTGCGTGTGAATATCTAGGTTTTCGTTAAAAGCCTTTTTAAGTATCTCATCACCCGTAACATCGGCTAAAATTCTAAGTTCAATTTGAGAATAGTCCACATCAACCAAAACTCTAGAAAAATCTCTAGCCACAAACATACTTCTAATTTCTCTAGATTCCGCACCCCTAATTGGCACATTTTGAAGATTAGGGTCAGATGACGAAAGTCTGCCAGTGCTTGTTAACGTTTGATTAAAACAAGTATGCACAAAGTCGTTATCGTCTAAATGCCCATACATATTTTTAATAAAACTATTCAAAAACTTTGCAACTTTTCTATACCTAATAATTAATGGTATCATTGGGTGACGATCCACTATTTTTTCAAGTTCTTCACTAGCGGTGCTTTTCTTTTTAGACCTACTAAGCATAAGGTCATCATAAATAATTTTAGATAATTGTTTTGGTGAATTTATATTAAACTCATACCCCACAAGGTCGTAAATTTCATTTGTTAACTCTTGTATCTCTTTTTCATACTTTCTGTCCAGTTCAACCAGCCTTTCTCGGTCCACCTTAAATCCAACTTGCTCCATATTAAATAGCACATCAGATAATGGTAACTCTAGGTCGGTGTATAGTTTTTTCATTCCCATACGCTCTAAATTTTCAAGATACTCTCCTTTTCTAGAAAGCATAACACTTGCCACTTCATTAATTTCGTCTGGGTGATTGAAAATGCTATTTACTTCGGTTACACTCTCACCAGATATTAAGTGCTTTGCTATCATACAGTCAAAAATATCGCCCTTTAACAAAACTCCAAACCGTGCTAAGACGTGCTTATCTTTTTTACTATCAAACACGACTTTTTTAATTTTTGCGTTTTCTAAGTATGGCTTTAAAGCGTTTATCACATCTTTTTCGTTTTCATTAGTTACCGCTAAAACAAATTCTGTTCCGCCCACCGATAAATGCAAACTCCCCGCACTAAAGAAAAACGCAAACTCCCCGCACCCGCTTAAAACCTTAGTTATATCGCTTGCATTTTCTAAACTAACTAGGTTAACTTTGTTAATTCTAACTTCGTTTGTTGCTTCGCTAGTTTCGAATATATCATCTCTTTTATAAAGAGATTTAAAGTCATTATATAAAAATAGTTCTTTAACTTCCTTACTAAATGGGAATTTAACTTCTAAGTCTTCAAGACTAACACCAAGGTCTTCATCGCACTTAATTTTAGCAAGTTTTAAACTCATATAAGCGTCATCACGGTAGGTTTCAAGTTTTTCTTTTAAACTACCCGTAATACTAGAAATATTTTCATAAACGCCATCTAATGAACCATATTTACATATAAGGCTAAGGGCAGTTTTTTCGCCAACGCCTTTAACCCCAGGAATATTATCTGATGTATCCCCTTGCAACGCTTTCACATACACCATCTGGCTAGGCGTTAAATTAAACATATTAAATATTTCGGCTTCATCGAGTATTTTTATATCGCTTAAGCCTTTTTTGTTTAAATATACAACTGTGTTTTTATCCACAAGTTGGTAACTATCTCTATCTCCAGTAACAATAACTTTGTTTATATGTTTAAAGGTATTTACCAAACTACCAATAACATCATCACCTTCAATACCCTGCTTTTCAACTATTTTAACACCCATAGTTTTAAGCATACTCTTAACTGGCTCAACTTGACTTCTTAGGTCTTCTGGCATAGGCTTCCTTGTGGCTTTATAACCATCATAAATACCATTTCTAAAAGTAATTTTGCCGGCATCAAAGGCAACCGCTAAATACTTTGGGCTATATTTTGTTATTATTTCAGTTATAACCTTGCTAAAACCAAACAAAGCCCCCGTGTATTCGCCATGACGATTGGTTAGCCCAGGCAAAGCATAATATTCTCTATATAATATACTGTTTCCGTCTATAATAAAAAGTGTGTTTTCCATAAGTTTCTCCTATGGTTAGTATACCACAACGACTTGCTTGTTATCAATTTAAAATTTCCAGATTTTTAAAATGCTTGCAATATAAACGAGTTTTTTGTATAATAATAAGAACACTACAAAATTTTAGGATTAAAAATGCGAAAATACTTAATAATTACAGTAACCGCAGGCGAAGGTCATAACTCAATGGCAAAAGCATTGCGTGAAAAATTAGAAGAAGACAAAAATAACGTTGTTAAAGTTATAGATATATTTAAAGCATACGGCAAACCAGGTAAAGTTGGCTTTATTAATGATGGCTACTTAAATGCGTGCAAATACGCTTTGCCACTATATAACCTTGTGTTTAGAAATATGCAACTAATTGACCCGCTAGAAAAAAATAATAGTATCGCTCAAAACTGGCTAGAATATGAAACACCTCTACTTATAAACGATATTTATAGTTTTAAGCCAGACGTTATTATCGGCACCCACTTTTATAGTGGTATTATGATAACCAACCTAAAAAAGCGATTTGTTATTCCAGCAAAATCAGTTAGTTTATTAACCGACTACACCGTGCACCCATTCCACGAATGTGCTACTGGCATAGACTACCTTATAACTCCAACAGAAATATTACACCCTCAACTTGAGTTTAAGGGTTATAAACCTAGCCAACTTGTGCCACTAGGAATACCAGTAAGAAAAGAGTTTTCGGTAGAAATAGACAAAACCACCGCAAGAAAAATGCTTAATATAAACCCAAATATGTTTACCGTATTTATATCTATTGGCGGTGGCGGTTTTGGTGGTAGCGATAAGATACTTAAAAAATTATTAAAAATTGATAGCCCTATTCAAATTATAGTGGTAAACGGCAAAAACAAAGAAGCCTACAAAAGAATTAATAATATAATAGAAAACACCGAAACAAACCACAAAATAATCAACTACGGCTTTGTTAATAATATAGATGTTATAATGAGTGCTAGTGATTGCATTGTGGGAAAATGTGGTGCAACTGTATTAAATGAAGCACTAAATAAACGCAAGGTTTTAATTTTAAATGATAAACTTGCCCAACAAGAATACGATAATATGATGTATCTGTCTTCAAATAACGCGTGCATAAGAGTTAGCAAATATTTCCCAGTGGAATTAATTGTTGAATATTTATCTAAAAACCCACAAATTTTAGATAAGATTGAGCAATACATAAACAAAATACGAAGACCAAACGCATTAACTGACATTGTAAACTTTGTTTCTGGTTTAAACTCCGACCCATACCCAGAAAACAGCACCATATTAACCGAGTCTGAAATAAAAGAACTCCGTCAAGAACTAAAGAAATTAAACACACTAGAAGCCCATTCTATAAAAGAGAATGTAAAACTACAAAAACAATTAGATAAACTATTTAAAGACAAGGCTATATTAAAAGCCGAAAAAAAACAGTCTAAAGAAAACAAAGACCAACTAAAGCAATTAATGAAACAAACAAAAAGCACAATATACACCGACCCAGAATACGCTTCCGACCACACCTCATCATTGCTTGGCGTTGAAAAACTAAAAAATTAAAAGAAAATTAAAAAGCATTACCCGTTTTAAACTGTCCGCTTTTATGAGACAATTCATTGGGATAATGCTTTTTATTTATATTTCTTCTTCAGATTCGTTAAGTAATTCATCGAATATTTCTAGTTCTAATTTTGCAGATTCAGGCTTATCTGATGAGTGAATAACATTTTCGGTCATTCTCATTTCCTTACCCAGCATTTTTGGAATATCATACCTAATTGACCCAGCTTCAGGATTATTGGTTGGTCCTGCTAATTCTCTAATAACAGCAATTGCATTTTCGCCTTCTACTCTCATTCCATAAGCCTTGTCGCCTGTTATGTATGCTTCTAGTTTTGGATAAAATTCTCGGTGTATGTGTTCATGATAGTGTCTTTTAGCACGGCTTTTATCGTATCTAATAAAGCCTTCATCAAGTATTTCAATTCCGTTTGCTTTTAGTCTTGCTTTAACTTCGTCTATAACTCTTTGGTCGTTAGCAAATTCTGGTTTTACCATTACATAAGATATTTGTTTCATAAATTCCTTCCTTATTGTTTTTACTAAAATATAATAACATAAAAATTTAAAACTTTCACTATATTTTAAAAATTTTTATAAAAAATCTCCACTAAATTTAGTGGAGAAATTTTAACTATAAAGCATGAGCATTTTAGATGGATTAAACCCATCGCTAGGTATTTCTGCATATAATGAAATATGTGAACTTGTGTAGTCTATTGTTGTTTCGCCAATTGTTGCTGGCAAGGTGTACTTATTGTTCTTTTCGTAGCCTAATGCTTTTAAGTCGTAAGTGTTACCTTCATAATTTAGTTTAAGGGTATACTTACTGCCATCTAGCACACCAGTTATAGGAGAACCGCCATTACTGCTTATAACTTTATTTGTATATTCAGCAAATAGTGTTGGGTTAATTTCCAGCCCTGCTTCTAATGATGTTATATTAAATTGCTTTGTAACATTTGTAAGCTTGTTTCTATAAATTGTAACAGGAACATAGCAAACAAGGTTATTATAAACAAACTTAACCTTAACCGACCTAGACTCTGCGTTTTTAAAACTATCCACCCACAAAGCACTTATGTTACCCTTATTTAAGGTGTAACCCATACCCACGGTAGTTTCAGCAAAGTTAGATTCACTTAGGTTACTTGTTTCAATTCGGTCGTCACTATAATAGTAGGTCATTAGCATTTCTCTAGAATTAAAGTGCTCACCATCATAATACTCAAGTTTTGCATTTTCACCAATGCTAATGTAATATAAAACAAGGTCAATTTTTTTCTTACTAAAGTTAAACCCAACAAAAAAGTATACAAGCATACCAATAATATAAATACTGGCAAGGCTAAGTGCAACAACCCATGGCTTTAGTGGTTTTCGTTTCTTTTTAGGCTTTTTAACTACCACTGGTTCAGCCTTAGGCAAATCAACTGCAACTGAACTATTGCCAACTAAGCCATCTGCTATAGCGGTGCCTTTTAGGTTTGGTTTTTCATTTGGGTTTATGGCGGTGCTGGTTATATGCGTACCCGTTTCACCCGAACGCACACCCTTACTAGAACTATTGCCAATTGTTCGGTTATATTTATCATCGGTAACGGCGTTTTCTAGTGCCACCACATCTTTATCTGGCTCCACTTCTGGCTCTGCCGATGAGTCCTCAATTTCCTCTACTAAATCGGTGTTAACGGCTTCCATAGGTTTAGAATTTTGCTCGTTAAACCCACCAACTCTCTCGCCCCGCTCTAACCTTTCAAGAAAAGCATATTTACTCATAAGCCTCTCTTTCTTTTCTTCTCTAGCTTCTTCCTTGGCTTCTTTTTCGGCTTCAATTTGGGCTGGTGTTTCTTTATTTAGGTCGGCTTCGGTTAGTTCCACCTCTGGTTCGTCTTCTATTATCTCGTCTTCAATTACTTCTTCTTCTGGGTGCTTTAACCTAACCTTTTTTTGCTCGTTTTTATCTAAAACGGTTATATCCTTATCGGTTTCAGCGACAAACACTTCGCCTTCTTCCATAAAGCCAAAAGTTTCTGGCAAAATGCCACTACTAGCGGTTCTTCTAACAAGCTTTCCTTCAACCGTTCGGACAACCACACTTTTTTCTTCTTTTTTAATAAGCCTTTCGTCTGGCTTAATTAGTGTTATGTTGGCAGAAGACTTGCTTCCAGCATTATTAAGTTTTGTGACTTCACTATTACTCAATTTTTCTTCTCCCACCTTATCATTGGTCAATTTTAATTACACTTAGTATATACTAAACTAAATTATTTAGTCAAACGAAATTGCCCACTTTAGACATTTTGCAAAAATTTTTACAACCCAAAACAAAGGTCAATATTGACAATTAAAAACACCTATGATATACTAAAAATATAATAAAGCGAAGTAAAATCAAGGGGGAAATTATGGAAAGAAATACCGATATTATCACCTGCCCAAACGGCATGAGTTTTTCACTTTTGGTATCTGCACGAAACGGAATTATTGAAGCACAAAAAAAAGGTTTGTCTCGTCAAAAATTTGTTCCATCTATGCAAGATATAATTAACGACTATTACGCGATGAAGTTTATTAATGACACAAGCATAGATTCTGTAGCCACACTTGTAAAGTTTTGTGATTTAACCAACCAATACCTAACTATTGTAAATCACATTTATCAAAGTGCAAAATTAACTCCAGAAGCCAGCAAAACTTTGGCAGAAATTAGAGTTAGCACTGGCAAAATTTATCAAAAACTTCAACAGGAAGTAAATAGCACACTTGCCCACATTAAAGCGCAAGAACAAATCGCAAAAGAGTAGAGAATTTTCTCTACTCTTTTCTTTTTACTTTTCACCTAAATAGGTCATTGGGTTTACAGGGTTTCCATCTTTATAGGTTTCTAAATGAATGTGATTGCCTAGTTTACTTTCACTCATACTAGAGTTAGACGCCGTGCCAATAACGTCACCCTTATTAACGGTTTGACCGACTTTAACGGCAACGTCAGAGCCAAGCGAAGAATACACCGTAGTTAACCCGTCTGCGTGTTCAATAGTTATAACTGTGCCAGTTAAATTATCATAGTCTATACACCAGCATAACACGCATACACATTAGTGTCATCGGTTGCAACAAAATCTACACCAAGGTGAGTTGTCCATTCGCCAAGCGTTTCATTTTTGACAAGTTTGGTTTCTGAATATGTGTGACCTAGTGTATAATTTTTTAGCGGAAACTCAAACACAATTTGTTCACTTGCAGTTGCTTGTGATTCTGGCGGATTGGTAGATACGACTTCTGATTGTGGGTCATCTATCGGAACTTTCTTTTTAGCATTATTAGCTCTTACAATTGCAGTAATACCTAAACTAAGTGCCAAGAAAAACGCACACCCCACAACTAAAAGTGAATAACTATTTCTTTTTATAAACCCCTTTATCCTTTTTGATAATGATTGACTATTATTTTTCATAACGAACTCCTTTAAATTTCTAAACTAATGATAACCGCCGTTCGTTATTTTATACACACCAAATAAAAAAAGTAGGCAAAATTATTTACCTACTTTAATTTCTTGGACTTTCCTTTTAAAGCAACTGGCTAGCAAGTTGGTTATGCTTAAAATAAAGCCTTGAATAATTGTCATATAATAACTTGCAAATCTCCAAATTAAAAATCCCCACACCACAAAGTTTGGTCCTATAATAGAACTAAACAAAATAACAAAAGATATTTCCATCATACCCGTGCCCCCAGGCAAAGGAATGTAAGCGGATGCAAAATAACAAATATAATACTTAATTAAACACTCACCCCAAAATTCAAAAAAGGCATAGTTAGATGCAAAAGTTATATCGGTAAGCCCAAGGGTTACAAAAAATGGAATAGACGCAAGTGCAAGCACCTCAACTATAACTAACACAACAGATAATAATAATGTAACCATATGTCGCTTTAGATAGTCTATACTACTTCTATACTCGCTAACTTGGTTAATAATTTTTTTGTATGCTGTGCGGTAGTTTTTAAATATGTGCAACTTATAGCCCACTTTAACCATAGTTCGGGCTAAACTTCGCCCCACAACCTTGCTGTTTGCAATAATAAACATAGCAAGAAAATACAAGGTATTTAATATAAGCCCAATGTACGCTAAAATTTCTAATATGCCAATTAAAATGTTAATAAATCCATTTCCGCCCGTAATGTTTGGAATATGCACCACAAACAAAAATATAGATACAAAAATAGTAGCAAAATTTATAAGCGTAACCCTAATTATAGGAATACTGGTTGCAACGCCGGGTGAAACCTTGTGTTGAGATAAATACACAATTTGTGCAGGTTGCCCGCCAAGGTTTAGTGGCGTAATGGCTTCGTAATATTTTCCAAGACTACTTGCCTGATACGACACCCCAAACCTAAACTTTTTCGTTGTTGTTTTTAAAATTAGGGCAATTAGCAGAGTATCTGCAACCGTAACAATAATAAAGCATAAAATTGTCCACCACAAATAATTAAGCCTGCCACCTTGAACATCAATAAGATTAGATAAACTTGCATCGTCCGCACTCTTAATTAGGTTAGACGCTAAAATATACACTAAAAATAGGTTAACAAAAAGCAAAATGATGCTTGTAATTCGGCTACGGTGCTTTTTGCTTGGCGTGGTCGCACTTGCAACTTCTTCTAGTTTTTCTTTAACAATTTCATCTAATTTTTCTTTATTATATTTTTACCTAATTCTTCTTGTATCTTTTGTTCTTCTATTTGAGTTTCTTTTTCATAATTATCGACTAGAGCTAGTGCCAAATGTCTAAAATAATCAATAACACTACCATTATTAAAATCTATTTTTACAAGCATATCTTTTATTTTTGCTTGTTCATTTGTTGGTGCTACTTTTATATTTTCTATAATGTTTCCAATTTCAAAAATATGCGAATTAAACTTAAAGACTTGAAACCATATCATATTGAAGTTTTTTATAGAACACTCTATGAAAAATGAAAGCAAAGACCAGCAATAGAACATTACCACTTTTGCCACAAGCGGAAGAACTACTGCTTAAACAAAAAGCTCTTATTGAAGTCAACAAACAAATGCTTGGAAAAAGTTATAACAAAAAATATTCGGATTATGTTTGTGTGGATAAGCTTGATAGACTAATTTTGCAAAATAGATTAACTCATAATTTTATAAAAATTATTAAACGAAATCAATTAAGACATATTCGTTTTCACAACCTAAGGCACTCTTGTGCAAGTATAATGCTTAAAAATGGTGTTCCTATGAAACAAATACAAGAATGGCTTGGTCATGCTAATTTCGGCACAACTGCGAATATTTATAGCCACCTTAACTACACAGCAAAACAAAATTCAGCGAATACAATTTCAAGTGTTTTTAATTTTGTGGATAGTAAAGATAAAGTTGCAGAACAACCAAAGCAAGAGGAAAACGACAAGACTGAGAAACTAGAAGAAAAACTTGCAAGACTTGAAGAACAATTAAGACAGCAACAAGAAGATGAAGAATATCATGAACTGAAGACACATTATTATAATCTACCAAGTATTGTGGCATTAACCGCAAACTCACGATTATTAAAATCTTAAGTCAATACCCCAAATAAAACCACCGCCAAGGTTATCCCTTAGCGGTGAAATATTTTTAGCCTTTGCTTGCCATATATAAAATTAGATCTAGCACTTTGCAACTATAACCCCATTCGTTGTCATACCAAGCAACAAGTTTGACAAAGTTAGGGTTTAGCATAATGCCAGCAGATGCGTCAAACACGCTGGTGCAAACTTCGCCATAAAAGTCAGACGAAACAACAGCATCTTCTGTGTATCCAATAATGCCCTTGTATTTTGCACTAGTAGACGCTTTTTTCATAACAGCCTTAATTTCTTCGTAGGTTGTAGCCTTTTTAAGTCTGCAAGTTAAATCAACAACAGACACATCAAGAGTAGGCACTCTAAAACTCATACCAGTAAGTTTGCCGTTAAGTTCTGGAATAACTTCGCCTACCATCTTAGCAGCACCTGTGCTAGATGGAATAATGTTACCGCCAGCAGCCCTACCACCCCTCCAGTCCTTTTTAGAAGAACCATCAACAGTTAGTTGAGTTGCGGTAATAGAGTGAACGGTTGTCATTAAACCTTCTTCAATGCCAAAATTTTCGTTAATAACCTTTGCAAGTGGAGCCAAGCAGTTTGTTGTGCAACTTGCGTTAGAAACAATATCCATACCTTTTTTGTAATCAGTATGGTTAACACCCATAACAAATACAGGCACGCCACCCTTACCAGGAGCAGTAATAACCACTTTTTTAGCACCCGCTTTTAGGTGTCTTTCTGCATCTTCCTTTTTGGTAAACTTGCCAGTTGCTTCGGCAATATATTCAGCACCAATTTTGCCCCAAGGAATATTTTCTGGTTCCTTTTCAGCAAAGAACATAATTTTTTTGCCGTTTACTTTAATAAAGTCAGCCCCCGCTTCAATTGTGCCATCAAAAGTGCCATGAATGGTGTCATATTTTAGCATATAAGCCGCATAGTCTGGGCTCATAAATGGGTCGTTTATACCAACCACATCAATAGGAAGATTGTATTTAATTGTAGCACGAAGAAGCATACTACCAATTCTTCCAAAACCATTAATACCAAGTTTAACTCTTGTCATAATAACTCCTTAATAAATAATTTATACCATAATTATAAACTTAACCACCGCCAACACGCAACTTTTTTTTAGGTTCTTTTTAATTATTGCCGTCAATAATTTTGTTTATTCATTTGCTAAAACAAAACACTATGGGTATAATTAATACATAAGGAGAATCCTATGTATACAAACACAATAAAAATGTTAAGAGACGCCCGAAAAAATGGCTATGCAATTGGGGCATATAATATATATAACCTAGAAACAATAAAAGCGGTAGTCGAAGCCGTAAAACAAACCAACACCCCAGTAATATTGCAAGCAAGCGAGTCTGCCATTAAATACGCTGGGGCTCAAAACCTTGTAGATATGGTTAAAAATGAAACTAAAGACCTGCCTACCCCAGTGGCATTGCATTTAGACCACGGCAAAGATTTAAACCTAATTGCCGAATGTATTAAAGCAGGCTTTTCGTCTGTAATGATAGACGCATCTAGCCTAGAATACGAAGAAAATATAAATAAGACCATTAAAGTCGTTAATATGGCTCACCGCCACAAAATTTCGGTTGAAGCAGAACTTGGAAGATTAAAAGGCACCGAAGATAATGTATCGTCAGACGCACACTACCTAACCGACCCAAACCAAGTATTGGACTTCATAAAAAGAACAAAAGTAGATAGCCTAGCAGTTGCAATCGGCACCGCCCACGGCATAAATAAAGGCACTACAACTCCAAAAATCCATTACGAAATTTTAGCGGAAATTGAAAAACTAATTCCAGCCGACTACCCTTTAGTTTGCCACGGCGCTAGTAGCGTAGACGACACACTAAAAACCAACTACCTAAAATCTGGCGGAAAACTAACAAATGCACAAGGTATTAGCCACGAAGACCTTCACAAAATGGCTACCACCACCCCAATATCCAAAATTAATGTGGATACAGACCTAAGACTAACCTTCACCGCCACCTTGCGAACAAGTTTTAACGAAAACCCAGAAATTTTTGACCCACGCACTCACCTTAAAAAAGTTATGCAAGCCCTAACCGACCGAGTAGTCTTTTCCAGCACCAAACTATTCAAATAATCTCTCGCCCTTGACTATTCTCCTAAATTCACCCCAAACTAAAAACTATCATATATTCAAAAACTCAAAATCATAAAATTTTTCAAGCGAAAGCCAGTTGAAAGTCATTGTAATAATTTATTACAAACAATAAAAAACTCTTTACCCCATCTTCAGGTAAAGAGTTTTAATTTTAATTGTCTAAATATTCACTTACAGATTTAACAAATTGTTTTTTAGCCTTGGTTACTTTCACACTAAATACAATTGTGGTAACAAGTTTTCTAACGCCATCAATAATTAGCGACACACCAGCAAACACCATAACACTCTCAAAATTAGAGAACATAACCATCACGCCAAGAATCGCAGTAATTATAGACAAAATCATTAAAATAATGCCGTCATAGACCTTAGCTTTTAATAGATACGCACTATCACAAATAGAACTAATAGAGTCAATAACAATAATTAACCCAAACACAATAGTTAGTATCGCTTGAATAGATTTTGGGTAAATAAGCGTGAATATTCCAAGCACAAGCATAACAATGCTAATAACTAAAATGTGGTCAGACAAAAATCTATCATACATAAAATATCTAACACAAGACACAAGCCCAGCAACAATTAGCATAATGCCAAATACAGTAATGGTAACATCACCAGCCTTGCTTGGTAACACTACATATAAAACACCAACCGCAAGCATAAGTATAGATAAAATAATGCTATCCCACTTAATCTTTTTAAACAAATTTGTTTCCATATATACCTCCATTATTATACTTATTATTTTACCACCAGTTTGTTTTATTCGCAAAACAATCAACAAACAAAATGCACCAAACCTTAAACAATTATACAGAAATATTAAACTTGTCTATTATTTGCCAATTTTAAATTTGGCGAAATCGACATCAACACGCCAACCAAACTGACTTACTTTTAACGCCTCTCTTGACACAACCATCGCTTCATAGTATAATAAACTAACTAAAGGGTAAAGGGGTAAATTTTTTATGAAAAAAGCAAAACTACTATCAGAACATAACTCAAAAGGAGAACTTATTGTTGAGCATACTGTTGCAAATCTGGTCACATTCACCGACATATTGCTAGAATACACACAAGACGAAGAACAAGAAGACAACTTGCTAGCCTTTCGTTCCACGCTATTAAACATATTCAGAGAACACAATAAAAACAAACGAGCCTACCATGTGGCAGAAATGACAGAGATGTTTCCAGAACTATCTCGCTACGAAATGGAGTTTAAAACCATTTTATACACCCACCGTGATGACAAAATGAGTTTGCGACAAAAACTTAACTACAATAAACTTGTGTCAGATAACAATAAATCACTAAAAACCTACGAAGCGATGGACGACTCAGTTAATAACCTATACGACCATTTTAAATTTATAATCATCAAAAATGGTTACGAAAACACCACCGACAACTTCCCACCAGAGTTCGATGACAACTAAACTCTCAAGCCTAAAATAACAAAATAAAATTTTTTTCAAAACAAAAAACATATTGAACCAAAACAATTTCGTTCAATATGTTTTTATTTTTTAATTAATTGTCTTTATCGTCGGTCGTTGCGTCATCGCTCGCTATTTTAATATCTTTATTCTCAGAAACAACGTCTTCACTTGGCAAAGTTTCAGTTGAGTTATTTTCATCCATTCCTTCGCCTAAAGAATCAATCTCGCCCGCTACCACTTCGTTTTGCAATTCTTCGCCAACAATTTCGGTAGACTCGCCCGCTAAAACTTCAGCTTCAATAATCGCATTATCTACTGCTTGCTCAATACCCCCACTCATAGCCACCTTATGCTTTCGGTTTTTAAAACTGCTTATAAGTTCCTTTCCCCATGCAACGCATTGCTTAAACTCTGGCGTCCAGAAATAACACAACAACAGCAACAAATTAGGAACAATAGCACAAACAACAAACTTAATAAGTAGCCAGCCAATTCCACCACTAGGAATAAGCCCACAAACAAAGTAAGTTAGCGCCCCGCATATAACAGTCGCTAAAAAATACCTTACAAATCTAAACCAATAAGTTTTAACTGACATTTTGAAATAATGTTTATATAACATAAGTGGAGAGTAAATAAATGGCACTAACAAACAACTAATCAAAGTACCCAAAATTACACCAATTGGACCACATAGTTTAACCAATATATAAGACACCACTATATTTAATAATGCTTCTATAATTGGAGCAAATCTATCTTGCCTAAAAATACCCGCAGCCGTTTTAAAAGAAACGACCAACTGTCTAGACATATTGGTATAAAAGGTTAAAGCATATACAAGCACAAACCACATATCCCATGTATTTTGAGCCCCCCAAATGGTTGATATAAATGGATTATACAAACACAATAATGAAATTGCACAAAAACTTATAAGCCAACCATAAATAAAATTTAATTTATTAAATATTGTATGAACATAACCTCTGTCATTCGTTGCAATTAGATTGCCGACACTGGCTTGCCCAGCTTCAATTAACATACAAACGACACTTACCAATGAAGTATAAATAAGTAAATAATTTGAGAAAATACCCGAAATAACCAAACTACCTATAGCTATTTGCATTATCAGTGTATCTGTTGCATTAAGGGTAACTCCGCCAATTTTATGCAAAAACATTGCTTTAGTATTTTTTATAATATCAGTTTTAGTTTGTTTATCTAATTGTACTGCATTCCCTTTTATTTCTGGGAACATTCTTTTTGTTATAACATATACAGAAACACTTTCAACAACGGCGATAATCAAATTTAGAGATAAATATATGTAATAATTTTTTATTGTCAATAAAACAATAATCTGCAAGATAGCCAACAATACATTAGTTATTAATGTCAATGTTACTTCAATGTATTGATTTTGACTTGTGTATAACAAAGCCCTTCTATGAGCCATTAAATAACTTAAAACAGTACTGCTTAGCGGAATCAAATAAAGAATAACAATATTCAAATTCCCAATTGTGCTAACATCTATTATTTTTGATAAAAACGGGATTAATAGCAACCCAATACATAAAACAATAACTGCAATAGTAAAATAAAAGCGTTTATATAAATTTAATAACGACTTCAATTTTTCCGTATCGCCTTCTGCCATAGGCTTATACATACTAAAGACTATTGCACTACCAATTCCAAGTTCAGCCAGCGACAAAATCGTTAAAACATTGGAAAATATACTATTTAACCCTAAGTATTCAACACCAAAAACTCTAATAAAAATAGTTCTAACAAAAAACAATAATAACACTTTAACTATGTAAAATATCATTGTCGCTATCATATTTTTTGTTGCTTTATTGGTTCTTGACCCACTTACATTCATCAGTTTTTATCACTCCCTAAATTCAGCAAATTAACTGTATACCTAATTATCCATATTTTTCAATATATTAGCATACATATTTTTGCAAATATTCTCTACTCTATATTCAACTAAATTCTCAGTAGCATCTTCAAAATTAAGACAGACATTTTTATTTTTTTCACAAAATGCTTTTAAATTTTCTATATCTTCGCTTGTATAATTGTTTAAATTAATATTAAAAGCCAATGGATATTTTTTAAAATATTTTAAACTAATATCGTTTTCACTAAAATAAAAATTAACTATAGGCTTACCATAACTTATATATTCAAACACCTTACTTGGCATTTGATTTGTTATTGTATTACTTAAATTAATTAATATATTGCTATTAAATAACTTATTCAAGCACACCGAGTGCTCAACCCTGCCAAAATACTTAAACTTTTGATTATCATAATTCACATATTGATTTATTAAATCATTACACCCTTCACCATATATATGTAATTCATAACTTGCAGGCAATTCTTTAATTATTTCAAACATAATCTGTGGGTTTCTTATATCTTTGTAAAACAACCCCGCATAAGTCAAAACAATCTTATCCAACTTTTGGTTTAATGCAATATGGTTATTATCATCTTTTTTAAGATTAGGAATTGTAATTTCAATTATTTTGTTATGATACTCTGGGTTATAGCCTTGTCTCTTATTTTCAGCCATAACACCTTCTATTACAAATATAGTATCTGCAACAGACAATACATTTTCTGCAACTTTCTTTCTATAATCAATTTTAGATTTTTTAAGTACCTTATTATACACAAATGGGTCTAAAAATATAGGGAACCATTTTTTTGCTACACCACGCTTAATTAAATTAACCGCCAAAACCTGCAAAGCAAATGGCGAACTAACACTCATAATAATGTCATAACTGCCACCAACATTTTTTATTTGCTTTGCAATTTTATTATAGTTAACAAGGTCAAATGAATTGTATTGAGTGTTTATTCGTGTTGGGTGTGTAAGTCTATACAATGTTCCAGCTCCAAACTTAAACAATTTAGGAAAATCTTCCCAGTTCTTAGCTTTAAACAATTTCCCAAAGCACCTTAACATTTTGTTGTGGTATGTTTTAAACTTAATTACTTTGCTACCATTATAACTATATAAGTCATTACCATCATTACATACAAGTTCTGTAAGGACATCCACCTGATTACCTTGTTCCTGCAGGTATTTAATTATTTTTTCAGAGCAAACTGTATTTGCACTACTTTCTGGATAATACTTGTCCACTATAAACAATATTTTCATAAAATTTATATTATTTCCTCATATTTTCTTTTGATATCAGAATTGTTATAAACATAATTACTAGTTAATACTTTCTTTTCAGTAATCATATCGGTATTTTGCAATATCTTCTTTAACCCATCGTAAATTGCATCTTCGTTATTATCTACCACCCAACCATAATCGCCAACAAGTTCATCCGCACTTATAGTCCTTGTGGTAAATATTGGAGTGCCAAGCATTAGTGCTTCCCCATAAACCATTGGAGCAGCTTCATGATACGAATTAAGCATCAACATATCCGCTTCCTTAAAATATGGAAACGGGTTACTTTGAGTGCCATATAACTTAATGTAATTTTCCAACCTATTTTCTTTAATAAAGTTTTCTATTTCTGCTCGCTGTTCACCATCACCAAGTATGTGCCAGCAAAAATTATTAATACCTTCACTAACTAGTCTTTTTATTACATTTAATGTTCGCATATAGCCTTTTAATTCAGTAAGCCTAGAAGCAGACACCAAATTAATTAGCGACTTATCCATATTTACTTGTGGCTGTTCTTCAGCCATTTTAATTATGTTTTTGTCGTCCTGAAAGTTTAAAATGCCAATAAGTTTATCTTTATACTGTGGGAACAACTCACACATTTGGTTATTTAAACTTTCACTTACAGAAATAATTTTATCATATTTAGAGTATTCTTTTATAAAAAACTTTTTATCGTAATTATTAGCAACAAAATCACCGTGAATAACCAAAAACTTCTTATTAGCCTTAACCCCATACATGCTAGACATATGGCATAATCCACCTGCCCCTTTGCTACCGCTATCCATATCGTTATTTATAACGCAATCATAATGTGGGTAATGTTTGAATTCTTTCTTAACAAGACGCTTTGTTAAGCCATTACACAATCCAAAACGACCCAAGGCACCTATAAACAACCTAAAAAGTCTTTTGAATATATTTTTTTCTTGATTAGAAAACTCTGCTACTGTTAAATAGTAATATTTAGCAAGTTTATTAGACACATACTTTATATTTACATTTTGAGGCAATCTGTTTTCTAGCACGCCCCCTTTTTCCATCAAAAGAAGGTCTATATCATAATCTTCACTTAAGTTACTAATTAGGTTTGCAGCAGCAATTCCAACGCCACCCAAACAAAACTTATAATCAACAACTAAAAGTTTTTTCTTAGTCATATTTTCTCCATGTGTTCATATTGACAATTTTTGTGTAACTTTGAATTAATTTTACGACTTTAACTGATGTGTTATCGTCTACATAGTCTAAAGCTGGATACATAATTTCATTGTTATCACTCATTTTTTTAGATAGTTCTACTGCTTGAAGAACATCTTTTTCCTTCACGCCACCTAAAACAAATGCACCTTTATCCAATACTTCTGGTCTTTCAGTGCTAGTTCTAAGCGAAACTGCAGGAAATTTTAAAATTGCACTTTCTTCTGCTAGCGTGCCACTATCTGAAAGCACACAATAACTATTAAGTTGCAAATTGCAATAATCAAAGAAACCAAAAGGCTTTAAGTTTTTAACTAATGGATGGAACTTAAAGTTTCTCTTTTCAATAAATTTAGCAGTTCGTGGATGCGTAGAATAAATTACAGGCAACCCATAGGTTTCTGCAATTTTATTTATGCTGTTCATTAATTCAAAAAAGGTTTCTTCATTATCTATATTTTCTTCTCTGTGTGCAGACACAAGGAAATATTTGTTCTTTTCTAAGCCTAATCGCTTTAATACATCACTATTTTCTATTTGCTTACCATACAAATTTAAAACTTCTTTCATTGGGCTACCAGTAACAAAAGTTTGCTCTGGCTTAAGCCCTTCGTTTAGTAAATAGCGTCTAGCATGTTCAGTGTAAGGCATATTTATATCTGAAATATGGTCAACAATTTTTCGGTTAATTTCTTCTGGAAGGTTTTCATCAAAACAACGGTTCCCCGCTTCCATATGAAAAATTGGCACCTTTAGTCTTTTTGCTGCAATTGCTCCAAGTGCCGAATTTGTATCACCCAAAACCAAAAACGCATCTGGCTTGGTTTCAAGAAGCATATTGTATGTTTTTTCAATAACATTTCCCATGGTTTGCCCCAAGTTATTACCAACAACTCCAAGGTAATAATCCGGTTTTCTTAAGCCTAGGTCCTTAAAAAATATTTCGTTTAGTTCGTAATCATAATTTTGACCAGTATGCACCATAACTAAATCAAAATATTGGTCGCATTTTTTTATAACTTCGCTTAATTTTATTATTTCAGGTCTTGTGCCCATTAAAACAACAACTTTTAATTTACTCATCTTGTTTTTCCCCTTGTGAATAATGTGGATACATATTTTTATGATTATTTATCCACTTTGCCATTTCTTTTACCATATCTTCATAACTAGGAACAGTGTAATCAAAATCAAAATTAGTTCTAATTAAAGATTTATCGCAACTAAATTTATCGTCTGGATTTATACAAATATCACTTTTGTTCATATACTTTTTAAATAAGTTTAAAAGTTCATACTTGGAAATAGTTGAATTATTTACACAGTTAAATAGCCCTACTGCATTTGCATTAATTGCCTTTTCCATAGCATTCGCTAGTTCGGTTGTAGTTACGCCAGTCCAAATTGCTTTTGTAAATCCATTTATATTTCCATGTTGCTTCATAAACCAGTTAAATAGACCAATACCATTAATGTTCACATCAGGACCCACAATACTGTTTCTAAAAGTTAAATTTTTATCGTCATTCAACTCGCCCATAGCTTTGGTTCTATCATACCAAGTAGCACCATCAGGCAAATCTTTTTCCGTGTAAGAACCCTTTTGTCCACTAAACACGCAATCAGTGCTCATTTGGAATACTCTTGTTTTTGTATTTTTTGTTACGCTTGCTAAATGATGTGGCAATAATGAATTTAATACTAACGCTAATTCCTTATTTTCTTCAGCAGACTTATTTAAAATACCAATACAGTTAATAACCACATCATAATCGCCAGAAAGAATAACTTGGTCTAATTTTTTAAAATCCGTTGCATCACAAGCAATAATATTGGGGTCGTTAGAATCTTTTGCTAGTCCAACCACATCATACCCCTTTTCATGTAAGTGTGTATAAATGGTTCTGCCGGCCATACCATTGGCACCAAGAATCAATATCCGCTTAGTATTCATTAAAAATCCCCTTAAGTGCGTTTTTAACATAAGATGTTGTAAGTAACTTTTCTTTAATACCTTCAACATCTAATCGTTTTGTATTATCTGAATTAAATTCACCAAGATGTGTTTTCACATCCGAACCATTCACTTCATAAAGTTCATAGTTTAAATCTCTAGCATCCATAGGAACTCTATAATAGTCGCCCATATCAATAGCCTTAAATGCTTCTTCCTTTGTAAGCAAGGTTTCATACATTTTCTCGCCATGACGAATACCAATTGTTCTATACTTGCCATTGCCACCAAACATCTCAGAAACAGCCTGAGCCAAATCTCCAATTGTAGAAGCATCTGCTTTTTGAACGAATAGGTCGCCAGGTTTGCCATTTTGGAAAGCATATAACACAAGTTCAACCGCTTCATCTAGGTTCATTAAAAATCTGGTCATTTTAGGTTCTGTTATTGTCAACTCTTTGCCTTGCCTAATTTGGTCAATAAACAAAGGAATTACCGAACCCCTAGAACACATAACATTTCCATATCTTGTGCAACAAATAACAGTGTCATGTTGGTTTCTTGCATTTGCAACAATAACCTTTTCCATCATAGCCTTGCTAATACCCATTGCGTTAATTGGATAAGCCGCCTTATCTGTAGACAAGCAAACCACTCTTTTTACACCACATTGAATAGCGGTTTGCAAAACATTGTTAGTCCCAAGAATATTTGTCTTAACTGCTTCAATTGGAAAAAATTCGCAACTTGGCACTTGCTTAAGTGCAGCAGCGTGAAAGACATAATCTACTCCCTTCATTGCAGGAACTATAGACGCTTGATCTCTTACATCGCCAATAAAAAACTTTAATTTTTCATTGCCGTATTTTTTTCTCATATCGTCTTGCTTTTTCTCATCACGTGAAAAAATTCTAATTTCCTTGATATTAGTTTTTAAAAATCTTTGAACTACGGTATTACCAAACGAACCAGTTCCCCCTGTTACAAGCAAAACCTTACCTTCAAATAAATCTTTTGTTTCCATTTCTCTCCTTGATACCCTTTTGTATAAAAATTATTTAACCAACAAAACCCCAAATTGTGCTTTAAGATTTATTATAGTCATTAATATTATTATAATATATCCGTGTCCAAAAAACAAGGATATTTTATTACAAAAATCTTACTCTACCAAATCTTAGACACGCCAAGAAATATTGGTTTCAACCCACAAGCAAACTCACCCAACACTAAACCATCTCACCTTTTTGTTAATAAAAAACCCACCCACAGGAAATCTCCCATAGGTGGTTGTTTTTATTCTCGCTCTTCAGTGGTTGTATCTGAATTTTCTAGTTGTTTCATTTTATCTTTTATACATTCCCAGCACGCATTATACAACGCTTTCTCGGTGTACTCGCCCGTTTCCACATTCATAAAACAAGGGGTACTACTCATATTTCCAATTGCGGGCAATAATTGCACATTTGCCGAATCAGAGACACCCGTGGCGGGGTTTATTTTCTCGTTGCCAAACAACATATACTTAAGGTCAACAAGTAAAATGCTTCTGTCATCACAAACAGCATACGCCTTATAAAACTGACGCACCGCACCATAGTTTGGAACCGCCTCATTTTTAAGGTCAGACGATAATTTCCAATAGTCTTGGTTAGCGGAATTAAGGTTTTCTACACACGCATTAACAAATTTGTTCGCATTAACCGTAAAACATTCCTTATACGAATAAAGGTCGGCACACACTTCGTTAAATTCTTCCACAAACGCACGATGCCCCACTTCTTCCTTTCTTATTCTTTTCAACTCGGACTTCAAATCAAAAAAGTTCCGAACTTTGTCTTGCAATTCAAAAAACTCCATAACTTTTCCCTCTTACCCGGTTAACTATTCTCTCACTAATTTACGCCAAACAAACTATCCTAGCCTCTAGTGGCATAAATTTATATTTCTACAAAAATTATACTAAACCATCCTCCTTTTGTCAACCCCAACATACCTGAATTACTACACCCGCACCCAAATAAAAAAACGACTTAGCTCCAATCCCAACAAGTAAAAATAATCACTTATAACACCCCACCACAAAATAGAGTAACACTAACCACACCTTTAATATTTAGATTATCACAAAAGACCGCCCATACACAAATAGGCGGTCTTTATATTACTCATTTTCAAATATCTTTTTGTATTCTTCGATTGTTATATACACATCTCTGCCTTCAGGCTTAAATTCAGATATAAACCCGCAAGACTCCATTTGGTCTAAAATTTCCGCTGCTCTAGCATAACCAATCATAAACTTTTTTTGAATCATCGCCGTCCCAATTGTTTTAGACTTTATTGCAAGACTAACCACTTCTGGCATTAATGGGTCAAGGTCAGCCACACCAAACCATTTTAGGTCTATATCTGAAAACTTTGTCGCACTTCCCGTTTTACTGGTTAATTCGTCAAGCGTTTCTTCAAACACTTTCGTTAAACGCTCTCTCCATACCGAATTTACTTGTTCATCTTTTTCACTCATAACTACACCCCATATTTATTACAAATTAAACTTAATTGCTCTCTAATTTTTTCTCTTGTGCTTTCAGGACTTAAAACCTCAACACTAGTGCCATATTGCAACGCCCAATAAACCAACGCCTGCTCATTCACCTTAAGCATAACTTCAATTCCCTCGCCCGCTTCTTTTATCCTAACCTTATCCCCAAACCAATCAATAACATCATTAATCGCTTTTTTGTTGTTTAATTTAATCACTGCATCCACCGATTCGCCCGCCATCATATAAATGTGTTCGTTAATGTAAGCGTCTTGCTTAAAGTTCTCCATATTCGGTAAAGACTTAATTGGCTTAACATCATCAGTTAAAATTTCAATGTTACTAATATTTTCGACCTTGTAGTTTGCAAGATTGTCGTATTTATCATAATTACAAACCAGATAATACTTGCCGTTGTTGTTCACCAAAAAGTATGGGTTCATAATAAACACCTTTCCGTCAGCCCTTGGCGTAAACATTTTCATTGCATTATACTCATTATATTGAAACGCAACTTTTTTGCCTTGCTCTATTGCTCGGTCTAAAACCTCAATATTTTTAAACATTTCAGCACTTCGCTTTCTAGAGACCTCATCCACCTTGTATATGTGCTTATATTTTTTCACATCATACTTATTTCTACCCCTAATTAGCTTTTGAATAAGAATTTTCGCTTCTCTAGACGAAATACTTTTAGACGAATAAATTGCATCAACTAAATACATCACTTCGGCATCATCAAAATCTCGCTCTGCTAAATAACAACCCTTTTTGTGTACCTTTTCAATTATATCCCCCGCATCAATCAAAGTGTCCACATTCCGAGCCACACTTTTCACGTCTGGGCTAATTCCATACAACATTTCAAGTTTAGCCACAATATCCGCATATGTTAACACATGGTTACAATCTGAATAATATTTTAAAATATCCAGCACATACAATAAAATTATTTTCTTATCGCTTTCTGACGCCACTTCGCTCTCCTTTAAAGAAAATTAAAAAATTTTATAAAACATTCAAAGTTATTTATTTCAAAACATAGCCACACACAAATTTCTCATTTGATTATACCACACCCACAACACTTGTTTCAAATTAAATTACTTCACCGCAATATGTTATTATTGAAAGTCGCAAACATCAACTCATTGGATAATCGCCAATAACAAACAATTACCCAAACTTTAATGTTAACATAAAACAAACCCGCATTTTGTACCACACAACCAATACTACATCTCAAAACTTTCAGACTCTTTTAATTGAGATGCTACAACTTTAAGCAGATACTTAACCCTTTTCCTTTTTAGTTTTCTGCATAAACTTTCTAGCGTCCGCCTTAGAGTGTTTACATTCACCTTATCTGCCACCATTTCTTCGTCATAATTAACCCCACAATTATTGTAGTGGTCAGAGATTCTTAAAGTTACAATTGCCCCATCAAAATGAATATACACATACACCGAAGACGACAACCCGCTTTTCACCACATCAAACGTATACCCATTATATTGCTTAACCACCTGACTAGTAATTGCTTTAATTTTGTTATAGTCTATGCCCATAATCTTTCTCCTTACACGCATATAATAACAAAACCGAAATCCCAAAAATCGGATTTAAAATATTATTTTTAAAAAATAATTAAAAAAGTGCCAATATAATCACAACCCGCTAGGGCATCATACATTGACACTTTTAATGATAATTTTATGCTAATTGCGACATTTTGAGAGTATTTCACAATTGAACGCTTATTATAATTCTATTTCGGTAAACATCAATCCTGATAATTCTCCATCTTTTATTTGGGTATATGCATTGTTAAAAAATTTATACGTTATATTTTCAGAATTAATGTCGCCAATTTGTAAAATTTTTTGTTCTTGGTCGTAAATTATATTACTGGTGTTAAATTCTATATAACTTCCAGTACCTGGGTATAATTTGTCTTCAGTACTAAGAGTTAAGATGGCGTCTTTTATAACACTTGGTAGTTTTAGTTTCATAATTTTTATTTTGTTACTAGTTAACTCTCCATCAAAAGACGAAACCCTTTTTGTTTCATCATCAATATTTAGATTGAAAAATCTATCTTCTAAATACAACGAAAAACTTCCGCCACCATGCAAAGATAACAACAATATTTCGCCATCCACATCCTTTTTGTATATCCGAACCGCTTGGTATGCTTCTAAAGTCCGCATATCTACATTTTCTTCGACTTTAAATTTGTAATTTTTATACCTACTTTGCATACCACGTTCTCCATAATCAAAAACAATTATAACGAGTACCAGCCCTACTCCATAACATCTTCTTCGGCTTGGGTATCTTGGTCGCTTAAGGTTAAATGGCTTACCTTAAAGTTTGCCACCTTATAGTCTAAATCTTCTTCGTTGTATTCCATAATTGAATAATCATCATAACCATACCCACCAAGCCCAAACTTCCCAGCTATCGACTTATCGCCGACAACCGTCCAATTCTCGTGTTCGTAATCAAAGCCAGTATCAAACATTCTATATATTTGCTTTAGTGTTAAGTTAGATGGCAACACCAAATCAATATCGGCATCGTTATCAAATGAACCGTAATCTAACATTATTGAATTTTCAAATGGAACAATAATTTTTGCCTCTTTCAAACCTCTAAAACAACCATCGCAAATTTTTACACTTCCAGTAATATAATTTCGCAATTCTCTTTTTGTAATAAACCCAACAGTCCCACAAGAGTTTTTTTCATTTATGCTTGGCATATCTAACTTAACATCTTCAACCAATTTTGGTAAAACTATCGTGTCAAAATTTTTGTCTGATAAAAGAATAAATCTTTTTATTTTATTATCTTGAACCTCAAAACCATACTCAGGTTGATTAGTATCCTTGCTAAACTTAATATACATATTTCCACATCTTCTTGGCAAATTCATTTTCTTACTCCTACACGCTTTAATTTCTTGTTTAATTACATAAAGCATACCATAGAAATAGAACTATTTCAATTCCTATTTTTAATATACCCATAAAACCTTTTTGCTTATATGTTTTTAACAAACTCCCGCCCAGCCGAAACATCTCCTTGTTTTATATTACAAAAACCACCAATATTAAAATTGATGGTTTTCTTTTATTATTCTATTTATAATATTTATTTTGAATTACAAGTTTCTGAATTATTAAATTTTTTAGTCATCGCATCAAAAGGCTTGCTAAAATTATACATTTTAAATAGTTTTTCGGAATAGTTGCCGACACTATCATTTACAAACTGTTTAGGATTGTTAGAAATATATTCAACTATATTATCTGTGATTATATTTTTTCTTCCATTAGAAGTAAGAATACTAAAAGAATCTTTATTTTGTTCGGCATATAAAACAATCGTCTGTTTCTTATACTCAAAAACAATTTTTTTAGGCAAATTTATTTCAGTTAGCAAACTTTTATCTATATTGTAACCAGTATAATTTTCTATCTCACCAATACACATATTTAATGCGTCTTGCTCATTTTTCCCAACTCCTACAGCAGCTCCCCACGTTTCGTCATTATCTAAAAATAATAAATTTGACTTTACAGAATAACTCGTTTTCTTAAACATATTATCTTTACTAAATTCGATAATAATTTTGTGAGGTCCTGCATTTAATTGTAAATGCTTATATCTATAATCATATTCAATCATATTTTTCTCCTAGTATAGCCCAAATGAAACTATTATTATTTCTTTTGCGGTTTTTGCCATATCAATATAAAATTTTCCCACCTTATATCTGTATACATTTGCTGTGGCACCTTCAACCAATTTTTTAGCAACTATGTTTTTGTCGACAACTTCTTTTGCTGTTTGAGCAGCCATTCTAGAATATTCTTTAACGTTGGATGCGCCCACTTGTGCCCCGTGTTTATTGAAATGATAATTTAAACACTCTTTAGATGAATTAAATGACCCTTTACCAAATCCAACAGTCATTTTAGAACCTGCACCCATAATGGTCCCCACGGACCATCCTGTTAGACCACCCAACACAGCACCGCCAATTAAACCTCCTACAACTGCCCAAATTTGCACTTCACCTGTTTCTTGATAAGAAATAACTCCTCCAGCAACACCGCCAGTAAGTCCACCAGCCACAGCACCAGCTGCAATGCAGGCACCTAAACCTGCACCACATGTTGCTACAACCGCAGCAGCTACCGCTGATACCACAACGACCGCAACCACCGCTACCACAACTTTTTTCCACAATTTCTTGAACCATCCGCAATTAGCAATCATTCCAGCATCTTGCATTTCACTTAATAAGACACATTCACCATCTACATCTAAGTAAGCATCGATTTCCCCATTTTCATTATAAAATGCAATCCCTTGAATTTCATCAATTTCTATTTTGCCGTCAGAATTAACGGTTACAGCAGATAGAGTTACAAGTCCAGTTTCAGCATCAAAACTAAAATTATATTTGACTTGCACATTCAAATTATCTTGGGAGCTCGCATCCGCAACTAAATCAAGCTCACCAAAATCGCCCAAATTAAGTGTTTGGAATCCTTCAAAGGTTGTTAAACTTCCCTCTGTAACTAATTTAGCATCTTCAAATTCTTCAAAAATACTTTCATAGTCAATTGAATTTTGCGTAACTTCAATAGTCCTAGTTACTTCTTGATTGCTATTTGTAGTTGGCGTATCAATATAAGATGATGAGCAACATACAAACCCACACAAAAACGCTAGTACAAATGAAATAAACGCAACATGAAATTTTTTAATTTTCATAATTTCCCTCCTCTTTGAAAATTAATATATTTACAATCTTACATGTAGCAAAATTGAAAATATCTAGTTTGTTCCCACATACTCCATCACAACACTTATTGGGATACAGTAAGAAATACCATAAACAATATTGTTAGATTTGTCTTTTAGCCTAAATGTTGTAAGACCTATAAGTTCACCATTAGAATTTATTAAAGCACCACCACTATTACCATCTGAAATTGTTAAATCGCACTGAATAACATTTCTCACAATATTATTGTATGAAACATTAATATGCGGTATAGATACAACTCCTTGAGTTAAACTCAATCCATAATTGCTCATATTCCCAACAGCATAAACTTTATCGCCAACTTTAAGTTTGCTGTCATCTCCGATTTTTATTGGTTTCAACACCCTGCCTGTATTATTTAATTTCAATACTGCGATATCCTGTTCGATATCATATTTTACGACATCAACTTGCCTATAATCTTCTTCATCCACAAATCTGATAAAAATTGTTTCAAACAAATAAGTTTCAGACAGTTTGGTATATGTAATTACATGTGCATTAGTAACAATCATTCCATCTTCAGCAATAATTTCACCAGTCCCATAACTTGTTCCTATAGATTCTGTTTCCGCTTTAATTTCAATTATTGAATTTTGACACATATTAAAAATGCTACTAGCCGTGAAGGGTCTAGTAGCTAAAAAATAGATGTTAAGCCCAAGACTTACCATACTAATAACTATTGGAACTATAATCAAAATTGCAAAAATATGTTTTCTTTTCATAATAGTTATGATTATAGCACAAAAATTTAAGAAGTCAACTAAATTTTAAATATTTATTTTCGCATAGTTCCAAATAAATTTTGTATTATCAATAGTCTAAAATTATAAAATTTTAACAAACTTAAGAACTTGTATTTTAACCATTTTGCAGATGTGTTTACATCTCCTACTATATATTGCTTTCCAAATAATTAACTTTCTTGTTGGTTTTTATTGCGTATCCAATTTCAGATTTTGTGCTACGGCAAAGCGTTATTTATCACCTTATACTTCCAAACCAATATTATCAGCCTTACCTCTAACATCTGTTTTTACGACCCCAAAAGCATCACTTGAAGTTATTTTTAACCAAATCTTGGACCTTCATTTTGATAGTATAAATTCATATCTATATTATAACTATCAGCCAAATATATTTGCCATTCATTAGAAAAATCTTTTTCTTTTTGGTCTACAAACACCATAAAAGAATTTTTACCAACGCAAAAAAAATTCTTTCTTTTCGATACTTGTCATCAAGATTTATAAATAATGTTCCATTACTCGACTTATCAAAATCGACACCCAATTCCGTTAAATTAGCATTAATTTTAGGTCCAACAAGCCTTATAAAATTATGTATATTATTTAAAGATATTTTTTGTTCTACCTTACAAACTCCTTAAGTGGTTTTTAAGTTAAAATTACTACTCTGAAGCCACTCCTTATCCTGCAATAAAATTAACTATTTACTCCATTGTTAAATTATCATTTCTCTGTTCCAATTCTTTTAATTTTCTAAGTGTTTCTTTATATCGCTTATCTATTAGTGCTTTATATTCTTCATAGGTTGACACAATTAAAGCATTATCAATCTTATTAGCGTCTTCTCTTAATAACTTATAAACTTTATATGTTAAATCTTTATTTACTTCATTTAGATGGCGAGATACTTTTAATGCCACTATAGGATTTGTAAAAAATACGCCTGTGTTTTCACTACGAAACATTACGGCACTATCATATTGCTTTAATGTCCTATTAGCAATTTTCGCCCCTTTTTTATTTGTTTCATATTTAATAGCAAACAACATATCAACACTCCTTAATTGCTTTAATATTAACATATTACAGAAAACTTTTCAATATTAATTTTGACATTAGTCTAATACTTTTCTAATTAATTTCATTAGGCACAAAAAACATAATATCAACCTCAACTTTTCTTTCTTCACTCTTATTTTTTATTTCTAAAATAATCCGAGAATGTAATGAAAAGTGAAAAACTAAAAAATAAAAATGAAAAATACAAACTAAAAAAATCCGAACCACTTGGCTCGGATTATTTTAGTTTGGCGGAGAGTTCGGGATTCGAACCCGAGCGGCAGTTTCCCACCCTAAGGCCTTAGCAGGGCCTCCTCTTCGGCCTCTTGAGTAACTCTCCAAAGTTAAATTTTCACCATTCGTGTGGACCGCCCACGAATTGCTACCCTTTTATTATACTAACCTAAGCGATAAATTGCAACCCTTTTTTGAAAAATTATCTGATAAATTTACCAGAGTTTAGTGCGAGTTGAAATTTAAGATTTTTAGTTAAAACCTCAACTCGCAAACACTAAAACACAAAACCCATAAACACAAAATTAGTCCAATAAAAAACTTATTGGCAAAACCATAACCGTGCCCTTAGCGTCGCTTTTAAAATTGGCTATAGCGTAAATTTCTTTAACTATTGGGTATGCTAGTTCTTCTTTTACCACTAGTAGCACCATTTCCTTTTCGGGAGCAATTTCCATACCAAATAACCGTTTTTTACTAACTGTTTCGCCCCGACCGTTCACAATCATAGCACCTTTCCCACCTGCATTTGTGGCACTCTTAACCACTTCGTAAGCGTATCCCTTTTTAACGATAGCCACCACAAGTTTATGTTGTTGTTCTTTTATTTCGTCATTAAAAATTAAGTCGTTTGGTGTTGTTTCTTTTTCCATAACTCCCTCCTAAATAAATAAACCCTTAGACCCCATATATCCGTCTACATCCAAGGTAAACCCAAGCCCATTACCAGGTTCGGCAAAATTAAATTCGGCATTAAGTGCAACAAGCAAGTTGTCTGCGTCTTCTTTTCTTGCACACGCAAACACAAGCACATTTTTAATAGTTTGAATACCAAGTAACTCCAAACTCTTATTTTTACTAATACCTTCGCCAACGGCACTAATAACCACTCTGCCACCAAGTTCACCTATTCGCCTTATTAAGTTCTTTTCAAATTCGGGCTTAACAATAATTACAATAAACTTTAACTCGTCTATTTCGTCTAGTGTAAAAACTTTTTTTACACTGCCATTATCTTTAACTTTCATTTATCTTTCCCCCAACACAAATTGGTCGTGCACCTTTTGTAGTTTAGATATATTAGAATATTCATCTTCAGTTCTAGACAAACTAACCAAAATTTTAGCGGTCTTCCTCGCTTCTCTAGATAGTAACACTCTATACGCAATACCAAGTATTTCCATAACTAAAATTGGAGTCATACACAAAATGGCTATCATTCCAAAGCCACCCAAACTAGACCCGCTTAGTCCCATAATTATTGGGAACAGAAATGCGACTGTCATAGTGCCAGTTGCAACGCCCGAACTATCAAAAGCAATGGCAACAAATAGGTTTGGCGTGAACGCCATAAGCAAAAACGCAAGCCCATAAATAATGCCAACATACCACCAAATAGAAATTCCAAATCTAACTTTTAAAACGCAAAGCACCATAGACGCCATCACCGAAACAGCAATAGCTACCACAACAACCCCGCTTTTTATGTTTCGGTTTGTGGTTTCTTCAATTTGGTTTGCTAAAATTCGGATAGTTGGTTCACTAAACACAATTAAAAACCCAAGTAATGCACAAATTAAAATAATTATGCCAGTGTTATTAATATTTCTCAAAATTCCACCTAAACATTCACCCATACCAGAAAGCCCATAGTTAATGCCAAACAAAAATAGATAGAACCCAACAAAAGTAATAAGCGAGCCAACAATAAGTTTCTTCTTTTCTTGCTTAGATATTTTAATGAAAATGGCTTCAAATATAAAGAATACAATAACCAGTGGAACAATTGAAAAACTTACATCTTTAAGCGTTTCTAGCCATAGTGGAGTGCTAGATGTTTCCACCACTTCGCCCCCGTTAGACCTACCAGTAATTATAGTTAAAATAAGAACGGCGATAATAGGACCAACGGACGACATTGCAATAAAGCCAAAATTGTCTTCATCTTTTCGCTTCGCACCCGAGGTTATACCAGCAATACCAACACCCAAGGCTAGTAAAAATGGCGACGTAACAACGCCAGTGGTGTTCCCACCCGTATCTAAACTCATACTAAGCGCATCGCTTCCAGCAAATATTGCAAGAATAAAGCATACCGCATACGAAATTAAAAGAGTTAATTTTAAACTAAATTTGGTTGCCACTCTAATTAGTGCAAGCGATATATACACACCCACACCAACACCAGCAACAATTAAAAACACGAACTTGTTAAAATTGAACCCTGCCCCAATAACTTCACCTGCAAACACTTGCATATCTGGCTCGGCTATGGTTGAAAAAATTCCAAACACAAGTCCAAATATTATATAAACAAAAAAGTGATTATTAGACTGCACCGAACCGCCGACAAACTCACCCATCGGTTCAATACTTTTTTCAATACCAATTAAAAATATTACTTGCCCAACAATTAAAATTCCGCACCCAATAAAAAAGTTGACAAAAGTATTTGTGTCTATTTTCTGCACAAATAAGTGCATAACAAGCACAAACACAATGATTGGTAAAAGAGAAAACAAAATTGTTTTAAATTTTTTAATCATTTGTCAACTTTCCTTAGAATTAATTAAAAACTATCGCCACCACCGAAATCGCCAGTAATAATGTCTATATCAATACCCTTTTTCTTTTTTGCTGGCTTTTTAGCCTTTTCCTTTTTAGGTGGTTCTGGTTTTACTTCTTCTTTTTTAGGTTCATCATCAAATAAACTTTCTTCTGGTTCGTCTTCCAATTTTTCGTCATCTATAGACTTAAACAATTCGTCAAATAAATCACGAGTAGGCTTTTTCTTTTCACCACCGCCATCCGTCACAAGGTCAATAGGCTTAATTTTTGGAGTTTCAGTTGGCTTAACGTAACTACGAACATCCACGACCTTACTACTTGCAAGTTGTCCATTAGAAACCCCAATATACTTAGTACCATACATTTTTGCAATGCTTTTAGGTGTTTCAATATTTTCAGCAAAAGGGTTAATAATTTTGTCATCTCGTTCTTTTTTAATTACATCCATCATATTGTCGGATGAAACAACTGCATTATTATCTGCATTTTCTACCGAAACCTTATTTTCTTCTTTTTTATTATCTTTTTTCTTTCTATTAAAAAACCAACCCATATGGCTCTCCTTAGTATTTTATTTCAAGCACTAATTGCTTCCCAGGTGCAAGCACAATATTTTCAATCCTAGGACTAGTAACATCAATTTGGTAATTTTTAACTTTTTTCACGCCTTTAGGTAAAATTAGGTTAAACCTAGTTTGCTTGGTAGCTTTTAGAGTAACTACCATATTGCCACGCTTATCATCAAACGAAACATCAACTAAACAATTTTGCCTTGTTAGCACATTTTTAATAGACCCTTCCACAAAACTAGATGGCTTGGCTGGCAAAACCATAATGTTGTTATTATAGTCTAGCACCATACTCTCCATAATAGTTGTGCAAAATAGCATATTGCCCGCTAGATTTATAAAGTTATCACCATCAACAAACGCACAATAGTTAGACTTGTCCGCATTTAAAAACATTAGATTGTCGCCCAAAAAGTTGTTAATTAAATATCTTAGTATTGTGTTAGATGCCACTCCTTGACCCAAAATTGCAGACACTTCTGCCATTCTCCCAAGCGATGTTAGATTCTGCGAAAATAACGCCTTGTCTACCTTATACGCAAGCGTATTTAAGTAAGGTGCAATACTTGTTGCATTAGCGTTACTATTAACTTCGTGCTCACCATACACACCAAAGAATTGTAGATACCCCGAACTAAGAGTGCTATTTTCTTCATCTCTAAATTCTTTTATTTCGTTCTTTTCAATAGGAAGAACGGGCATTTTATTTAAAAAGTTTTGATACTCTACAATCTTTTCGACAGTTACAGCGTAAATATTAGCAACATTCATAATATTGTTTAAAAGCGTTCTTACAACAACAAAGTCGGCTGTTGAGTTAGCGTAAACTCCAATATCTCTGTTTTCAAAATACTTAGATTTTCCACATGGTGAAAAACTAGGCACACTATTTAGTTTGCCATCTGCACCAACAAAAAAGTAATTTAGGTAAAAGTCTGCCACACTAGTCATAAATGGCAACGCTTCATTTTTCAAAAACTTAAGGTCTTTGGTGTATAAAAAGTAATCATAGAATAAATTTGCAATAACCGCCCCGCCAGTAACTATGCTTATATCTGCACTTTTAATAGATGCAGGTAACCCACTATCTGAAACAAAATATTCTGGAACCATAAAACCCTTAGACTTATACACTCTATAAGCGTTTTTCTTAAGGTCGTCTTGATATTTTAAAAAGTATTTAATAACCGAATACATTTTATCTAACCCACCAAACATAAACGCAGGCGAATATAAAGCGGTAAGGTTTGTGCTAGTGCCGGCTAAGGCTCGCTTATTATCGTAGTGCTTACCCCAAAGCCCAGTTACCATTGGTGCAAAAAAATCATTTGGCAAACCAACAGCAAATAAATACTTGCCAAAATTAAACAACTTTTCATAAAGCAGTGTAGAACTATCATTAAACTCTGCAAGCAGGTTTTCAATTGCATCGTCCTTTTCTTTAGATACATTAAGTTCAACCGCTGGCAAACATTTAGAAAAAATAGATAAATGCTTTTTAAATGAATTAATGTAACTAAGTTGACGCATAGAAAGCAGTTCGTGCTTATATTTTTCTATCACCTTTTCTTTGGCTTTAGCGACATAAGTTTTAACTATAATTAAAATCTTTTCGGCGTTTTCAATTTTTAATTTATCGTCAGCAATTTGCAAAATAGCTTTAGTATCCACAACCACCCTTGCAAGTGCACCATACACCATTCCAGCATACTCAAACTCGTAGCCAAGCAAAGACCCCGTTACCGTTTTGTTTTCATTATCAAAGTCAACACACCTAGTATCGTCAAAAATAGAATTGGTTTTATCATGATTAACCACACTAAGGTTAACAGCAATTGGCGACGCGCCAACCTTATTTAGTTCAAAATACACAAGGTCATCATCAAACGAAACAAAACACTTTCTTTCAAACTTTGTGCCATTAGATGTAAAATTAACGCTAGCTTCTTCGTCGGTTAAACTTAAAACTCTAGAGTATGCACTAAGTTTAGCAGGAATAGTCTGTTCCATAATTAAATCACAAATAGGCACCATAGAATATTTAACTGGGTTGTATTTTTTATTTTCAAAAGCACGCTCTAAAACAGCCCCC
>ENA-ORNF01000621-ORNF01000621.1-human-gut-metagenome-genome-assembly--contig:-NODE-621-length-35520-cov-6.060821_pt1 | contig 35520 bp, 25 predicted proteins | sample MGYA00242110_ERZ509012 | MGnify/ENA primary metagenome ERZ509012 (study PRJEB26280, sample SAMEA2338714) | human gut metagenome | biome: human gut; feature: human-associated habitat; material: faeces...
GGTTTCCTTTTTTGTGTTGGTGATGTGAATCGAACCTCCGGTTCGGTCTTCGCTTCGCTCCGGTCGGTGCTAAACAGGTGCCACCGGCACCTAGCACCCCATCACCCGCTCTTCTTTTTAAGGAAACCTTGAAAAAGGTTTCCTTTTTTGTGTTGGTGATGTGAATCGAACCTCCGGTTCGGTCTTCGCTTTGCTCCGGTCGGTGCTAAACAGGTGCCACCGGCACCTAGCACCTCATCACCCGCTCTTCTTTTTAAGGAAACCTTGAAAAAGGTTTCCTTTTTTTGTGTTGGTGATGTGAATCGAACCTCCGGTTCGGTCTTCGCTTTGCTCAGCCGTCCACTTTTCCAAAATTTTAGAAAAACTTCACGATTTGCCACTTTTTTCGTCTTTCAGTCTGTGTTATCCTATTAGAATAATGATTTACAAAAACAGAATCGGGAGATTACCATGGAGAAAAAAACAGATTTTAAAGCACTTTCCACAAAGTCAAAATTCCAGTATATCTGGGACTATTACCGGTGGCACATTATCGGCACCATTCTTGTAGTCGGTATTATCACATCACTGGTTTATCACTATGTGACTTATCAGGAGCCTGCACTCAACATTATCATGATTAATTCCAACCACTACGAATACACGGATATGTCGGCTTTTGACGCGTATCTGGAATATGCCGGCATCGACCCTTCAGAATCCTGCGTCTCTTTCGCATCCACCCCGTATTTCGGCGATAACGCCTCCTCGGCAGACACCTACACGGACTATGAAGTGATGGGTGTACAGATTGCAACCGGAAGCGTTGACATTTTTATCGGAAACGGAGATATCTACACCAGCTATACCGACCAGGGTGCGCTGCTTGACTTATCGACCGTTCTTTCCACAGACGTTTTAGAACGCTATACAGACCATCTGCTCTACACCACAAACGGTGGCGAAAGCGAGGCTTATCCGTGTGCTATCGAGTTCACAGATGACAACTGGCTCACCAAACAGGATTATTATAGTACCCCCTGTTACGTCGGGATTTTCGCCAATTGTCCCAATCGTGAAAATGCTGTAAAATTCCTGCAATTTCTGATTGAAAAAAACTGATTTTTCTATTGACATTCCCCATATATAGTGTTAAATTCCTATTAGTCTAGAATGTTTTTATTATCAAACTATTATTTACATTAGAAAGGAAAAAACGGCACTGCCGTTTGGGTAATGCGCTATGAAACTAAAGCAAAAAATGGAATCTATGCAGATTAGCTCCCGACTCGCCTATGGATATAAGCGGGTCATCTATATCATGATGATATCCGGCATTATTTCATTTCTTATTATCCTTACACTTTTTCTCAGTATGAAAAATTATATCCAGAAGGCAGAGCGGGCGGATTCCGCTGTAAAAATCTGCCAGATGGATGTCAACTCTGCCGCACGAAGCATCCGAGAGATGGCGTTAAACCCGGACAAATCCACTTACCCGGCATATCATCAGACTGTGGAAGATAAACTCACTGAAGTAGACTCCCAATTAAAAATCTTAAAAGCCACCGGTCTGGTTGATGATACACTCTACACTCAGTATGCACAATCCTTAAATGACTGGGGCACCATCGGCTATCAGATTGTTGAAATGATTGAAGACGGCAATATTGACGACGCTTCTGACGCAATCTTAAATCAGTGTACACCAGCCTTAAATCAGGTGGTTGCAATCGGAGAACAGTTAGATGACCTTACAGATGCAGAAATGAATCATACTGTCCGGCTGATTACTGTACTTGCAGTCATTGGTATTGCTATCATTATTGTATTTATTGTTCTCGCTATTATCGTATCACAGAAAACTGCCCAGGTTATTATTCAATCTATTCTGACACCGCTTAGTGCTATTGAAGATGTTGCCAAAGAACTGACGGAAGGAAATCTTCACAGTGTACTTGAGTATCACTCCACCGATGAAATCGGCAGACTTGCCCACAGTCTGCGCAAATCTATCCGGATTCTTGGCACCTATGTAGATGACATCGGTCGTGCAATGAAGGAGTTTTCCTCCGGAAATTTCGATGTAAAACCGGAGGTTGAATGGCGCGGTGACTTTGTCGGAATCTTAGATTCCTTTATGGCATTTGAACAGAGTATGACTGAGACCGTAAAAGGCATCCAGACAGCATCTGACCAGGTATCAACCGGTGCAGAACAGGTATCCGCAAGTTCTACCGACTTAGCGCAGGGTGCAACAGATCAGGCTGCCGTTGTTGAAGAATTAACTGCCACAATTGCAAGTGTTGCCGAACAGGTCGCAAAGAACGCAGAGCACGCAAAAGAAATCAGTGGCAAAGTAGACAGCCTTGGTTCTGAGATTTTAGATGGTAATGGAAAAATGCAGGAAATGGTTGACTCTATGAATGAAATCAGCGAATCATCCAAAGAAATCGACAAGATAATTGCTACGATTAATGAAATTGCTTCGCAGACAAATCTGCTAGCATTAAACGCATCCATCGAAGCAGCCAGAGCCGGAGAAGCCGGAAAAGGTTTTGCCGTTGTAGCAGATCAGGTAACAGTTCTTGCTGAACAGAGTGCCAATGCCGCAAAAGAATCTGCCTCATTGATTGAAACCTCTGTCAAAGCTGTGGAAAAAGGAATGGTCATTGCAGATAAGACCGCTACACAGTTAAAAGAGGTTGCAGAAAGTTCCAGAACAATTACGCAGGAAGTCAGTGGCATTGCAGATGCCCTTGATTCCCAGACAACTGCAATCCACCAGATTAATGTTGGTATTGACCAGATTAACGATGTTGTACAGACTAACTCTGCAACCTCTGAGGAGTGTGCAGCTGCCAGCCAGGAAATGAGCGGTGAGGCTGACAGCTTAAAAGCATTAATCCGCAAACTAAATGTTGCAAAGTTCTGATAAATTCTTAACGAAATACTATTGCAGAATACGGCGGCATCGTGATGGTGCTGCCGTTTTCTATCATATCTTCTTCCCCTGTAAGGAGAACTCCCACTGCGTGGCTTAAGTCCATCTCCGTTCCATTTACCGTAACCCCCGACAGTGATACTTCCTGGCTCTCCGTTGACAGATTATAAACAAGAAGTACTTCCTTTCCTTCATAGGTCTTACGAATTGCACAAATGGTCTCATTGGACAATTTTTCCTCAACTGAAACCACTCCACGGGCAATCTCCGGATTTGCATTGCGGATGGCAATCACCTGCTTTACAAAGTTGTAAATAGAATCTCCGTCCTTTTCCTGCTCCTCCAGGCTCTCGTATTTCATCTTTACCGTATCCATATCCTTCGGTCCACAGCACATTCCTTCTGAGGAGGAATCCATTGACCAATACATTGGTGCACGCTTATTCTCATCCTTGCCGGCACCCTTCATTCCAAGTTCTTCCCCGTAATACAAAAATGCACTTCCGCTCATCCACAGATTCATCGCCTGTGCCATCTTCGTCTGGTTTTCGGAATATTCGCCGGAATAATAACCTGCACCTCTTGCAATGTCGTGATTGGTGTAAAATGGTGCGTCAATATAGCTGTCACTGTACTGCGAAACCATATCCTGAAACAATACCTGTGCGTTTGCAAAGGAGGATGCATCATTTGACCCTTTTACGGTATTTGCAATGATACCGTCGCTGTTTGCAAATGCAAAATTAAAACAACTGTCAATACCGCTTGCATAATATTTTGTATAGGTTGTCATATCGTTCCATACTTCTGCAACGATATAGGCGTCTTCCTTTTTGGATTTCACCATGTCGTTAAACCAGGTTAATACCTCCACGTTTGCATCATCGGCTCCAGAGTAATACTCTTTTGCTGCATCCAGACGGAAACCGTCCACGCCAAGGTCCAACCAGAACGAAATGATATTTTCAAACTCTTTTCTCACCGCTTCATTTCCAAGATTCAAGTCCGGCATTTCACTCCAGAACTGTGCCTCATAATACCAGCCGCTTCCAGGCAGTTTTGAGTATCCGGTCTTTGCCTCCTGTGAGAAGTTATAATAATCCACATACGGGCAGACCGAAGCATCCGGTGTCTCCCCATCCTTTAATTGCTTTAAATAGGCAGATGCCTGCGTAAACCATTCATGCAGAGATGAGGTATGGTTCATGACCAGATCTATTATCACGTCAATTCCACGTGAATGACATTCCTCTATAAGTGTCTTAAAATCATCCAGTGTTCCGTACTCTGAATCAATATCGCAGTAATCCTTCACATCATATTTGTGATAAGTCGTGGACGGCATAATCGGCATCAGCCAGATTCCGTTGCAGCCCAGATCCGTGTCGGTTGTATCATCCCCATCGTTGATATAATCAAGCTTTTGAATGAGTCCCTGCAAATCCCCGATATCGTCCCCGTTTCCATCGTAAAAGCTGTAAACAAACACCTCATACCAGGTGCGGTAATTATCATCAGGAACATCCGCCTGCACCGTATTGTACTGCTTCATCAGAGAAAGCGCATCCATACTGCTGCCCGCCTGTGTACCATCTTCTGTCTGTGTATCGTTCTCTGCCGCCTGTGTGCCGTCTCCAGCTGTCTCGGATGTCACTTCTGTGCCCGCTCCGGCTGTCTGCGCATTTTCTCCCTGTTTTCCACATCCACTGAATATCCCGATGCTCATACTGCATACCAGAGTAAGCGCCGCAATTTTTGCTGCAATTCTTTTTTGTTTCATTTCTTTTTCTCCTATTTCTTTTTATACAAAAGGGACGGAGAAATATTCTCCGTCCCCCATAACCCACATACGTGTTTTTTGTTTTAGCCTTTTACTGCCCCGGCCATTCCATCTACATAGAACTTCTGTGTGAATAAGAACAAGACTGCAATTGGTATGGAGACTACTACAGCTCCGGCTGCAAAGCAGGTGTACCAGCCATCAATATATTCTTTTTCAAGCATCTTCCAAAGACCGATGGAAACGGTATAGTATTTCGCATCCGCACGGCAGATAACTTTCGCAAAGATGAAGTCAAGCCATGGTCCCATGAAGGAAGTTAAAATCGTGTATACAATAATTGGCTTGGAGAGTGGTGCAACGACTTTTGTAAATACCTGCCATCTTGTTGCTCCATCAATAATTGCCGCCTCATCCAGTGACTTTGGAATCGTATCAAAGAATCCCTTTGCCACATAGAAGCCTGCACCGGAACCTGCAGAGAAGACCACAATCAATGCGATACGAATCATAGAGCCTTCTGCAAGACCGATTGCCTTTAAGATATAATATACAGCAACCATGGACATAAAAGATGGGAACAATCCCAGAATCATGGCGATGTTCATAAACGGTTTCCGCATCTTAAAACGCATTCTTGACATACAGTAGGCTACTGAAATTACAAACACCGTAGAAATCACACAGCAGCATACACCAATAATAAATGTGTTCCAGAACATCTTCGGAAAATTTAAAATACTTGTATCCGTAAACAATTTCACATAGTTGTTTAATGTATACTCTGCCGGAAAGAAGGTTGTTACATAGGACCCCGGCTGCTTTCTGAAGCTGGTAAGTACCACCCAGAAAATAGGAAGCACCCAGATAAATGCAAGAACTGCCAGCAAAACATGAATCAGCACGTTTCCGATAATCTTCCGAAGTCTTGGCGCCGTCATTGGCTTTCTGTTTGTTTTGCTCATTACATGAATCCCTCCTCATCTTTGTATGATCCGGTATTGCGGTAGGTCACAAGTGCAACAATTGCAAGAACAATGAAGGTCATGATACCGATAACGGCTCCCAAATTGTAGTAATTCTTATCAATTGTCAGCTTATATAGCCACGTAACCAGAAGGTCGGTCTTTCCCGCTGTATCTCCAACTCCCGTCGGATTTCCCCCTGATAACAGGTAGATAACATTAAAGTTGTTGATATTTCCTGTAAACTGAGTAATCAGGTACGGTGTCATAACAAACAGCATATACGGTAATGTGATTTTGAAGAAAATCTGCACGGAATTCGCTCCGTCAATTTTTGCTGCCTCATAAAGTTCTCCCGGGATATTCTGTAAAATTCCGGTTACCTGAAGCAACGTATAAGGAATACCTACCCAGAGGTTGATAACAATAACAGTTACACGCGCCCACATTGCATTTGAGAAGAACGGAATTGCAGTATCAATCAATCCGTATTTCAACAGAAGGGTGTTGACAATACCGGTTGGCTGTAACATGGAACGCATAATTAACAGGGATACAAACTGCGGAATTGCAATGGTAAGCACGAAGCAGAACCGCCAGAAGCCCTTTGCATGTGTCTCTTTCCGGTTGATAACAATTGCAAGAATCATACCGAAAATATAATTTAATACGGTTGCAAACACTGCCCAGATAAGGGTCCATCCCAATACCGAATAGAACTGTTTTCCAATTCCATCACGGATATTTAAGATTTTCTGGAAGTTTGCAAATCCTACCCAGTCAAATAAAATCAACTTGTCATCTACCTTGCTGTAATTGGTAAATGCCATTGTGATGTTAAATAACAGCGGCAGAACCGTAAAAATCAAAATACCGGCAAGCGGCAGTGCCAGTAATAATTTATATAAATTTTGGTCTAACAAACTCTTGATGTCTTCTTTAAATGTTTTCAAGTGCTTTCCATTTTTTGCTAAAACTTCTGCCTTATAAGCACTTTTTACAGATTCACGCCAGGCAACAATAAACATTACCGTGATAAAAACTGCTGCAACACCATACAGCAGCAGCAATAATGACTGATGTCCTGCAGTGTACTCATAAATACTCTTCTTATCATTCCATACTTTTTCCTGCTCTAACCAGCCAAGGGATGGAAGCATGGACAAGCTGTAGATTCCTGACTTTATCATATACCAGATATAGCCAATCTCAACCAGCAGAAACATAATTCCCTTGCCTATCTGTTTATGCGCAATGTTTCCAAAGCCCATAATAAGCAGAGATATTTTTGTTATAATATTTCCTTTCGTCACTGCACCAGTAACGGTATAAGGTTCCAGAAATTCTTTTTCTTTTTTCTTACCAATCTTTTTCACGTTATGGGCCTCCTCAAACATACATTGCTTTTACAATGTCTTTCAAGTTTTTTCTATGAAAACACCCGGGATGCCCTGCGGCACCCCGGAGTTTTCCTTAAGAACCGTCATCCTGCACGAACTCCGGTTTTTCTTCTGATGTGTCACAAAACAAACACCTACTGTGCAGCATCTGTGTTCATTGCAGTGTTCATTTCTTCTGTCTTCTCAGCAGCATTGTCATGAGTTACATCACCAGCTACGATGTTCTTACCCATGTTCTCTGCCGGGCTCCAGTAAAGATTCATCTTGCTTACGAACGGCTGTGTAATAGCAGTATTTTCATAAGTATCGTTCTGTGCTTTTACAACTGCGTCATCTGTGATGGTTGAAAGCAGCTCTGTATTACACGGAACAACATTTCTTAATTCGTAATGTGTCTTCTGGGCATCTGCACTTGCAAGATACTGTGCTAAGGACATTGCAACCTGTGGGTTCTCTGTGTTCGGATTTACACCGATTGCCTTAGAACCAGCAAATGCTTTCATCTGAACGCTGTTTCCATCGATTGTTACACAAGGAAGCTGAGCCGCACCAAAGTTATCACCAAGTGCCTCTTTTACAGCCTGTGCACTCCAGGAGCCGGAGAAAATAGCGTTTACACTGCCATCACGTAAGCCGGAGATACCAGCACCATCTGCATCGTTGATGAAATGCGGGTTTGCTACTAAGTCAACTAAGTAATTGGTAACTGCTACTGCCTTGTCACCTGAGAAGTCGATGCCAGCTGCTTCATCCATCTGGTCGTCACCGAATAATGTACATCCGTTTGCTACATAGAAGGCTGCAATATACCAGGAGTCTGAAAGCGGGAATGATACAACACCTTTCTCTAACATTGTATCAAAGCTCTTGATATCATCCTCGGAGTATACGCTCTTGTCATAGTATAAATACCATGTATTGGTTGTGAATGGGAAACCATATACACTTCCGTCTACTGTTACAGAATTAATAATTGGCTCAGAGTTTGTAGCTGTCACACTGTCTAAGTAAGATCCACCAAGCTCTGCAAGTGCGTTTGCAGCAACCAAATCTGTAACGTTATCATTTGCATACATATAAACGTCTGCGGAACCTTCAACGTCTGTTGTTACTAAAGATTTTGCATCACCCTCTGCACATACACCATACTCAAATGTAATATCCCAGTTCGGATGAGCTGCTTTAAATGCCTCACAGGTATCCTGTAACCAGTTTGTGTTCTGATCTTCCTGCGGGCTCCAAACAGTAAGTGTACCAGACCAAGCTTCCTCATCTGCGCCTGTTGTATCATCGGCTGCTGCCTGAGTATCTGCTGCCTGGGTATCGGCTGCTGCCTGAGTGTCGGCTGCTGTACCACTGCCTGCTGCGCTGTTGTTGCTTCCTGCGTTGGATGAATTTCCACAGCCTGCTGCTACAGAGGCTGTCATTGCTGCGATGAGCAATAAAGATAATGCTTTCTTTTTCATTTCTTTCCTCTCCTTTTATTTTAAAAGTATTTATATAAAATGCCCCACGCATCTTATACCATAAGTGAGTTGTCTAACGGCGGTAAACCGCTGCCAGTGTCCTTATCCATGCCCTGCGTTCTTCACTCAGGGTGTCGGTTCCGATTCTCCACCTCCAGTTGCTTCCCACGGTGGATGGAACGTTCATCCGGGCTTCATTTCCCAGTTTCATCAAATCCTGCATCTGTATAATCGCCACATCTGCGATACTCGCATATGCGGTTCGGATAAGTGCATCCGATATTTCCTCTTTGGATTTGATATTCAGATACTCATACAGATACGCCAGTTCGTAATCGGTCTTGTCCCGGAAATACCCTACAATCGTCTCATTGTCATGTGTTCCTGCGTAAACGACCAGATTTGTATCGGTGTAATTATGCGGCAGATGTTCGTTTGCGGTATCATCTTCCCAGGCAAACATTAAAATCTTGATGCCCGGCCATCCGGTTCGTGCAAGCAGTTTCCTGACTCCCGGTATCGGTGTTTTCGGTCCCACATCTTCCACGATAATCTTCGTATCACCCAAGGCTTCCGCAATGACATCCGTAAGTTTTCTTCCCGGTCCCTTGCACCACCTTCCGTTCCTTGCGTTCGCTGCATTGGTTGGAACGATATAGTATCTCACGATTCCGATAAAATGATCCAGACGGACGACATCAAACAGTTCTCTGCTCTTATGCATCCGTTTCTGCCACCACGCGTAGTTTTCTTCCTCCATGCGATCCCAGTCATAAATCGGGCTTCCCCACTTCTGACCTTCTGTAGAAAATGCATCCGGAGGTGCACCTGCAACATCTCTCGGCGTTCCGTCCGCTTCTAAAAGAAACAGTTCCCGATTCGCCCAGACATCCACGCTGTCCGCCGCTACATAAAACGGCAAATCACCGATAATCCTGACTCCTCTGCTGCCTGCATACGCCTTTAGTGCTTTCCACTGCCGAAAAAACTCATACTGGCAAAACTTACAAAACATAATTTCATTGTGCAAAATTTTCTGATATTCCCGAAGCGTATCCGGGTCTCTGTCCCGGACTGCTGTATCCCAGCTCTGCCATTCCCGGTCTCCAAAATGACGTTTTAACGCTGTATAGAGTGCATAATCATCTAACCAGTCTGCTTCGTTCTCCTCGAAGTTATGAAATTCTTCACTCTCCACATCAAACCTTGCATACGCCATCCGAAGCACCTTGAAGCGATTCTCGTAAATCATACCATAGTCGATATCTGCTGCATCGCTTCCCCAGTTAAAGCTGCGGATTTCCTTACTTTCCAGCAATCCCTCTCTGACTAAATCATCTAAGTCTATCAGATATGGATTTCCTGCAAAGGAAGAATAAGATTGATACGGGCTGTTGCCAAAGGCTGTTGGTCCGATTGGAAGGACCTGCCAGTAGCTTTGCTTTAAATCCACCAGAAGATCTACAAACTGGAATGCCGCATCTCCTAATGTACCAATTCCATATGAAGATGGTAAACTTGTGATTGCCAGAAGGATACCTGCTCCCCTGACCAGTTTCTTCTCTTCCACGTTCCTTCCCCCAGTGATTTCTACCTTGCGAATTTGTTTCGCATTTTTTCGTATCTGAGGTTATTTTATCTCCGGTAACGTTTTTTGTCAACGAATTTGGGCATTTTAATATCGATTTTGCCATTTTTCACTGTTTTTTGGAATTGTTTTTGTGAAATATCACGAGTGAATCCGATTCTTTTTCCGAAACTTTTCTAAAAAGATTTTTTGTACTTCTTGTAAATCAGATTTCACTTATATATAATGGAAACAGAACAAATATTTTACAGAAAACAGAGGACTGTTATGGCAACGATAAAGGATATAGCGAACCGGCTTGGCGTATCTGTAAGTACCGTTTCAAAGGGGTTAAATGGCGCCAGCGATATTAGTGATGAACTGCGGCAGATGGTGTTGGACACCGCCGTAGAGATGGGCTATGCAACAAAAAAATCAAAGAAAGTAGAAAACCGCAAGCTCGTGGTTTTTGTAGAAAATATGGATTATGAATCCGCAGGCTCGTTTGGCTACGAGATTCTTTTAGGTTTCCGTCAGAATGCTTTCCGTCATAACTGGGACGTCACCATCCATCCGGTCACTCCGTCATTCCAGCTCACCGAAAAATACGACACTTATCTGTTAAAAAACGGATTCTGTGGTGCTTTTCTGGTCGGATTTGCCCTGCACGATGAATGGATGAAACAGTTAGAGACAACCACGATGCCCACCGTACTGTTTGATAACTATATTTCTTCCAATCCGAATGTCTGCTACATCGGTACTGATAATTATGAAGGAATTGATGCAGCCGTACACCACCTTTACACACTTGGTCACAAGCGCATTGCATTTTTAAACGGTTCCCTTCATTCCATGGTGTCGGAGCAGCGTCAGGAGGCGTATTATCAGAGTATGCGTGCGCACGGTCTTGAGATTGCCGAGGAGCTGACCGCTTACGGCTATTATGTCGCCGACAGCGCAAAATATCATGTTCCTAGCTTCTTAGGCGCCGGTGCTACCGCAATTATCTGCGGAAATGACCTGATTGCTTCCGGTGTAATTGCAGAGTGCAAGCTGCGCGGTTTCCGTGTTCCGGAGGATATCAGCGTTATCGGCTTCGACGATATCCCGTTAGCTGCCACGCTCGACCCACCTTTGACCACAATCCGCCAGGAGCGGAGCGAACTCGGCAGATGTGCCTACGTCGTTTTAAACTCGCTTGTACACCACATTCCTATCTGCCGCACCCAGATACGTGCAGCCCTGATTGAACGGGAATCCACCGCACGCTATGAGCCACCGGCAAAGCGGGAAGTGTTTTCGGCGTTGTAACTTCTATCAATACGCAAAAAACTTCGCAACCAAATCGGTGCGAAGTTTTTTGTATCTTCTTTTATCATAGAAAGATTTTTCTATAATGTAAACCTCTGTAACATCTGTGCAAGCTCTTCGGCCTTTGCAGAAAGCATTTCTGCCGCTTCCTCAAGTTCCCCGACCATATTTTCCTGCTTTTTGGCTTCGCCATATACCGTAGCAGAGCCGGATGCCGTCTGCGCCGAAACAGCCGATATGCTCGTTATCGCCTCAAGCGTGGTTTCTCTTGCCGTCTCCATATTGGCAACATTCTCATTAATCTGGTGCAGAGATTCCATTAAAGATGCCACTTTATCATCAATCTGCTCAAACGCCTGCGTGGTTTCTCCCACAGCTGTCTCCTGGCTCTTTACAATATCTTCTGCTTCCCTTGCAACCGTTACCACCTGTCCGGTACCTGCCACAATCTCATTCACAATCCGCTCGATTTCTGAGGATGACTGAAGCGACTGGTCTGCAAGCTTTTTGATTTCCTCTGCCACAACTGCAAAGCCGCGTCCTGCTTCCCCCGCACGTGCCGCCTCAATGGAGGCATTTAAGGATAACAGATTTGTCTCCTCTGCAATCTCATTGATGGTCTTGATAATCTGACCGATGGATTTGGATTTCTCCTCCAGTCCCTGAATCGCCTCAATGACCTCTGCCGTAATCCGGCTTGTGGAAACCGCACTTTCATTGAGCGCATCCATGGAATGGATTCCGTCTGCAATCGCTCTTCCGGCATCGTTTGTCATTTTGCTGATGTTTTCGGCATTGGACGATACAAAACCGATTTTCTCAGACAGCTTGTCCATCTGTCCAAGGCACCCCGCAGAATCCTCGTCGAGTCTTGATACGCCCTCATCAATCTCTGAAATGGCATTTTTTATGCCTCCGGATGTTTCCGCAAATGTAGTGGATGATTTTGTCACCCATTCTGCAGCTCCTGACAACTCCGTGCTGGCATCTGTTACATTTGCAATCAAATGCTTCATGTGCGCAACCATGTCATTGATACCCTGTGCCAAAAATGCAAACTCATCACGCCGCTTCGTCGTAATCTGTACCGTCAGGTCTCCCTTCCCGACTTTTTTGAGCTTATGTATCATACCGTTTATCGTTCTTCCATAACTTCCTGCAATCAGGCTTCCCATGCCGACCGCAACGACACACGCCAAAATCACAAGAAATATGGTAAATTGTTTGATTTCTGCTAACTGTCCCACAATATTAGCTTCCGGAATCAGCCCGCAAATCATCGCATCCCTGCCGTCAATTTTGGAGTAAATAAACAGATAGGATTTTCCCTCATAGTTTACATAATAAGAATCGCTTGTGTTCTCTGAATTTAACGCATTTTCATAAAAATCGGTTCCCACAAACAACTGCTGTGGCGCATCCCCGGACGGTGCATTGATATACTCGTTCCCGTCACAGGTCACAAGTGCCGTATAACTGTTTTCTCCGCCGTCCAGGCTCGCAAGAGTCTCCTGCACGCACGATTTGCTGATATCTACAATCAGAATTGCATTTACCTCATTCAGATGACGCACCATTCTGGCACCGTATCTGCTGCTGTCTGTTCCAAGTGCTGTATCCGTCTCATTCTGATTGCCAAATAAAAAGTACTTTGCCTTTTCTTCTTTTACCCGCTCTCCTTCTGCAGTTGCCGTATATGCAGAATAGAGCTTCTCAGACGTTGTCCCGGTCGTCGTAATCGATGTATGTGTATCTGCTATAATATATATGTTGGATATCATCGCATCCTTTGTCACATTTCCCTGAAAAGTGGACGTGTAATCAGATGGAATAAAATTCAGCTGAACCGAATCATTGTCATAAAGCCCCCGGTAAAACTGTGTAAGCGTACCATCGCTGATATACGTCTTATAATTCGACTGCACTGTATCAAATACGAGCGACAGATACTGGTTCATCGTCTGCATCGTCTGGTTGACCGAATTTTCATAGGATGAAATAATCCCATTTGATGCCTGCTGAAATGACGCATATCCGAGTATCACAATAAATACCACTGGTACCAGAAACGCCGCTATCAGTTTAAACTGGATTCTCCGAAAAAATGGAACTGTGTTTTTCTCCTGCTTCTCCTTTTTTGCCGTCATAGCCTGTATCCCCCTTCATAGTGATTCCTGACTCACCACTTTCTATAGGCTATATTACCAAATTATGTCACGGATTTCCATAGGTATTTGTATGTATTTTTTATTTTCCCGAAAAGTTGCGAAATTATATGTTATGAAGGTTTCCATAGGGCAAAAAAAATACCGCTCACGCGGTATTTTAGGATATGGGCAGAGGTGGATTCGAACCACCGAAGCAATTTGCAGCAGATTTACAGTCTGTCCCCTTTGGCCACTCGGGAATCTGCCCATTCAATATTGTAAGCGATTGCTAAAGCAATGCCCTAACAATAATAGATTATAGCATACTCTTTTGGAACACGCAAGAGTTAAATTCATTTTTCCGACATTTTATGCCTTCTTTTTGCGCACCAGTGCCAGTCTGAAAATTACAATCAGAAAGAACGCCGCCACGGCAAACCACGGAATCATGTATTTTACTCCCAGCGGCGAAAACATATCATAATATCCCTTCAGATAAATGATAACAACGATTACCGGTATGATATAAGTCATATGTTTTCTTAAGATTGCAGGAAATTTTCTTCCATCTCCTGTGTTGGCTTCCTGGATAAAATTATCCCAGCCCCATCCGTTTCTGCTGGTGCAGAACATCACATAGACAAGCGCTCCAAGCGGCAACAGGTTACTCGACACCAGAAAGTCCTCCATGTCCATGATATTGCTTCCAGGTCCAAGCGGCTCAATTCCAGACCACAGGTTAAAGCCAAGAATACACGGCATGGAAAGCAATGGAAGTGCCACTGCATTGACCGCCACCGCAGTTTTTCGTTTCCAGCCAAATAAGTCCATCGCAAACGATAGAATATTTTCATAGACGCCAATCACCGTAGAAAGCGCTGCGAAAAATAAAAATACGAAGAACAAGACGCCCCAGATTTCACCACCTGCCATCCGGTTAAAGATTGCCGGCAGTGTGATAAACACGAGGGACGGACCGCTTCCCGGCTCAATGCCATAGGCAAAGCACGCCGGAATAATAATCATCCCCGCCATAATCGCTACAAATGTATCCAGCAGTGTAATACTGATGCTCTCCCCGGTAAGGGAACGGCTCTTATCCAGATAACTTCCAAAAATCGCCATGGAGCCCATTCCAATGCTCAGTGTGAAGAATGCCTGGGACATTGCTCCAAAGACAACATTTCCGATACCCATTTTTTTCATTGCGGCAAAATCCGGAACCAGATAAAATTTTACCCCTTCCATCGCGCCCGGCAACGTCAGTGAATGAATTGCAAGCACTGCGATAATTCCAAGGAGACATAGCATCATAATTTTTGTGATTTTCTCAACACCCTTCTGCACTCCAAACGAGCAGATTCCAAGTGCCAATGCCACTACAAGCAGCATACAGATTGTAAGGATTCCGGGGGAGGACTGCATCGTCTGAAATTTTTCCGCAATCTGTTCCGTCGTCATCACACTTCCGGTAAATTCTCCCCGAATGGTGCGCACGCAGTAATAAAGCATCCACCCTGTAACCATCGTGTAAAACATCATCAGCAGATAATTTCCCGCAATGGCAAAATAGCTCCACTGATGCCACTTTGTTCCCTCAGGCTCTAATTTATGAAAGGATGCCGCACAGCTTTTCTGACTTGCACGTCCCACCGAAAATTCGCAGACTAGAATCGGAAATCCCAAAATCAGCAAAAACAGCATATAAACGAGAATAAATGCGGCGCCACCGTACTGCCCGCACATATATGGGAACTTCCACACATTTCCCAGTCCGACCGCACAGCCCGCTGAAACCAGTATAAACCCGAGCCTTGAACCAAACTTTTCTCTTTCCATTTTCCTCCCTCACCCTAACAGGCTTTCTCCTGTCATATTTTTTTATTATAATCTATCCACTTTGCGTTTACAACAAAAATCCTATGGAAAACATTAGGCAAAAAAGCAGCCAGTCTTGGGGAGACTGGCTGCTTTTAGGAGAAGGTATTTTTACTATGGGGTATAGTAAAAACTATATATAATGTATTGGGGGTTTTTACATGTATTATAATATCATGTCCCAGCCAATAAGTGTGCACAAACTTCACAATTTTTCATATATATTTTTGTGCACTATGTATATTTTCTATACGATGAACCGTTCTACGTTCTTCTGTAATTCATCCGCTGACGCATGTGCCGCCGCTGCCTTTTCTTTGATTTCAGAAGCACGTGTTACAACAACCCCGGTCTTTTCTGCAATATCTGACGTTCCGGTCGCACCTTCTGTTGCTGCCTTGCTGACTTCCGTAATTGCATCCATCACACCATTGATAGATGCCAGCAATTCTTCCGATGAAGCAGAAAAATCCGTTACAAGTGAATCTACCCGTTCCGCATCCTGGCTATAAGAATCCGCTATTTTGGAAAATTCCGCCAGATTCTGTACCACATCCGTTCCGACAAATTCCAGAAGCTGTTTTGCCCCGTTTGCTAAATTTTCTACAGCTCCGACCACATTCTGGGTAACATCCTGGATGTGTACAACCGCAGCCTTTGACTGCTCTGCAAGAACTCTGATTTCATCCGCAACAACTGCAAATCCCTTTCCGGCTTCTCCTGCACGTGCAGCCTCGATAGAAGCGTTGAGTGCCAGCAGATTTGTCTGCCCTGTAATCTCCATAATAGATTCCGCAAGCACCTCAATCTGGTCTACAACCTTGATATCTTCAAGTGCTTTTGTGAGACCAGAATTAATTTCTCCGTGAACCTGCTTGGTGCGCCTGTCATTCTCATCTGTCGTTGTCTTAATACCTACTGCACGCTCACGGATTTCATCCGCCTCCGTTGCACCATCCTGAGAACGCACTGCAATACTCTTTGCTGCACTCTCAATTTCATGTGACATGGCATTGATTTCTTCCGAGGATGCTGCAGTCTCTTCCATACCCGCCGCAAGTTCCTCTGTGGTGGCGGAAACACTTTCGATTTCTTCATCCAAAGCCGTAATATTTTCATCAATCTCCTGAACCATACTTGTAATTTCGAGTGCTTCTTCCTTAACTGCTCCAATCAGCCTGCCCACTTCCGTCCGCATAGCTTCCAAGGATACCGCAAGCTGCCCAAAATCATCCTGCTGTTTTAACAGATTTGCATCCAACGCATGGGAAAAATCGCCCTGTTCCATCTGTTTTAAAGATTCTTTTGCTTTCTGCAGCGGCTTTACAATACTAATAATAATGGCAATCAAAAGTGCCACAAGAATTGCGCCCTCAATAAAAGCAGCGGCAGAAAATACCGCTCTTCTTTCTGAAGCATAATTGGAAAAATCAGCTTTTACAGCCGCAATCTGGTCATCAATGTGGTCGGTATAATTTCCAGTCCCAATCACCCAGCCAAATGGTTCAAACGCCTTGCTGTAAGAACGTTTCGGAGATGATTCTGTCTCCCCTTCTTTCGGGTAAACATAGTCCGTATATCCGCCGTCCGGCTCCTGACCAATACGGATGATTTCTTTTACCATCTGATATCCATCAGCATCCTTTGTCTCCATATGGTTCGTTCCCTCTGTCTGGCTTCCGAGTAAAACTACATTTGTGCCATCGTACTGGTCAACCCAGAAATAACCACCCTCTCCATAACGAAGTGCACGAATCTCATCTGCCGCAATCTTTTTAGCCTCATCCTCAGTGTATTCCCCCGCCTGATACTTATCATAAATCACCTGGCAAAGAGATATTACATTTTCAACCTGCTGTTTGATAAGTTCGTCATACGACTCTCTCTCATCATTTTCGATAATTTCAAGTGCCTGATTCTGCATCTGTGCCATACTGTTTGTAGAAAAAACAACACACAACGCAAGTGCTGCAATCGCAACAAACATTACGATTAACAGCTTAGTCCGTACCTTCATATTTCTCATCCCAAACTCCTCCTATCTTTTTCATGATTTTCTCTGTCTTAAATCATATTTCTTTTGACTTTAACATCTAATAAATAGTGTATCATATTTCCTATATTTTCGCAATAAGACGCACAATAAATCCCCGACCTTATAATTGAGCCGGGGATTATCACTATCCTGTAAAATTTCTATTTTTTCTTCCACTTTGCATAAAATGTGACGTTTCTGGTACTGCCCTTCTTTATCTGTGTCACTTTCTTCGTGCATTTCTTATCGGAATACCAGCCTTTAAAGATGTAGCCTTTCTTTTTAAAACCATTCTCCGGCAAACAAAAAAAGCCCCCGGTCTTGGGGGAACCGGGGGCTTTTAGGAGAAGGTATTTTTACTATGGGGTATAGTAAAAACTATATATAATGTATTGGGGGGTTTTTACGTGTATTATAGTACCATGATGTACTCCAAAAGTGTGCACAAACTTCACAATTTTTTGCATCTTGTTTTAGCGATTGTGTACAGTACCTTCTTCCTGTTTTTTCTTTTTTCATCGTAATTATGCACAATTACGCTTCAAACAATGCCTCAAACTCCTGCTGGCTGATTTTCTCTTTCTCCAAGAGAAGGTTTGCACAGGCATCGAGTACGCTGCGGTTTTCCATGATAATGGTGCGCGCTTTATCGTAGCACTCATCAATAATCCGCTTGATTTCCTGGTCAATTGCGGTTGCAACCCCTTCACCATAACCTCTTGTATGTGCAAGGTCTCTGCCGATAAATACCTCATCGTCATCGTTATCGTAACAAATCAGACCGATATTTTCTGACATTCCGTACTTGGTGACCATCGCCTTTGCCATCTGGGTTGCCTGCTTGATATCCTGGGATGCGCCGGTTGTAATATCATCAAATACCAGTTCTTCCGCCACACGTCCGCCGAGAGAAACAATGATATCCTGTAACATCTTTCCCTTGGTGTTAAACATCTCATCCTTTTCCGGCAACGGCATCGTATAGCCGGCTGCACCTGCTCCGGTCGGAATGATGGACACGGAGTAGACCGGTCCGACATCCGGAAGTACATGGAATAAGATTGCATGACCGGATTCGTGGAATGCCGTGATACGCTTCTCTTTTTCTGAAATGATACGGCTGCGCTTCTCTGCGCCGATTCCGACTTTTACAAACGATTTCTTGATATCATTCTGGGTGATAAATGCACGGTCTTCCTTCGCTGCAACAATTGCTGCCTCATTTAACAGATTCTCAAGGTCTGCACCGGTAAATCCGGCTGTCGTCTGCGCAATCTCTTTCAGGTCGACGTCATCGCCGAGCGGCTTATTCTTGGCATGAACCTTAAGAATCTCTTCTCTGCCACCCACATCCGGACGTCCCACATGAACCTTTCGGTCAAAACGTCCCGGACGCATAATTGCCGGGTCTAAGATATCGACACGGTTGGTCGCCGCCATCACAATAATTCCCTCGTTGACTCCAAATCCATCCATCTCGACAAGCATCTGGTTTAAGGTCTGCTCGCGCTCGTCATGTCCGCCGCCCATACCGGTTCCACGGCGTCTTGCCACCGCATCAATCTCATCGATGAACACGATACAAGGTGCATTTTTCTTTGCCTCTTCAAACAAATCGCGGACACGGGAAGCTCCGACACCCACGAACATTTCCACGAAATCAGAACCGGAAATGCTGAAAAATGGCACACCTGCTTCTCCTGCAATCGCTTTTGCAAGAAGTGTCTTACCGGTTCCCGGAGGTCCCACAAGAAGGACACCCTTCGGAATTCTTGCTCCGAGCTTTGTATACTTGCCTGGAGCCCGTAAGAAGTCTACAATCTCCTGTAGTTCTTCTTTTTCCTCTTTCAATCCGGCTACTTTATCAAACGTCACACGCTTTGCCGGGTCATCCATCATCATCTTGGCACGGCTCTTGCCAAAATTCATCATCTTGCTGCCGCCGCCTGAGTTTGCGGCTGCCTGGTTGGACATGATGATAAAAAAGATAAACATTGCCGCAAAGATAATAAGATATGGCAGGATTGCGACAAGCCAGCTCTCCTCCGGCGGATTCTGTACAACATATTTTAAGAATCCGTTTTCTTGCAGATACTGCTCCATTTCCTGTACATCGCTTACTACCAGTACCTTCGTGCTCGCATCTTTAAATGTAATTTCAAGGCTTCCGGTTGGAATCTCCCGGTTCTGGATTACCTGAATGGATGCAATCTGGTCTGTCTGTAATGCAATTTCAAATTCTGCTCTGGTGTAAGTATTCGTTGCAGATGAACCATCCAGCCAGTACCAGATAGCGATTACTGCGAGAATCAGCAGCAGATAAAAACCAAATCCTCTGTAAGTGCTTCTTTTTGTATTCAATACTTGCCTCTCCTTTAATTATTCCTCTATTTCAACGAATCCGATATAAGGCAGATTGCGATAACGCTGGTCATAATCAAGCCCATATCCCACAACAAATTCATCCGGAATTACAAATCCAACATAATCCACATCGACGTCTACTACACGGCGATCCGGCTTATCCAAAAGGGTACAGAGCTTAAGGCTCTTCGGATTCCTTGTTTTCAAATTCTCCAACAGATAGCTTAAGGTTCTTCCGGAATCAATAATATCCTCTACTACGAGTACATTCTTTCCCTCGATGCTTGTGCCAAGGTCATTGACAATCCGTACCACACCGCTTGAAGTTGTACCGGAACCATAGCTTGAAACAGACATAAATTCCATCTCCACCGGATTGGTGATACGCTTGGCAAGCTCACAGGTAAAAAATACAGAACCTTTCAGAATACAAATCAGGCAGACCGGTTCCCCGTTGAAATCTTTGCTGATTTCTGCGCCCAATTCCCGTACTCTCGCTTCGATTTCTTCCTCTGTAATGTGGACATTGATGTTTTTAATTTTCATTTTTCATTTCCTCCAGTCATCTGTACTTCAAGAATCTGTTCCGTATCCTGTGTAACCCGGCAGGCAGCACTCATCCTGCCACCGGTAACCCATACAATATGAGCACCATCTGCCAAAAGCCATATCTGCTCCCGCTCTTCCTTCGGAACTTTTTCGTCTATAAAATACGATTTTAATTTCTTTTTATGTCCCGCTTCATCAAGCGTGAGGTAATCCCCGCTCTGTCGTTTACGAAATACGAGACCATTCTGTATTTTATCATAATCAAACCATTTCGTATACCGCTTTTTCGCAATTTCCTTCATTTTTCCGGGGAAATCCACTGCTGTAAGCGTCTGTAACAGTTCCCCTGCGGGGTATAATTTTAAGAAAAAAGTCACATCCCCGGTCTCTATTTGAATTTTTCCATTCTCAATGCTCTGCGACAATTGTCTTTTATCAATTTCAATCGAAGCTTCAGCCCCTTCTCCCACCGTACAAGCCGGATTCTCCAGTCCAAGGCGTACCCCCTCGTAAACTCTTTCTGCCACAAGCTTTCCCGGAAGTTCCATCCTTCTGCCCACCTGCCTGCCTGCAAGGTCATATACTGCTTCCACATGCACTTCTCCGATGTCTTTTCCACCGCCCGAAAGCTCTGCTAAAAGTTCATGAATCAGTTCTTTTATCACGAGTGCCGGTGCCTCATCAAACAACGCCCTGCCAAGAAGCACCGTTTCACCATCCCTTTTACAGTAGCTTTTCTCTGCCAGCTTAACCTGTTCCAAAAGAAATTGCCTCAGTTCTGCCAAAAGCGCCCCGGTTCTGCTGATATGCGAAACTGCCTGCGGATTGACCTCGGCAAGCTGCGGCATCACAAGATGCCGCAGTCTGTTCCGGCTGTATTCCACATCATTGTTTGTGCTATCCAAACAAAAATTCTGGTTTTTCCGGACAAGTTCTGCCTCAATTTCTTTTCTGGTACACCCAAGAAGCGGGCGGATTAAGTCTGCTCCCTCTGTAAGTTCCCGCTTTGACGGCATCCCGCAAAGCCCGGTCAGACCGCTCCCACGCACCATCTGAAACAGAATCGTCTCCGCATTGTCATCCGCATGATGTGCCAGCGCAACACGAATCCTCCGCATTTTATTATCTGACCTTTGTCGTATTCTTTCTATTTCTTTCTGATAACAATCATAGCGCAATAATCTTGCGGCTTCCTCAAGTCCGATTCCACGCTCTTTTGCAAACGCAGGCGCATCAACCGGATATATCCGGCATGGAATTTCCTGTTTTTCACAAATTTTTCTTACAAACGCTGCATCCGCAAGGCTTTCCTCCCCGCGGATTCCATGCTCAATATGCACCGCAGAAAGGGTGCAGGCTAACTGCTCTTTTGCTTCCTTTAACAGAAGCAGAAGGCACACGGAGTCCGCACCGCCGGATAATCCAACGATTACATGGTCTCCTTTTTCAATTAAATGCTCTGTGTAAATCCACTTTAACATTTGTCCAATCATCTATTTCTCCCAGATGCAGGCAGCGAGAATAGTCATATCGTCCTGCACTTTTCCTCCGGTAAAAAGAAGCACCCGCTCCATCATTCTTTTTGCAAGAATTCCCGGATTGTTCGTCTGAATGCTCTCTATCATTTCCTGCATCGTTTCCTCCGGTTCCGGAACACGTAGATATTCTAACACACCATCCGTGACCATGACAACAAAATCCCCGTTTTGTAAGACTCTTTCGCTCGTCTCAATCTCCACCTGGGCATCCGCTCCGACCGGAAGGTTCTTGGAGCTGATGCATTCCACTGTATCGCCGTGTTTGATAAACGCTGCCGCCGCTCCGATTTTGTAAAATCCTGCCCTGCCGTCGTACAGATTAATCCGGCAGAGGTCTACCGTGGAATACAAATCGTCCTCCCCCTTCATCACCATCGCGGAATTCATCATGCGCACAGCTGTCTCCACAGAAAATCCGGCTACCAGAAACCGTTCCACCAGATCTAATACCATCTCGCTTTCCTTGCAGGCGGTACTGCCGGAGCCCATTCCGTCGGAAAGTCCAAGCAGCACTTCTCCACATTCCTGCTCCAGAAAAGAAAAGTTATCCCCGGATATCTGCGCACCGTCTTTTTTCATCCGCGCAATCCCGTGCACATTGCGGAATTTCGTGTCCTCATACAAGACAAACCTTGCCGCTTCCTTTGCGATAAAGGTCTTACATTCAGAATCAAGACGCAATGTCTTTGAGAGTGCACCGCCCGCAGCAGCTACAAACGTCTTCACTGCAATGCAGCCGCCTTTCTTGCTGCGCAGCATTGCTTCTAAACGGATATGCCCGTCAAGCGTCCGTATCAGATGCATTTCTTCTATTACGATTCCATGCTCTTTTGCCCGGTAACGGATTTCTGCCATACTCCGCCGCTCCTGCCTGTCAAGCACCTGTTCTTCCCTTGCGCAGTCCTGCATAATGTATGCCATGGCGTCGAGCTGTTCCGCAATTACCTGCCGGTTCTCGAGCAGTCTGTGATACCACGCCCGGTTTAAATTGACCCGCTGAAACACCCAGACTGCCTGTTCGATCATGTCACGGCTCTTTTTGCAGTACTGCCCTAACACTTCCTCGCTGTCCTCCGCCGGCTTCCCCGTATGCCAGATTCCGGTTAAAAGCTCTGAAATTGCACCATATAGAGGGGAGGAATCTCTCTCCCAGCAGACAGCGCAGGAATCGCAGGACGCACAGATTTTTCCGGTCAGTTCGTTTTGCACCTGTCCAAGTTCTGCCGGATTGTACTGGTTCTTCGGATTACTCATCGACATAAAAATCTGCGAAAGTCCCTGAAAGGATTCCGCATAGCCTCTGAGACGCTCCTCATTCCCGCTATGCTCTTTTATCTCCTTTAGACGTGGCTGCCATTCCCACTCCAAAAAGCCGTGTATTCCTCTGTTTAACAATACTACCACTCCACACACAAAGACAGCTTCCAAAAACACTACAAGCGGTTCCGGCTGGTTTTTCCATTGCAGCATGCTTCCGCAAAATGATATTATAATTGTAGTGATTCCGGTGAGCCCACCGGCAAGCATCGCAGGACAGCCTTCATTTGCCCACTCCACAAGCTTGACTGCAAGCGCCGTCACCAAAAGAATTACCATGTATTTTATCATGGCGGTAAGCGGCATAAATAAGAACATTCCTATGTACATAATTCCAAGCAGGGCCAGTCCGTTTCCATTTTCTAAATACAGCGCCGTAAAATATGCCGGTGCGACCGGATAGCAGCCCATGACTCCTATTTTGCAGACCACGCTTCCAAGCAGTGTCAGTATCATTTGTCTTGTTCCCATCTTCTTCATAACAACGATTCTCCTTTTCTTTTTCGGGTGAATCTGATTATAGATTTGGGAACCGGAAATGTTTGTCAAAGCGGGGGCCTGTTTTTAAAAACTTTTCGCCAAAATCTCTTTTGCTTTGTCTTTTCGACGGACTTTGAAGTTCTTTATGCTTTCGAGGCTCTTACGGTATCTGACCTTTACTTTCCCATAACGTAAAACGGGAGACAGAATTCATTCCTGTCTCCCGGATACTTCTTGTTTTCTATGTTATTTCGCTTTTGTCTCTTTGAAAATGATTTCATTCTCATATGCCATTCCAAGCTTGCTCTTTGCAACATTCTCTACATACTGGCTGGACTGCATATAATCCTGATACTCTTCTAATGATGCCTGACGTTCCTCTTCATCCTGAAGCTGCTCCCGCAAAGCTGCCTCTTTCTGTATGTACTCCTGATCCTTCTCGTATACACGCACAATCTGAATGGACATCACTGCCACAAATACAAGGGCGATCATGGTAATGCAGCGTTTTCCTGCACGGCTGTTCTTCTTATGTTTCATATGTCCTTTCATAACCGCTCCCCCTTTGCTAATGCTTAGATATTCCTATTTTAATCGCTTTCCACACTTTTTTCAATTGTTTTCTAAAAAAAACATGGATTTTTTTTCCGATAAAGCAAAACGGATGAAAAATGACAGATACCACTTTTCCAACAGTTCCAAACAGGGCTTTTAGCACCAGCACATTGAGCCGGATTACAAACCGGCTGAGCAGCCCATAGTAAAGCAGCATTCCGACCACAACGCCACCGATTGCATAACCGCGGATTTTTCCGTCATTTTGGGTATAGAGCATCACAAATACCGCTGCCGTGCAGACCATCCAGTACAAAAAATCTTCTATTCCTATCCAGATTGTCCCATGTGGAAAGACTCTGCGCAGAATGCGGAAGCAGTCATACAGCAAAAACATCCCGGTCCCTAAGAGCACAGATACTCCTAAAAATGACGCCTCCTGCCCGATAACTTCACTGACCGCCATTTATTTAAACAGCCTTCCAAGGACGGACTGCGCCTGTTTCCCGGCGGTCTTTACATCCGAATAAGTTAATGAATCAATCCGCCCCTCTATGTCAACCTCCCCTTTTTCTAACGTCAGCCTGTTTACATGAAGGTCATGCCCTTTGATTAAAAGCATCCCAAGTTCCGTTTCCAGCAGAATCTCTGCCACATCAAAGGACAGCACATCCACCACGCCGCTGAATGCCCCACTTTTGCGGTTCGACAGCAGCACCTTGTGTGTTTTCGCCACATTATTTTTCTCGTCCATAAAAACGCACCTCCTACAGAAAACTATATTAGGAGGTGCGTTCTTTTATGATACATATTCAAACAAATCTTTTGCTTCTTCTTTCTTGGTGGTGTCTAACAGATTTAACACCTTCACCTTCACGGTTTTGGTTCCAAAGGCGATTTCTATGATATCGCCAACCTTTACGTTGACGGATGCCTTTGCCGGTTTACCGTTCACGCTCACCCTGCCCGCATCGCACGCCTCATTGGCAACCGTGCGGCGCTTGATTAAGCGCGATACCTTTAAAAATTTATCAAGTCTCATGTCATACCTCCATTTCATCCAGATTCTGGTATTTAAAAACGGGTTCCTACACACGTAGGAACCCGTTTTGCTTATCCCATATAATTAAGCGTTTACGATATCTTTTAAAGCTTTTCCTGCTTTAAACTTCGGAGCCTTAGAAGCCGGGATGGTCATCTCTTTACCAGACTGCGGGTTTCTTCCGGTTCTCTCTGCTCTCTCAGCTACTTCAAAAGTACCGAATCCTACTAACTGAATCTTCTCACCTTTTTTTAATTCCTCAGCAACAACATCTGTGAATGCCTTTAATGCTGCCTCTGCGTCTTTTTTGCTTAACTCAGCCTTCTCAGCCATAGCTGCAACTAACTCTGCTTTGTTCATGTCAAAAATTCCTCCTCTGGATTTTCAAATATTAATGACGGTAAGTTCATTTCAAAAATTACCTACTTCATATTTATACTTGTTTTCTGTGCCTTTGTCAAGAAAAATCCTCCATTTCAGCGACTTTTACAGCATTGCGTCAATCATCGTATGAACGGCTGCTGACAGCTCCTTTGATTTTTTCTCTGCATCGTCTAATGAGGTTCCTTTTACACCCAGATAGAATTTTACCTTCGGCTCTGTTCCGGAAGGTCTGACGCATACCCAGGCATCGTCTGTCAACTCATAATAAAGCACGTTGGAAGAAGGAAGCCCTGTCGGCTTTACTGCTCCTGTTTTTACATCTGTAATTGTATCTTTTTTGTAATCGCGTACAGCTGTTACCTGGTATTTGCCGATTTCTGCCGGTGCGTTTACACGGAGTGTATCCATAATGGACTGGATTTTTGCAAGTCCCTCAATGCCTTTGAGTGTAATAGAGGTCACATCATCCTTGTAGTAACCATAGCGCTCGTACATTGCAAGCATTGCATCCCAGAGCGTCATGTTTTTGGTCTTATAGTAAGCCGCAGCCTCGCAAAGCGTCATGGAAGCAACAATGGCATCCTTGTCCCTCGCATAGGTTCCAGGCAGACAACCATAGCTTTCCTCAAGACCAAATACATATGTGTGGGAACCAGTCTGTTCATAGTCACGAATCTTCCCAGCAATATACTTGAATCCAATCAAGTTATTATCATCGCAGAATACACCATATTCCTTACAGATATTCCGGATCATCGAAGTAATAACAACCGTTGATGTCACTGCCGCATTCTCTGGCAATGTTCCCTTCTCCTGTAACTGGCTGAGCACGTACTCGCAGAGCAATGCTCCAGACATATTTCCCGTAAATTCCTTATATTCTCCCGACTCCGAATCAAGCGCATAGATTCCCAAACGATCGCCATCCGGATCCGTTGCCATGACAAGCTCCGCACCAACCTTCTTCGCCAATGCAAGGGCAAGTGCAAACGCTTCCTTCGCCTCTGGATTCGGTGCCTTCACTGTTGGGAAATTGCCATCCGGCAGTTCCTGTTCCGGCACTACATATACATTTTTAAATCCTAATTCTTTTAATACGCGGCGTACCGGGATGTTTCCGGTTCCATGAAGTGGTGTGTAAACGATCTTCATGTCTGCTCCCACTGCATCGATGCAATCCTGATGCAGTACCAGTTTCTTTAACTCTGCAATATATGGATCATCGATGTCTGCTCCGATCACCTGATAAAGTCCGGCTTCCTTTGCAGCCTCCAAAGTCATTGTCTTAACCGTCACATAATCGGTAACTTTTTTTACCTCATCCATGATACCGGTGTCATGTGGCGGTGTGATCTGTGCGCCATCTTCCCAGTATACTTTATATCCGTTGTACTCTGGCGGGTTATGGCTTGCGGTAATGTTGATACCTGCGGTACATCCCAGTTTACGCACGGCATAGGAAAGTTCCGGGGTCGGTCTTAAGCTTTCAAATACATACGCTTTGATGCCATTTGCAGCCAGACACAATGCTGCTTCATCTGCAAATTCCGGTGACATTCTTCTTGAATCATATGCTATGGCAACACCCTTTTTCTGTGCGCCTACGTTACAGATATAATTTGCAAGTCCCTGAGTCGCCTTACGAACCGTATAGATATTCATACGGTTTGTTCCTGCACCGATCACACCACGAAGTCCGGCAGTACCAAATTCAAGGTCCATATAGAAACGTTCTTCTATCTCTTTTTCGTCCCCTGCAATACTCTGAAGCTCCTTTCTGGTGTCCTCATCAAAGTATGGATTATTGAGCCATGATTCGTAGTTTTCTTTGTATCCCATAAATCTTATTCCTCCTATATCTTAGATCCTGTATCCTCTACATGTTTATATTATCTTTGCTGTCTTATTTTTTCAAGTATTAATTGCTGCTGTCTCCTGAGAGCATCGAGAGCAGTTCCGAAAGAGTGGAAAGATAGTCTGTACTGCTATCTGTTGACGTTCCACCGGATGTCCCAGTGGATGTTGTTCCGCTGGCCGTTCCACTGGTACTTCCATCCGTTACCGTTCCACTGGTCGTTCCGCTGGTACTGCCATCCGTTGTTGTCCCACTGGTTGACGTTCCAGTCGACGTGCTTCCTGCCGTACTTCCGCCCGCATAGGAACCGGCAAGTGAACCTGCCAAAGATCCTGGCTGTGTCGTATCCGTTGTCGTGCTATTTGTTTCCGTGCTCTCACTGCTTGTTTCCGATGCCGTGGTATCGCTCGTGTCCGTTTCCTCGCTGGAGAGTCGGATCGCAATCGTCGCTTCCTCGGAATTTACAAACAGCTTCTTGCTGACCGTATCGTAATCCGGTGCCATGACCGTAAGTGTATGTACACCATACTGAAGTGGGATCGGATTGGTATAATCTTTTACCTCTCCATCAATCTGTAAGATTGCACCCTCGACATCAATTGCAAATAAGATATTCCCCATCTTAGGGCCTTCTCCCTTTAAGGTATCCAGATCCAGTTTTACTTTTTCCCCGCTTTTGATCGTAACATCTTTACTTCCACCATATCCATTGTTTGCCACCGTCACCGTATAGGTTCCTTCCGGGATTTCCAGTGTCATATCCGGTGTGATCTCCGCAAAAATCTTTTCCCCGATCTGGATAAAACTTCCGTCAAACAGATCCGTGTTCTTCAGGACCAGTTCTCCATGCCCGGTCGTTACTGCAACCGAGATCAGTTCTTTTCCGACTCCTACCAGACGGATCGTATCATTCTCTGTCAGATCAGATAGTGTCCAGACATCGCCATCCGCCTGGATGAACAGATCTTCATCATAGGAATAACGTTCCTCCCCGATCTTAAAGATCCCTCTGCTCTCATCAATGGTATAACGTGTCACATCCGGATATTCCCAGACTTCATCTGAAATCTGAACTTCAACCGCTTTCCCCTGATCGTCTTTTTCCCTGACACAAATGACCCTGCCCGGTTCAAAACAAGAGACCGTTGCACGATTTCCGTATTTATCCAGAAATCTGGTTGCAAGCGTGTAATGATAAACGTATTCTTTTCCCGACGCAATCTGTTTTAAGATAAGCTGCTCTCCCGTCATATCATTTTCCAGTATCATAAACTGGTCACTTCCAAGATCAGAGATCTGCTGTGCTCCAGCCGTGGTATCACCTTTTGCTGTTTCTTCTGTATTCTGTTGCTCTGTTTCACTCTCCTGCTTCGGATAATAATATTTTGCCGTCGACACGCCTTTGTTTTCCCCGCCACACGCGCTAAGGAGTAGGACGAGACCTGTCATACAGAGCATAAGCTTATGTTTTGTCTTCAATCATTCCACCTGCTTTTCTCTTTGTTTCTTCCTGTTTCGTCTCCCTATTATACATGAATTTTAACAGGTGGTAAAGCAAAAGAGCATCTTTAAGAACTGCTCACGCGCACCTTCCTGCGCAATGACTTTTTCCAGTTTTTCAATATTTCTGCCGGACAGCCATGCCTTGTGGGAATTATAGTAGCGGTTCGCGATCTTCCAAAATTTTTCAGGATACGCCAGATAGAGATACAGATATTTCAGTTCCTGCTCCGTCAGCGGACGTTCCCTGTGATATGCCTGTATCATATCCATCCCAAGCCCGGTATTCCAGTTGTTCTTTTCCATCATCTTGCGCAAAAAATTGGCAAGGTCGCTCATCCTTACCCGGTAGGAAAAAGAATCAAAATGGACGATCGCCCCATCCTGTTTTTTGAAAAGCACATTGTGCTGATTATAATCTCCATGACAGAAGCCCACCATATATTCCTGCGGTTCCATTTTTGCAAGTAACTCGGTCACTTCCTCCGCTTTTTTCATAAACTGCGCATACTGCCCCATAAAAAGCATCTCAAATTCATTCTTCTTTTTCTTTGCATGTACATAATTTTTTACTTTTCGAAGTTCCCTGTTATGTTTTTGATAGAGTTCCAACAGCATGCCGGGGTCTTCTTTTACAAATTCCGGGATTTCACCCGGATACCCTTCCGAAAGATTATGTAACCGTGCCAACAGCCGCACTGCCTCCATCATGTCATCCCTTCGCTTGGTATCACACTCCGCTCCTGTCAAAAGATCAGTAAGGATATACTTTGTCTCATCTTCGTCCACAGCAATGGGACTTTCCTCTTTCGTCTCTATGACCGCAGGCACATTCAATCCCTGCTCCTTTAAAAATTTTGTCATCTGTGTCAAAAATCCTGCCCGCTCTTTTGAGCCTCTATATTCCCTCAGAATCTTCGCGCCCTGACTGGTATCGCAAAGATAACTTTCCCGACCTTTTGAAATCGCATTTACAGTAAGGTCATATTGCTCTAATATCTGTTCCGGCCGATTATACATAAGGAACCCCTCCAATACGATGATTCCACGGTTTCCCACCGTGTCTATTCATCATATGAGAGGGGTTCTTAAATTATGAACCTGTTTGAGCAGTTTCTCTTTCGTGTTTAATTCCGGGTCTTCCAGCACCAGTTCTAACAGTTTCTTTAACACGCTGCCGATTTCTTTTCCCGGCTGCATGCCTGCCTCGATCAGGTCACTTCCTGTCACTGCAAGCTGCTTTATGGTAAGGCATTGCTGCTTCTCCATCACTTTCTGATATAACATCTCATAATCGTGGAGATATTTCAGCTTTTCTTCCCTGCGATACATGCTCTGCGCCAGCGTGTCCGCCCGTTTTACCGCAAACAATGCAGGATAACGCTCCAGCCCGATCCTGCTTATCGCCCTGCGGACGGATCTTGGCGAAAGCTCCGGGTTGTCATCATGCCAGCGCACCAGTGCACTGACCCGGTCTGTCGTATCATTATCAAACTTCAGTCTGCGCAGGATCATTCGCGCCATCTCGCTTCCCTTCTGCGGATGCCCGTAAAAATGATCGGTCCCGTTCTCATCTGTCGTGCGGCAGACCGGTTTTGCCACATCATGTAAAAGCATCGTAAAGCGCAGTACCTTGTCCGCCTCTACGCCCTGCAACGCCATCAGTGTATGTTCTCCAACCGTATAACAATGATGCGGATTGTTCTGTGCTGTCTCCATCATGCGGTCAAATTCCGGTAAAAACACTGCGGTCAGTCCCGTCTCATATGCCGTGCGGATCTCTTCTGGATGGTTTGACGTCAGCAGTTTGACTAATTCCATCTGGATGCGCTCTGCACTCACCTTTGCAATGTTTGGTGCAAGCTCTACAATGGCTGCTCTTGTCTCCTCTTCTAACACAAACCCCAGCTGCGCTGAAAAACGCACTGCTCTTAGCATGCGGAGTGCATCCTCGGAAAAACGTTCCGTTGCACGTCCCACACAGCGAATGATCCCGCGTTTTAAATCCCCGACTCCGTCAAAGGCATCCACAAGTCCCTGCGTGTCATTGTATGCCATCGCGTTGATCGTGAAATCTCTCCGTTTCAGATCTTCCAGCAGGTCTGACGTAAACGAAACTTCTTTTGGATGTCTGGCATCCTCATATTCCCCATCGATCCGGTATGTGGTTACCTCAAAGCCTTCCTGTTCCAGCATTACCGTTACCGTACCATGTAAAATACCTGTATCGATCGTGTGCCCGAAAAGCTGTTTTACCTCATGCGGCTTTGCAGAAGTCGTGATATCCCAGTCCATCGGTGTTCTGTTTAACATGACATCACGCACACAGCCGCCCACGGCATATGCTTCATATCCCGCCCTCATTAACGTGTTGATAATAAAACTTACTTTTTCCGGCAATGCGATCTTCATATACGATAGGTTCCCTTCGTCGACGTTTTTATAGTATAAAGCAGATCATCCGCCTGTTTGATCAGCGTATTGATCTCTTCTTCCTCTGTAATCTTTTCTTTCGCCACGATGCCGATCGAGCAGGAGATCCGCTCTTCTTTGCGGATTGTGATCTGCTCTCCCAAAGTCTGTGCGATCTCTGCTCCAAACCCTTCTGCCTCTTCTATTCTGATATAGATCTGCTTTGCCCAGTCTTCAAGCTGTCTTTTATCTGCAGTATAAAATACGATGATAAACTCATCCCCGCCGTAACGGCAGACAAACCCCTGGTCTGCACAGGTCTGTCCAAAGATCTCAGCCATCTTAATCAGTATCAGATCTCCTACATCGTGTCCGAAAGTATCATTATAGTGCTTAAAATTGTCCAGGTCAATAAACATTAAGCCCAATTGAGGTTTTTTCTCACCCCGCTTAAACTCTCCCATCAGAGAATTTAACTTGCGGTAAAAGCCCTCCCTGTTATAAATGCCGGTCAGCTGATCCGTTACCGCAGATAAATACAGCTTCGTGTTCATCTCGTATATTTTATCATATGCCTCGATCCGATTCAAAGAATACTTTACTTCCCGGAAGAGCATCTGGTACATGTTCAGATCATCCTCGTCTAACATATACCGATTGACTGAAGAGTGCCAGTTATCTTTCATCAGAACATAAGTGATCAGATAGCTTTCCATTTTCTCATTATTAAAAAACGGGATTGCCACCATTGAACACACTTCATCCTCGCCAAAAATAGAAGTGACATTTTTATGTTTTGCATAATTACTGCTGATCTTGGAAATAACGAAACCTCCCATGTTCTGCCGGAATGCCGCTTCTAACTGTCCTGATATCTGCTCTGTCATTTCCTTTCCGGTATTGTTAAAGAGAACCTGCGGCTTTCTGTCCCGGTAGCGCACATACATGGCACAGTCGATATTGAAATGGTTTAAAAAGGTCTTCATCACCGCTTCCATCATCTCTTTTGCACTGACCCCGGTCACATCGATCAGGTTCTGCCAGGTTGAGATAAAATCCAGCTGGCTCTTTTTACTCTGATATGCCAAAAGCACGCTCTCCTGTGCCAGCAGTTCATCCAGCTGCTCTCTTGTGACCAGCTGCTCTTTCTCCTCGACCGGAGGCAGCTTCTGCAGCATATTTTCCATCCTGCTCTCAAACCTGCCATGCTGCTTTTCATAGTCCCGCAGCACCTGTTCTTCCTGCTTATACTGTGCCAGATCGCCCAGATCCCGAAAGCATTCCATCCTGCTCTTACGGAACAATGCCTGACTGAAGAACTGGTTTCCTTCCGAACATTTCAGGTAACCTTCTGCCTGTTCAAAAAGCACACATGCCCTCTCATCCTGTCCGTCAAAACGTGCCAGCAATGCCTTTGAAAACGTATATAAAAACATATCGTCATCCACCTTGGCATAATCATGTACAGCTCCGATCTCTCCACCAAGCTGTTCTTTTTCCAGCACGTAATTTAAAAACTGTCTGCAATTACTCAGATAACGTTCACAGTGAAAACGCTTTCCCTGCAAAATAGCAACCAGTGCGAGCAGTCCATATAATTTCGACAGATTACACACTCGCAGACTGTTTAAGTGCAGTTTCTCGACTGCTTTCATACACCTTGTCAGATACTCTTCTGCTTCACTGTATTCCCCACACATAATGCAGTTTAGTGCCCTGTTATACTCCACTTCTGCAATGTCCTCAGATCTGCGCAGATAATAAAACAGTTTGATTGCCTTATCATAATATTTTTTTGCGCGCTCATTTTCTCCCATTGCACAGAGGTTGTATGCCACACCGGAATAAATCCTTCCCGCCTCAATGCTCTCCTTATTCCTCAGTGATTCAAAGGTACGGATGGAATATAATAATGAAATCTCATACATTCCGTTGGTAGATGCCAGCATGATGTTTTTCTGATATGCCATATAGATGAGCTGCTCATTTCCAATCTTTTTCGCAATCCTGACGCCCTTGCTGAAATACAAAAGCAGATCTTCCGAACGATATGCCTTTGCCACGATCTCCGGTTTATTGTCATAGGCATAAATGTAAATATGTGCCAGATGATTCTGGAAATTGTTCCGGATCAGTTTCTGGATCAGCTCCTGTTTTACCTTAACATCCTGTGCACAGAAAAATATATTATACCACCCGGACATCTGGATCTGCGTTTCCATCAGTTCTGCCAAAAATATCCCATGTTCACTACCCATCTCGTCTGCAGCTGCCAGCGCCCGCCTCGTGTATTCAAGTGCTTCCTGTAATTTTCCCTGATACATATATGCCGTTGCCACCAGATAATCCTGCTTGAAGTGGCAATCTTTTTCTTTTCCGGGCAGATGGATCTTCTCTAAATCTTCGCTGATCTCAAGTGCCTTTGAAATGTCCTGTATGAGAATGGACACCTCACCCAACAGATGGAGCATCTTATATTTCATCTCATCTGCCACTTCTAAATTGTCAAATTTGATCCGGCGCTCGATCTTTTTTAACAGATACGATGCCTGTTCATAATCAAGAAGTGCCACCAGATTCGTGAGTTTCCGATAGTTCTCCTCGTCTGCCACCTCACCAGTCTCTTCCACTCTTTCCGGCTCTTTTCTGACTGTTTCCGCATTTCCAATGTGATAAACTCTGCTTCCATCATCTAATTTTTCATAAATGGCATCCCATACCGGTATTAAAAATTCCGGCATGGAACCTAAGTCACTGACACCGATAAAAAGTCCGATATTCGGATTCTCCTTTGAAATCAGTCGTTTTGTCAGAGCCATCGTACTCCATGTCGCATACTGGAAATGGTTCAAAAAAATTGCGATCGGACAGACCTTCGACAGGCGAAACAGCATATTCTCTAAGGCTTGAATCATGCGCTCCTGCTCATATTCCACTTCATCTAACAGCACCGGTTCCTCTCTTTTGCAGACCCCGGTCTCAAAATAACTTAAGATTACCGGCCGTTGCAGATAATAGACATCACATCCCGCAAGAAAATCCTCAAAACTGCCGGTCATATGCTTGCGGAACATCTCACAGATCACAGAAAGATATGGTTCATATCCCCCTGCGATTTCTCCGTTGACAAATTCATGTGTCGCAACATAAATATCCGTCCGTTTTCTGATCTCTCCAAAAACGGGCAGCTCACTGATACGAAACTCCCCATTGTACCGTACCATAAAGCTGTTGAATGGCGTATTCCCCAACCCATCTAAGAGCTGCTCCACTGCTCCGTTAAAATACTTCTCCATCATCTTCCCCCCCTGATTGTTCTGGTTGCAAACGCTACCGGAAACGTTATCATCTTATGTAAAAGACAAGGCACCCTCAAAAGAGGGTACCCTGTCCTTATCTCATCCCTCTGTTATAATTCCGTAGATGATCAATATGCTTTTCCCCAATATACTAATTTATGTGCCGGTTTTCCACAGCAGACACAGGTCTCTGCGATTCTTTCCTGATCCTGGAATGGCATACAGCGTGATGTCACTGCAAGATCTTCTTTTATCTTATCTTCGCACGCCTGATCTCCACACCACATACCACGGATGAAACCAGGTTTTTCATTTGCGATCTGTTTGAATTCTTCGTAATTATGTGCATCCCAGATATGTGAATCACGGTGTGCTTTTGCACGCTCAAACATATCTTTCTGGATTGTTTCTAATAACTGTGGGATTGCTGTCTCTAATTCATCCAGCGAAAGTTCGATCTTCTCTCTGGTATCACGACGGACAACCACACATTTTCCTGCTGCAATGTCTTTTGGTCCTAACTCGATACGAACCGGAATACCACGCATCTCCTGCTCTGAGAATTTCCAACCCGGACTCTTGTCCGAATCGTCTAATTTTGCACGGCATACCTTACCCATGCGTTCGCAGACGTCTCTTGCTGTATCAAGCACGCCCTCTTTCTGCTGCTGGATCGGGATCACCATAACCTGTACCGGAGCGATACGTGGAGGCAGTACCAGACCGGAATCATCACCGTGTACCATGATG
>ENA-ORNF01000625-ORNF01000625.1-human-gut-metagenome-genome-assembly--contig:-NODE-625-length-35330-cov-5.306308_pt1 | contig 35330 bp, 29 predicted proteins | sample MGYA00242110_ERZ509012 | MGnify/ENA primary metagenome ERZ509012 (study PRJEB26280, sample SAMEA2338714) | human gut metagenome | biome: human gut; feature: human-associated habitat; material: faeces...
TTATAAATTCATTATATTAGCATGAGCAATGTAAGAAATATGGTCACCAACACGTTCTAAGTTATTAGCAAGATTAATAAATACGCTACTACTTTCTGGTCGGCATTCACCTTTATTTAGTCTTTCAATATGCTCACGAACAAGTAATTTGCGCATATCATCGATATTATCTTCAATTTCATCTATTGATTTTAAAACATTCTTTTGGTGTTCTAAAATATATGATTTTGTTAGAAGATGCATATTATGTATTAATGAATACATTTCTTTTAATTCCTGCTTTACCTTGTCAGAGAAAATCAAGCTTTCTTTTATTTCTCTATCAGTATATTTTATTACATTGTCAGCAAGTTCACTTATTCTATCAATATCACTTATAATATCATGTAATGATGAAATAGTTGTTTCAGAAGCTATATCGATATCTTTTGAAGATATTAATATTAAATAGTTTGTTAGTTCTTTTCCTAAGGAATTAACTTTCTGGTTTTGATTTTGAACTTTAACGATACATTCTCCATCGCAGTCAATAAATCCATCTAAAGCTATTTTTAAGGATGAAACAGATAAATCAAGCATTCTCATCGTTTCTTTTACAGCAGTAGCAATAGCAATTGAAGGAGTAACTACTAAACGCTTATCAAGAACTGTTGTTTTATCTTCTTCTTTATCTCTAATAATAAGTTGAGAGATTTTTACTAAAACATTAGTAAATGGTAAAAAGATAATCGCACATACAACATTAAAGAATGTATGGAACATGGCAATTTGTGTGCTAGGTGCTGAGAAAATACGAGCTACAACACTAGTCATAAAATCATCATATATTAATAAGAAAATAAAGAAAATAATTGATCCAAAGAAGTTGAATAATAAATGGATAATACTTGCTCTTTTGGCATTAACACCAGCTCCTATTGATGACAATAAAGCTGTTGCGCAACTTCCAATGTTTGTTCCTAAAATAATATATAATATTTCGTTACCACCATTTCCAACTTGAATGTTTGCCGCTGCCATTGAAATTAAAATGGCAGTGATTGCTGAAGAACTTTGCATAATAGCAGTTGAAATAATTCCAATTAAGAATAGTAAAAATGGATTAGTTATACTTGTGAATAAAGATTCAATATATCCACCATCTTTTAACTCAGAAATGGCTGAACTCATCAAAGATAAACTTATAAATATCATTCCAAAACCACTTATTATGTTTCCAAGTATTTTTGTTTTTTCTCTTTTTGAGAATAGGTTAATTAACATACCGACTCCAGCAAATCCTGCAAAAATTCCCGAAATATCAAAAGCTCCTAAAGCAGCAATTTGTCCAGTGATTGTTGTACCAATATTTGCACCTATAATCAACGTTGTAGCTTGCGCAAGTGTCATTATACCAGCATTAACTAAACCTACAACCATAACTGTTGTTAGTCCAGAACTTTGCACTACTGCAGTTGCTCCAGTACCAATCAAAACACCAACTATTTTGTTATTTTGAGTCTTAAAAAATAATTTTTTAAGCCATCCATTTGCAATTTTTTCCATGTTTGAAGAAAGTACATTGCATCCTAAAAGCAAGACTCCTATTCCTGAAAACATTGCAAAAATCATCATTACTATGTTCATATATTATATCCTTTCTTAGAAATATAAATCACAAATTGTCTTATTAATATCTTGTTTATTCTTAACAAGAATCATTTTCGTAAACTTATCTTGAGTTTTTACTAGTTTTTCAATTTCTCTTCTATTAGATATTTTAAATAATATTATTACTTTTTTGTCTTCAATAGCAAAACATCTACTATTTTGATTATAGACATAATTATTATCCTTTAAATCAAGTTGATTTTTAAAATAAATTATTAAATGTTCAAAATATAGTTTTAGAGGATAATATTTACCTAAATAATAATACTTCTTTTTGTAAATTAAATATTCAATAGGCCATAGAAAACAAGTTAGTACAGAAACTATTATCATTATAACAAGTATAAATGGTGAAGCGATGAATAAAAGCAACCCTTCCCATATATAACTTAATGATCTCTTTATTTTTAATTTACTCATAAAACTAATTGTTTTCCGCAAATTGTAATAAATATAAATGATAATAACGACCTTGTTTTTTCAATAATTCTTGGTGAGTACCTTCTTCTATTATTTGACCATTATTGAAAACATAAATCTTATTAGCATGTTGGATGGTTGATAAACGATGAGCAACAACTATTACTGTACCATCATTCATTATCTTTTCTAATGAATCTTGAATTAAAGTTTCAGTTTCCGTATCGATATTACTAGTTGCTTCATCAAGTATTAAAACTTTAGGTTTATGAACTATTGTTCTCGCAAATGACACTAATTGTCTTTGACCTAGAGAATAGTTATTACCACGCTCTTTAGTTTCCTCAAAATATCCATTTTCTAATTTATCAATAAACTTAGAAGCATTAACATACTCAGATGCTTTCTTAACATCTTCCATTGTTATATTGTCTTCATTCATTTGAATGTTTGAATAGATTGTTCCACTAAACATAAATACATCTTGAAGCATTTCTGAAATTTGTTTTCGTAAACTTGAAAGTTTAATTTTCTTAATATCTACACCATCAATAAGTATTTGTCCTTTTTGAATATCATAATTACGAACTATCAAAGAAAGGATAGTTGTTTTACCTGATCCTGTTGCCCCAACAAAAGCAACCGTATCATCTTTGTGAATATGGAAAGAAACACCTTTTAAGACCCATTCATCAGGTACATAACTAAACCAAACATCTTTGAATTCAATATCTCCAGTAATATCAAGATCTATAGCATCTTCGCTATCAACGATTTCTGGGTTTATTGAGAGAATATAAAATATCTTTTCAGCTGAAGCAAAAGCAGATTGTAATTCGTTAAATTGATCAGCTAATGCTTGAATTGGGTTAAAGAATTTAGAAACATATTGATAGAAAGTAAATAACATATCATATGTCACGGCAACTGTCGTAATTCCGAGGTTAAATTCAATAGCTTGATTTCCTCCAAACCATAAAACTATAGCCACAGAAATTATATACATAACAAATATCGAAGGTCTGAATATACCAAACAAAAATGTTTGTTTTAGTAAACTCTTTTCTAATTGTTTATTATTGGCCTTAAACTCATCTAACTTTTTATTTTCTTGATTAAAAACTTGTGTTATTTTCATTCCGGTAATATTTTCAGAAAGAAAAGCATTCATCGAAGCAACATTCGTACGGACTTGTCTATGCACTCTTCGGAGATATTTTCTAAAGAAATATGAAAATATGAGAATTACCGGAACTATTACAAGTAGTATTAAAGTAAGCTTGAAATTTAGTAAAAACATTGTTACAAAGACTAAAATTATTGTAACTACATTTTTAAGTAGATTAATAAGAACATTAGTATACATGTTAAATAAAACATTAACATCACTTGTTGCTCTTGTCACTAAAGTTCCTGTAGGAATCATACTTAGCTGTGCATGCGATAAATTTTGGATATGCGCAAAAACATCTTCTCGCATTTTGTATATAATTTTATGACTTGTGTAATGTAAAGTCATTGTTAAGCAATAACTAGATATACATAACACCGCAATGATCATGAGTCCTAAAACAGCAACACAAATTAATGATTCTAGGAGAATTACTTCTTTTCCTAGTAATTTTAATGATACACCAATAAGATAAGGCAATGCTAGATCACAACCAACATTTATAACCATAAAGAAAATAGCTAATAAATATTGTTTGTAATAGCCTTTCATATAGTAGTACAAATATTTAATTAAAGTTTTTGTAGGTAGAATTCTTTCTTGTTTATTCATTAGAATCCACCTCTTTTTCTAGTTCTTGCAAATATGCTTCACGAGCATATGATGCATTTGTCTTCAAAAGTTCCTCGTGGGTTCCGACTCCTGTTATTGTTCCATCATTAACAACAACAATTTTATCTAAATTTTGAAGCGTAGTAATACGATGAGCAATTATTATAGTTGTCTTTCCACGACGTATATTACGTAAATTAGTGATAATAGTTTTTTCAGTTTCTGTATCAACGGCACTTAAACTATCATCTAAAATTAAAATATTAGCATTTTTATATAGAGCTCTAGCAATAGAAACTCTTTGTTTTTGACCACCCGAAATGGTTATACCACGTTCACCTAAGACAGTATCAAAACCATTTTTGAAACAATCTATATCGTTTTTAACTCCAGATATGTTGGCAGTTTCATAAACTTTATCAATATCAATTTCATTTACTTCTGAAAAAGCTATATTTTTAGTTATTTTATCACCATATAAGAAATTATCTTGAGGAACATAGGCAATATTGTTACGAACTGTCTTTAAAGGTAGATTCATAATATCATGGTCATCAATAAATAACATATTCGCATCAATATTATATAATCGTAACAAAAGGTCAACAATAGTTGTTTTACCACTTCCTGTCTCGCCAATAATGCCGACAAATTCTCCTTTATTAATTTTTAAATTAACATTATGAAGAACTTTTTTACTATCATTAGGATAACTAAAAGATAAATTACGATATTCAATATCTCCTTCTAAAGTAGTTATATTCTTACATTCTTCTGTTACTAAAGAATCATTAATTTCTTTTTCGGCGTCAATTATTTTACAAACTCTATTTAAGCTGGCTTTTCCCTGACTATGCATATCGATAAGTCTTCCAACTGCTTCAATTGGCCATATTAAAGTACCAAAGTAAGCTGAAAACTTGATTAAATCGCCAACAGAAAATAAATTTGTACTCAACCCATTTTTACGCAAATAAATCAAATAACCACCATAAACTATTATACCAATATTAACAAAAGATAATATAACCGTTATAATGATATTAAGTTTAACAGATAGCTTAGTCATTACTAGGGTTGAATCCATATTTTCAGTATTATATTTTGAAAAAAGTTTCACTTGCAACTTTTCTAAAACGAAAGCTTTAATAACACTGATTCCAGAAAAATCTTCTTGAACAAAATCACTAAGAGCGCCATAGGCTTTAAAATTATTTTCAGTAGCTTTCGTAATCTTTTTACCTATCAAAGATGAGCATAATGTAACTAAAACAAGAGATACTAGCGAAAAAATAGATAAAAGAGCATTTAAAGAAAACATTTTGTAAAGAGCCATAGCTCCTAAACATACAGCATCAACAAGCATCATCGTTCCCATACCAAATGATTGTCTAATTAATGTTAAGTCATTCGTATAAATAGACATTAGATTACCAGTTTTATTTTCTTGGAAGAATCTTTGTGATAAAAACTGCATGTTTTTGAATACTTTATTTCGTAAATTGCATTCAACACGTATACCTGTTCCAAATAGACATATACGCCATATAAATCGTCCAAAAAACATTACTATGGCAACAACACCTAAAAGTAACACGTAATCTTTCAGTTTATCTTTAGTTAATGTTTTAAACTGTAAACCATCAACTATATCACCAACTATATCAGGTATTTTCAATTGAAAATAGTCAACTAGAAGTAAAGCAACTATTCCAGTCAATAAAACTATACCATATTTTAAATAATATTCATTTATATGTTTACCAAACAGCATAAATAACCTCGCATTTTATGAATATTTTATCATATTATGTTTTTTTTTGCTACCTTTTTTATAAAAAAAGTATATTGTTAACGTTTACCATTTGCAAATAATTTTAAGAAAATAATAGGTATATTTTCATGAAAATTAATGTAAATAAAATTAATATTTTACAGTGTTTTTATTGTGTAAAACAAATAAAAAAAGTTTAAGATTTTTCTTGACAAACTTAAAAATCTTAGGTATAATTTTCGTGCAAATTGGAGGTAAAAAATATGTATAGTGTAAAAAAACGTGATGGATCAATCGTAGAATTTAATTTATCAAAAATAAAAGCAGCTATCGAAAAAGCATTTAAAGCAGTGAAAAAAGATTATACAGATGAGATTATTGAAATATTGTCTCTTCGCGTTACTGCAAATTTTTCTTCTAAAATTAACGATGGAATAATCAGCGTCGAAGATATTCAAGATGCTGTTGAAATAGTATTAATACAAGCAAGTTACGTTGATGTTGCTAAAGCATACATCTTATATCGTAAACAACATGACAATATGCGTAAAGCCAAGGCTACAATTGTCAATTATAAAGATACAGTAAACAATTATTTAAAGATTAATGATTGGCGTGTAAAAGAAAATTCAACTGTAACATATTCTGTTGGTGGACTTATTCTTTCAAACTCAGGAGCCATAACTGCTAATTATTGGTTATCTGAAGTATATGATCAAGAAATCGAGAAAGCTCATCGTGAAGCAGATATTCATATACACGACTTATCTATGTTAACTGGTTATTGTGCTGGTTGGTCACTTAAACAATTAATCCAAGAAGGTTTAGGTGGTGTTCCTGGAAAAATAACTTCTTCTCCTGCATCACATTTATCAACTTTATGTAATCAAATGACAAATTTCTTAGGTATAATGCAAAACGAGTGGGCAGGAGCCCAAGCGTTCTCTTCTTTTGATACATATTTAGCTCCTTTTGTGAAAATCGATAATCTTAGTTACAAAGAAGTAAAACAGTGCATCCAATCATTTATCTATGGTGTTAACACTCCAAGTAGATGGGGAACTCAAGCACCTTTTACTAATATCACTTTAGACTGGGTGGTTCCAAATGATCTAGCTGAATTAAATGCCATCGTTGGCGGCAAAGAACAAAATTTTAAATATAAAGATTGTGTTGAAGAAATGGCAATGATAAACAAAGCCTTTATCGAAATTATGATTGAAGGCGATGCAAATGGTCGTGGATTCCAATATCCAATTCCAACATATTCAATTACACGTGACTTTGATTGGTCAGATACTGAAAATAATAGATTACTTTTTGAAATGACTGCCAAATATGGTACTCCATATTTTTCTAATTATATAAATAGTGATATGGAACCATCTGATGTGCGTAGTATGTGCTGTCGTTTACGTCTAGACTTACGTGAACTTCGTAAAAAATCAGGTGGATTCTTTGGAAGCGGCGAATCAACTGGTTCAGTTGGTGTTGTTACAATAAATATGCCTCGTATAGCTTATTTATCTGTAAATGAAACTGACTTCTTTAACCGTTTAGAAACATTAATGAATTTAAGTGCTCGTTCTTTAAAAATTAAACGTAATGTGATTACAAAACTTTTAGAAGCCGGATTATATCCTTATACAAAGAGATATCTTGGAACATTCAATAACCACTTCTCAACAATTGGATTAGTTGGTATGAATGAAGCATGTTTAAATGCTAAATGGATTGGTAAAGATTTATCTCACAAAGAAGCTATTGAATTTACAAAGAAAACTCTTAACTTCATGAGAGAAAAACTTTCTGATTATCAGGAAGAATATGGCGACTTATACAATCTTGAAGCAACTCCTGCTGAATCAACAAGCTATAGACTTGCAAAACATGATAAAAAGAAATTCCCTAACATCATCACAGCAAGTGACGAAGGAAAAACTCCTTACTACACTAACTCAAGTCATCTTCCTGTTGGTTATACAGATGATATTTTCACTGCTCTTGACATTCAAGATGAACTTCAAACACTTTATACATCAGGAACTGTTTTCCATACTTTCTTAGGTCAAAAACTTCCTTCATGGCAAGCATGCGCAAAACTAGTAAAGAAAATTGCTGAAAACTACAAACTTCCTTATTACACTATTTCTCCTACATATTCAGTTTGTGAGAAACATGGATATATCGAAGGCGAAGTTTATAAATGTCCTGTATGCGGTCGCAAAACAGAAGTTTATAGTCGTATTACTGGCTATTATCGTCCTGTACAAAACTGGAATGATGGTAAAGCTGAAGAATTCAAAGAAAGAAAAACATACAATCCTGAAACATCAGTTCTTAAGAAAAAAGAACATTATGAAGATAGTTGTAAAGAACAAAAAACTGAAACAGTTGAAAATGAGCTGCTTCTATTTACAACACCTACATGTCCAAATTGTATGATGGCTAAAACATTATTAAATAAAGCAGGTATCAAATATCGTTTAATTGATGCCACTGTAGAAAAAGAACTTACAAGAATGCATAATGTTATGAAAGCTCCAACACTTCTTGTTCCTAATAAAGATCATTATGATTATTATGATAACGCTAGTGAAATAAAGAGATATATCGAGATCACAAAACAATGAAATATTATGATATCATAATTATAGGAGCCGGGGTAGCAGGTATGAATGCTGCCCTAAATTCCATTAGGGGTGGAAAAAGCGTATTAATAATTGAAAAAAACACATATGGTGGACAAATTGCTTCTTCGCCAAAGGTTGAAAACTTTCCTTCAATCGAATCAATATCTGGTTTAGAATTATCCGAAAAAATATTCAGCCAAATAATCGATAAAGGTGTTGATTTTGAACTTGAAGATGTTTTAGAATTAGATAAGGTTGACAACTTATTCACAGTGAAAACTGATTACAACGAATATACTTGTAAAGCATGTATAATCGCAACAGGTGTAAAACATAAACTAATAAATTTACCAAACGAGTTAAATCTTGTCGGCAAAGGCATATCATATTGCGCAATATGTGATGGTGCTTTCTACGAAAATGAAGATGTATGTGTAGTAGGCGATGGTAATACAGCAATGCAATATGCATTAATGTTAGCTAACACTTCAAAAACTGTTACAATTTGTACTCTTTTCGATAAGTTCTTTGGGGAAAAAGTATATGAGCAAAGAATTAACGAAAAAGAAAATATTAAAGTAATTCAAAATGTTGCCTTAACTAAAATCATCGGAACAAACAAATTAGATGCATTAGAATTTACAAACTTAAAAACTAATGAACAACTAACTATTAATCCTAAAGGATTGTTTATTGCCATTGGTAATATTCCTGACAACAAACGCTTTGAAAACTTAGTAAAACTAGACAAAGAAGGATATATTCAAACAAACGATAAATTAGAAACTGAAACTGAAGGATTATTTGCTATCGGTGATTGCCGAAAGAAAGATGTAAGACAAATAACAACAGCTGTTTCCGATGGTTCTATAGCTAGTTTCTATGCATTAAACCATCTTGAAAAAGTAAAATAAAAAGAAAAGAACATTACTTTTACAGTAGTGTTCTTCTTTTTTTAATATCCTCTAAGATAGACATCTTTTACATATTCTGATAAAATCTTTTTGTATTCATTTGCTTTATCATGACTCACCTCTGATAAATTAGATTGCAAGCAATTTTCACTTTGTACAAATTTTTGTAAATACAATCTTTTAGCACCTTTGATTAACTCACCCATTTCTCTTATAGATTCATATGAATGAAACTCATCAACTAAAGTTGTCCTAAATTCATAGTCATATGAACTATTAATTAAGAAATCTATTGTTTTCTTACATTCACTAACATCAATATCTTTTCCAATTGTTTCTTTATACATTTCCCATGAATTTTTCACATCCATGGCTACATAATCAACTAATCCCTCCTCAAGTAATTCACGAACAAGCAAGTAATTACTACCATTAGTGTCTAATTTAATATAATAGCCTATTTTTTTAATTTCTGCTAGCTTTTCCTTCAAATCATAATTAAGTGTAGGTTCACCACCTGTAACGCATACAGCCTCAATTTTGCCTTTACGAAATCTTAAATACTCTAATATACTTGTGAAAGAAATTTCTTCAAAATCTAAAGGATTAGAACAAACCAAATCATAATTATGACAAAACGGGCATCTAAAGTTACAACCATGAACAAATATTGTGCAGCCAATTTTATCATTGAAATCAACAAGTGATAATTTTTCAAACCCTAAAATTCTCATACAATCCTTTTTAAACTCCTTATGTATTGTTTTTCATTAGCACCTATTCGAAAGCTCTCCAAGGCTTTTTGGAGGCTTTTATTGTGAATCCAAAGATCTAATTCATTTGATTCAAAAAGTGATATCACGCTATTATACTGATTTACTAATAACTCGCTAAAATACCAACTTATTGCCATATTTACATAATAAAAATTAGATTTTATGGCTTTTATAACTTCAATATCATTTACATTAAAATATTCTTTTGTATAATATGAAAGCAAAGAAACTAGCCCAAAACGGCAAACATATTCTTCTCTATTCTCTGCATATGCAATTAGTTTCGAATGAATATTTTCATTATGTATTTTTTTAAATATTAATGGTTTTATAGTATCACAATCACACCAAGACATAACGAAAGGCAAATAATCATCTAAACGTGCAAATAATTCATTTACATCTTTTATTTCTGATAAAATGATACTATGTAAAATATTTTCTTCTAAATATTTGTGAGGAAGATTTAAAATAAACTCTTCTTTTTCAGAATCATTTAGACTTTTAGAAAATTTTCTTAAAGTTGGAATTTTAATGCCAAGAATATTATCTTTACATATATTAGGTGATAACTTAGAATTAAATTCCTTCAGTTTTATATCACTAAGATCTTCTAATTTTTCTCTAATACTATTTATCATATTCATTTTTTCTCCTAATAATCTCAAATAAAAAGCGATAGAAAGCATCTCCAATTTGTTTATAACCATCTAAGGACGGATGAAGCCCATTAATGCCTATTTTCTCTAAAACATGACTTCTATTATTAACTTTTACCATCTCATAAGGGTAATTATTCTCAGAATCAAATTGACACTTCATATCCGAATAAATCATAAAGGATTTATATTCATCTTCTTGAGTTAGTTCTTCTAACCATTTATCATAGTTAAAAACCGTAACAGCATATCCGTACCAATCATGATAATAGCCACTCGCACCATAGCAAGCAGTTACACCGCCATTTACACATGGGAGTTCTACACCCATTATTCCAATCATTGCCTCAGGAAAATCTTTATGCAATTGTTCCAAAAACACTCTAGCATACTTACGATGATGCAAAAATTGATTAGAATATGGTTCATATAAACCATTACCAGTTAAAAATGTGAAAATTATATCTGGCACAGGAAAGTTATTCTCTTTAATATAATGTTTAAAATCAATCGTTTTTGTTTCATTATTCCAAAATGGATTAGCATCTGAATAAGAATAATTATCAATTGTTAAGGTGATATTTTCATCATTTTTTAAAATAAATGTTTTTTCTAAGTCAGGATTAACTAAATTATTATCTTTGCCTCTTTTAAATTTTAATTTATCAACATAAATAGTTTCTAAAATCCATTCAAAATTATTATTAATCCACTTTGTATGAATAAAATCAGATGGCAAATTATTATTTACATTTACCCATACAGAAGATGTTCTGCTTTCAGTTTCATCAAAGCAAAATGTTTTCCATTGCCAACCACCATATCCTTCATAGCCAACTTCTTCTTTTTTCATTTTTCCTATGAAATTAAGTAAGCCTGGATAAATTTTTTCGAAACGTTCAAAAACTGTATATGGCCACACCCCGTTGACTGTTTCGCTGTCACCAATGCATAATATATTTAATTTTTTTGGTTTTTCATAACCATTAACAACCAAAATAGTTTTTGCACTTTCAATAACTTCTCCATTATCATCAATCACTTCTAACACAAGTTCATATTCACCTTCTTCACCTACTTTTGGGGTATAAGTGAAGTAACGATTATATGTATAACCTTTATCACATGTTGCTTTTACATAATGTTCATAAGGATTATATTTTCTTAAAGCGCCTCGATAGAAAAGTTCAAAGCGATCATCAACTACTAAATAAAATTTTTGGGGTATTTGAATCATAGCACACCTCATACGTAACAATTCTATCACAAACTGTATATTAAAGCAATATTATAAAATTTCAAAAATAATTTTTATTTTTTTAATATATTATGGATTATCGGAAATAATATATTAATAAGGAGATTTTACAATGAAAAAAATTATAATTATAGGAGCAGGTATATCAGGCTTATCAGCAGGAATAAATTTATTAAAGAAAGGTTTTTCTGTAGAAATATATGAAAAAAACTCCACAGTTGGTGGTTGTTGCAGTGGTTGGTATCGCGATGGATATTACATTGATAACTGCATGCATTGGCTCACAGGTACAAATCAGCACACAAGTTTATTTAAAAAATGGAAGGAAATCGGTGCCTTGTCAGAAAATAGTAGTTTGTATCAAGAAGATTATTTTTATAAAACAAATTTAGGCGTTAAAAGTGTTTCTTTATATAGTGATTTAGAAAAAACACGAAAAGAAATGTATGACGCATCAAATATAGATGGTATTATAGTTGATAAAAAAGAAATTGATTCTTTAATAGATACTATTTCTGAAGTTGTAAAGATTTATTTAAAACTTGATATTTTCAAGAAATTTAAAGGCTATATAAAACCTATTATCAAATACAAAAATATGTCTTTAAAAGATTTACAAGATAAATTTCAAACTCCTATTTTAAAAACTTTATTAACTGATTATTTTCCAAAAGAATATTCATCCTTAGCATTAATCTATGCCTATTCAACTTTTGCAAGTGGAAACGGAAAGATTTATCAAAAAGGATCACTTGCCTTTTCAGAAAACATACTTAATAAATTTTTAAGTTTAGGTGGGAAAATATATTATGACAAAGAAATAACTAAAATAAACACATTAGATAAAAAAGCTTATAGTATAAGCGCAAAAGATGGAAACATCTATTATGCAGATTATTTTGTTAGCACTACTTCACTCGATTATACTTTCAATACTTTATTAAACAATTCTTGTAAACCGAAAGAATATTTCAAAAAAGCAATTGATAAGAAAAATTATCCTATTGTCTCATCATACCAAGCTGCTTTTGTAATCAATAAACCATTAAGACCATTTAAAGATACAGAAATGATTGAAATTCCAAAAACAAAAGTAGGAAGCTCAATTGTAGATAGAGTAATAATTAAAGAATATCCTTATTTAAACGAAGATAAAGATAAAACTCTTTATGAAATTATGATAATTCAAAAAGAAAGAGATTATGATTATTGGAATAACTTAATTACCAAAGATAAAAAAACGTATGATCTAGAGAAAAAAGCAATAGCAAATAAAATAATTGTCCATTTTGAAAATACATATCCAAACTTAAAAGGAAACATTAATTTATTAGACACATGGACACCTATAACTTATAACAGATATTTTAATCTTTTTAAAGGATCATATATGGGTTTTGTATTCACTAAAAAATCTTCAATAAAACGCATTTCTTCAAAAACAAATTATAAAAATGTCTTTATAGTTTCGATATGGCAAAGTTATACTGGAGGTTTACCAATTGCTTTAAAACTCGGTTATCAAATACCTAAATATATAAAAAAATAATCTTAAATACAAAAAAGTCAGGCTAATTGCATATCAATTAACTTGACTTTTATTTTTTTATTTAGGCATAATTACTTTTGTTCCACCCATATAAGGTTGTAAAGCTTCTGGAATTCTAATGCTTCCATCTTCATTATAGTTGTTTTCTAAAACAGCAATTAAACCTCTAGGAGTTGCAAGAACTGTATTATTTAATGTATGAACTAAATAAGTCCCTTCACTACCTTTTGCTCTTATACTTAATCTACGAGCTTGAGCATCGCCTAACGTAGAACAACTACCAACTTCGAAGTACTTCTTTTGTCTTGGAGACCACGCTTCAACGTCACATGATTTAACTTTCAAATCAGCTAAATCACCACTACAACATTCAAGAGTTCTTACAGGTACATCCATACTTCTAAAGAATTCAACTGTAAAGTTATACATTTTTTCATACCATTCCATTGACTCTTCAGCTTTACATAAAACTACCATTTCTTGTTTCTCAAATTGATGAACACGATAAATTCCACGTTCTTCAATTCCATGAGCTCCAACTTCTTTTCTAAAGCATGGAGAATATGAAGTTAGGCATAAAGGCAAAGTTTTTTCAGGAATAATTTGATCTTTGAATCTACCAATCATAGAATGTTCACTTGTACCAATCAAATACAAATCTTCACCTTCTATTTTATACATCATTGCTCCCATTTCTTCAAATGACATAACACCATTAACAACGTCACTATGAATCATAAATGGAGGAACACAATATGTAAATCCTTTATTAATCATAAAATCACGAGCATATGAAAGCATTGCTGAATGAAGGCGAGCTACATCCCCTAACAAATAGTAGAAACCATTACCAGAAGTACGACCAGCACTTTCTTTATCTAATCCATTAAGTTTAGCAATTATATCAGCATGATAAGGTATTTCATATTCAGGAACAAATGGTTCACCATATCTTTTATTTTCTACGTTGAATGTGTCATCTTTACCAATAGGAACACTCTTATCAATTATATTAGGAATAACCATCATTTTTTCCTTTAGTTGCGCACTTAATTCTTCTTCTTTCTTTTCAATTGAAACTAATGTTTCATTTATTTTTACAACGTTAGCTTTCATTTTTTCAGCTTCAGCAGTATTTTTTTCTCTCATTAATTTTCCAATAGCTTGACTAGATGCATTTCTTTCTTGTCTTAAAGCATCACCTTCTTGCTTAAGTCTTCTTATCTCTGAATCTAAAGCAATAACTTCATCAACTAATGGAAGTTTTTTATCTTGAAATTTTTTCTTAATATTCTCTTTTACAATTTCAGGATTTTCACGAACGAACTTAATATCTAACATATCTATAACCTCACTTACGCTCTAATGTTTATTTATAGGAATATTCTACCACATTTTTTCTTATTATGCAATATAAAATTATTTCATCAATCACTAATAACTTCTAGTTTATCATTTGGTAAAATAATATTTTGTTTTTTAAAGAAAATATGTTCTAAAATTATTGAAATTATCATATGGAAAACCATTCCAAATCCAAACATTAATATTATAACATCCATTGAAAATACTATTACATTATTCAAATATAAAATAAAGAAAATTCCATAATATACAAAATTTACAAATAAACTATTTATAAAATTCAAACTTGTCTTGCCTAAGCCGTTGAAAATATTATCTATAACTTGGCTAACAGCAAAGCATATATAAAAAGGTATAAGTTTGATTGTTATCTCAAAAATTCTTTCATAATTATCTATTTTTTCAATATATTTAAAAAATGGTTTCCATAATGGAATAGTGATTAACCACAATATAAAAATAATGGTAATTAGAAAATAATAATTGAATTTATTTAATTTTGAATATCCTTCTTTACAATCACTTCTCACAACTTCGCTAAGGGAAAGAATTGGTAAAAGCAAATATCCCCATATAAAGTTATTTGCTAGCCAGTAGTTTCCTTGCTCAGATACTAAATTCACCATTTTGCATATCATTACAGCATAAATAATATTGTCAACAAATTGTTGGAAACCTGAAAAGAAACCTTTTTTCAACCACTCTTTATAAATTAATTTATCATTTTTTTCAAACTTTGAAATTTTTATATATCCTTTAAAATATAAAAGTGTAAAGCAAATTATCAATAAAAGACCATTAGTCACAATGTTTGAAATAGCTATTCCCAAATAATCAATTCTTGGGATAAACAATATATCACATATTAGCGATATCACAACTTTGAATAATAAAAATATATAAACGTTTTTATCCTTTCCTATTGTTATAAATAAAACATTAAAGAACAAAATTATTATTTCTAACATAAATGCAATAGTTTCTAGACTTAGATATCTGCGAACAAGGGAAATATTATTTATAACTCCCATCGATCTAATTATAATCTCTCCAGAAATGAGTACAACAATTGAAAATACAGAATAAACAAAGCATGTTATTATACCTATCTTAAAAGCAAATTTTTTAAACATTTCTAAATCATCTTTGTATAATTTATTAAAAATTGAATATAAAGGTATTATTAAAAATCCAACAAGTGATTCATTAATTAAATCAAACCACTCCATATTTCCAATGACATCAAAAACATCATTTAGATTAGTACTTGATATTATACTTGTTTTTATTGTTTGATAAAGTGCTGGAAATAAAGCTAATAAACAAAGTGAAAAATATAGTCTATAATTAAAACTTTTTAATGATTTTATTTTTTCTTTCATATATAATCCTTTCACAGCATTAATTATACCACATTTACTATAATGGAAACACTTTTTTTAAATTAATATTGTAAACAAAGACAAAAAATAGTATAATACTACAAGAATGAGGCTAATTATGGATGATGTAAAGAAAAAAAATAAATACGAAATAGATATGTGCAGTGGCAATCTATTTAAAAAAATAATAGTTTTTTGTATACCACTAATGCTAATGGGAATATTACAACTACTATATAATACAGCTGATTTACTTGTTGTTAGTCTTTTTAGTGGTGATAAAAATGCTTTAGGAGCAGTTGGATCCACTTCATCACTTATTAATTTAATAGTAAATTTATTTATGGGTTTATCTGCCGGTACAAGTGTAGTTTGTGGGAACTGTTTCGGAGCAAAAGAATATGATAAAATGAGCCGTGTAGTACACACTTCGATTGCAATAAGCTTATTAGTTGGTACTTTCCTGGGGATTTTTGGATTTTTCTTTTCAAGGGATTTGCTTCTTCTTATGAATAACGAAGATCCTTTATCAGTTATTTATCTAAAAATTTATTTCATTGGTATGCCTTTTAATATGTTATATAATTTCGCAGCTAGCGTTTTGAGATCTATTGGAGATACAAAAAGACCTTTATATTATTTAAGTATATCTGGTATATTAAATATACTTCTTAATTTATTCTTCGTTATTATATGCAAATTAAGTGTTGCAGGTGTTGCTATTGCAACTATCATCTCACAATTTATTTCTTGTATGATGATTATGCACACTCTAATGAAATCAAAAGAACCATATAGAGTTGAGTTAAAGAAACTAAACATCTATGGAAAAGAACTTCTAGAGATAATGAGAGTTGGTCTTCCCGCAGGAATACAATCATCAATTTTCTCTATTTCAAATGTCATAATACAATCATCAGTAAATCAATTTGATAAAGTCGCAACAGACATATTAGGAACGGGAGAAATCGTAGGAACGGTGAAAAACGGAAATTCAGCAGCTTCAAGCGTTGAAGGTTTTGTTTATGCAGCTATGAACTCTGTATACTATGCAGCTCTTTCGTTCACAAGTCAAAATATAGGTGCTAAAAACACTAAAAATATAAAAAAAGTGACTTTATATTCACTTATACACGTAACATTAATTGCTTTAATATTTGGCGGAATACTATTTGCACTTGGAAAACCAGTTCTATCTATTTACACAAAAGTTCCTGAAGAAATTGAAATTGGCTATATAAGATTACACTACTTATGCCTTCCATACTTCTTATGTGGTATAATGGATGTTATGGTAGGTGTTCTTAGAGGTATGGGATATTCAATTATGCCAATGCTTGTCTCAATATTTGGTGTATGTGGTTTTAGAATACTTTGGATATTTACAGTTTTCAATTTCAACACATCATACCAAGACTATAATGATTTACATTTATTGTACATTTCCTATCCTATCTCTTGGATAATAACATTTACAATTCACTTTATTTCTTATTTAATTTGTTCAAAAAAGAAATTTAAAGAATTAAATGAAAGTTTACAACTTTAAAAATAGTCATGTAGATGATACACTTTTATGCATCATTTACATGACTTTTATTTTTTTAAATTAGTATTAGATTCATCATATATAAGTTTATATTTTCCAAAATGACACGAATAGCTTAAAACATTTTGGTGCTTAATATTTAATCTATTATCTAAATCTTTTGCTAAAGATTTAAAGGATGTTTTCATAAAGTGATTAAAGCAGTATGAAACATTTTTAATTTTTCCACTAGCTTTATCACAAAATTCCTTCACTGGTGCTGCTGTTTGGAAAACCCATATAGGTGTACATATAAAAACTTTTTCATATTTTGTTAAATCAATATTTATTTCATCTATAGCCATTGTCCATCCATGCATACCAAATCGGCCACACCACCAGAATCCAAGATTACCATCTATTTTTTCTTTGGTTTTTATCTCATATATCTCTGAATTTAAGCTATTAGCTAATTCATAGGCAATTTTTTTCGTATATCCCATACGTGAAAAATAGACAACTAATGATTTACTATTTTGAGATATATTAGGATAACTATTAATATCAAAATTAAAATTATCTTGTTTATAACCAACAATCATAATGTACCCTGTTATAAACTGTAAAAAACCAAAAATAAAATATATTGTTGACATAAAGTTGAGTGGAAAAATGATAAACTGGATAACTATCCAAAGCATTAAAGTAATACCAACTATCATTCCTAGGTACATACCTAATTTTTTATTTTTTAGAAGTAAAACAAAACTTAAAATGTTTGTTATACCATTTACAATCAGTAAAGCAATTCCTGAAAAAATAAAGTTCTGAAATAGAACAGATGCAAATGGCAAAACTTGAAAATATGGTAGCATAGCATCCATTCCCATTAATTTACCACTAGGATCAATGAGCATACAAGATGAACCAAAAACAGCACCTAAACCTATAAATATTGTCCAAAACAATAAAAACTTTCGAGAAATCTTATATCTATTTGATATTTTTCTTTTTGATACTTTCACGATTAACACCACCAAACAAAGCTCAAGAGTTTAATCTTGAGCTCTTATTTATTAATCTTCTTTCTTTTCTTCTTTATCCTCTTCTTTATCAGTATTTATACTAGGTGTTTCTTCTTTTTTACCATTTTTATTAATGATATTAGCACCTAAATATCCTGCTAATAAAGACTTAATATCAATACCTAATGTTTTTTCTAAGCCATCCATCAACTGTGAACCATTTTTGCCAATTTCTTCAGCAAGTTTTGCGGTATTTCCTTCGCCATACATAGTTATAGAGTCAATCTTGCTATATGCAGATGCAAGTGGTTCAGAATAAGCTTTTACAACTTCAGGTAACACATGAGAATTAAGAATTAATTCAAGTACTGACGCCTCACCCATTTTTTTCATAGCTTCTGCTTTCTTTAAAATAGCTTCAGCCTCTGCATCACCTTTAGCAAGAATAGCTTGAGCCTCTTGTTCAGCAGCAAATTTGCTAGCCTCAGCTCTAACCTTCATAGCGATAGCTTTTTGCTCTTCTTCATATTTATTAGCTTCGGCAGCTTTCTTACGACGATAAAGTTCAGCTTCAGCTTCTTGTTCAGTAGCATATTTATTTGCTTCGGCAGTTTTCTTAATCTTAGCATCCAATTGACGTTCTTGAAGTTCAACTTCTTTTTGTCCTAATTCTACTTCACGTTCACGTTTAGCAATATCTGCATTAACTTTAGCAACATTAATTTGTTCTAAAGCTTTTTGCTCTTCAATTGAGTATGCAGCATCTGCATTTGCTTTCGCAGTATCAGATTTTTTCTTAAGTTCCGATTGTCTAAGTGATAATTCTGTATTTTGTTCTACAATTAGTCTTTCAGCATCAACTCTTGCTTTATTTGAAGCCTCATTAGCTAGTGATTGTGCTATCATAACATCACGTTCTGCTTGAGCTCTAGCAATACTAGCATTTTTAGAAATTTGAGCAATATTATCAACACCAAGGTTTTCAATAACTTTATTATTATCAATAAAGTTTTGAATAGTTAAGTTGATTATTTGTAATCCCATTCTTCCCATATCTTGCATAGCATTTTCTTTTACTTTTTCCGCAAACAAATCACGATTGTGAACTAATTCTTCTAAACGCATTTGTCCAATAATTTCCCTCATGTTACCTTCTAAAACTTCTTTCGCAATAGCACGAATTCCATCTAAATCTTGTTGAAGGAAAATTTGCGATGCTTTTTCCAAGGCTTCAGGTGATGAGTCGATTTTAATATTAGCGACTCCATCAACAAAAATATTAATAAATTCTTTTGTAGGGACAGCACTAGCAGTTTTAATGTCTACTTGAATTAAGCTAAGTGGAATTTTATCCACTCTTTCTAGTCCAGGAATTCTAAATCCTGCCTTACCAATTAATGTTCTTTGTTTTTTAGGTCCTGTAATTATAAATGCAGTGTCAGGTGGTGCTTTTACATATGATGCCAATAACACAATTATCACAAACACCAAAACACAAACTGCGATTACAACTATAGTAGTTAAATTTGCAGCTAAATAAATCATTTGCGTATCTCCTTTTAATTATTTTAATATATCTCTTGCTTTATTTAATTTATCTTGAATATTTTGAAATGCTTTTGAAAGAGCAAATCCATCAACTAAAGCATGGGATACTGTTATATTCAAATTAACTTTATATCTATTATCGATTTCTCGATACTTATCCCAGCATATTCGTGGAACAGATAAAGAGTTAATATTGCCAATAGGAATAGGATGTGTCATCGAATTATAACTTATCCATGGAATACAAGTTATATAGCAAAGACCATATTCTTCATCACTATTAAAACTATCTTTAACCGTCTTTTGATTTTTAACACTTTCAATTTCTTTATGAGCAGCATTATAAAATTTATGATAATCATCATACATTTTACTACCAGCATTTTCATAAATTCCTGTTTTTGTCATAATGGTATATGTAGGATCAATTACATCATATAATCTAACTTCACCATCAACTATTCGCAAACGCATTTCTAAAGTTTCGTTTAATCCCTTCATCATCAAAAATAAATAATTAATGAAGAATGAAGTTTTAGTTTCATGAGAATAATTTAAAACTTCTGTCACGTCAATTTCCACATTAAATCCATAACATGGGTTAGTAAAAGAATTAAACCATGTAAATTGTTTTTTTCTTTCCCATGTATTTACATCTATTACTTTATACATATTACTTCACAATGACAGCTATTCCATCAGGAATTATAGTAATTTTTTTATTACCAACAATACTTCTTGCCATATTTAAAGCTTCTGATAAAGTATTTGCATGCATCATATGCATATCAGTAAATAACTTTGGCTCACAATCCTCAGAAACAACAATAACTTTAGCCTTAACTAAAATTCTTAATAAAACTTGTGCTTCCCATTGATCAAATTCAGTTTTAGAAGGATCCACATCACAAATATTCTTGTATGCTTCTTCGACATTTTCATAATCCGCTAACAAATGATAGAAAAATTCGCCACCATGCCCATCAACACATGATGATGCGATTATGATAACTCCACCATCATTTACACATGCTTCTCCACTAGATAAACCTTTTACAGTTTGATACATATTTTGATCTAATGGGTAACCTCCATTAGAAGTAATGACTATATCTGATTTAACACTATCAACTTTAGCAAGACTTAATACAAAATCACAGCCAACCTTATGAGCTTCTTCTAAATCACCAGAAACAGCATAAATTATTTTCTTTTCACTATTAATAACTACATTTAAAATATACTTTAAATTAGCTGCTTTTGCGGCATAAACCATATCTTTATGAATAGGATTGTCCTTTAAACTGCCTGATCTAGAATATGGTGAAGCAATAAACTTTGCATTATGATTCCACAAAACTGTTTTCTTTGAAGCAATACCTGGAAGAACTGATTTTCTTCCACCTGAAAATCCTGCAAAGAAGTGAGGTTCAATAAAACCTTCAGAAACTAGTAAATCAGCTTCACAAGCTATCTTATTAATCCACAACTCTCCACCAGAAGGTAAAATACCTTTAAATGCCATATCTTCATCATTATAAGCGTTATGAACTACTATTTTCTCCTCACGTACTATTTTTTCACCATATTTGTTTATAAGTTCTTCTTTAGTCGTAGGTCTATGCATCCCTGTTGCAATTAAAATAGTTATATCTGCACTTGGATTACCTTTTCTAATAGTTTCAAGATAAATTGGCATAGTTATATGACTAGGAACGGGTCTTGTATGGTCACTAGAAATAATAACTATTTTATTTTTACCTTTTACTAGATCTTCAAGTTTAGGAGAATTAATGGGATTATTAATCGCTTCACGAACTAATTCTTCCTCTGTTTTACTTGTTTTATAGCTTTCAGCATGGGAAGTTAACACTCCATTTACTAAGCTATCTTCTATTTCAACATCTAAATGTTTTTTATAATATGGTATTTGAAATAACATTTCTATCTCCTTTACAAAAACGCATAGATCTTTTAAAATCTATGCGCTTAAATTATTTATATTCTTGCGACACCAGATTTTCTTGCAGCTTCAGCTACGGCTTTAGCGACTTCTTTTCCAACTCTTGGATCGAATGCTAATGGCATAATGTTTTCAGGTGTTAATTCATCATCTGGTACTAAGCTTGCAATTGCTCTTGAAGCAGCAATTTGCATTTCATCATTTATATCTTTAGCTCTAACATCAAAAGCACCTCTAAAGATTCCAGGGAATGCTAAAACATTATTTATCTGGTTAGGAAAATCACTTCTTCCAGTTCCTACGATGTAAGCTCCAGCCTTTTTAGCTAAATCAGGCATAATTTCTGGTTCTGGATTAGCCATTGGGAAGACGATAGGTTTATCTGCCATTGATTTAATCATTTCTTCAGTAACCAAACGTGGACGAGATACCCCAATAAATACATCTGCACCTTTCATAGCATCAGCTAACTTACCAGTTCTATTTTCTTTATTTGTTTTCTTTGCCATTGCCGCATGAGCAGGGTTAGTATACTCTTCATTACGGTTAATAATTCCATTAATATCAACCATAATTAAATCTTTAATTCCTAATGATAATAAGAATTCACCAATTGCGCAGCCAGCAGCACCAGCGCCATTAATAACTACAGTTAAGTCTTCAACTTTTTTCTTGGCACATTTAGCTGCATTTATCATTGCCGCACCAACTACGATTGCTGTACCATGTTGATCATCATGGAAAACAGGTATATCACATATTTCTTTTAATTTTCTTTCAATTTCAAAACATCTAGGGGCAGCGATATCTTCTAGGTTAATTCCCCCAAAGCTACCAGAAATCAAATAAATAGTTCTAACGATTTCATCTACGTCCTTACTCTTAATGCAAATTGGGAAAGCATCAACATCAGCAAAAGCTTTGAATAAAGCACATTTACCTTCCATAACAGGCATACCTGCTTCTGGGCCAATGTCTCCAAGGCCTAAAACTGCAGTTCCGTCAGTAATTACAGCACACATATTCCATCTACGTGTTAATTCATAAGACTTGTTAATGTCTTTTTGAATTTCTAAACATGGTTGAGCAACACCTGGAGTATATGCTATAGATAAGTCATGTCTATTTTTAATTTGTACAGTTGTAACAACTTCTATTTTACCTCTTTTTTGTTCATGGAAGCGTAAACTTTCTTCAGCAATTGTCATTTTCTTTTCTTCTGCCATTTTTATATCCACCTTTTAATAATTATTTTTAAACATATTTGTATTATGAGCTTCAAAATCACCAAAATATTTCTTTGGATCAATTCCAACAAATTTAGCAAATTCAATCATTTCCACAACAGTATTTTCATTTACTGGAATACCATTCTTTTTACGATCGATTACAGCAGCAACTTCTTTTTCACCATGTGTATAAATATGATTTTGTCCATCAGCTTTTGGACTTTCTCTTAATTCCTCTAAGAATGTTGAGAAATGTTTCTTTATATCTTCAGGGTTGCCAAAGAAAGCAGGATTAATTGCCATAAATCCATGACAAGTTCCACTCTTACCACCTTGATTTACTTTATTTGATGTCATACCTTGAGAAAGAATTGAACAGAAGTATTCACATACCATTCCCCAACCATAACCTTTATGACTTCCACTTTGTTCTTTTGAGCCACCTAATGGCATAATTCCACCACCATTTTTAGCAACGATGTTTTTCAATACATCAGGAGCATTTGTAGAATCATGACCATCTTTATCAAGTGCCCAACCTTCTGGAAGAGGTTTGCCCATCTTATTGTACATTTCAAGCTTTCCTCTTGTAACAACAGTTGTAGAAGCATCAAAGAAGAATGGATAAGGTTCAGCAGGTGCAGCCATAGCTATAGGATTAGATCCTATCATCGCAAGACGACCAAATGTAGGAACCATAATAGCTTCACTATTAGTAGCACTAAAACCAATTAAACCTTCTTTACATGCCATTTGTGCATAGTAACCAGCAATACCATAGTGGTTAGAATTTCTTACAGTAACGATTCCTACACCACTTTTTTTAGCTTTCTCAATTGCAAGTTCCATTGCCTTATGACCAACAAGTTGTCCCATACCATCGTGTGCATCAATAACAGCACTTATTGGTGTATCAAAAACAACCTCTGGTTTAGCATCTATTTTGATAAGACCTTTTTCAATACCTTTATGATAACGAACTAGTCTTTGCATTCCATGAGATTCAATTCCATATAAATCACTAGTCATTAGAACATCAGTAATAATTTTACTTTCATCTGTTGTAAATCCTAATTTTTGGAAAGCTTCCAAACAAAAACTTTCAAGCATATCGCTTTTATAAACTACATAACCCATATAAAAATTCCTTTCTTTGGCAATTATAAATAAATAAGTATACCAATTAAACTCATTATACTACAATAATAAAAAAAATGCAAATAAAATATTATTCGGAAAATTAAAATATATATAAAAAAACTATATAACGTCAATTTATATAGTTTCTAAATAAAACTTACCACTATATAGTGATAAGTACTTTAATTAATATTTTTTTTATTATTTTCATCACAGAATTTATTCCAAAGTAAGTCAAACTCAGAATGAGATAATTTTTTCATATCTTTAATATTATTTATATTTCTTTCTCTTGCTTCATTAACGAAAAACATATAATCAAAGTTAATAACCTTAGGTATATATGCTTTAACACGTGTAAAGCCATTCAAAACTCCATAAAATAATCTTGTGTGCCCATCTAAAGAAATATATCTATTTTTGTATTTCACAACGGGAACAATAATATCCTCTTCTTGTTTTATAAAATTACTTATTTCATTTAGTTTTGTTTCATCTACATAAAATTGCGAAGGTTGGATATCTTTTATATTGATATCAAATATTTGTAATTTAGGAAAAGATTTAATTACATTACCATATCTATCAAAGAATGTGGAAATATTTTCACTATAAAAACGAAATAAATCTATAACCTTATTAAAATACTTACTATCATCGCCTGTTATTATGGCTTCATTTGCAGAAATGATTTCAACTTCATATAATAGTTTTTTATCATTATCATTAACAATAAATGCACCATGTTCGGATAGAATTTTTTGTGAAAATCTTTTGTCGTTATATGAATCTATTCTTTCAATGATTATATTATCCTTTTTATCAACTTTCATAATACTATATCCTTTTCTTCTTATATTATCATCCTAAGAAGAAATGACCAAATATTAATACCCAAATGAAATCAAGCCATCCAAAGACTAAGCCTACAAAAAGTACAAGTATTGCAAGTAAAAGGTTAATAAAACCACCTTTAGTTAAATACTTTTCCCATCTACATATTACTTCAACTACCCAGTTAACAACAGGAATCAAAAGCAAAAGTAAACGAACTAGTAAGTTTTGTGATTCAAACCATTTTCTGAATCCATAAGATTTTTTTGCCATTTTTGTTCTCCTTTCAAATAATTATTTACATAATATTTATATCATTTTCTTAAACAAATTTCAAGAGTTTTTTATTATATTTAAGATATTATCAAATATTTTTGGGCAAACTTCATCAATATATTTTTTCATTGATTCTATCTTATTCACATAAATACTGACCTTATCTAAACCTATAGAAACAGCATTTATGTAAAAATTCATATAACCACTATCAAATGATGCCTTAAAAAGTTCACAAGCAACTCCAAAATCACTTATTAAATTTTTATTAAATTTATCATATACATTTTCTAATATTTTCACAGCATCACAACTTAATAAAGCTGTTTTATATGGGGGAATCAATGCATTAAGAGTAGCAATTTCAATTTCAGAACTTCTTATTTTTTTATCTTCATCAGTATCCTTAGGAAGTTTGTAAGCCTTTGACACTTTATTATATGCTTCAATATCATCAATTACTAAAGATTTCATTTTTTCTAAAATTATATCTAATTGAACTAATGTATCACTTGCAAGTTCTTGATAATTAGCATATTTTTCTTTATTAATGGTAAAATTAGTAACCATATTCATAAGACCAATTCCTAAACTTCCAACTAAAGCAGCAACAGATCCACCTCCAGGAGTAGGAGAATTAGATGATAATTTATCAATAAACTCCTCAATTGAATCATCAAGTAAATCTAACTTTAAAGATAAATCTAAAATTCTTTCATCTAGTTTAGAATTTAACTTTAAGTATTTTTCTAGTGATTTAGATACCTCTTCTAAAGGAACCATTCCTATAAGTTCACTATTTATGATTTGTATGTTTTTTAATAAACATCTATTATTGACATATTCAAAAACATCAACTATTGATGTAATTTTATAATCAGTTAAATTCATTGAAAGCTGAACATATTTTTTGTTTTCTTCAACAATCTCTAATCCTAAGGCTTTAACACATTTAAACTTTCCTGTTTTTTCTCTAACTTCATTAGCAAGTTGCTTTGCAAAAGAAATATCGATAGTATCTAAATTTATGTTATAGGCTACTAATGGATTTCTAGCACCAATACAAGTTGCTCCCGCAGTCATATGTTTTTTAGTTCCATAATCAGGAAGCCAGTTTTTATCTTTCATTTTTTCATCAAGAGATTCAAAGCCGCAGTTTCTAACATCTGCTAAATTCTTACGATATTCACGTTCTTGAGAAAATTCATATAAATATACAGGTAAACCAAGTTTAGAATATATATCTAAAGCTACTTCTTTTGATAAAACAACACATTCATCCATCGAAATATTTTTAAGTGGTACAAAAGGCATCACATCAATACTTCCAATACGTGGATGCACACCTTTATGTTTAGTAATATCTATTTCCAAAATGGCTATTTTTGCAAAATCAAAAGCTATTTCTTTTATACCTTCTCTTGTACCTATGATTGTAAAAACAGAACGATTATGACAAACATCACTAGAATAATTAAGTAATTTTACATTTCTTTTGTTATTTACTAATTCAATAAACACTTTAATAATTTTTTCATCACAAGTGCTAATATTAGGAATAAATTCAATTATTTTTTTCATTATATTAATCTCTTCAGTCTAATAGACTCTTTCTGTAAATTTTAAGAAAAAAGTCAATGAAATATTAATCACTGACTTATTATTTTAACTAATTTTTAAATGAAGACTCAGCAATTGTTTGACATGTTTTAATTAAAGTATCAATTCCTTTTTCATAATCTTCATATCTTTGTGTCACTAAAATATCAGGTTTATACACAGAAATATCATCACCTTTATAGAAGTCGAAATGAATTTCTGGTAAAGAAACTCTTAATAAAGTGTTTGGTAACGTATAATAAATTTTATCACCATAGAAATTATTTAAACCACCAGTAGGCGCTCCAATAACTGTTACATAATCTTTCATACGTTCAAAAATATTAACAACAGCAACACCAGTAGTTTCAGCTCCAGTTAACACAAAAACTTGAGCTTTGCTATTTTTAGTTTTATAATCATAAAGCATTGTTGTCAATGGATAAATTGTATCTTGTAATCCACCAGGATTATTTCTTAAATCAAGAATAATTCCATGGAAAACATCTGGGTTAGCAACTTTTGAGAGTTCATCTACAAATGATTTCACAGATTTGTTTGGATCTTCATTACATACATTAAACTGAATATAAATACAATTATCAGCTTTTTCATATGTATAATATTTATCATTATATTTTGAAATTAAATCATCAGCATCTTTACCAAATTCCATTGTTTTATAATCAGAATTCTTAAAAGCTTTAAAAGTAACTTCTTCTGTTGTACCTTTATACTCAAGAGTAACTTTTACATCCTTAGAATTAACAATTTTAGCAGCTTTTAATAAATCCCAGAAAACAATATCTCTAACACATAAGTATTTTTGGCGAGCAACAGTATCTCCGCTATAGTAATCTTTTAAAATATTAACTACATCATCAATTTCAGTATTTTCAATCTTAACAATTTTATAACCTATATAATTACGATATGCTTTAGCAGCTTCATAAATTATATAACCTTCTTCAAATAAATCAACTTCAAATGGTAAATAATATCTATTGGCGTAACGAGTACTATCAAGAGTAGCCTTCGTTGCATTATCACCAATTAAAGATAATAATTTCATAATTTCAAAGCAAAACTCATCTGACGATAATTCACCTAAACGATTATATAATTCATTATATTTATCTTCAAATTCTTTTTCACTTAATTTATGTGTATAATCAACATGATATTTTTGAATAGCTTTTTTTAAAGCTTTCATATCATTTTGTTTTTCTCTAGTAGTTGTTTCATTCACTAATAATCCATCATCAGGTGTAGATGTTTTATATTTAGTCTTACAAGATATAGTGAAAAGAGAAATAAAACATAGTAATAATATAAAATATTTTTTCATAAATATTAGTCCTCCAATACTTTATTATGATATTACTTATTATTTATTATAATAGAAAACGTTTGAAAAGTCAAATAATATTATTAATAATTTGAAATAATCTTCTTTCACTATAATAAAAAAGCATAGTTGTCATTCTATGCTGATTGTTAAATAATAGATATGTACTCATACTTTGAGCTATTAATCAATTCTTGATGTTTATCATAAAGCAATTTAGATTCTTTAATTATTAATTTTTTCTTTTTCTTCCATAAATCAAAATCAGATTCATATTCTTTTCCAAATATAGACATTGATAAACCAGAAATAATTTTATAACAAGCATATTTTAAATCATTATATTGATTATTACTTGCTAAAGAAAAAACATCTTTAAATGTTTTAAATGATTTATAACTTATAACTTCTACAAGTTTACTACGATACTCTACATCCTTTACAGAAATAAATTTATATTTTGTGCACGTGGAAATCAATTCGCCTAAATATATTAATAGTGATGAACACTTAGGTTTATCAATATTTTCGATTTTATTTCTTAGAAACTTATTAGAAATAAATACTTTATTAGTTTCCCCAAGCATATAATTTAATTTTAACTTTCCAAAAGTTAAATAATCTATCCATCCTTTAGAAAGAAAATCACTTATAAAACTTATATTTAAACTAATATCATTTTTATATAAAGATATGTATTTATTTATGGTATTATTAATTCTGAAAATATAAGGTCCATAATAGCCATTTACTTTTCCAGAAATAAAATAAAAACCTTTTTTTATCAATTCATCTTCTAAGATCTTTTCGCATTCTTCAATGCAACTATAATCATTATTATTATCAAACTCATATTTAATAAACTCCTTTAAATTATGTAGTAATATACTTTCACTATGGTCATCATTATAATAAAACACCATATGATAATATTGTGCATATATTAAGAGCAATTTATTAATAAATTCTTCGTTTTTATTTTTGTTAGCAATATAATAATTATTATTAATAAATACTCGTGTATATCTTTTCTTTAAATTAATTAATTTCTTATCAGTTTCATTATTTCTTTTAATCGAATTGTCTAAATAATTAATTGCTTCTTTAAGCATTCCACTAGCTATCAATCCATAAAATGTTTCTTTAATAAATTTCTCATTAATCATTTTATTCATAGTAATCCTCTTTTCGCATTTATTATAACAAATACAAAAAGAAAACTATGTCAATTAATAGCGAATTAAAACAAATTAAACCAAACAATAGATCACTCTAATGCTTGGTTTAACTTGAAATAATGTATTTTTTCAAAGTACTAATCTTCTGTTATATTCAAATTTATAATTATTATTATCTTTAATTATTTTCTTAATTATTTTCTTACAGGTTTATTGTTACTTGGTTTTGGTAAAGGTCTAAACATTTGTAATTCCTCCATTTTATTCATAGTATATTATATTCTCAAAGTTTCTCAATTATTCTTAATTTTGCACTATGAGAACGATGATTGTATTCTAATTCTTCATTTGTAGCCACAATTGGTTTTTTTGTTATTATTTTATATTCATGAATTATGTCACAATCCTTTACTGGTAATCCTCTAGGAATATCAGTTTCTGTTACATCTTTAAATATTTGCTTACATATTCTATCTTCTAAAGAATGAAATGTTATTACACAAATTCTTCCGCCCTTGTTTAACATCTTTAAACTGTCTCTTAACGACTTTTCAAAGACATCAAGTTCATTGTTCACAGCTATTCTTAAAGCTTGAAATACCTGTTTGGCAGGATGTCCTTTTTGTCTAAGAACTTTTGCGGGAAGGGATTTTTTGATTATCTCAACAAGTTCAAAAGTTGTTTCAATGGGTTTAACTTTTCTTTCTTTTTCGATATTTCTAGCAATTTGCGTACTGAATTTTTCTTCACCATACACAAATAAAATTCTTCGTAATTCTTCAAATGAATAATCATTTACTATATCATAAGCAGATATTTTTTGTGATGTATTCATCCTCATATCGAGTCTTGAGTCATAATTATAACTAAATCCTCTTTCTGGTGTATCTAATTGATATGAAGAAACTCCCAAATCATATAAAACACCATCTACCTTATAAACGCCTTGTTCTTCCAAAGCCTTTTTGAAGTTAACAAAGTTTAATGGAAATATTGTAAAAGAGGAAGAAATGCTAGCAAGCTTAGCCTGCCCTTTTTCTTTTGTTTGCTCATCTTGCTCGAAGCAATAGAGCCATCCTTTTTCAATTTTTTCGAGTATTCTGCTTGCATGGCCACCACCTCCTAATGTACAATCAACATAAATGCCATCTTTTTTTATATTTAATCCTTCTAATACTTCATTAAGTAAAACCGGTATATGTCCTTCTTTACAATTCATATTTTATACCATCCTTTAAAGTATTAGAATATAATATTCTCACTTATATCGCTAAACTTTTCATCACGTTCAGCCTCAATCTTTTCCCAAGCATCCTGAGTCCAGATTTCAATGATTTTATTAGCTCCAGCTACTACACAACCTTTATTTTCTGATGTAATACCAGCATATTTACGTAACACTTCATCGATACTTATTCTTCCTTGAGAATCAAAGTCCTTATAAAATGCCGATGACATATAGTAACGAGCAAATGCACGATTGTCTTTTTGGTTGATTGCAAGTGATGACATTTTTTCCACAAGTTCATTCCATACGTCTATTGGATATATCGTTATACATTTTTCAAAGCCTTTATTGATAACAACCTTGTTACCTAATTCTTTACGATACTCTAATGGTATAACTAATCTATTTTTTTCATCTAAATTATATTTATATTGTCCAATAAACATTGCAATCCCCACTTTTCACCACTTTTTTACACAAAATGACACTTGGTAACACTATTTTACACTATATCTACAAAAAAAGCAAGTATTTTTTAAAAAAAAATTAAAATACTTGCATTTATATAACGATAATAAAAATTAACAATTTTTAAAAAGCATAAAAAAAGTACTCATTCACGAGTACTTTTTTATTAGAAAATTAAAACAAATTGTTATTTGTCTTCAGCTTTTTTTGCTCTTTTAACCTTAACTTCTTTGTTTTCTTTAACTTCTTCAGTCTCTACTTTTTTTGTAGCTTTCTTTGATTTCTTAGTTTCTTTAGCTTCAACTTCAGCTTTTTCTTCTTCTTTAGTCTTAATAGCTTTAACTAATTTACCATCATAATAACCACAAGAATCGCAAACGACATGAGCAAGTTTAATGTTGCCACAATTAGGGCATACCATCATACCAGGATTTTCTAGTTTGAAATGGCTACGACGTTGACGTTTTCTAGTTTTAGAGATACGTCTTTGTGGAGCAATTGCACCCATTTAAATTCACCTCTTTACTCTTTAGTAGTTTTACTTTTAGTAATGCATATGGGTTTTTCTAATAAAACATTTTCCCAAATGATGTCATACAAATCAACTGTATTCTTCTCTATAAAACGACTATCTTCATCATCACTATCTTTCGAAAAGACTTCTTTAACATCTAAATCAATTGGAAATTCAACTTCTTCTAATGTCCAAGCATCTTCAAGATACATAGTTGTTTTAATCTTTAAATTGAAGACAAAACAATCATTGCCCGTGAATTTACAAGTACCTTCCACTAATACATCATCCATACGAATAATGTCCGAAACGTTTTTAACGTACTCATCATAATTCACTTTTTCATTAATGATTAAAGGTTCGTTTATATAACGATATAGTTGTTGTAAAGACCATTTCATAGGAATCACCATAACGTATATATTATACAACTTTTTAATTAATTTGTAAAGTTTTTTTTATAGTTTTTGAATTTATACTTTTTATTCTCTATTACAAAAAGCTATTTTCAACATTTCATCATAGCAAAGCCATGAATTTCTGTGAAAATAGCTTATTTTTTAGAACGTAAAAAACTTTTTTACTTTACAATTTTTATCTCATAATATTTACAAAAACATTTTATATAAAGTTGTTAATTATGGTTCTATAACAAAATGTATTATTACTTTGTATTTTCTATTAACGTTATATGTTCCAGTTAATGTGAAACATCCTGTACCATTTATAGTAATATCACCCCAATGATCCATGCTTGCACTAAATGAATCATTATGACAATTATTATTAAGATTCCATGTATAATCTTGAAGCCATGGGTATGGACAATTTATTTTTTCCATATCAAAATGGAACTTCCCATTTACGACATCTCTACTATACTTAACAGTATATGTGCTATGTACTTCAACAGTATTATAACTAATATCCTCTATAATCGTAAATTCTTTTACATATACCTTACTTGGATCTGACTTCAATACAGCCATTATCTTTACAGTTCCTAAACTCTTTCCTAATACAGTTCCATAATTTGTAACAGTTGCTATAGATGTATTACTTGAATACCAATTATAGTCAAGTCTAGATGGTGATATTCCATAATTATAATCAGGATATATTAATCTTGTAAAACCTACTGTAATATAATTTTCTCTATAACTTTTGTTTGAATGATTCATTTCAATAATATTTATTTGACTACCACAAAGTGTTCCTTGGTCAGGATCTGTTACTAAAACTTCTGAACCAGATTGTGTTACTAATCTTTTAAATGTTGCTGTAATTCTACTTGTATCAGTTTTATTAAAGTAACCAATATAGTATTTTCCATCCTCTAATGACATTGTATAAGTATATATTGGATTATCTTTATTAAGTAATATGATAAACTTTGTATCTAATAAATATTCTGCAGTAGCCGCATTATAATTTTGTTTTGTTAGCACTACAAAAGTATTATCATCCTGAATCCCTGAATAATTAAATGTCAAGGTGAATTTTCCAGTTTGCTTTAAATTTAATTCTTTAAAATAATCACCTTTTTTAGTTTCATTAATCACATTTATAGATTCATTAGCATCTTCAGCTAAATCAAATAAATTTAAACTTTTAGATGTTACTTCAGTTATAACTAATTTTAAAGATTTTAAATCAGCAGCATTAAAATTAACATCTAAATAGAAATATCCTCTCCATGGTAAATATACATACATATCATTTTCATTTTGTTTTATGCTAGCACTATTATCATATTCATCTAAATCTAGCCTTTGTAAAAGTTGAGTCTTATTAGCGTCTCCATATATTTTTAATGCACTAGAAGGATAAATAATAGTTGAGTTATTCTTTTTTTCACCAACAAGAGTAAATTTATAGAATCCTGGATTATTTTGATTTATATAATTATAATTTCTAAAACCATTATAAGAATTTAATAATATATCATTTTCACCTATTCCTAAGTAAGCCGTATTTCTCGAAATTATTTTTGTATTTATTGTTCCAGTGCTATCTTCGTTTGCATATGCAACTCTCAAATAATAAGTTTTAGTATTATATAATTGTTCAATGTAATGTACATTGTTTAAATCATTACTTAAATCTAATACATTCATTAATTGCATATGTTCATCATATAATCTGACATCCAATGCATCATTAGTATTAATTTTAAATTCGTAATATTTTGTATGCTTTATGTCTAACTCATACATTTTATATAAATCAATTTTTTTTGTATTCAAATCAACGATCAAGCTATTATTAATAGTACTACTATAATTTGCTAAAGTATATGTATTATTTGTTCTTGGTCTGTATGCTTTAACATATCTAAACTGTAAATCCTTTGTTCCATAAGGGCATTCATCTCCATTATGAGTATATACACCACAAGAACCCCATTTAGAAATCAAATTTAAATTTGATAATGTTGTGTTGTCACTTAAATTTATAGTACCTGAAACAACAATCGCAGAATGTGTTATATAATACCCTACTTCACCTTCCTCTTTCATATAATTCCATCCATACGCCCAGTAACAAATTATATCTCCTGGTCGAACATCACTTACTTCAATATAACTAGAATCATTAATATAAGTTGTAGGGAAACCTATACAATAATTATTTTGAGTAGCGTCTTGTTTATACCATGCATATGAATGGCAATTATATGCAGTACTAGCTGGAGAAATATAATCACTATCAGTCAATGTTTCAAATGAACTTAGTATAGAATTATGATATTTTGTTATATAATAATCTGTCAAATTATCTTCGCTATAATATGCATATTCAACAATAGAACCATTAGGAGTGAATATATTATCATTTAAATTAACAGTCAATAAACTTTCATTTACATTAGTCATATTTATAGTATTATTAATCATACCTAATAATAGTTCTAATTTATATTTTTCATCGATAGTTAAATTAACACTATCTAACAATTCTTCAATGATTTCATCTGCATCATTTCTATTGGTTAACTCATTATAATAACAATTATTAATCTTAAATTTATTAATACCTATATTTATATTAGAGAAAAAATTTATATAATCAATTTCTTCATCTATTATGATTTCTACAATTTTATCGGTTGATAAATCTGAAAAGTCTTGCTCTACTTCATCAACTATTGAAATAGCAAATACCTTGGTATTAACAAAAGAAACTAATGCAAACAAAGAAATAAAAACAAGCGTAATTCTAAAAATTTTCTTTAACAACTTCATATAAAATTATTTCTTTCTTAAATTTTCAAATGAGCAAATATCCT
>ENA-ORNF01000633-ORNF01000633.1-human-gut-metagenome-genome-assembly--contig:-NODE-633-length-35082-cov-5.912953_pt1 | contig 35082 bp, 31 predicted proteins | sample MGYA00242110_ERZ509012 | MGnify/ENA primary metagenome ERZ509012 (study PRJEB26280, sample SAMEA2338714) | human gut metagenome | biome: human gut; feature: human-associated habitat; material: faeces...
AAACAAGAAAAACGCTTCTGGAGTGCTGACCAAAAGCGTTTTGTCTACAGTCTGAGATATATGAAGATATATCTAAAGAAGGAGCTAATACAAAAAATATTACCGTGGATACTATCCGGAGGTGGAATGACAGAATTACTCCGGATAGCAAGTTAATTTCTTTTTCTGACCTAAATGGAATTGTAAGTACCATATTGTGTTTGCGCCAAAGTTCCGAAGAAAAGTAGCATATGGAGCGTTACGTCAGGACATAGCAAATATTTTGAGCATGCTGTGTAAAAGAAAAGGAGTCAATATAGTGGAAGCAGAGATATGTCCGGATCATGTGCATATGCTTGTAGAGATTCCGCCAAACATCAGTGTAGCAAGTTTTGTAGGTTAGCTAAAAGGAAAAAGTACACTGATGATATTTGAAAGGCATGCAAACCTGAAGTATAAGTATGGCAATCGGCATTTTTGGTTATTATGTAGATACTGTAGGAAAAAATGCGAAAAAGATCCAAGAGTATATCCAGAACCAATTAAAAGAGGATTTGGAATACGACCAAATGACACTAAAAGAGTATATTGACCCGTTTACGGGTGAGCCAGTAAAACAAAGCAAATAAGATGAGCCCTTTAGGGCTCTGCAGAGAAATGATGTTGCGGCTGGCGAGCTTTCAACGGGTCTTTAGACCCAGTGCCGGTAACAGCCCCTTATAGGGGCAGAACAAACCACCGGCTCAGCCGGTGGTTATGATTCCTGCAGGCAGTTATTTTGTCTTATCGTGTTCGATAATATCGGAAACGGGGCAGTCCAGGATATAGCAGAGGACATCCAGGGTCTTCGTGGTGATGGCCTCGCCTTTCTTCATGCGGTGAATGGTGTTGGCGGAAATACCATGCTTAAAGATCAGTTCGTATTCTGTTATGTTCTTACGAAGCAGGGTTTCAAAGAATGGTTTGTATGATATCATGTTGTCGAATCGAGCCTCCTGATCAATACTATAAAAAGAGTATCATACTTAATTCTTTGACTATACCTAATAGATTGACTATAATGTGAGAAATATAGAGGGAAATTAACAAAATCCTGTAAACCTATTGACAAATGGACAAAAATATGGTATATTCTGCGTAGCTTGAAACAATACGTAAACGTTTTGTTTCTTTTTTTATACTTAAATCCGGGTAAAATGCCCGCGATGTAAGTGAAAGAAAAGAAATAAAACAAGATGTATGTTTCGGGCTTTTTTTATTGCAAAAATGATGTACATAGCCACGGGACTGCAGGTAACTAAAGTATACTGTCTGGCAATGAAATGTGAATTGACTATACTCAATATATTGAGTATAATAATGTAAGCAGTAAAAATTATGGGATTATTTGTCGTGATTTACTACTTACAGTCAAAATTGCCAGTGACAGAAAAGATTTTTCACAAATGAAAGCGAGGGAAAGCAACTATGAAATCTAAGAATCACGAGTATACTGCGAAACTGGTTGCGGCAATTCTCTGTGCAGCATGGATGCTCACAGCCTGTGGAAACACAGAAGCGGGTTCCGTGGATGAAACGATGGAACCTGTTACAGAAACTACAACAGAGATTACAACAGAACCTACGAAGGAGGTTGTTACAGAGCCTACAGAAACAGAAGTACCCGTTGCAGAATCTACGGAAGAACCGGTTAAAACAAGCGAAGAGATATCCGTGACAGAGCCGGTTGCGGTTACGGCGGAATCCGGAGTGAAGCCTTCTGCAGAGCCGGTGACAGCATCCACAGGGACAACTGCAGAAACAGGGTACACCTGTACGGAAATGTACCAGACCATGTATGCGAAGTCGGCGGTCAATGTCAGAGACCTTCCCGGTACAGACGGACAAAAAATCGGTGGATTGCAGGCAGGACAGGAGATAAGTGTCACAGGAAAATGCGACCAGACGGGGTGGTATCGGTTTGACTTAAACGGGACTACGGCTTATGTCAGTGATAAGTATATTGTCGCAGAAAAGCCTGCGCAGACGGCAACAGCAAATAACGGTGGGAAGACGACACAGAGCACTGCCGCTGCAACGGGCAGCACTACGGCAGGGGGAGAAACTAGTATAACCGGAGCTGAAGAATACTTTGATCGTGCAATGGCGGAGCAGGAATTTGCACTTGTTAATGAAGAACGTACTGCAAACGGTATTCCCGCACTGATATGGAATGAAGAACTTTATAACATTGCCGTACAAAGATGTTACGAAAATGATATTCATAACGGTATGAGGAACGGCACTAGTGAAAATTATGCATTTGGATTTTCGTCGGCACAAGAATTATATCAGGGGTGGCACGATAGCCAGGGACATCACGATACCTATATGAGAAGTTCCTGGGCATACAGTGCAGTAGCAGTACGCTTCGTCCCGCTTGTAGGTGGTGCTTTAGGTTATGATATAATTTCTTACCAGGTATTTGCTGAAGAAGGTTCTGCTGCATTAAGGGGTGATACCAGTGCCATAGCGAACAATCCTAACATTAACAATCCTTATGTGACAAGTATCACAATCGACGGGGAAACTTATTACAAGGACGGAGAAGCACCTACACCGGAATACCCGGCAGCCACCAAGACCCCCAACGATGGCACCTCCACAGGCACCGCCAACGTGGGATGGTCCCTGACCCCGCCTATGCAGGAAGACGGCCTGAAGAATTGGCAGGAACAGAACCCTGATGCCGAAGTCAGCTTTGGCAATTAATAAAGAAATAGAACTGAAAAATTACTTTAAGAAAAGAAAGGATGGAACTTAAAATGAAACATGATGGTGGATTTATTATAGCAATTCTTATTATCGCATTTATGGGTTTTATTGTTTATTGCCTTTTTATGCTGGCTACGATCTTTGCCGGTGTGGCAGCAGCAGGCGGTACATTGTTTGGAGGAGGAGCTGCAATAAAAAATTATGCTCTTTCATTTAAAGAGAACATCATCGACAGTAATAGAAAGTCTGCTGTAGCAGCGTAATAACCGGTGAGGAGGTAAGAAGGCGATGGCTTCAATACCACAGCCCGCCAAAAAGAGTTATTTTTTTGGCAAAGGATATATAGATGTTCTGAATACAATAAAAGGTGCCTGGCAGAGAAACTTTGAATCGATTATAGGATATAAAGACAAAATCATAGAGGCCAAAACTATAGGGGGCAAAAAGTTTCTTTTTGGCTTCATATTGAATGTACTGGCAATGATTTCTGTAATCGTTTTTGGAACGATCATCACAGCGATTGTAAGTGTTGTTAACATTGCGGTTGTGTTATGTGCGATGGTAATCATTTACATAGGTTTTTCGGTGATATGGCTGGCAGATCGCTTATATCTGGTGAGAAAAAAGATTTTTACAGCCTGCCATGAATGCAAGGAAAAATCATTGATACCTACCTATATCTGTCCAAAATGCGGAGCCAGGCATACCAACTTAACTCCCGGAGTATATGGAATTCTTATGAGAACCTGTATTGGAGAAGATACGAATTCCTATTGCGGAGAGAAACTGCCCACAACGTTCTTTAACGGAAGACGAAATCTGAAAGCCATTTGCCCACACTGTTCGACACCTCTTGCGGATAGAGAGTCTGTACCTATTTGCATACCGATCGTAGGTGGAAGATCCGTGGGAAAAACAGCTTTTATAACAGCCTTTTCCAAAGAATTTATCGATAATGTGGCACCGTCAAAATCCTGGGAAACTGAGTTCTATAATGCCAATAAAGAAAAAATATACCAGGAAATTGAACAGGATTATTTGACAGGCAGCACGCGAATGACGGATAGACCGCAGGATATTAATAAGGCCAGTTCGGTTTCTTTCAGCTTCTTTGTGAAAGGCGCTCAATTCAAGCCGGAACGATTGGTGCATGTGTATGATATCGCAGGAGAGGTTTTCACTGATAACAGCGAGAATGAAATTCAGAAACAGTATGAGTATTGTCAGGGCATTGTATTGATGATCGATCCTTTTGCGATTCCATCTGTCAGACATAGATGTGAAGAGAAACTGACACCGGAAGATATAGCAGGTATCGGCAAGGCTGATATTAACGGAATTGTAGATTCGTTCCTGAATAAATTGAGAGAGGTAACAGGACTTAGTGACAAGAAAATGTCGTCCGTTCCGTTAGCGGTTGTGATCGGAAAAATTGATTCGGCAGGCTTGGCAGCTGAAATCGGAGATGCGGCGGTTAAGATAAAAATGAGCCAGTTTCCCGATAAGTTTACGGATTATTATGACACACAAGACTATTTATGCAGGAAATTTCTTAAGGAAAACGGCATGGAGAGCTTCCTGAATAATATTGATCTGAAATTTAAGGACAATAGATTCTTTTCCTGTACAGCGATCGGGCATACAAGGGATAAAGGTCGGTACAATCCACAGGGCGTGCTTCCTCCGATGCAGTGGCTGTTTGGAAAAGCCGATTCTAAAATGGCGAAGAACTGGAATGACATAAAATTCAATAAAAAGGTAACTACGAAAGAAGAGACAGCACAATAAGAGAGGATTCCTATGGAAAATTTTGAAAATGAAAAAGAAAAAGAAGATATTGTTGAAGAGGAAACGGATCAAAAATCCGATGACAAACCCGTTTATGAGGAAGAACTCTGTGATAGCCTGAAAAAGTTGTCAGAGCAGGTGGAGCAAATGAATCAGCTCTTTCTACAGAAGATTGCCCATACAACCCATGAAGAAAAAATTGTTGATCAAATGCATGCGGAATTGCAGAAATATAAACAGGATATGTATGCACAGTTGGTTAGACCGATTCTTTTGGATATGATGGAGATTCGGGACAGTATTCTCAGAATGAGTGCCAATTATGCAGCCAAACCGGAGGGAGAACAAGCGATTCCGTTAAAGACATTTAGTGATTATGCATATGACATTCAGGATGTCCTGGAGAAAAATAATATTGCAATCTATGACAGCAAAGAAGGCGATGAATTCAGTCCCATCAGACAAAAAGCAGTCAAGAAAGTGCCGACACCGACGGAAGAACAGCATGGAAAAGTGGCGGAAAGCCTGAGCAGCGGATATGAGTATCTCGGGAAGACAATTTCACCGGAGAAAGTAGCTGTTTATGTATATGAAAAAACTGTAACGATGGAAGGAGAGTCCAATAATGGCTAAGTATGTATTTGGTATTGATTTGGGGACTACATATTCCTGTATTGCGTATGTAGATGAAACCGGAAGAGCAACCGTTGTCAATAATTCAGAGGGAACGAATACCACCCCCTCGGTTGTAAATTTTGCAAGTCCGAATCAGGTTGTGGTAGGCCAGGTCGCAAAGGAAAATGCGGTAATTGATCCGAATAACACAATTTCACTTGTAAAGACATTGATGGGAAAAACCGACTTTGCAATTAATTATAATGGAGAAGATAAGTCTCCGGAAGAAGTGTCGGCATATATTTTAAGAAAGGTAACAGGAGATGCTGCCCAACTTCTCAATACAGAGGTAAAGGACGTGGTTATTACCTGTCCTGCATATTTTGGAACGGCCGAAAGAACAGCGACTAAAAATGCAGGTATCATTGCAGGGCTTAATGTTCTGGAAATTATCAGCGAGCCTACAGCAGCGGCATTATATTATGGATGTGCAAAAGAACAGGAGGCCAAAACAATCCTGGTATTCGACCTGGGTGGCGGAACATTTGATGTTACGATCATGAGCATCAGCTCTGAAAAAATCGAGGTTGTATGTTCAGACGGTAATCACGAACTTGGTGGAAAAGATTGGGATGAGGCAGTCATGCGATATCTTGCGGAAGAGTTTATTGCTGCTACCGGTTTTGACGGTGAGTTTGATGAGTACTCGCAGCAGGATATGAGACTGAAAGCTGAGAATGCGAAAAAACAGTTGACTTCCAGAGAAGAAGTGCCTGTCATGCTTGATGCTGCAGGTTTAAGAGCACGTATCAACCTTTCCAGAGAAAAGTTTGATGAGCTTACTTCTACCTTGCTTGGGGAAGCACTTGAAAAAACAGATGCTGCAATTGCGGTTGCAAAAGAAAAAGGATACAACGTCGATGAAATCCTTCTGGTAGGTGGTTCCACAAGAATGCCGCAGGTGGCAAAGGCACTGGTTGACAAATACGGGATGACACCCCAGATCCTTGACCCGGACGAAGCAGTCGCAAAGGGCGCGGCAATTCATGCAGTTAATGTATACATAAATAATCAAAAGAGTCTGGAACCGGGAGATTCCGGTGAAACGACTGTCAATGTCAGTGGTACAACAAAGGAAATTAATGCTGACGATTATAAGGAAGATCTGGCCGTTCAGCCGGAAATGATGAGCATTGGCGGAAAGACGAAAAAAGTGGTTGTGGCTACAACAAAGAGTTTTGCGATTGAGATTCTGATGAAGGATCAGCCGAAATGCTGCAATATGATTATTAAGAATCAGTCCATGCCGGACGGCTCAATCTCTGTATCAAGGACATTTGGCACCCATGATGCAAATCAGCAGAGCTGTGAATTAGTAGTATACGAAAGTGACTTCATGGAAGAGTATTATGATGTTGATGAAGATTTTGTCTTAGGAACAGCTACATTGGAATTACCGGGAAATCTGCCGGCAGGTGCTCCCATTGAAATAACTTTTACCTTAAATACAGAGGGCATTTTGGAAGTTAGCGGCATTGATAAGACAACGAATCGCGAAGTACATGCCACTATGCAGGCGAAAGGCATTATGGCAGAAGAAAAAGTAGATGAACTGAAAGAAAAATCAAAACGAATGGTTGTAATGTAAGAAAAAATCCCGCTGTTTATCCGGAGATGGATAGCGGGATTTTTTTAGAGGAGACCGAATCATGACAGAGAACTGGTACATCATTCTTGGATTGGATTTTGATCCCAATCCGGTTCAGGATGAGACTGTGATTGCACAAAAAATAGAAGAAAAAAGAAAGTTCTGGTCCAGCAAAGCAAACGATTTTAATCATGGGGCGGAGTACCGGAAGTATACGCAAATGCTTTCTGAGATTAAAAAAGACATGATTGGACCGGAAAATATAAGAGCTGAGTTGATCAAAGATGCCTGTGAAAAAACATACGGCCCGATAGACAAAACTCTGAAAATGATCAAGAAGACAGAAATTCCACAGGACACCATTGAGAAAATGGCGAAGAAATTGAAAGTGGATGTGGAAACTGTAAAAAGAAGAGCTTCCGCACTGGGGATAAAAATTGTTGCGTCTCAAGGGGGAAACTATCAGGCAATTTATGATAAATATTATAAAACAAAACCACAGAATGCGGATAAATATAACGGTATGAATGCTCTGCTGAAGAGTTTTAACGCCACGAATCTGTATGAATTTCTGTATGCGGGTACCTCCGTAAAAAATCCACGGAATTTACCTTGTGATACGCTGAAACAGAGAGCCAAAGAAAGAAAAACGAAAGAGTTTTACAAGAACGACAGTGTGAGCGGATCCGGCTCAAAACTTTGCGGACAGTGTGAGGAATGTTTCAAGGATGACGCTTCGAAACAGATTTATGATAAATATCTCGAATATAATGCAAGAAAGAATATTCTTGATGAAGTAAAGACTTTCTTTGAATTAAGCGGTGAACTGACACAAGATACTTGCTCGGACTTTATTGGCAGACTTACGGAAATTTTAAAAAACAGGAGAGATGCCGAGAATTTATTCATTGCATTTTGCAAGATGGAAAAGATTCCTGTTCCCATAGCAGAAGTTGGGCAAAAGGAAAATCCACATATTAAAATCTGCAGATGCGGCTGCATAAATAATACTTCTGACGGAAGGAAAGTATGTAAAGCCTGTGGTCTGGAGTTACAGGTGAAATGTCCCAAATGCGGAACCGTCAATGATGCTGTGATAAATGTCTGTAAATGTGGTTTTAAATTTGAAAATATTGATAAAGCGGTTTCCTTATGCGAGTTAGCCTCAGATGCGTTAGACGTGATGGATTTCGGCGTCGCGGAAATGCATATGAAGGATGCTGAGAAATATTGGCCGGGATTGGACAGGGTGGCTTTGCTGAAAGAACGGTTAAATGACCTGAAAAGCAGGGTTGGTTCAGCAGTGGAAGACATGAAAAAAGCGTGTCGCGAGAAAAAATATTATGAGGCGAAAAGGCAATTAGAAAGCATAAAAAAATATTCTCCGGGTTACACGGAGCCAGCCCTTGAAGAAGAAATCAGAAATGGAATTGAAATTGCAGAAAAATATAAAAAGATTGCGCAGAGTGGAAAAAATGAGACTGAAATAGTCGAGGCATGTATCAAAGCATACGAAGCGTGTAATGACTGCCCCGGGGTGAGAGAGATCATTGCCGGGTATCCGCCGGCTGAACCCACGGGACTGGTTGTCGTAGCAGATCCATCTGCGAAGGTAAATGTTTTGTCATGGAAGAAGAGTGCAACAGCAGGATCACTTTATTACTCAGTAGTCAGAAAAGAAGGTGCGATACCGATCAACGTTCAGGACGGTACCCTGGTGGGAAGAATCAGTATGTGCAATATCAATGACCAGAATGTCATGTCCGGAGTGCCTTACTTCTATGCTGTTTTTGCAGAAAGGGCCGGAGTTTACTCTAATGCATTGGTGTATAAAGACGCAGTCAGTAATCTGTTTGAGATCTCCGGCGTTACGATCGCAGCGGGAGATGGATTGCTTCAACTGAAGTGGAATCCGATTGGGGACAATGCCACCGTTAACATTGAAAGAACGGATCCTTCGGGAAAAACTACAAAATTAAAGTGCAACAGCAGAAGTAATTTTGTAGATAGAGAACTGGACAATGATAAAGAGTATACATACAAAATTTACCTGACATACGCAATTGGAATAACAAAAACCAATACCAGAGGTGTCTGTGTATCCGGAACGCCAACGTGTCCACCGTTACCCATAGAAAGGTTGATTATCAAGCCAACGCAGGGGAATGAATATCGGGTGGAATGGAAGAATCCGGAAGGAAATGAGATCCAATTCTTTTATTCGCAAAAGAAACCGGATTTTTTGAGCGGCGATTTAGTTTCGATTTCGACTTTAGAGAGCACAATGAATCCGCTGGTCGTGAAAAAAACGTCGGCAACAATGGGAACTTTTATGCATGACGGAGAGGAACTGATCTATGTCCTTGCGGTGGTTGTCAAGGCAGGTTCTGCTGTCATTGGTACCATTGCAAGAGCAAGCAGGGGCGGTACCGTAAAAATCAACCATGTGGATCTTGTGAATGGCAAAATAATGATTACGCTGGATCAGCCTCAAAATGCAACCGGATTTGTAGTGTTATACAGGCATGACCGGTTCCCTGAGGATATTTCTGATACAAAGACAATAAGAAAGTATATTCCATTAAAGCAGTATCAATATGATTGTGGCTTGGTGATTGATTCCAATGAACCGGAAAATTACTATTTTTCTGTTTTTGCAGAATTCAGAAGAGATGGTGAGAGTGATTATTCCATGGGAACGGACTATTTATTCTCTAACGTTTCTAAGGAAACCATTACTTATGCTATTTCGGCAAACAGAAAAATTTTTGGTGGGGTTCAAATTCATATTACTTTTGAAAGCGGAAATAAGAGTTTCCAGCTTCCTGATATTGATGTAATGTCGGCGCTGGATCGGGCCCCCATGTTCAAAAAGTCCGGAACTCTCTTTTACCAAATCGAGGCAAGGAAAGTAAACGAAAGTGTTACTGTATCCATTCCCTGCAAAAAAGGAGTACAAAGAGGCACCTACATTAAGCCGTTTTTGCGGGATGAAAATCTGGCAGGCAGATATGTTTTAAAAATCAGACTGGGTTCTGACCATAAAATCAGTTAGGAGAAAATAGGATGGCATTAAAACAAACATTTATTTGTCCCTTTTGCTTTGAAGAACATAAAATTTCAGATATTCAGTTCAGATGTACGAACAGACGCTGTAAGGATGTAGCGGATATTGAACTCACAAGATATGAAAATGGTGATGTTACGATACCTAAAATGGGAAAACCGACATTTAAAGCAGCGACAAAAGGATTTTCAATCCCGAAATCCGCAAAATGTCCGGAGTGTGGAAGCTACTCTTATGCAGTGATCTGTCCGTCCTGTCATAATAAATTGCCGGAATCCACCTTATTGGGGAAGGATATGATCATATCCGTTGTAGGCTCTCGAGATACCGGTAAGAGCCATTTTGTGGGTGTCATCATTAATGAGTTAATTGAGAGAATTTCTGTGAAGTTTGGCGGCGCGATGGAAGGGTTTGACGATACCATGACCAGATATAAAGCAGGGGCTTACCAGAAACTGTATATGGATATGCAGAAACTGGATTTAACAAAGAGCTCTGTACAGGATGTCAATAATGGTGCGTATCGGCCTCTGATATTCACATTGAAACTAAAACATAAAACATTGTTCAAAGAACAGATCGACAGCTTTACGCTTGTATTTTTTGATACGGCCGGTGAGGATCTGAACGATGAAGATACCATGAATACGGTAAATAAATACATATGTAAATCAGCGGGTATTATTTTTCTGCTGGATCCCATGCAGTTTCCGGCTGTCAGAAATCAGCTTGACGAAAATACAGTATCCCGGGCATCTTCCGTTGACTGGAAACAGGCAACAAGATCAGATGATATCATGTCCAGAGTTTCTAAGCTGATCAGAAATGACAGACATATGAAAAACGAACAAAAAATTGACATACCGGTCGCGGCCGTATTTTCCAAGTTTGATGCGATTGCCCCGCTGATTCCTGAAGGAAGTACGATTCTCGAAACAAGCCCGCATTGCAATGAGGGAGTGTTTGATATGGCGGACTGGCACAATGTGAATAACGAAATTCGGAGTCTGTTGGTGGAATGGGGAGCGGAATCTTTTATTTCACAGGTAGATGTAAATTACACAAACTATTCCTATTTTGCAGTTTCTGCGCTGGGAATGAACAATAATCCGAAAGAAGACCGGCGGATTGACAGACCGAGACCCCATAGGATTGAGGATCCCCTGTTATGGATTCTAAAGGAAAACGGAGTGATTAAACCAAGCAAATAATAGTTATAAACAGGAGGCTGTATTATGGCAAAACACCAGATTATTTATACTTCATGCATGAGGGGAATCGATGGCGTAAATGATGGCCAGCAGATCTTTTCCTACGATGCATCTTTTCAGGATGGAAAATCAGAGGAAGTGAAGAGTCTGTTTACTTATCAGGTACCGTCTTTGCCGGCAGGTACGTTGATGACGGAAGAAATTGCATTGACCATGCCTGCAGCATTCAGTTACAGACTGTTAAAAAGCGGCAGTGTGGCGGTAACGCTTAACACATATCTTGGGAGAGATTATATGGGGAGCGCAGGCAGATTCGGAAATCATTTAAGCCATTCTATTGTATGTGATTTCAGTGAACTTGACGTGTATCCATGTGAATTGTATGCCGGTATTTCGTTGAGAAACAGCATGGAATATGAAGAGGTAAATAATCCCAATCCGCCGGATTATCTGCCGGAACCGGAACTGGTGAAAGGATATGTGATTCATCCGGATTCGGTTGCCGAGTTTTTGGGAATTGCAGATAATCTGGAGAAATATAAGCAGATGGTTGCGGCGATGCTTAAGTTTTCGTCGGAGAAGAAAAGAATCGTAATTTGTGATGCGCCTGAAAATATTGCAAAATGGATTGCTGCATTGCATTATGCATTACCTCTTGAGATCGCTAAAAAAGTGAATTTCACTACTTATGAATTTGACCCGGAATTGTCTCCTTCGCAGATTTGCGGTGTGATATCAGAAGGAAGCAGATATCATTGTGAAAATTATATTTCCTCCAACAGACATTATGTGTTTGACTTCCTTCAGAATCAGTTCACAAATGTGGAAGCGGAGGATGTATTGTTAGACTTTCTGGATGCTGCGTTTAGCTTTTCTTATGACAGCCTGGTTGATTTCCATTCCTTTCTCATGAATAATACGTTATATAGGGAATGCAATGAGAAATACTACGCAGCCTATTATTTTTATACCCTGATGTCTGAGGGGATTGCAGATCTCTCAAGAGAACAGTTTACGGCTGTTATGGAGTTCGCGGCAGAATATCTGACAGAAAGCGCAAAAAGAAATCTGGTATTTAAACTTTTGGAGGAACAGAACAATATTAATCAGTTGGAAAATGAATATGCGTTACTGGTATTGTCGTATCTGCTAAAAGCACTTGGGATCCTTGATGCCGGTCAACAAAGCATGGTGAAACAGATGATTGTTGACAGAGTGATTATGCTGCTGTCGACAGATGAAATGACAGAAGAGGCTTTTTTACCATTGTATAACAATATAGACGCACTTGCACGTTCCATAAATCTCAGTATTCCTGCGGAACTGATGGTTGATAGAAATCGTGATTCCTTATTAGGGAATTTATCTCAGGGAACGAAACTTTGGAAAATCTACTTTGTGATGAAAATTATCAGCGACTATGTTAAGGATATGAGATTACCAACAGATGAATTATATCCTGACAGAGCGATAGGAGCAATCTATTACGGCATTGTAAGCAGCGTTTATAAAACGGGAACAACAAATGGGTATGAGGTTGTTGAAGAAATTCTTGATGGATTTAAAGATAATTTTGACTATTACAGTAATATGACGCTGAATATAGAAGGATTTTTACTCGATCTGGGACTGGAGGAAGAAGATAAGAAACACTTGTGGAATTATTTCTTCGATGAAGTGTTGAAAATGGATCAGGGATCTGTCACGAAGATAAATGAAAAACTGGCGGAATATGACAGATTTGATGAAATGTATGCATTGTATAAAAGGCAACTTGTTCAGTTTTCCGGCCTTTTAGAAGCCAGAGATTTCTTTAGGACATATTGGAGCCAGTGGCTTTCCGGGAATCAGGCGTATGGATCGCTCTATGCAGCAACTGCATTAAGGGACTATGAAGCAATCTATGAAAAAAAGATGTCAACCGTTGCAGACAAAGAGCAATTCCGTTATGCAGAAGAAATTTTAGATATGGCAATGAAAATGGGGATTACGGATGCTTATGTAACACCATTGGGAGAGACTGTTTTACAATATATTCCTATGGGAAATCTTACGGCAGAGAAGGAAGCGACCATCCGTAAACTGTATCAATACACAAGAGAAGTTCTGAATCAGCCTGTCGGGGGAAAACTGTTGCTGTTTGTCATTGCACTACATTTGAATCAGATAACAAGTATTGATGAGATTGCTGAGGCAACGAAAAAAATACGAGAGGTTTCGGGGGAACCGGGTGCAAATTTCGGTAATATGACAGACAGCGAAGTAAAGGACTATTTTGCATGGGCATTCCGTTCCCTGGAAAACTTCAGTCTGTTAAAGGAAGATTATGAGGAACTTTACAAGTTATTTCATTTTTCGGCGACGACTCATAAATTATTTATGGAGCACTGGTGTAAGCTCAGTTATGGGGATGGCAAAAGCGAAAAGGACGATGCGGACTTTTCTGAATATTTGCGATTTTTGTTTGAAATCGGCCGTAATGAAGACCAGGAGATGGTGGGGAAATATTTGTGTAGGCTGAGTAAGCAGAAGCTTGCGTCTTTGGATGAGAAAATGATGACAATTTATTTCAAGGAGGATCTTAAAGCAGTGCAAGCCTGGAAAAACATAAAAGAAACCGCAGTGAACACAAATCCTCTGTTGAACAACCTTTCCCACTTGTTTAAGAAAAAATAAGAGGTGAACCAAATGAAAAAGAATGCACAGCCGGCAAAATTGAGTTATTTCTTTGGACCGGGGTGGAGAAATCTTGGAACGTTTATAAAGCGGTTTTGGACTTTGAATCGAGAGGATATTAAGAAGAGAGCACAAAAAGTGGAAAACGGAAAAGGTATTATGTCTTTTTCCGGCGCGGTAAATCTGATGGCATGTTTCTCTCTGGCAGTGTTTGGAACCTTCTTTTTTGGAGTGATTTCACTTACTATATCTGCGGTCTTGGGAATCGCTTTTCTTGTAGCATATGTAGTTGTTTTTTTGATCTGGCTATTGGACAGAATGATTCTTATCGGGAAAGGTATTTTTGTTGCATGTCCGAATTGTAAAAGTAAATACCTGATTCCTATTTATATTTGTCCTCAATGTGGTGCGAAACATACGAACCTGACACCGGGAAAATATGGCATGTTTTATAGAAAATGTAATTGTGGAAAGAAATTGCCGTCTCATTTTATGACCCAAAGAGGTTCCCTGGATGCAGAATGCCCTAAGTGTGGGGCGGCATTAAGTGGAACCGGAAGCAGACCATTATGCGTTCCGGTCATAGGAGGAAGATCTTCCGGAAAAACCGCCTATATTACAGCGTTTTCTTATGATTTTATTGAAAAGGCAGCACCAAGAAACGGCATCGAAATCCGTCAGTATAATGAGGCAGCAGCGAGATTTTACAGAACCAATATTCGTAATGACTATTGGGGTGGAACAACGCGGATGACAGAGACCGAAACGGATTTAAGACGGAGCAGTTCAAAGGCGTTCAGTTTTATAGTGCATCATAAAAAGATGCATCCGGATCGATTGATTCAAATTTATGATGTGGCCGGTGAAAGCTTTGTGGATAATACAGAGAACGAAAAACAGCTTCAATATTCCTATTGTCAGGGAATTATATTTATGCTGGATCCATTGTCTATTCCGGCTGTCAGGAATTATATGGATGAGAGTATCAGCGATATTGATAAAGAAAGCGTGGGTACGTTGGATGTTGATCTGGTTCTGGATTCTTTTTTGAATAAATTAAGGCAGATTACAGGGCAGTCAACGACAGCGGTGTTTAACGTCCCGATAGCGATAGTGATCAGCAAGGGAGATATCAGAACGCTTGAAAAATATATCGGGGATGGAAAGATATCTGATTACATGACAGAACATGGCCTGGACATGGATTCGTATACGGAGATAGAGGATCGTGTCTGCAGAGAATTTTTGATGGAAAATGGACTTGCCGGTTTTGTAAATAATATAGATATGAAGTTTAAGAACAATAGATATTTTAAATGTAGTGCCATAGGACATACAAGAGAAGCAGGAAAATATAATCCCAAAGGGGTATTGGAACCGATGGAATGGATTTTTCAAATGGCGGATAGCGGCATGAAGTCTATATGGCAGGAACATCAATTTGGAAATACACAGAGAGGAGAGAAACAGGCATGATAGAATGGATAGGAAGGCTGGATAGGACTTCCAAAGAGATTATTTTTTTGGGTATGGTATGGTTTGCCTTTGGCATGTCATTCCTTTACTGGATATTATCCATTGGTATGGCACCGGTACTCTGGGTATTAATGATCGTTGGCACAGCAGATGGGGGAGTATGTGCAACAAAAAATGCAGTTGCAGCATTAAAAACTATGTGGGAAGAGGGGAATAAACTGTGATCTTTAAAGAGATGTGCCGGAAGATAGCAGATTTGGCGATCATGTACTATCATTATGTAATGACGCAGGGGGAAAATAAGTTCATAATCGTGATACCTTTTGAAAATAGTACACGGAATGAGGCGATTCCTTTTTTGAAGGTTGCATTGGTTATAATGGTAGTATGCGCTGTTTTTGCCTGTGATAAATTTGATGTGTTTCATCCGATAATTGGCATGAAAGAATGGGGGAAGAAGATATCCTTAGTAAAAGTTATCGTGTTTGCGGCGGCTGTATTTTCTTTTCACACATTTTATAAGATGTTAGTCACAACTGTCGGTGGAATTGTGGGAGCGGATGGAAGCGTCAGAGCAGTGGACTGCTTAGGCTCATTTATCAATCCTATATCAATTATGGTATATGCTTATGCAATCAGTACCCTCACGTTCCGAAGAAAATGGTTTCAGGCATTGATGCTTGGACTGGCAATTTTTTTTGTGCCTGCGGCAATGACTTATTATAGTTTTACACCGGAACATATAGCGATTTATTTAACGGCAGCAGCAATTGCTGTAACAGGTGGCATCCTTTATGAGGTGCGTCTGCGGGGAAAATGTTCTTCTCTTGTGGCTTGATTCGTATTGGATATTGTTTACTTTATATCGAAGTATTTTATGTTTTTTTATTCAGATCGAATCACATTGATCACGGCGGAGCATTATTTCGGAAGAATGAAACAGTATTTTGCCTGCGTGGAAATGGATTTCATACTGGCATTTATATTGTTACTGTTCCTTTTTGTTTATAAAGTTGCAATCACCGGATATATAAGTATCAAAAAGAATGCTGTTTTTCCGGGAATTTTGTTGGGATTTACAGTGTTATCAATTGCCTTTGGAAAAACAGGATTGGGTGTGTAATAGGATCTATCAGTTAAAAATGGTATTTAATGTAGAAAAATAGCCTTACTATAATTATAATAGAAAAGAAGGATATGACAGGCTATGAAAATATTATGTTTACCTTACGAAAGGAGAAAGCAACATGGATTTTGAAAAGTTTGAGGAAGTATTTCAGACCCTGGAAGCACAGAAGGAAAAGGATGAGACAGCAGCGGAGCTGTATGCGGATGTGAAAGAATTTGCCTACAAATATGCCACCATGCGCTACCGGTTCAGCGAGATGAGCAGAGAAGAGAAAATAGAAAACGACAGCTACCGCACCAGCCAGCACAACCGTTTCATGGACAGTGTGCGCATCTATTTCCGCTATCTGCAGAACAACGGCGTGAGCGTCCCGGATATCAGCAGTCTGGAAGCGGACCGCAAGATTTTCGGTAATTTTGCCTGCTACTATATTTTCCGCATTGAATGTGAGCAGGCATAGAAGGAAGTATGTGCCATCTTGCGATAGAATGATAAATGTGCTATTGTTACATAATAAGAATGTTCCATGTGCAGAAAAGGAAGATGCACAATGAATAGAAGGGATATCGTATATGTGTGAATTTAAACTTGAAGAGTTAGAAGTATTCAACTTTCGCAAATTTGAGAATGAAAGATATAAGTTAAATCCACAAATGAATGTTTTCGCAGGAAAGAATGGTTCTGGAAAGACAGCGGTGTTAGAAGCAGCCTGCGTTATGCTGGGGGCATATCTTGCGGCATTCAAGACATATGTACCAAGTCGATTTGTCAGAAATATTCATCCGGAAGATAGTCACATAAAGGTGTTGAGTGCAGAAAAGCAGAATGTTTTGACGGCGGGTGGAGTTCATCAATACCCCTGTTATGTTAAATGTAAGGCAACATGGAATCATATGGGGGAATCTGTCGAATTTCAGCGAATTGTGATAAAGGAAGATGGTAGAACTAAATTCGACGGAAGCAATCCTATGCAGTCGCAGGTTGTTTCTTGGGAAAATGCCATTGCAAAAGCAGATCATTCCGATGAAGCAATTTTGCTGCCTCTTGTCTTGTATTTAAGTTCAGCCAGACTTTGGAATGAAAATAATGCCAAGACCGGGAAAAATGGAATCTATAATAGAACGGAAGGATATAATCGCTGTCTTGATAATAAAAGAGGAACAGAGCTTGCATTTGAATATATCAAGAGATTACGAGACGTTGCAAATGAGGAACAGGATGGAAAAAATTTTCCGGCATATAATGCAATATTAAATGCAATAAATACAGCATTTCAGGAAGAACTGGCTCCCGGAGAGCAGGTGATTATTTCTACAAGGTATGTTTCGGATATTGTAGCATTAAAGAGTGCGGATGGAACGATACTTCCTTTTAGTACCTTGAGTGATGGCTATAGAAACGTAATTAAAATTATTCTGGAAATTGCTACACGTATGTGCATTTTAAACCCTTATCTGCAAGGAGCGGCACTACAAAAGACACCAGGAGTGGTAGTGATAGATGAACTTGATTTGAGCTTGCATCCTACATGGCAGAAAAAAATCATAGGCATTTTGAAGAATCTGTTTCCGAAAATTCAGTTCATATGTGCAACGCATTCCCCATTTATCATCCAGTCATTAGAGGATGGAGAACTGATTACGCTGGATCGAAAATTGGATAGTGAATATGCCGGAGAAGGAATAGAAGATATAGCGGAAGACGTTATGGGTGTAAAAATGCCTCAGTATAGCGAAAAGAAACGGAAGATGTATGATGCGGCGGCTGAGTTCTATGATGCGATAAAAGAGGGAAAGACACAGAAGGATATTGAAGAACTTGGCAAAAAGCTGACAGTTTTAGAGGCAAACTACAGCGACAATCCTGCGTATCTTGCGCTGATGCGTCAAAAATTCGAGTTGAGAAAGTGTGAAGTAGAACACAATGAGACCAGTGAATAAAGGAAAATCACCTTATCAGAAAATTGATGATTACTCGGAGGCATTCCCCTATTTGGAAAAACAATTAGGAGGGTACTGTTCCTACTGTGAATTCCCAATAAAACATGTTCCAGAAGTAGAACATATTGCTTCAAAGTCAAAGGGTGGAGACAGAACTGATTGGAATAATCTGCTTTTGGGATGCAAATATTGCAATACTAGGAAAGGCAAAAAGACTTCGCCGGAAGATGTAGACGAGTATATATGGCCAGACCGTGATAACACGGCACTGGCATATACATATCGAAACGGAGTGCCGGAAGTGAACGAGAAAAAGCTTTTGGAAGTAGATAGTACAGGAAAATTTTACAGAAAAGCAAAGAAGTTATTTGATTTGGTACAATTAGATCATGTTCCAAATGAAAAAGAAAAGGACAAAAGGTTCGCAGAGCGCAATGAGGCTTTTCAGATTGCACAGGAGTCTTTGAGTATTTGGAGAAAGGTCAAGAGAATTGTGGATGATTCGAAGGCTTTGGAACTTTACAGAAACATAATTGCAACGACCGCATTGGCAGTAGGATTTTTTTCGGTTTGGATGACCGTTTTTTCAGAAGAACCGGAAATATTGTTGATGCTGATTGAAAAGTTTCCTAATACACGGAAGGAATACTTTGACAAGACCGGACATCCGATTGCACTTGACAAAATTGAAAAAATGTGCTAATTTCTGAGTAGGTTGAGACATCAAGTTACTTGTGTCTCTTTTTTTTGGCTGATAATTCAGGAAAAGAAGAGATCAGGTTCAGATGTATGTTTCAATTTTGAGAAAGTGCAAAAAGAAATTTAAACATACATCTGGGTTTGTTTTAGAAACAAGTCGGATGTATGTTTTTTTATGAAATCAGACGGCGGCGTGGACTATCAGAAAAAACGGATGCAAAGGAGAAAAACGGATGAGCGGCAACACGCAAAAAGAAGAAATCTACAGAACAGCAATGCGAATTTGCAGAATGTGGGGAGTGACAGAAACTTTGGATAGCGGGATACCGCCTTATGAAACTCCCATAGCTACACAGTCTGCGGAGAATGAAAAGCTGGTTCTGCAATGGGCAGAGGAATATGTACAGCTACGTGAGAATTGCGAAGAACTCTGGAGATTCTTTGAAAAGAAGATAAAGAATCTACGCAAGCCGGAGCAGAAATAGTACTATTATCATTTCCTTATATCTTCTATTAAATAGGATTCCCTGCCTTGCATTGCTGCCTGTAGGGTCGCATCTTCCGAAAGCATAGTAAAACCTGCTTCGCACCGCTGTGAGCGGCTTTGGGTTTGACAATGCTTTTGGAAGGATGCGGGAGGGTAACCAGGCAATGCAATGAAGGGGTGTATTATATCGCCTTTTATCTTAGAGATTCAGAGGAAAAGGAGAGTGAAGTACCATGATGAAAAAGTTTAAGCAAAATGATAACAACTATGCCATAGCGTATTATCGTTTCAGCAGTCATGCGCAAAATGAGGCATCCATTGAGCAGCAGAGAGAACAGGCGATGCGATATGCGAAAGAGCATGGTCTTATTATCATTAAGGAATATTCGGACAAGGCAATTACGGGAACCACAGACGAAAGACCGGGATTTCAACAGATGCTTGCGGAAGTGGGAAAGCTCGAAAAGCGGCAAGGTACATTATTACTATGCCTGCAAAAATCACAGAAAGCACAACTGGATACGCTAACGGAGATTTTTGTTGGTTTTTCTGTAGAAGAAGCATTGATAATATATGAAAATTAAGATATAATATGACTATGAATAAACGGAGGTGTTTTTATGCAGGCGTTACAGGAGACGATCAGACCATCAGCAGATTTAAGGAATCATTATAGCGAGATTTCAAAGCAGTGCAGGGAAGAAAACGAAGCGGTTATCATTACTGTGAATGGACGAGGCGATACGGTATCTTTGTCATATGAAGAATATAAAAGGATGAAATCACGGATTGAACTTCTGGAGATTTTAACGGAAGCAGAGGATGATGTACGGAACGGAAGAGTAGCACCGGTCAGTGGAACGTTTGATGATTTAAGACAGATGCTGCGGGAGGGATAGGACTTTGAAATATAAGGTTGTTCGGACAGAAACCGCAGATGCTCAGATCAGAAAGATTATTTTGCATGTAGCAGAGAATTTCGGAAAAGAGGTTGCACTTGAAAAACTGGAAGAATTAGAACAGAATCTTCTTGATTTGGGTTTATATCCGCAAAAGGGTGTAGAGCCTCGTTATCTTGTCCTTAAAAGACAGGGATATAAAGTATTGATACTTGAGAAAAATCTTGTGTTTTATAAGGTAAATGAAGAAAAGAGGGAAGTTATGATTTATGCTGTGGTTGACCACAGGCAGGATTATCTGAACATCATCAGGGGATTATAAAATGCAGCGCGGAAACTTTTCAACCCCAAAACGGTTGATAACACAATTGTCACTATGGCTGGCACTGCTATTGACATTCACCGGCTGTGCGGAAAGCACCGTCACACCGCAGGATAATACCTATACGATAGAGCAGCCGGCGACGATCCCCTCCGAATTGCAGGAGAGCCCTGCATATTCCGGCACGCCTTATACTGAGGTCAACGACAATCAACCCTATTTCACAGAGGCGGATCTGACTACACAGTCCTTCGAGACTTACAGCGAGCTGGACAGCCTGGGACGTTGTGGTGTGGCCTATGCCAACGTGGGACAGGATCTGATGCCGACGGAACCCAGAGGAGAGATCGGTTCCGTGAAGCCTACCGGCTGGCATCTGGTGAAATACGATAACGTGGACGGAAAATACCTCTACAATCGCTGCCATCTGATCGCCTATATGCTGGCAGCGGAAAATGCTAACCCACAGAATCTGATCACCGGAACCAGATATCTGAATACACAGGGAATGCTTCCCTTTGAGACCAAGGTATCCGACTATGTAAAAGCCACCGGAAATCATGTGCTGTACCGTGTCACACCTATTTTTGACGGTGATAACCTTCTGGCAGATGGAGTCCTCATGGAAGCGTATTCCGTAGAAGATGCCGGAGCAGGAATCTGTTTCTGTGTGTTTGTCTATAATGTACAGCCGGGGATCGGCATAGACTATGCCACCGGAGATAACTGGGCGGAGGACAGCGGAACATACCAAAGCACAGAAGCGTCTGTTGCGGTAGAGACACCGGCGCCACAGCCGGAGACCGATACCGATACCACAGTACAGACTACACTGGAATCGTCGGTACCACAGGAATCCCAGGGAATTACTTATGTGCTGAATACCAACACCATGAAATTCCACTATCTCACATGCTCCAGTGTGGACCAGATGAAGGAGAAAAATAAAGAGATCTATACCGGCAGCAGAGAAGATGTCATCAATATGGGATATGTTCCCTGCAAGCGGTGTAATCCATAATAATTGCAGAATTCATAACGCCTAATCCATAACATAGAAAAAGAACCTTCGAGCCAGTTGCGAAGGTTCTTTTCGTTCTCACATAAAAAAGGTAACACATGTATAAGTGTGTTACCATTTTGAGATCATCAGATTTGAATTTCTTGAAAGATTTTGTCCCTGTCTTCCTGTTCTATTCCCAGATAGCGTTTTGTTACTTCATAGGACGAGTGATTATAGATACTTACAAGCAGTGCCGGAGAGACTCCCTGCCGCCATGCCTGATAACCGAAAGTCTTTCGTAGCGAATGGCAGCAGATCACCCCGGGGATTTGATAATAATTCGCCGCTGCTTTTACGATTCGAAATGCCTGCACTCTGCTGATAGGCTCTCTTTTATTCGAATGTGAAAATAGATAATCCTCCGGGTGTGGTTGGCGTCCCTGTTCAATTAACTGTCTGTGATACGTCTGAAGTGTCTGCACGATGTTTTGATTGATATAGATACTGGAATGCTTTCCGGTCTTTTGCTCCACAAGGCAGATATGCTCACTGTATTTATCCCATTCAAACAAATAGACATCGCACCAGCGTAAGCCAAGCATATCAGAGATACGTAGCGCTGTATTTAACCCCAGAATAACCAAAAGCTGATTTCTTGCATTGGGACGAACTTCCCGATAATACCGTTTTAAATTTTCCAGATCCTTGTGGTTTCGAATTGGTTGTGCTGTGTTCATGATTTTTCCTCCTGAATTTTTATACCAGTTATGGTTCCAATATTGTATCTACTTATAGTATCATTCTCCGCAGGTTATCAAATTATCCGATGAATTTTTTTACTTGCATTTAGGTGCAGAATATGCTATTGTATTTGCACAGAAATTTTTCTGATATCAAAATCAATTCTTAGTTATTTCAAATATGATTTGTCCGGGTACTTCACCACTGATTTCACTGAAAAAACGGTAAGATGATGTTTTTTGCATGGGAAATTATACGCCTGAGGCTTATTTATTAAGCTTCTATTTTGCTAACAGGATAGCTGCCTGAACAAATACTGCAAAAGGGAGTGATGTCTGATACTTGCTTATCATTGTAATAAGCATAAATTTACAAATATAAGATTGTTCCTAATTTAGTAACGTGATAATATTATTTTAGAAAACGGAGGTTCAATGACAACAAAAGAAAATAATAATTGTGTAACGCAGGATAAGATGTTCATGCTTTGGACGAAAATGGCGAAGAAATGGATGTCGAGGTACAGGCAAATTCGAAGGGAGCACATGTAAAACGTGCCCGATACCACAGCAGCATGGTCGACTCTCGAATGTTGAAAGCCGGACAGGATTTTCAAGAGATCAAGGATTCTTATGTAATCTTCATCTATAAACATGATAAATTTGAAAGAGGATTACCGATTTATCATGTGGATCGTTATATAAATGAATTGCAAGAGCCGTTTGCCGATGGATCTCATATTATATATGTAAATGGTAATTATAAGGGTGATGATGAAATCGGTCGGCTTATGAAAGATTTTCATCAGGTAGATCCCAGTAAAATGCATTATTCGGAATTAGCTCGCAGTGTGAGCCATCTTAAAGGTACAGGAGGACAGGAAAATATGTGTGAGGCAGTACAAAAATATGCAGAAGAATATGCAAAGGAATATGCAGCAAAAGAAAAATCTGTTTCTGTAAAAAATCTTATGCATAATATGAAACTCAATCTCGATGAGGCATTAAATGCTTTAGGGATTCAGGGAGCCGAAAGAGAATTAATAATAGCACAATTGCAGGAGCAGCAATAATCTTATTCTGAATTACGGTTAAAGCATTGTTGTAATTATGTGTGTAAACAGACGTTAAAACAATTGTAAGATTTTTTCGATTTTTGGGTTAAGTTTCTAATTTCAGAACCGATATACATTGTGAAAGCAAAAAGGTAACACACTTATACATATGTTACTAATCACGATAACTATTTCCAAAACAGCAACGTATAAGGAAATAACAGATTCAAGGAGGAATTGCCATGCTGAGATTATCGGTAAGAGATGAAGAGTTTCTGATGATAGGAGACGATGTAAAAATTGTGTTTTTGGGAAGCAGCGGAGGACAGACACGTATCATGATCGACGCCCCCAAGGATGTAAATATCGTACGAAGCAAGGCTATCGAGAAACGGATCCAGGATCCGGAGCTTCTGGCGACGATCCCGAAGTACTATAAGAATCCGGAAGGCGCAGCCAGGAAGAAAAAATCCAATGTCGTTATTGTGCAGAACAAGTAACAGGGAATAGGTGGAACCAAAGATGCTAACTATGCGGAATCCTAGGGCCGCAGGTAACTCATTAACCACACAACGCAGATAAACGGATGTATCTGCAACACTTTTTACACATGGAGGTAAATTATTATGGTAGTACAACACAACTTAACAGCAATGAACTCTAACAGAATGTTAGGCTTAACCACAGCATCCCAGGCAAAGTCCACCGAGAAGCTGTCTTCCGGATACAAGATCAACCGTGCAGCTGATGATGCAGCAGGCCTGTCCATCAGTGAGAAGATGAGAAAGCAGATCAGAGGTCTGACACAGGCTTCCCTGAACGCACAGGATGGTATCAGCGCAGTACAGACCGCTGAAGGCGCCCTGAACGAAGTTCAGGATATGCTGCAGAGAATGAACGAGCTGGCTGTAAAGGCAGCTAACGGAACTATGTCTGAGAATGACAGAACTTATATCCAGAATGAAGTAGATCAGCTGACCACTGAAATTGATCGTGTTGCTGAGACCACCAAGTTCAATGAGACCTATCTGTTGAAGGGTGATACCGGAGCAGCTAAGGATACAAATTTCCAGTATAAAGAGGCAGACGTTACCACACAGGATCTTTTCTATGTAAAGGATGGCAAGGTTCAGACTCTGGCAAAAGGTTCCTACAAAGACAAGGTTGATATTGCAACTTATGATTACTATACCAGTAAAGATGGTGTGCAGGTCGGACAGAAGATTGCGGCAGCTGATCATGATACCTATGCAGATACTGCAAAAGTAAATGTTATTACTGATGATGTATACACCAAAGACGGTGAGGGAAACTTTGTGTCTGCAAAGGGTACTGAAAAGGATGCAACGGGTAACGTGAAATATTATACACTTACTAAAGGTCAAGATGGTCTTTATGAAGCTGCGGAAAAGGCAAATCCTACCACAACTCAGTATGATAAAGTAAAGACTGGAGTAACTGTTTATGATAAGGATGGTAATGCATTTGCGGCAGGTGCTTTGGTAGATGATATTACAAAATACTATGCAAGTATTAAAAAAGGAATACTGGCAGGCGACAAGGTTGCAGACGTTGCAACTGTATCTACTAAGGGAATTACTCAATTTACAGACAAGGATGGCAATAAAATTGCAGCAAACGGATTAAGTAATTACATTGATAATGATGGAAAACTCAAGGCAAATTCAGGACTTTATATTAATGGTCAGGCTGCAACTCAGGATGATGTAGAAAAACTGGTAGATACTAATAAGAAGTATGATGCCGGAGCATTAACTTTGAAGCTTCATGTTGGTGCAGATGCAACAGATAACAATCAGATTTCTGTAGATATTGATGCGATGAGCGCAGAAAGACTTGGTGTTCAGAATTTGAAAGTTGATGGCGCAGATGATACTAATGCCAAGAATGCGGTTGAAACAATCAAGGAAGCTATTCAGAAGGTATCCACCCAGCGTTCCGCACTTGGTGCAGTACAGAACCGTCTGGAGCACACCATCAACAACCTGGATAACGTTGTAGAGAATACCACCAGCGCAGAGAGCCAGATCCGTGATACCGATATGGCTACTGAGATGGTTAAGTACTCCAACAACAACATCCTGGCTCAGGCAGGTCAGGCTATGCTGGCACAGGCTAACCAGTCCAATCAGGGTGTACTGTCTCTGTTACAGTAATCTTAACCACAAATCTGTCATAAACAGAATTACAATTAGTTGTGTAAAAACTAACATAAAAGGTTCCGCCGGATTCCTCCGGCGGAACCTTTTTGCCCTAAATAATCTGAAAATATCAGTAATTTGGCCTTTGGTAAAAATATACAAAAACCTATTCTGCAAAAATAACCAATTTCGATACCTCAAATTTTGGATGCCCATTCCGCAGAAATTCATAGGAAAACATTCCCTGATACTATATAATAAACATAGGTGCTGTCAAAACGGTAAGCGGTTCGCCTTTCGTCGGAATGGGAACATTTTGAGAACTTCCAGTATTATCGGAGGTGATACAGATGGAAAATTCGATGAAAGGTACATAAGATGATAGAAACAGTGATTGGCGCTGTTGGTATTATTGTTACAATTATCAGTATCATCGTAACAGTAATCAGCATTATACAGACCAGTCGGAAACAAAAACACTAAAAAAGCAACCGCCCCTGCCAAGGAATAGGTTGCTTTTATAGAAACCATTAACTGAGGCGAACCGTTGCTGTACGGTAGCACCTTTTTATATAGTCATACTAGCACGGGAATCAATCTTCGTCAACCGTTTTCGTATACTTGCAAACATTCTGCAAATGCTATAGACTAATACTGTTTCTATCGTTATTTGAATGAAGACAAAGGAGCGTATATTATGTGCACAGCAGCAACCTATAGATCACAGGATTTTTATTTTGGCAGAACTTTTGATTATGAATTTAACTATGGGGAAGAGGTAACGGTGACACCGCGTAATTATCCTTTTCCGTTACGGCATCAGAATACCCTGACGGAGCACTATGCCATGATCGGCATTGCTCATATGGCAGGGGATTATCCCTTATATTATGATGCGGTGAATGAGAAGGGACTTGGTATGGCGGGACTGAATTTCCCCGGAAATGCTGTGTATGGCAAGGCACAGGCGGATAAGGATAATATTGCCCAGTTCGAATTCATCCCATGGATACTGGGACAGTGCGCCAACGTGCAGGAGGCCAGAGTATTGTTATCCCATATCAATCTGGTGGATACTCCGTTTAATGAAAAATATCCGGTTTCTCCACTGCACTGGATTCTGGCGGACAAGGAAGAAGCCATTACGATCGAGGCAGTGCAGGAGGGACTGAAGGTCTATGACAACCCGGTGGGAGTATTGACCAACAATCCTCCGTTCCCAATCCAGATGTTTCGTTTGAATGATTATATGTCGCTGTCTTCGGAATCGCCGGTGAACCGTTTTTCCGGGGATCTGAAGCTTGAGACTTACAGCAGAGGCATGGGTGCCATGGGACTTCCCGGAGATCTGTCCTCTGCATCCCGTTTTGTGCGGGTGGCTTTTACGAAAATGAACTCCCTGTCCGGAACCTCCGAGTCAGAAAGCGTCAGCCAGTTTTTCCATATCCTTGGAAGTGTGGATCAGACCAGAGGATGCTGCCAGTTAGGCAAAGGGGAGTATGAGATCACAATCTATACTTCCTGCTGCAATGCAGACAGAGGAGTTTACTATTATACGACATATGACAATCATCAGATCACCGCAGTAGATATGTACAGCGAGAATCTGGACAGTGATCGTCCTGTCCATTATCCGCTGGTACAGGGAGAACACATTTTCTTGCAGAATGCTGCAGCAGGAATCACGGAGGAGAACCTGTAATGGATGTACAGAGAGAACAGGAACAGCATAAGCAGACAGACAAGGTAGTGTCCGGTTTCGCTTTCTATTCAGAGAAGGATGCAAAGCTGGCAGAACAGGAAAGACAGAAAATAGCGTATCTGGATAAAAGGATCGACCATACGGATCTGGAGTCTGTGCTGGCTATTTATAAAAAGGCGTTGGATGACAGAGTTTTCCGTACCCCGGTGGGCCTGGAATATCTCAGGGAACTGCAGGGAGAACTGAAAGCAGAGCAGGATATGCTGGGAGAGGAGATCCCGCCGATCCCTTTGTGGACAAATTTTGCGGACACCCGGGAAAAAACAGCTCCGGCCAGAAGGAGAATCAAACCGGCACCGGAGGAAAATAAGAATGCAACATTCCGACTGTCACTTATTATGAATATCGTGATGGTCATTGCAATCATTGCAATGTTTATTATTACATTGAATTCCGATCAACCCAACATTCTGAACTATGAGAGAAGTCTTCAGAATAAATATGCCACCTGGGAACAGGAGCTGACCCGGAGGGAACAGACCGTCCGGGAAAAAGAGAGAGAATTACATATTGAGACCGAAGCTTCACAGAATTGACATATTTACACGCTATAGTGTAACTATTCAGAATTATGCGGACAGAAACTCTGAGAGATTTGGCCGGGAGACTGAATAGTGACTGGAAAGGTGAGGGTGTATGGACAGACTGAAAGTACTGGTAGTAGATGATGAGAGCAGAATGCGCAAGCTGGTCCGGGATTTCCTGGTGAAGAGCAATTTTGATGTGCTGGAAGCCGGTGACGGCGAAGCGGCACTGGATATTTTTTATAAAGAAAAGGATATTGCATTGATCATTCTGGATGTGATGATGCCGAAGATGGACGGATGGCAGGTATGCCGTGAAATTCGTGTCAACTCCAAAGTTCCGATCATCATGCTGACGGCCCGCGGAGATGAGCGGGATGAACTGCAGGGATTCCAGCTTGGAGTGGACGAGTACATTTCCAAGCCCTTCAGTCCCAAGATTCTGGTGGCCCGTGTGGAAGCAATCCTGCGCAGAACAAACCAGCTGGGACAGGAAGAAACTCTGACCTGTGGAGGCATTACCGTGGATAAGGAAGCCCACCGTGTGATCATTGATGGAAAAGATGTGGATTTAAGTTACAAGGAATTTGAACTCCTGACCTATTTTATGGAAAATAAAGGCATTGCCCTGTCCAGAGAGAAGATTCTGAACAATGTGTGGAACTATGATTATTTCGGGGATGCCCGTACCATAGACACACATGTGAAAAAACTGCGCAGCAAACTGGGCGGGGAAGGCAATCTCATAAAGACCATATGGGGCATGGGGTACAAGATGGATGAAACAGCGGAATAATCAACAGAAGAGAAAAGTACATTCTATCAGGGGACAGTTTGCCTGGATCTTTATCGGACTGATGATCGGTACGATCCTGCTGTGCCTGATGATCAACTATTTATTTCTGGGAAAAATCTATATGCAGAGCAAACTGGATGTCATCCACGATGCTTACGGAACCATCAAGCAGGCAGCGGAGAGTGACAGCTATGACACGGAAGAGTTTGCGAAAGAACTGGATGATGTGTGCAGAAACTATAACATGACGGTATGTGTCATGGATGTGAATTCTAATATGAAATATGTCTCCATCAACGGTGGCGAGAGATTGGAAAACCGCCTGATCGGTTATGTATTTGGACTCAGCATGCCTTTCAATGCCCAGCGGGTGATCGAGAACGGTGATGACTATGTGATCCGGAGAACCGGACAGGAGGACAAGGAATATCTGGAAATCTACGGAAGACTGAATACCGGCATTTCTTTTATTATGCAGACCCCGTTATCCAGTATTCAGGAGAGCGCCAGAATCGCAAATCGTTTCTATGCTCTTGTAGGATGTCTGGGCGCAATGGCGGGCGGCATCATTATCTGGTTCGTCTCCAGGCGGGTGACGAGACCGATCCTGGAGCTGAACAATATTTCGGAACGGATGGTACAGCTTGACTTTGAGGCAAAATATCAGGGAAAGGCACATAACGAGATCGACCTGCTGGGAGAGAATATCAATAAGCTGTCTGATTCCCTGGAGAAGACTATTTCGGAACTGAAGACAGCGAACAATGAATTACAGCGGGACGTGGAGAAAAAAGAAGCCATTGATGAAATGCGCAAGGAATTTCTGGCCAATGTATCCCACGAACTTAAGACCCCCATTGCACTGATCCAGGGTTATGCGGAAGGGCTGCAGGAGGAGATCAATGACGATCCCGAGAGCAGGCAGTTCTATTGTGATGTCATTGTGGATGAAGCTGCAAAGATGAACAATATGGTGAAAAAGCTTCTGACCCTAAACCAACTGGAATTTGGCAATGATGTGGTGGCCATGGAGCGTTTTGATCTTACCGCACTGGTGAAAAATTATATCCAGTCAGCGGTCATTCTGACAAGACAGCATGAGATCACTGTGCGGATGGAAGAGTATCCGCCGATCTATGCATGGGCGGATGAATTTAAAATAGAAGAAGTGTTCATGAACTTTTTCTCCAATGCAGTCAACCATTGTGAAGATGATAAGATCATCGATGTGAAAATGGAACAGAAAGATGGCAAAGTGCGGGTATCTGTATTCAATACCGGCAAACCGATCCCGGAAGATTCTATCGATCATATCTGGGAGAAATTCTATAAAGTAGACAAGGCGAGAACCAGAGAGTATGGAGGCAGCGGTGTCGGATTGTCCATCGTTAAAGCCATCATGGAATCCATGAATCAGAAATACGGTGTGATCAATTATAACAACGGCGTGGAATTCTGGTTTGAATTAGAGACAAAATAGTAAATATAAAGGATATATTTTATATGAGGGAAGAACAGATACAGGAAGCACGGATAAAAGTATTACTGGTCGGTGTGGATGCCGGCGAAGAACCGGATTTTGACCGCTCCATGGAAGAGCTGGCAAGCCTGGCGGAAGCCGCAGAAAAAGAAGTGGCCGGGCAGATTGTACAGAAGCTGGATCATGTCAATAAAGCGTTATATATCGGCACCGGAAAAGTGGCAGAGGTGCGCAGACTGGCGGAAGAATGCGGAGCACAGGAGGTAGTCTTTGATAATTCTCTGACACCTTCGCAGGTAAGAAATCTTGGAAATGAACTGGAACTGCCAATCATCGACCGGACGAATCTGATCCTGGATATATTTGCCATCCGGGCTCAGACCAGAGAGGCAAAATTACAAGTGGAGACAGCCAGACTGCAATATATGCTGCCGAGACTGGTAGGAATGTATGATGCACTGAGCAGACAGGGCGGTGCCAGTGGCAGCATGAGTAATAAAGGCACCGGCGAGAAAAAGCTGGAACTGGACAGGCGTAAGATCGAGCATCGTATCACAGAGCTGAAAAAGGAACTGGAAGATGTGGGACGTACCAGAGAGGTGCAGCGGAAAAAGAGGCAGCAGTCCCGCATCCCGCAGGTGGCTCTGGTCGGGTATACCAATGCGGGAAAGTCTACGGTCCTGAACCGTATGGTAGAGCAGTTCGGCGAATTGCCGGATAAAACGGTCATGGAAAAGGATATGCTGTTTGCCACACTGGAGACCAGTGTCCGCAGTGTGGATACCGGGCATAATAAGCCCTTTTTCCTGACGGATACGGTTGGATTTATCAACAAACTGCCCCACGGACTGGTAAAAGCCTTCCGCTCTACATTGGAAGAGGTGAAGTATGCGGATCTGTTGATCCAGGTGGTGGATTTCAGCGATGAAAATTACAGACAGCAGATGCAGGTAACTGCTGATACCTTAAAAGAACTGGGAGCAGGTGACATTCCGCAGATCATAGTGTATAATAAGGCAGACAAATGTGGGATGGAACCACTGCCGCAAAAGAGACAGGACAACTGGTATCTGGCGGCAGGACTTAATATCGGTATCCGTGAACTGGCGGAGACGGTTGAACAGAAAGTCTATGCGGATAATGCAGAGTGCGTATTTCTGATCCCGTACAGTGCAGGGAATGTGGCTTCCTATCTGATGGAACAGGCGCAGATCCTTTCCAGAGAGTATAGGGAGGACGGTATTCTGATCCATGCGGACTGTCATAGACAGGATATGGACAGATACAGAGAATATATAGTGTCATAAGATCACAGGCATTACAGTGAGGGGAGAATAAAGGATGGAGACCAATACACAACAGGAACGTGCAAAAAGTCTGGAACAGCAGGCAAGAGAATACCTGATGCAGTCCAATGATCCGATATTTACGAAGTACTTACAGCAATTACTTCCGAGAATACAGAGACAGCCGGAATATGTAGACCAGCTGCAGGCAGAACTGGATAAAAGCGTGGAATTCTGGCACCAGAGACAGCAGATCAATGCAGACAGAGGTCAGGGCACAGGAAACATAGCATCTGCGGCGCAGCAGACAGCAGGAGCGACAGAAACGCAGTCAGAGGAACCGCAGCCGCAGCAGTCACAGACACAGCTTGATGGGCAGTTTACCGGACAGCAGGCTCCGGTGGCTGCTGCACAGACTGCGGCACCGAAAAAACAGAATGCGGAATATCTGATCGCAACGATCGCCCTGTCGGTGGTCGGTGGTATCTTTATCCTGACAGCCCTGGTGTTGTTGGGTATGTATTTTATGAATGGCTGGATCAAAGGCATTTCTTTATATGTGGTTTCTTTGGGAGTGGTACTGACCGCAGAATTGCTGATCCGCAGAAGGCTTCCGAAACTGGCACAGATTTTTTCGGCGATTGGTGTAGCGGCGTTGTATCTGTCTACCATGATCAATACGGTGTCCTTACATAATTTCGGTATGATTCCCGCCGCAGTAATCATTGCACTGATTACAGTGGGAACGGTTCTGCTGAGCAGAAAGAGAGATTCTCTCATACATAGACTGTTGGCAATTGCCGCATGCTGGCTGTGCGTCTATCCGTTATTTGGAAAAACGCTGATTTCGGAGACGGAAGGAGTACTGATACTGACACTGATCTTTGTGCTGAGTGTACTGAGCGTCTTCGTGCCGGTAAGAAAATATCATACGGCATCACAGCTGATACAGCTTGTCAGCACGACCATTCTTTTTCCGATAACGGTATCCTGCATGATCAGTACCCAGGGAATGCCGGTCTGGATGACGGCAGCTGCCTTTGGAATCTTTTTCCTGATTGCACATCTGATCCTGGTAGTGCAGAGCAATTACATCGTAACAGAAAAGCAGACAGGCCATGCAGTGAATGAAAACGGACTGACGGCAATCTATATCTTATTTTTACTGATAGCCGGAATTACAACCGGTACGGCGATGGATAATTATTGGGGGAGAACAGAGATTGATGCTTATATAGGAATCATTGCTCTGACGGGACTGGCGTTTGTGGCTGCAGTTTTTGCCGGAATTACCATACGCAGGACATGGAGAAAATGGCTGTCCTGTTATTTCTTTAGCTTTGTTTCGGTATGCGCCTTTTCCGTGATAGAGAATGACTGGCCGGTATTTATCTGCTTTACAGCATTGCTTTTGGTGACAAAGATAATGACTCGTTTTGCAGATGGCGGGTTGAAAGCGCTGGATGTGATCCTTACGACTTCCTATGGCATTCTGCTTTTGGCAAACGGGAAGGAACTGCCGTATGCATATCTGCTCCTTGCGGGAACGATCCTCAGCATGTTCCTGGTCTATGGATGGACCACATACCAGGAGATCGTGTTGACCTTTGCACTGGCCTTTTATGCAGCGGTGAATTTGATGCCTATGTTAAAGCTGCCGGCTTTTTCGGGGATTTTATTTGTAAGTATTCTGCTGTTTAATAATGTAAAGTATATGTGCGGGAAGAGCATTCTGGTATATAATGTATTCGTATTGATAGGACAGATAGGGGCACTGATCGCTTTGGCAAATCCGGTATACAGGAATTCTTACCTTACCTATCTGTGCATGTTTGTGTTTGTGCTGGCATATCTGGTACTGACATTGCAGGAGAAATATTACAAAAGCTTTAAACACAGAGAACTGATCATCGTGATCTTCCTGACTTATATGGCATTGATCGTCAAGACCAATGTTCCCGTGATCAACAGTGTTTTGATCATGCTGATCGCACTGGTAAGTGTAACACTTGGCTTTTTGAAAAAAGATAAGCCGGTAAGAATATATGGACTAGTGCTTTCTTTGGGCACTTGTGGTAAAATAGCATTATATGATTACTGGGGAGCACCGGTATTACAGAAAATGATCCTGTTTTTTATCGTGGGTGTGATAGCACTGATGATTGCCGGGATTTATATCGTACTTGAGAAAAATACAGGAAACAATGAAAAAACAGACAGGGAAGGATAGAAGAATGACAGGAAATAAAAAGAGGATTGTATGTGGTGCATTATTGTGTGTAATGGCGCTTGGCATGACAGCCTGTGGGAATGAAATTCCGGATCTGACAGAAGAGGAATCACAAAGAGTCGGAGAATATGCGGCAGTAACGCTCTTAAAATATGATGCGAATAACAGAAGCCGTCTGGTAGACCCGGAGATCGTCATTGCAAAATTGGAAAAAGATGCGGCCAGGGAAGCCAAAAAACAGGAAAATGACCAGACGGAAGAGAAGCCTGCGGAATCGGCCGCTTCAGAAATCGAGGCACCTACCGCACAGGAGGATGTTACTACCAGCCTGGAAGATTTCTTTGGATTAGCAGAGGGGGTGACTCTTACATACAGGGATTACCAGGTAGCGGACTCTTATCCGGAGGACGGATCTACGGATGACTTTTTCGCACTAGATGCATCAGAAGGGAAAAAGCTTCTGGTATTAAATTTTGAATTGACCAACGGAACGGATCAGGAAGAGAACATTGATTTCCTAAGTACTGGCTCCAGATATATCATCACTGTAAATGACAGTATACGGGGAAACGCATTGACCACAATGCTGCCCAATGATATGTCTACTTATGCAGAGACCGCAGCTCCCGGAGAGACACAGGTACTGGTTCTGTTATTGGAAGTAAATGAAGATGCGGCAAATGCGATACAGAACATTTCTCTTCGTCTTAAAAATGCATCAAATGAATATACAATTCAACTTTTGTAGGTATATATACTGTAAATTATTAGAAAAAGAGAAAAGACAATAAGATTCAAGATTACAAAAAAAGCCCATAAATATGGGCTTTTTTGCTGCTTTTTCGAAATTGTTCAAAAAATATGAAAAATAATGTTGACAAGTACGGCAGGGGATGATATACTCAGATTCGTTGTTGAGGCAACACCGAGACAACACAACAACTTTCAATAATAATTAAAATGTTTAAAAAAGTTGTTGACACATACCGACAAGGTATGATAATATGTTTGATGTTGCGGAAAACGAAAGCTTTCCAAGACAAAAAAAGTTTTTAAAAAAGTTGTTGACAAACGAAAGCGGTTGTGATAAGATATCAGAGTTGCCGCTGAGAACAAAACGACAACGAAACAAACTGATCCTTGACAAATAAACAGTAATGCAACCCTGAAAATTCCAAGATTTTCAGAAAAATGAATTGCGAGATTCAAGAACAAGCAACTTAGTCGAAAGACGAAGAAGCTACCCGAATTAACAGTAAACAATGCCAGATAAAACTGGCAGGACACAAACACCATTTTAACATGAGAGTTTGATCCTGGCTCAGGATGAACGCTGGCGGCGTGCCTAACACAT
>ENA-ORNF01000642-ORNF01000642.1-human-gut-metagenome-genome-assembly--contig:-NODE-642-length-34774-cov-3.705061_pt1 | contig 34774 bp, 29 predicted proteins | sample MGYA00242110_ERZ509012 | MGnify/ENA primary metagenome ERZ509012 (study PRJEB26280, sample SAMEA2338714) | human gut metagenome | biome: human gut; feature: human-associated habitat; material: faeces...
ACCATCGACGAGATCGCGCGCTTTACCCACATGATGCAGATCGAAAAAGGCGTGCCGACCAGCGACCTGAACCCCATCCGCACGCACATCGACCGCTTCAAGGGCGGCCGGCTCTCGCGGCTGTTTCGGCCCGCGACGCTCGTCCACATGACGACGGCAGATCCGTCGAAACAGAATACGCCCGTGACGCGCACGCCGGATTTTGAGATGCTGGAGCACAACACCTTCTTCCCGCCGCTCTCGACCGGCACGACCTACGCGGACTGCATCGCAATTTTACAGAAGTGGAACGCATGGGACAAGACCCCCGCTTCCATCCAGAACCGGCTGCTGCGCGGCACGCCGGAGGCAATTGCGCAGTTTGCCGTCCCAGTGGCGACGCTGTGCACAAACTATGTGCTCCTTGCCCGCCTTGGTGATATGGCCGTGAATGCCTATTCGATCATCTGCTATGTGGCGTCGTTTTCCGCGGCGGTCTTCATCTTCTTTAAGGGCGAAAGACACTTTAGGGCGGTAAAGGCCTCTGCGGAAGAATATACATTATGAATGTACGCTGCCGATAAGTTTTCTGAGAGCGGAAGATATTTTCCCTTTGACGTCCGGGTGTTTTCACATTTGTTTATTCGCGCACTTTGCTACGGCGAATTTTCAAGCCTGTTTCCGGCGTTATTGTCCGTTTTTCAACCCCGGAAATTTTATCTTCAGCAATTTTATCAGCCAAAACAACGCCGGATACCTTCTCTTCCAGATATCGTTTTTGCATTTCATGGCGGAGCTCACGGCTTTTTAAGATATTGCGTTTTCGGGCTTCAATCTTTGCGCGCGCAGTATTGTTATCCTTTTTATCTTTCACAACTTCTTCATTATATGCCGCGTCAGAATATTCCCCATACTCTTCATCATAATTCATCTGGGCAAAACATTCTTCCTCAACCTCATCTGCTTTATTGTATAGGCGGTCTATGCCTTCAAGCCAGGATTTATCATTTATTGATTTGCCATCTTTGATATTTTCTAAAATTATTTTAACTTCACCCAAGTTTTTTAGATGGACAACATCGTCGCTTACACCATAGAGAGGCAAAAGCTGTCCATTTCCGGATAATCCTGCCATTTCATAGGGCTTCTCCGAATAAAAACTATCTTTCCATTTAATAACGCTTACTGTAAAATTTTTCATCCCAATCTGCATTAACGTTTTATCATCATTATTCAAGATTATTTGGGCATCATAACTTTTGATAAGCTGCATATCTTCTGAATTTATACCGGAATTATTTACTCTGTCAAAATTATTCATTATTTTGCTCCTGCTGAAATTAAACGTTGGTTTAAATTCAGCAGAAAATACTGATGGTTATGCCGTTTCAACCGGTTGAATCCACTTTTTTGTTTGACACATCTCTAAAATTTTGGTATATTTATTTTAAACCAACGTTTTATTTCTACAGTTGGATGTTCAACATATTTCCATATAAAAAAGATGAAAAAACAGGCAAAACTCTAAAGAAAATGCTTGCAAAATTATTTTTTTGCGGTATTTTAGGAGCACTTCCGAGAAAGAGGGTTGCGCCAGAGGGCATTCGGCGCGGAGTAAAACCGCGTTTTGTGTTTTCTGAAAGCGAAAGCCCCGTTTGCGCCGGAGCCGGATTTCCACCAAAGAAACGGCACCACCAACGACAAAACTATCGGGACAATAATTTAACCAAAGAAAAAAGGATTTTTTAATGAAAAGTATTGTTAACGCCAAAAAGAAGAACAGCCGCCGTTATGGCCAAAACCTCTGGGGCGATGCGAACAGCCCGATTTTGAAAAGAAACTATGCTCCGGGACAGCATGGCCAGAGAAGAAAAAAGACGACTGACTATGGTGAGCAATTGTATGCAAAACAGAGATTAAAAGTTTATTATGGAAATATCTCTGAAAAGCAATTCCACAAGTACTATGTTGAAGCTATTCGCAGAAAAGGCGATACCGCTGAAAATCTTATCGGCCTGCTGGAATCCAGACTTGACAATCTGGTTTATAAAGCAAAATTCGTTCCGACGGTATTTGCCGCCCGCCAGTTTGTCAATCACGGTCATGTTACCGTAAACGGCAAAAAGGTTAATATTCCTTCTTATCAGCTTAAAGCCGGTGACGTTATTGAAGTTCGGGAAAAATCCAAACAGCTGGCCATTGTTTTGGAAGCTGTTCAGTCCCAGACGCGCGATTTCCCGTCCTATCTGGAAGTTGATGCCGGAAAGCTGACCGCGAAGTATACTTTCGTTCCGAAGTTTGACGATGTACCGTATGCGGCACAGATGGAACCGAACCTGGTTATCGAATTTTACTCCAGATAATAAGGAAGCCGATACCGGTTTTCGAACTGGTGCAGACAAGTGCAGTTTTTGCAATATGCATGGCGAAAGATTTCGGTATATGGCAGAAAACAGAATACAGGGCAGCAATGCCGGATATTCGGAGAAGCAGAGTTTCAGCTCTGCTTCTTTTTGTATACTGACAACATCTGCTCAGGTTTTCCGGTCTTTTTTTCTTCAGAAGAACGAAGACAATGAAAAACAAATCTATCTTGACAAAAAAACATTTTCGTATAAAATAAACGCAGTTTAATTTTATTATTATTCACTAAAACTTATATATATGGAAAACTTATGGAATTTTGCCAAAGACTTTTTGGATTGTGCCAGCAAACAAGCTAATTATTGGAGTTTTTTAGGTAAAAGGCGTTTTGAAAACGGGACGCTGAAGTTTTATCCCAACGGATATTTTGCATTTTTGCAGCCCGGAACGTCCAAACTTTCCGTTTACAGTAATAACTGCCGGCTGAAATTTAACGACGTATCTGATTTCCATGTTTTTGAAAACGGCCAGATGGCGGTATCAAAAAATGGCAATGCGTCATACACGCTTTACAGCTCTGAAGAAAACCGCATGACGGAAATTACCAATGTACGCTACCTTTGCCACTACCAAACAATTGTTTCGGAGCAAGACGGTATGTTGTACCCCAACCTTCCTCGCACTTACAGCAAAGACGGCTGGAATTTTCCGCTCTGCCTGGGGCATAAAGACGATATTTCCAACGTTTCTGACGCTGATGACGGAAAGATTGCCGTAACATACCCCTGGGGAAGAGCAGACTTATACAACCGAAGCGGGCTTAAACTGGCATCCTTCAAAGACTGCAAGGCGGTTATTTTTCTAAAACAAGGAAATTTTATCGTCCTGGAAAGAAACGGATACGGGCGCCTGTTTGACAAAGACTGCCGACTGATGCTTGAAAATGTCAGCCCTCTGCCCGAAAATGAAAATTTTCTCCGAAACAACGACCGTTTTTGCATTTACAAAGGACATTATTACGACTGCTGCTGCGGAGAAACCTATTCCGGAAAAACGCTGCCGCTGATTTTAAGCAGCGAAAGCCGCGTCTTTTATGAAAAAGGTATTATTTACCATCCGAACGGAGCAGTTGTCTTAAGCCAGTGCCCTGAGGAATATGCGTTGTTCAACGGGCATATGCTGCATATTCAGCAAAACGGCAGAGATTTTGTTTTTGATTTGCGGCTGAAACAGAGGGATTTATTGACAATTATGGAGAAGCTTGTCAAAAACACCGATGAAAAAGATATTTCGCCGCTGTTGTTTGATTATTTGCAGACAGCCGCCGAAATCATCAAAGGAACGGCTCTCAGCCGTAAGGATACGCTGTTAAGCTTTATTCGGAACTGACACAGACCTCCTCTGTTGAGTTTTATCCGCACCTGACTGACACAGGCCTCAGTTTATGATGTCTGCCATAAGCCCTCCCCTGACGGAGGGCTTTTTTATATTTTCCGCGGAAAAACAGGCAAAACAGCGGCGAGATTCATTTTATCTTAACTTCCGGCGATTATATATTAAGCAGGTGTAACAGCAGACAGGAGTTGTATGTTTATTTTATTTGTGGCTTTACTGGCGCCGTTCTTTTCCTCTTTCGCCAATATTATTGAATGCAAGCTGTCCAACAACATATTCAAACATCCGGCAACCATGATTTTTTATATCTCGCTCATGAACTGCCTGTTTATGCCCCTGCTTTTGTTTTTCGGCACGCCTACCCTGCCTGCGCCCAGTGCCATTCCGTTTTATTTTCTGCTGGCATTTATTGACGTTGCATACCTCTATCCTTATTACAAAGCGATGAAAGTTATTGATACGTCTATCGTTTCTGCGCTGTTTTCGCTGGGGCAGATTACAATTCCGATTATGACATACCTGTTTTTGGACGAACGGCTCAGAGAATCGCAATACGCCGGATTTTTGCTGATTATTGCCGCGTCGATTGTCCTCAGCATCAACGATTTTAAGATGCCGAAGCTGAACCGGGCGTTTTATTATATGGTTTTTGTTTCCCTGCTGCGGGCATTTTATGTCGTTTTGCAAAAATATACCTTTAAGGAAGACGACAACTGGATTAATCTAATCATTTACGTCAATATTTTTTCGTTCCTGCTGCCGTTCCTGCTGTTTTTGCACAAAAAATCGGCGGAACGGATACGGAGCACCTTTGCCGAATACCGTAAAAATACAAAAGTATTCTGCCTGAACGAATTTTTGTGTTTTCTGGGCGGAGCGGCGGCTGTTTACGCCTTGTCCAAACTTTCGGCGGTTACGTCATCGGCGATTAACGCAACGGCGCCGATTTTTATGCTGTTCATCAGTCTGGCGCTGAAAAAGATGTTTGACATCCGCGTCAAAGAAACGATTACGCCGCACATTATGATAAAAAAGCTGATATGTTTTGTCGTAATTATTGCCGGCGTGGTCATGGTGGCGCTTTAATATACCGTTCCCTAAGGCTGAAGCGCCGCTGTTTTCCGGCTATCGCCCAAGCGCTTTCTGTGGAGTTTTCGGCAGTGCCTGCCGGCCTTTTTTTGTATTCGGCCAGACGGGAAAAGCGCTGATAAGCAGTACAGACAATGCTTTTATGTCGGCAGACAGACGGAAAAAGCGCCGATAAGCAGCGGCCTAAACTTTTTTTATATTTCCAGATATGCCAAAACATCGTCAGGGCTGTTGACCTGCACGACCTCGGTATTGTCCATGGCACGCAAGGCTTCCGCCAGCGTATAGTCATTGCCGCCCTTTTCGGTACGGTCGCCGAGAAAGATGATTTTGTGGTTCGGATACATTTCGCGCACCCGCCGGGCAATCTGGCTTTTGCCGCAGCCTTTGGTTACAATGTCCAAAGAGATTTTACCGCCGACGCTGGTTTCATATTCGGGAAATTTCTCATTCAGTTCCCGGGCTATATTTTCCCGCTCATGATGAAGGCTGTCCCATTCGTTATATTTGGTACGCTCCGCAAACGGGCAGTTCCGCCCCAAGACGCTGAAGTTCAGCATTCCCGGGCGCAATTCAAGATAATTGCCGTACAGCTTTCCCTGATAGGCGGTATTGCGGCGAAAACGTTCCAACGTTTGGAGAAATTCCTTTTTCAGGACAATTTCGTTGCGATAAATTTCCTGCCCTTTCTGGTGGTAAACGTTACCCATTGAGCTGTAAATACCGCTGAATGCGGCAACGGCATCGGGCGGCAGTTGCTCGGTTACCTTTTCATAATTGGAACCGGCGGCAAGATACGCCAGATGCGACTTGAGCCACGGCAGAAAACGGCGGCTGAAATCCGGCGTCATCGGCTGGCGCGCCGGAGTTAAGGTTCCGTCCATATCAAAAATATATATTTTCATTTGGTCCTCCTTTCTTATAAATGCGTTTCTTTCCCTCCGGCATATTTTGCGAGGAACGCCGCACAGGCCATACATACCCCCGAAACAGGCTTTTTCGGCAAATACCGCACGGGCTATGCGCTGCCTGAAACCGTTTTTTTTTGCAACGATTGCCTACAGGCGACGCGTTTCCTGAATCCGGCACCCGCACCGCGGAGAAAGAAGCAGCCTATTTATCGGCGACACATTTATAATAAGCTTTGGAAGGCACAAACAGCCGACAGGTAAAAATATCGCGGCGTATCTCTTCGGCATGCGTGCCGGCTTTATGTTCCCGGCACAAACCGTCGGCAAACGCCTTTACCTCTTCCTTATCATAAAAAAGAGGATTATAGCATACCGCCGGCCGGCCGGGCTTGGAAGCACCGACATACACATACTCCGTCCCCGGCTCGCGGCGGCGGTCTTCAAACGGCGCAAACTGCGAACATGCCGAAACGCTCAGAACCAGAGATAATAACAGCGATAATTTTAGAGTGGACAATTTGCAAAACTCCCATTAAATTGTGTTATGTCAGTCATTATATATAAAGATGAAATAAAATGCAAAGCGAAAATGTATATATTGGGGATGATAAATTCCAGCGGTTTCTTGACCATTATAACTGCCCGGCGCCACTCGGCGTCGTCAAGCTCCGGTTTGCAGGAGCCGTCTGCAGCCCTAATCCCAACTTGCGCCCGACGGACGTCATTGCTTCGCTGTTTGCCGAAAACATGCAACCGAGGCTGACGACAAAAAACGAAGCGGAACTTTTTTTCAAGTTTTTTATGGGGCTGTGGGACGAGATGTTTGTCGAAATCAAAACCAACACGCTCAAACTTCCGGAATTTTCCGGAAACAAAAACGACACGAAAGAATTGGCAGAATTATGCCATAGCCGTGCCGACCAGATTGAGTTCGGCTTTGTCGAAGGCTTTTGGGGCGGCTGCGAGACACTGTCCATTCCTAACTATGCCGCAGAACTGATGGCTTCGCTTTCCGACATGGCCGACGTTTACGGCGTTTTGACCAAAAAACTGGCACAGGCGGAAAATCCGAAAGACATTTACCCGGTTATTCTGAACACGGATCAGATGGTGGAAAAGACTTTTCGCTTTTTGATTGAACATATGGTTTTGCCGCACATTGAGCAACTGCAGAGAAGCGTTAACTGATTTCTAAATTTTACAGGAGTTTACCCATGGAATTGTATGAAGGATTACTGACCCGGCGTTCTATCAGAAAATACAACCCGGAAAAGAAACTGACGAAAGACGAAATTCTGGAACTCATCCGGGCAGCAAGTTATGCCCCCTCCGCACACAACAAGCAACCGTGGCATTTTCTGGTTATTCAGGATGCGGAAACTTTACGCACCCTGCGCCAGATTCAGCCTTGGACATCTTTTGCCAAAGATGCGGCATGCGCTATTGTTGTCTGCGCAGACGAAGAAGAATGTTTCCACCGCGAAAAAGAGGGATGGAACTATGCCCAGATTGACGGTTCCCTCGCTGCGCAAAACCTGCTGCTGGCCTGCCATGCCAAAGGGCTGGGCGCCTGTTTTTGCGGTGCGGCGCCGATGCCGATGGTCGTTGACAACCTGCGTAAAAAGTTCCGTATGCCGGAAACGATGCTCCCCGTAGCAATCATTACCATAGGCTATCCGGAAGAAACGCCTAAACAACCGGAAGACAGGCTTAATCCGGAAAAAATACACTGGGAAACGTTTTAGCCCGAGAGCGTACGAACCGGCAAAAATGTCAACCTGCCGGCAAAGCGCGCAGGGAGGGCTCTTTAGCCGGAGAGAGTGCAAACCCGGCAGCAAAAACAACAAAACCCCGCCAGACATACGCTGCGGGGCTTTGTATTTTCATGTTGTTTCTTTCACAATGTTGCATAGCGCTTAAAATAGGCTTCAACCTCTTCACGATTGCCGCGTTCCAGCAATTCCTCTTCCGCTTCCAAACCTCTTTTGGAAAACAGAATATAGGACATAATCAATTCGCTGTCACCGCTTTTAACCATCTCGCGCTGTGCCGGAAGGGATAGTTCCTTATACCGTTCAACATACGTTTTGACACAGTTGCGACAGGCATCTATAAAGCTGTCCCTGCCGCCGCCAACGTTGAGATACGTCATCAATGCCTGTTGCCCAAGAGGTGAAAGTCTGTTTTTTTCCAGATATTCCTGCACCGGAAACAACGATGAATCGCTGTCCTGCTCTTTTCCCTCATGCAGGCAATGCGTCAGAAGGAAAACTTCCACTTTCGGCGAAAGCCTCTTTTTGGCGATAACAGACATCATCTTTTTCTTTATCAATTCCGTTTCGACGTCCAGACACAGGCGATTGTGCTCCAACATATAAATACGAGCAGCATCAAATCCTATCGGCTGATGGAAAATATACATCTGCACCTCAGGCGCAATGTTAACGCGTTCAAACCGTTCCTCATCGTGTGAAGACATACGGAGATTGGCATACGCCGTCAGCAAAGCCATAATTTCCTTCTGGTTGCCGCGTTTGACTATCTGCATCTGCTCTTTGGCGGGAAGACCGTCAGGAAGCCAGTTGAAGCCGACTTGGACAGAACTGATTTTGCTGATGCGATTCATAACTTCATGATGCGTGTTTCTTTCAATTTCTGCAGCTTCACGCAAACGGCTTATTTCTGCAACACTGATTTTTTCTGTTTTCATAATGATAACATTTTAATTAAATTTGACATATATATAGTTGTTTCGGCTTGAGATATATAACGCCGTTTATTTTTTGTCAAACATTAATTTACGGGTGCAACAAATATAGGAAAAGGGCAGATACGCCCGGACTGCCACGCCCTGCCCTTCTATACCGGCCGCACTTGCACCGTGTTAGTTATATGAGGTTACACACTGGCTGTACTTGCCGCCATGCCCGTTATGTGAGGTTACACACTGATTGTACTTGCCGCCATGCCCGTTATGTGAGGTTACGTGCCGGTTTTACCTGTATCATTGTTCCGCCTATTCCAACAGTCACGCGTTTATTTATAAATATCGTACAGCTTTTTCATCATTTCCGGCGCCAGCATATCCAGTTCGGCTAAAATATACGCAGCGGTGTCCAAATTGAGGCAGGCAACGGATTTCACCGAATAACGGTCCTGATTTTCTATCCAACGCGGATTATTATAATCGACCCAGTGCCGCTCGCGATAAGCCGAAACGGTACGGACGGACGGCTTTTGAAGATGTAATTTGCCGTCAGGCGCCAGATAGGCGAACTTTTCCAACGTTCCCTCGCGGTCAAAGGCTTTGACGGAAATTTCGCCGTTATTATAAAAGACGATTTCGGTCTTTACCTTGCCGTTTTTATAGTATTCCAGCAGCGTGTTCTGTTTTTCATCGGCTTTGAATTCTGATGAAACTGCTCCGTTCTTGGCAAATATCTTCATATTGTCCCGCAACAGTCCGCTGCTGTTTTTGGCAAATTTCACCGGCATATCGGCTCCGTTCAATTTCAGGGATTTGACTGTTCCCGAGGCATCATATACCTCTTCCAAAATGTTGGGGCCGAGCTGCTTTATAACTTTGACAAGCTTTCCGGCTTTGTCGTATTCGCTGATTGTGTATGACAGCGGAGAATTCTGAATCGTTTCAACTTTCAGGGTACCGTCGGGATAAAACTGCTTATCGGAAAACAGCAAGGTTTCCGGTTTGCGGGTTATCTCATAACGCGCCTTGCCGTTGTCATAAAAATCTTCGCGCGATATAAAAGCCATTACCGGATTGTCTGTATAAGCCTTATTTGTCTTGCGGCGAATTTCTCCCGAACCGAAATATTTTTCAATCAGAATGCCGTCGTCTTTGTAAACGGTATCGGTAAGCAGCAGTCCGGTTTTGGAGTACTCCTTAATTTCTTCCGTCCGGCCGCCGCGGGTTTTTATCGTTTTGCGGAGATTGCCGTTAGGATAATAAAATTTTTCGGTTTTAGCCAGAGAGCCGGAAGTTTTTTCGCCGCCGATGCTGACATGCTCCTTGTCAACGACATCTGCCAGCGCATCTATGTCCGGTTTGGCAACCGGACCGATATTTTTGGCTGCCAGTTCGGCCTGCTTTTTCTCTTCTGCCGTCGGGATAATCGCATTTTTAAGTTTTATATCGTCAAAAGAAACAGGCTCCAACCCTTCTACCATCGGCGCAGCATCTTCCGGAAGGACAGGTGATACTTCGTTTTTTTCGCCCCGGGCGGGAATATCGGCTTTTTGCACAGACGATGCGGCTGCTGGAACTTCCTTCGAGGCCGGTGCTGCTACCGACGCGGAAGAAACCGGAGCTACTGTAGACGGAGCGGCGTCTGAAACGGACGCTGCCGAGGAAGAGGTTGGAACCGCAGCGGCGGGAGTTCCGGCCGCAGAGACCGGAGCTTCAGAAACCTGTTTTGGCGCAGGCTGCAAAACGGATTCCGACTGACCTGAAGTTACGGAAGACGCTGCAGATGCGGCAGCCGTTAATGACGCTGCGGCATCTGTCGCAGGTGCAACAGCTGTTGAAGGTGTGGTACTCATTGATGGTGCAGCAGATGTTGAAGATGTGGCACTTGTTGATGGTGCAGCATCTGCTGTCCGATTTTCATAACCGCAGATTTTTCCGCCTTTAATCAACTCGCTGTTCTTATATACGGTATATTCGCCGGAAGCTAAGTTATATTCAATATAATTCTGCGGATTGGATGCATTCACCTCGCGAATATTGTCAAGTTCGCCTTCATAGAATTTCAGATAAATATCCTTGTTCTTTTGCGGTTCGGCCAAAAAGGCATCCGTCTTTTCTCCTTCATTATAATTCAGGCTGAAGGCCAGCGTTCCGTCTTTATTATACCTTACCAGGAGCTTACGCGGCGCACCGTCTGCTATGGTCAGCATTTCTTTGACGGCTCCGTTGTCATGATAGCTGCGCGAACTTTCCGCCAATTTATCCCGGCTGTAATAAATCTCCGCGACAACATGACCTTTATCGTCAAACTTTTTGGCAAAGCCCTGCTTCTGTTTTTGATAGTACGGAATATCATACAAGTGCTGCCCGTTTTCGGCATAAACCGTTTCGATTGCATATTCGCCGCGGTTATAACCGGTCGGGAACACGGCACGCAGACGGTTGAGGACATCATAACAGGCATAATTGCTTTTTTCGGGTTTGAAAGAGGAAAAATCCCGGCAGGAATCCGGCAAATCCAACGCAAAAGCTTTGGTTACGGTATTGGCGTTAGCTTCCAAATCAAGCGCCAGTTCATCCAACTTAGAGGTTATATCCAGGCATTTCGGATCAGGATTGGACAGAGCCGCAAGCTTGGACGGTTCCGGAGCGCGACGGGCATCTTTCGGCGCAGCGCCGACAATTTCGCCGCCGGCAAAAGAGATTTCGCGGGCATTGGGACCGTATATCTTTGCAGTTCCTTCCTTTTTGCCGTCTTTATATGCAAACTCCGCGGCAACTTCCCCGGTCGGGAAATAGCAGGTCAGCCTGCCAACGACTTTTCCGTCCTCATAACGTTTGCGGAAGGCTACCTCCTTGGTCGGGAAAAAGCCGCTCGCGGTTCCGTTTTTTATCCCTTGTTTGTAATTTATTTCCGCAGTCAGATTGCCCGAAGCGTCAAACTTTTGCTCGACGCCGTTTTTCAAACCGCCGACATAGGGGGTTATGCGCCGAATCATTCCTGTATCGTCATAACTTATCTTCGACACTGCATTACCGCGCATATCGGCGATTTCATATACAAAGTTTTCCCGATACGGCAAGCCGCACTTGTTATACGATATATCCCCCTCATCTTCATAAAGTTCAACCAGCTCTTCCAAGCTCAGTTTCACAACCTTGTCCTGACAATCCGCCGCATCCAGTTCGGGAGCAAAATTCAGCACCCGGGCATTTTCGACTTCCTTTATCACGCGGCCCTGACGGTTAAAAAACAGGGTTTTGCCGTCTTCCTGACCGACTGGAAACGATGCGGCTATACGCCCGTCGGGATAATATGTGATGATGTTGCCCTGGCGAATCGTCTTTTGTTCAGCCAACGGCTTCTGCGCGTCTTCTTTGGGCAGAACCCACGGAATTTCCTGCCGCAATGTCCCGTTGTTGTCGTATTTCTTTTCGGTGCCGATTTTATTATTCTCGTTCAGATATGTCGCCTGCGCTGCCAGACGCCCGTTCATATAGTAATCTTCCGCATAAAACCCTTTGCCGTCATCCAGCGTAGTTACCTTGCGGGAAACCTGCCCGTTGGGATGATAATAGTTCAGCACCTTTTTAACGACTTCGCCGTCTTTTATCGTTTTTTCGGCAATAACCTTGCCGTCAGGCGCCACCAGCTTTTCAATATGACCGCCGGAGATTTCCTCTTTTATTATTTTGGGCTGGTCTGCTTTCTCCTCTGCAATTGGGGCAGCCGACGATACTGCACCTGCATCTCCGGCTGCTTTCGACACAGCAGCAGATGCGGCTTTTTCTTCATCCAATTTATAAATTCCCGACGACGCCGTCGCGGGCGCCTTTTCCGCCGGAGCGGCAGATACGGCATACGCCACGGCCGGCAAAGAAACAGTCAGCAACAGAGCTAAATTCAGCGATTTTCCCATAACAGCACCATAATCCATAAAGTTAAAAAATAAAGTTCTCCGCTGATGATTGAAACATATATATTATTTTTTTTAAAGCATTAAATCGGATTTACACAGAAAGCATCGGCAATTTATAAGATTTGGCAATTTATAAGATTTAAAGAGCCGTACAGGGCAGGCACATTAAATTTCCGCCTGCCGCAACAGGATTTCCGCCTCTTTTTTTCTGAGCTGAACGGATGTTATCCGATGTTCTTTCAAAGCTTCCAGGGCCTGTCTGAATTCAGGATATTCGCAAAAGCGCAGGGTTGACGCTTTCTGGTAAAACCGTTCCAGCATTGCGGCAATGGCGGCAAAATTCTTTTGTTCGGCACGGCTGAAAGGCTTGTCCCGCCCCCGCACATCGGCAGACATGACGGCAATAAACCTCTCCACATAGTCCGGGCGGTGAAAACGAAGCAGGTCAACAGCTATCCGGGCAAGTTTCTTGGCGGCATCCGCGGGCGGACGATGCGACACCATATGGTTTAAGGCACAAAAACGGGCAAACCCGACATAAGCTTCAGGGATTTGCAACCGGGCAGCTATCCGGCCGATAATCTCTGCTCCCAGCAAGTCATGTCCGCGATGCGACGGCCATTTTTGCGGATCCGTAGCCGTTTTTCCGACATCATGCAGCAATACGGCCAGATTGACCATAGCGTCGTCCGTATCGGCTGCTTTCAGCGACAGAACGGTATGCTCCCCGCTGTTTCCCTCAGGATGATAGTCCCGGCGTTCAGGAACATTCCACAGTTCTCCGATTTCAGGCAGCAGCACCGACAACGCACCGCATTCGCGCGCCGTCCGGACAAAAAGATAAAATCCGCGGCACCCCAGCGCCTTTTCCATTTCCTGCCAAATCCGCTGCCAGCTTAAATGCGCCAGCGCCCCTTCTTCTACCATCCGGCGGCAAAGTGCCATCGTTTCAGGCGCAACGGCAAACTCTAACTGCGCTGCAAACCGGCACATCCGCAGCACCCGCAGGGGATCTTCGGCAAAATGTTCCGAAATATGGCGCAAAACACGCTTTTTAATATCATCCCTCCCCTGATGAAAATCCAGAATTTCCCCGGTATCGGGATTTCGGTATAAAGCATTGCAGGTAAAATCCCGCCGCAGAGAATCCTCTTCCAAAGTAATGTCCGGCGTGAATTCAAATTTGAAATCACAATGACCTAAGCCGGCTTTTACCTCCCGGCGGGCAAGCGCATATTCTTCGCCGGTTTCCGGGTGCAGAAAAACGGGAAAGCTTTTCCCGACTTTTTTAAAACCCAGGGCCAGCTTTTCCTTTTCCGTTCCGCCTGTAACCACAAAATCCCTGTCCTGGCAGGGCTTATGCAGCAACATATCCCGCACAGCACCGCCAACCTGATAAAAATGCATTTTCCTCTCCAAGAATTTACAAGAAATATAAGCGCAGAATCAATATATTGCAAGGCTTTTACCCGCGCATTAAAAAAAATATCAAAAAAAATAAAAAAAGGGGTTGCAAAAAAAAATCTTTTGGTTATAGTAACGGCAGTTTTGATGGCAAATGCCATTTTGATGATGGGTGCGTAGCTCAGTTGGCTAGAGCAACTGACTCTTAATCAGTGGGTCCAGGGTTCGAATCCCTGCGCGCCTACCAATACATCCCCTTGTATTTCCGTGTTTTATTTTGTGTTTTAGTTAGGGCATTGTTTGCAAGGGGATGTCCTTTTTTGCCGATTCGTTTTGAACTTTTAGCACAAAATTAGCACAGTCATCTTTCCCGATTCTCTTTAACCAATAAAATCTGCGCCTTGTCATTCCGCACTTTTCGCAGCACCAGCTCTTTTACCCCCTCATTAACCACACACCGCAGCTTGAAATCTGGATAATCCTCCCGTAGCCCTTTCACGAAGTCGATAAACTTCTCTCTCGGCGCATAGCTCACCATCGGACATTTCCCCGGCTTAACGCACCCAATATATGCGTCAGCATGAACGATATAAATTTCTTTCAAATCAACCTCAAAAAATTATTGACTTTAAACAAAAGTTCTATTATTTGTATATATGGTTAAAGTTAAGCACACCTCCCTCATGGTGTGCTCTTTTTGTATCCCGCCGCCAACGCTGGCAAAACGGCCATTTCCGAATAAGTCAAGCCCCTAATACTTCGCCTTGTAGATTTCCAGACACTTCGCCATATCCAGAAACGTCTTCATGTGCCGGTGGCACGTTATCGGCTCGCGCGGCGCTTCAACGTACACATACTCAGTCCTGGCGCAGCCGCAAAGTAACAGCATCAGCAGGCAAAGCGCTATTCCAGTCAAAACCGCCCTTGTCCTTCTCTGCCTCTGCTGCCTCCTCAATCTCGCACAGTCGCTTATCGGCTCGTAACGCCTTTTCATCTCGTTTCGCAATTTCCGCCTCCAAAAATGACGTTTTCCCCAACAGGGCGCTCTTTTCGCCCTGCAATGCCGCAATCTCCCTGCCCCGTTCGATATACAGGCTCACAGTGATATACAGCGCAAGCAACAACCCCGCCACGGCGTATGTTAAAAATTTAGTCATCAGGCACCTCAATTTTCGTTCTTGGCTGCTGGCGCGTTTTCTCCAAAATATCATTTATTTGCTCTTTTAAAGCCTTTCTTTGGTAAAAAACGTCCCAAAACGCTTTGCCGCGGCCATTATAAACAAAATTTCGGTTTATCTTGCGTGCCGTAGCTTCAATATCCGGCCGATATATCCAAACATCAAACTTCTTCACCGCAGCCAAATCCCCTCTTTAATAAGCCTTGCAATCCGTTTTGCCCGCGCCGGGGTTTGTCGCGCATAATCCGAGTTCAGGCACTCTGCTGCCGCCTTGTCCCACTTGCCCCAGCGCATAGCCTCAAGCATTTTCTTAAAACCGCACAGCCCCTTAAATCCGAGCTGAAAGCACATATCCAAAAGCGCATACTGCCGCTCTAAATCAAGCTTGGCGTAAAAATCCAGCCCCGCCAGCTCTTTTAAGCAGCGGTCAATATCGTTCCGCAAAAGCATCAGCGCCGCATTGCGCGTAATTTCGTGTTTCCAGTCGCCCAGCGCCCGCGCTTCTTCCGGCGTCGGCGGATTGTCCTCCAGGTTGCGCCCGACGCCAATGGTTAATTTCCCCGCCGTACACCGATACGGCAGAAGCCGGCAGCCTTCATGAAACTCCAACCGCCGCGCTACCCATTCAAAATCTTTGTCAACGCTTATCATTGCCCTTTATCTCCTTTATCGTCTGAACCGGGTCTTGTTCAAAACCTTTAAATATTTTGAATATTCCATTAAACAAACAAATTCCGAACGAACCTGAAATCAAAATAATAGCGTCTTTTAACAGCCACGCATTAGGAGAAGTAAAAAAATACTCCACAACAAAGGCCGCCGGTATCCCCACTAAAAAAGACGCCGCTAATGATTTAAAATACTCTTTCACACCAACCACCCCCTTTATATACGATGCCAAAATACTGGCACAAGCTATCAGCGGTATAATATCCGTTAAATCCGTAATTAATTCTTTTTTCATTGTTTCCCCATAAAAAAAGGAGGCTTCCGCCTCCCATGTTATAAACTATCTGTCCCTATGGACAAAACGTCCGGTTCGGCTCGAACGCCCCCTATAATAATCTTCATGGACATCCCCTGCCGGTCTATAATAATTTTCATGGCCGCTTTCGCGTGCATCATAATAATTGTTACGGTTTTCTCCGCGGTTAGAATCGCGGACATAATCGTAATTTTCACTTTCAGGATTATACTCCATGTCAAAGTCAATCCCGCTCATATTGCTGAAAATCTGCATTGCAAACCATGCAATCAGCGCCCATATCGCATATTTTTTCATTGTTTGTCCCCCCTCTTCTGATAGGTTGCAGCCAAAATATAAGTCGCTGCCTCTTCGGCAAACTCCGGGTCTTGATTCATTCCAAAACGGGCAAGAAGCCAGCTCGCGCTCGCGGCATATTTTTTCGCATCCCATTTCTTGTCAACGTTTTTTCGCACTTCTTCTTTAACCCGGCGAAAATATTTGTTAAATTTTTCCTCGTCTTCAGGCGTCATCATTTTTTCCGGTTCCATCGCTTTCTACTCCCTCAGGATATGGTTTTATGTCATACTGCTTGCTTTCCTCGCTGCTCTTTCCCAGAAATGCCCGCGTAAAATCTGTCGAAAACTTGCCTATATCAGCTTTATAAATCGACATTTTCCTAAGGTCATTACGGACAAGAAACTGCTGGTATATCGGCGTATTATTAAAGCCGATAAACACAAGCTTAATTGGTTTTTCGAGGCTCCCCGGAGCAGGCATTATCGTTCCGGTTACCAAAATGCGGTAAAGCCCCTGCCTGACTTCTGAACAGTCAAAATCTATCGTATTCACCCGGTCAAACGGAAATCCGACCGAGGGGTCGCTTGCATTTTTGACGAGTTCCCATTCTTCAGACGGCAGGCTCAAACGTTGCGGAAGATTATAGTTTGCCATTGCACCCTCCCCGGATTTGTTCCATCAGTAATATCGCCGCCGCAGCTATATGTTTCGCAGCCTTGTAATATTCTTTGGCTCCTACCGTTTTATCATCGACTTTTTCGCGGAGTTCCTTAAATTCCTTAATTTCCATTTCAAGGATTTTGAGGCGCCCTTCTTCGAGATGTTCGTATTTTTCCCATGTTGCGGGTTTGTCGTCCAGCGTTTTTTCGATACGCCGAATGTCTTTCCAACGTGGATTGTAAAGTATATATTTCATCGGTTTCCCTTTCATTGTCTGATTGGGGGCTTGCGCCCCCGTTCCTTACGCCGCCGCGGTCGTTGCCGTTGTAGGGCGCAGTCTTTCAATCGCCCCCATCAAAACAGCTGTCTGCCCGTTTACAACGTTAGTTGTATAAAGCTGCGATTTCAAAGACGCATTTTCAGCCTTTTCATCGCAAAGCTTGGTTTGTAGGTCTGTAATCAGATTGTTCTGAATCAGCTGTCTGGTTGCACAGCCTTCTTCGCGGATTGCGTTCTGCGTTGCACAGCAGCACTGCTGATTCTGAAAACCGACATTATTAATCGCCGAAACAATCGAGTTCGTATTTTGGCAATTATCATGCCCCAAACTCGAAAATCCCTGCATCATGGCAAGGTTGGTACGGGAAGTCTGGTCTAACGTCTGATAGCCGATATTACACAGCCCGCTTGACAAATTCATATTCATTCCGTTAATCGAGTTCTGAATAGAATTAATCCCGTCGTTTAAAATTCCTGTCGAAAAGCCGTCAGCAATAGCCGCAGAATTACAACCTCCGCCGCAGCCGCCGCGCCCGTTTCCGCCCCAGTCGCCAAACCAAGAGCCAAACAACGCGCCTGCAAACGCGCCGGCCGCAGAACCCCAGCCGCCTTCACCGCCGCCAAAGCCATTTACCGGTAAAATATCTGTCATAATGTTTCTCCATTAAAATTAACATTAATGAAGAAAGCGGGAGTAAATAATAGCTCCTTAACTCTCTTCAAGTTAAGGATACAAACACCATAATAGAATAAGAACGCCCGGTTTTCTACTTTTCGGGGCGCTCCAAAAGCCCTGCTACATAAGCAATTAAGAACTTTGCGGACACTTTCAGGGCGCTTTGATACCGTCTTGAAACCGTCTTGACGTCCACCCCGATTTCATAAGCGTAGACCTTCTGCCAGCCCCGCCGCCCCTGATGCCCGACCAAACCGTCAATCAGAACGTCCCTGTCAACCGCCCGCAACGGAAAAGAACGGATAAGCCGAATTGCCGTATCTGCACTCAAACGCTGATACATATATTCGGCGTATTCCTTTTCCATCTTATCACGCCGTTACCGTCTTAAACTCATATTTTCCCGTTTCGTCCGTCGTCCCGGTGGCAAATCCTGTTACCGAATTGTCCGAGTAAAAATGGAACAAGTCCACCGGGTCGGCATAAATGGCGTCGGAAGCGTTTGAAAGGTTGTATGCGTTCAGATAATTTCTGCTCGTGTAATAGCACATCGCTGCCTTGGTGCGGTCGGCGGTGATGTCAAACGTCATAAAGTATCCGTCCGCTTTGTCGGAGGGCGGCAATACGTCCGCGGCAATACTGGCAAAGGTTTTGCTCTCCTGATTAAACTGGTACGCCGCCCACATCTCCGCCGTTCCTATGTTCAAGACGCCTGTGGATGCGTTATAAAACATCCGCACCTTGACCGAAGTCCACGGCAGCAAAATCCCCGGCGTATCGGCAACCAGCTGATAATTCTCATTGATTTTATAAACCGTCATTGTTGCACCTTGGTTAAGACTTGTCTGTTCTTCATGCACAAAGACATAATCTCCGGGTTCGCATCCTGTCGCATATGCCACGTCTTCGATGTTCGTCGTAGTACCCAAAACCGCATTTGTCGCCAAGTCAAGAATATAAATCGTATCGGTGAACCAAATCAGAACTTTGTTACCCAACCGAATGATGCGCCCGCGCTGTGCACTGGAATTGCCTGTCCACCCTGCCCGGACGTCGCACAGAACTTCCGTCCCGATGGTATCCGTCGCAAAATCGTATGTCGTCAAAACCAGCCGCTCGTTGATGCAGGCCAGACACCGCCCCTCACCGTTATACTGCCCGATGTAATATGCCGCCGGGTTGATGATGCCATGCGGATAAATCGACTGCGTATTTACCGTGTAACGGATAAGCCTCTCCTGCACCGCCGAGCAGATGTCGCCGTCGATGAAGTCAATAAAATTTCCGCTAACGCCGGCAAGGTCAAGTTGTGTCGCCGCCCAAGCCTCGGTTTCCGGTGTATATGTCAGGCTGTATAGCCTGCTTGAGAAATAAGCGTAAACGTCGTTTCCCTGGCAAAAAGGGAAATACATCACGCTTCCAGAAGTCGAATTAATCAGCTTTTCCGCCGTAGCCGTCGTTTCCCGCTGATGGCTATTTAACAACGCCTTTGTCCCGCTTATAATCGCCCCGCCCGTGTTGTTCACCGCATATACCGTTTCGCCGCCTCCGCCGCCCTGCAAAACTACCGCGTTCGTTAATCCTTTCATGGTTCACCTCACTGGCAAATAACGCTTGCCGCCACAATTGCTGCTTCCGGCTGCGTCTTGGCAAAAATTTTAACCGTATTGTCATATGCCGTTGCAATCGGCGCCAAATTGCCGCTCTCCGCATCAGACGGATTAAATGCGACAATCGGAATCATGCCTGCCGTAACGCCGGGCAACGTCGCCGTTGCGCTGTAATTATACCCATCCAGATAGCTGTCTTCCGCCCAATTCCCGAAAGAAACGTCCTGCGCTTTGACAACCGGCGGCACGACCGGTATTTTCCCGTCAACCTCTGCCTTTGTATAAACGTCGGCAGCGTTGGCTTTCAAAGTCAGCTTATTGTCAATCTCGTTTGTCGTATAACTGTCATAAATGGCAAACTTGCTCCAATACGGAGAACTGTTACCCGGCTTGTTCCCTTTGTTATTTTCGTAAAGGCTTAACCACCAATATTCCCCATATCGCGTCAATTCGCCCATGCCGTATGGATAACTTTCTTTCCAATACGTTTGCTGTTGCCCCTGATAATTCATTTTCAAAAGCGTTGCCGCAAACGCGTCCCAGTCGTCGGCACCTGCCGGAAACTGCACACAGCGCTTGAGTTTCTGCATAAATTCCTGCAAGGCCATAATTATCCGGTCAAGCGAATATTCGTAATCGCTTGCTGGAAAATTCTCCCCCTCAATAAACTTCACCATCTGGTTTAAAACGATGTCCCGCGTAATCGTAATATATTCCCCTGCCGGAGGAGCCGCCTTAAACACAATCTCGCCGCCCTGCGGATTGCCCGCTCCCTCAATCGTATAGTCCACACCTTTTTCATAGGTCGCAAACGTCTTGTTGACATATACCGCCAGCTCATCGTTAAAAAACTTAAACGGCACCGCGAAATTCGTCGTCGTGCCGTTTGCCTGATATGTAATAAGCGACGCCTCGTTTATAACCGTCATGCTTTTTCTCCATAAAAAAAGGAGAACGGCTAAAGAGCCAATTCTCCACTATATCAAAATCAAAACAAAATTTGACATAAATGTCAAGCTTGTTTCACTTATCAACAAGAGAGGGGCTTGACAACCCCTCTCCGCCCTGCTATTTCTTAATAGACAGGAAAATTCGGAGTTTCCGAATAACAATAATAAATTTTATTATCATTATTAGTCCTTTCAAATAATATGAAAGGGGAAACCCACAACCTATTTTAAACTTGACAAATCAAGAAAAATAGGCTATCTTAACTTCAGGAAAGAAGTTAAAGTGGGTTTAACCCCTTTCTAGGTTAAGACAAGCCCGGTGTTGCCGCACCGGACTTTTTCTTTATACCGCCGCTTTTCTTTAAAGTCAATCTGCCATCTTTTTAACGGTGCGTACAGCCGTTCCTAATCCGGCGCCGGTGCCGACGTCAACAACGGAAGCCAGAATTTCCGCCCAATCCCACCCGGTCTTGTCGTCTTTCATAAGCTTCCACATCAGCCGGTTAAGCGTATCAACGCCAAAGACCTGCAATGCATCCCACGGCTCTGGAGATTTCCCGGTTAAAGCAGATTCTGCCTTGTCTAATCCAAAACTTGCCAAATCGGCGATAATCGGCAACCCCGCAATCGGAGCTACCGCCATTTCCGTCATCATTCCGTCATACCATTCGTCGTCATCATCGCCATAAAGAAAAGATTTAACCAGCCAACCCAGCCAGATATACAAAGCGGGCTGTGCAAACACATAGTTGCCAATATTGCTGTAAAACCGCGCATCGGATATTTCGCCCCTGCGCCATTGCGTCATCGTCGTCGTAATCAGCCGCATATACTGCGCCGGAACGTTCCTGAAGGCCGTAAAGAAACGCAGGCTCTGCTCGCGTTGGAATTTCGCCAGCGTCGCCGGATTCCCCGCCGCCTGATTGCTTAACGTTTCGTCAATAAAGTCCTCGCGGATTTTTTCCGGCGTCAAACCCCGGTCAATATTGTATTTAAGCTTGGCATAACCGCCCCAGTAAATCGCAAATATATCCGCAAACCGTATCGGTATTGTCGCAAGCGTCCGCCAGCTATGCGAAAAACCCGCCAGCCCGAACTTGGAATTTACCAGCGAATCCGCTTCGGCCATAGCCCGCCCGATGGCATCTGACTGCGACCCCTGTTCAAACCGGGTATGCAAAAAGTCCCCGACATAGGCTTCCATAACTCTTTTAACCTCTGCCGGATGCGTTGCCGCATACAGGAAGTTTTTGACAAACTCGGTTTTCGGCATATTGACGGAATAGTTAAGCGCGGCCGGAAGCTGCTTTATCGCCATCGGCACGTTTAACGCTACCGTTCCGCTGACAAGATTGTTCAACAGCTGCTGCATCGTTTTGCCAACCTCGTTATAGGTCTTTACCGCCCCTTTGATACTCAAATCGTCCAAATTCGCCATAAATGCCCGATAAGCTGCGTCGCCGTATTTTTTAACAACAGCGCCGCGAATTGCCTTGTCCGTCATCAGTGCGTGCAGGTCTTTATATTTTAAGGCAACATTCTGCACATAACCGACGCTTGTTACATATTCCTGATACTTCGTCCATATATTTTTCGGCCGCGGCGTAACCGTTGACGCGCGTTCTTTGAAAAAGCCCGGCGTCTGGCCGCGCACCCTTAAGTTTTCCATAACGTCATAATCAAGCGAATTTTTGGAAGTCCGCGGAAAATAATTTTTGTTTCGCGGCAAATCTATGCCATACATTTTGACAAAGATTTCATTCTCCAGCTCCCACATACTGCCAACCTCTTCCTGCACCATGTCGGCAAAGCGCATATCCTGTTCGCTCAAATGGCTCAAAAGCGTTCCCAGATTGTTTGTCAGCAGATGCTCGCGCAGCTGTTCATCGCTCATTGTTTCTATCGCCGCCCGGAGCTGTCCTCTGTCCGTCGGCATCGTATCGTCAAACTTTTCATACGCCGCATAATAGTTGGCGCGCGTATTCGGGTCTTTCATACCGATATAAATATCGGCTATTTCCATAATTGAAAGTCTGTCATAATCGCCGTCATTGTCAGTAAGTTCAAATTCCTGCCGGGACTTCTGCTGCATCAGATTAAGAAAATCAGACGCCCGTCTGGTGCCGTATATTTTGCGGGCTTTGTCCATAACAGGCTTTATCTTTGAACGCATGAAAATATTGACTTTTTCAAAATCCGTTTCCAAATTCCATTTATCAGCCATTTTTTTGCCGAAATATTCGCTCATCGCCGACCGAACCGTACCGATTCGCGCCATTCCCCGCGCAAATATATTGGATGCCTTATATTTGTTTATCCCGTCCAGAAGTTCGTTTTTGTCCTTTTTCCGCACCGCCGACTTAAGCTCGTCTTCATCCAGCCGTTTCGTCATCGCCTCCGCTTTCAATTCCTCCAAAGACGTCGCCAAATCCTGCAAAGCGGTCAGCGAACTTTCCGCCCCGTTGATTTTGTAATAGTAAAGCAGATTTTTGAGCCGGTCGTATTCGCTTATATTCATATCAAGCGGCGTATTGTCATTGTCCGCCCTTTGAAGCCCTATCTGCCCGGCAAAGGCCTCTTGCGCCGCCCGAGCCTCTTCCTGGCTCATTTTCAGAATATCCCGCATTTCGGCAAAAAACGTATTATCCTCGTATGTATAGCGTTGTTTTCTGAACTTTGTCGGTTTGGTGGACTTGATTGTTTCCTCAATATTCCGCCGGTTAAGCTGCTTTTGCTCCTGTTCAATATAGCCTGCCGCCCGCGTACGAACGTCCGCCAAAACCTTTTCAAAGCTGTCCGCGTCTTTAACGCGCTGAATATTTCCCATTAAAGCCGCCTTGTGGTCGCCCGTAACCGGCAGTCCCTGGATAAAGTCCTTTATCCGTTTTTGCAGCTGATACTGCGTTTCGCGCCGGACTTTTTCAGCCTGCTTAACCTGCCTAATCGCCTCCCGGTAGTTTTTGTTCATCTCGGCGTTTTTCGCCTGAAGGTACTTAATCGCATCGCGGTTGACTTTCACAATGTCCGTATTGTCCGGTTTGCTTAAAATCCGCGCCAGCATTTCGTCAAGCTCTTCAATCGTCTTAATTCCCAACTGATTGTCCTTCAGAAGCTCGTCAATAAACTGCTGCGCCTTTGCCTGATTTGCAACAGACGTTTCCCGTTCCTGCCGGATTCTCGCTTCCCGCGGGGAATATGTCGTGTCGGCATTGCTTAAAATCTCCTGCATTTTAGAAGACAAAGCTTCGGTCTGCTCGTAAGTTTCCGTGGCAACGTTATCCAAAACGCCCAGCTCCTGCAAAATTTCCGCCAGCCTCGCGTCTTCCACAACGCCCTTTTCATCAACAAGCGTCCGGTTCACATTGTCAATCCGATAGCCCAAAGCCCGCAATTCCTGCGCCAAAGTTTTCCCCGGCCGCCGAACGCGCGTATTTATGGCTTTTCTTAATGCCCGAATATCCTTTATGCTTTGTCCCCGGAAAGTCGCCCCTTCCCCACGCAGCGCCCGCTTTGCCGCCTCCTCAAAGTCTGCTTTGTTCTGAATAATGTTATCAATATTCGGAATTTCACCCTCGCGGGATACCAGAGCGTCAAAGAAGTCCTTGACTTCATTGCTCGCATAATCGCGGTTTATGTCATAAACCCTCAGCACCCACTCTTTTGCTTTCTGGAAAATCCCCCTTGTCGCAATCGTCGGCGCGTTTCCGGTGTTCAGATAACGAATAAAAGCCTCGGTCAGGTTTTCCCAGTCCTGGCCTTGCATATCTGCAAAACCGTTTATCTCGTGTTTTCCCTGTTTGGAAAGCCACTTCATCACACCACGGTCATATTCGGAAAAACCGTACTCCTGTGCCACCCGAAAATGGTTCATAAAGAAATGGTGCGACAATTCGTGTGTCAGCGTATCAGGTTTGGCATCGGCAAACAGTTCAATCAACCGTTCCGACGGGTCGTATGCACCGCGCACCGTTTCGCCTGTCCGGGAATAATAAATATTGTCATTTCCGGCATTCCAAGTCCCTTGGTTATAAACGGATTTTATCTGGTTAGGTTCAAAAACGACATACTGATTTATTCCTTCATCAGGATTGAGTGAGTCAAACCTAGTGTTTTTTATAATTATGCCGTCATATCCTTGGGCTTTCAATTTATCAGTAATGCCTTTTATAACCTCTCTTTGTTTTTTCTCCGAAAAATTTGAAAAATGCAATTTAACCCTTTGCGTTTCAAACCCGCCATAGACAGGTTCATATACTCTTTCATACCACATTCGGGGATCTTGATACATAAGGTCATTAAACATTTTTTCAAATTTAGTGTACGGGTCAAGATTATCAATATCAGTATCAGCCCAAGGATTTGTTTCCGTACCACTTCCCTCAATAATAAGGGGATTTTCCATTTTAAGATAAACATCATATTTTACAGGATGATTTTCATTATTAAAAGCAAAGTCGTCCCTATCGGCAAACCAAAAACCTATCGAAGATTCATCGTTATTTAATCCTGCACGACTTTTGTCAAATTGAGAAAATTCATTATTGGAAAAATGCACCATTTTCAAAGGTTGCCCTTTCTCGTCCACAACCTTGCTATTCCCAAACCAAGCCTTAAACTCCGGTGTGTTAATATCCGTTTTCGCCTCTTTGGAAAAAAGCTTCCCGCCTTTTTCCTTGACATTATTCATATCAGAGGATATATTTTCCGTGTCAAAGGAGTTAGATGAGGGAAACGACTGCTCATCTACGCGAGTTTGGTCGTAGGTTCGAAAACCAACCAAAGCTCCTTTGTTCTTTTTCATATATGCCGTAACCAGCCAGTTTCTGTTTTCACCATTCCAGTCTAAACGTACGGCAGCTTCTTTATCTCCAGATACAATATATTTTCTGCCCGGATAGTTCAACTGCGTATATACATTACCGGATTTTATCAACTCCGGTATTTCGCGGACAAACTCCTCGCCATTTATTCCCTGCTGATTTCTGCGTTCAATTATATGCGCCAGACCATAACCATTTTTGCCGGGCTGCCCGTAAATAAAATCAATATCTCCAATTCCCTCTTTATAAACCGCACCAGAAACATATCCGTTCTTTTCCTGTAAAAGCTTTTCTATTGCCCCTTCGGGATTTCCTCTGAACTCGGTAAAGTCGGTTTGCCTATCACCCAAGCTAAACAGTTTTCTGCTCGGACGTTCTGCAAAAAATTCCCGTTCCTCATCGGACATCTGCCGTTCCTGCTGCCGCGCCGCCCAAGCTTCGCTGATTTCGTCTTCGGTCATACGCACCGGTGTTTCCACAACCCTGTTGCCAGCCTTGACCGCGCGCGTATTTTTCCGGTTGGCGATATTCACAATCCATTTACGCTGAAATTCCGCCATATTCCCCTGATGAGCACCGCTCTCTTTTGCCAGTTCATAATCATTTTTTACCATCAGGCTCCAATATGCCGCCTGCCGTCTGGCCTCATTCTCCTCAATTCCGCCTTTAAGAATAACGTTTTTCAAACCGTCATAGAACTGAACCTCGGCTGCGGCATCCTCCGTCGGCAGGTTCCGCGTCAGTTCAAGGCTCTTTTCGTATTCTTCCATCTGCTCGGGCGTAAATTTTTCCAATCCGTCCAGCGTCCGCCTTTCTTCGTCGCGCAGAATATTAAGCATTTCATTCGTAGAGGGCGTTGCCGCTTTCGCCATTTTGTCGGCCGTCTTCGTATCGTAACCGTCTTCTATCGCTGCCTGACGCAGATTTTCACGCATCCGGCGGCGGTACAGTTCATAACCGACATTCGCACCGGCCGTTTCCAAAATCGCCCCGTAAATCGCCGCCGTTGACAGTCTGTCAAACTTCTCTTCCGGCGTGCTTTCTACATATCCCTCTTCCAAAAGGATGTCTTTTCCCTCTTGCAGGCTTTCCTGTACCGCCCCGGCAAACCCCGGTTCTATAAATCTTTTGGTAATCGGATAAAGCAAACGGTTCTGAATACGGTTCGTAACCCATTCAAACCCGGCTTTCTCCAACGCATACTCGCTGATTCCAGCAACCGCTCCGCGGTATGTGGCCGTATCATACGGCGCCCCTGCCAGCGTCAGATTTTCATACATACTGGTTCCTGAACTTAACCCGAATATTTTTGCCAAATCCAGCGCAAACCTTTTGTTTCCCAGCCCCCATGCCAAAAACATACTGCCGATGGATACGGCGCCGCTGCCAAGATTCTGCGCTATCTCCGATTCCTCTTCCCCAATGTTGAACATCGCCTTGTCAAGCAGGTTGCGATTTCTTTCTACCGCATCTTTCCTTAACTCCAAAAGTGCGCCGGGATAATCCATTCCCTTTTCTTTGGCAACGTCATACGCTATTTCCGCGCCGGTATTTTCCGCCCATTCTTCCAGCCGCAGCAGGCTTCCTCCGGTCAGGTCTACCGTTTGATTGGCGGCGGATTTCAACAGCGTTTTCGCAAAACGCCCTGTCGATTTCGTCGGGTCAAAAACATATTTGTTCCAAAATTTCTGGCTGTCTGTATATTCGTTAATCTTTTCAAACTCTTCCTGCCGGGCGGCTGAAACCTGCTGCGCCGGGGTATAGTCTTCGGGAACCGTAATCAGGCTGTTTGTTTCAGCCACATAGACGTTCTTTTTCTTTACTTCCTTTTCTTCCGTCCGGCTGCCGGTAATGTTATCCGGCACGGTTACGGAAAAGTCCGTTGTTTTGCTTCCTGTAATGTTCATTTTATTTCCCCGGTCTTCTGATGTCTTTTAAGTTGGTTCTGGCACGTTCCAATTCCTGCTGCGTAATTATCCGTCCGTAATAATTGACTTCATCCACAACCGGAAACTGGTCGTAAAATGCCGCACTGACAATAAGGTTGATTTTATCCTGCGAAGCATTGCTCGCCGAGGTCAGCCCGTTTGCGCGCAAATACGGCAGCAATACGTCAAAAGAGGTCAAATCGTCCACATACGGGTCTTTTGCGGTAAAAAGCCGCCACGCCCTTATCGCTTTTCCCATTGCCATGTCTTCGTTTTTAGCCAGCGTCTGTACCTGTGCAAGCGCCTTACTCCTGATAACGCCGTCATATTTCCTGATGGTCGTCTTGTCAGCTGCCGCAATATTCGGATTGTTCAGCGCCGCACTATATAATGCGTGCAATCCGAGAACTTCGGATTCCTCTCCCGTATAGGAAAGCTGACCGCCTTTTTGCTTAAAATTAACCCCCGACCCCAAAGCCCTGTTTCTCACGCTCTCTGTCATATTGACCCCAAACGGTGCATCTGCCGCCGCACGATACTGTCTGGCCTGCCCTCGGATATATTCTTCCGTATATTTGGAGAGGTCTTTGCCGCCGCTCCAATCCTTTTTTACCGCCGCAGAAAAACTGTTGTTCGCATTCTGCCACGCATTTTTTTCGGACAAATCGGTTTCGTTAATATCCCCATATTCGTTTTTAAATGTTGCCATTATTTTAGAAAGGTTATTGCTGAAACTCGTATCGGCAACCAAGGCGTTAAATGTTGAAATCGCATCGTCAACATCCTGCCCCGTCTGTCTGGCAAGCGACGTTACGGCATTGACGGCCGCATCATAACTTAATTGCCCTGAATTATACGACGCCGCTATTGCCTGTTTTCCGTCTTCAAAACGGTTTTTGTAAACAGATTCGTTATGCGAGGCAACCAGCGAACGTGTCTTAAGTTTGTTTTCATCATCCAAAACGCTGTTGTCAACATCTTCCAGCGGAATAATCTCCATCGTATCCATTCTGTACGCAAAACCCAACTGCGCATCGGATTGTATCCTGTTGTCCCGCTCTGTTTTATAGCTTTTGACCTGCTCTTCGCGCAAAACCGATGCAGCCTCCATTTTTGCCAGATAATCGTCGTCATAAAAAACCTTGTCATCAAGCCGCGAAATCATCTGGTTAAAGTCCATATCCTGTTCAAGTTTCAGTTCCGCCGCTTCCGACTTTTTCTGCGCCGCCGCTCTGGCCTTGGCTTTTTGTTCCTGCTCGGCTTTCCGCAGCTCCGCAACTTTGGCATATATGGGATTCTTTTCTGCCTGCGTCAGCGTATCGTCGCTTGAAATCCTTGCCCCGATTTCCTGATAATTTTCAGGATTTTGCAACAGCTCATTTTTATAGGCCGCAATTTTTTCCTCATTTCTGCTTTTATAACTGTCCAAATAATCGTTAATACGTTTGGTAACCGCCGCAGAGGTTGAGGAATTAACCTCCGCCTGCGCCATCAGTTCGTTTGCCGTTCCGTGAGGGTCTTGGCTTGCCAATATCTGCGGCATATTTGTACGGATAAATTCATAATCTATTCCGCTTGTACCGGAAGATTTTCCGTTTCTTCCGCCGGTCTGCGCGGATAATGCCGTTGCCTTTTTCTTGCCGATAATATCATTGGCACGCGCCAACGTTGCGGAATTCATGTCCGCGCTGTGTGCTGCCGTAAAATTATACGCCGTTTCTTCAACTTCATCTTCAGTTAAAAGATTGTCTAATTGCGATGTCAATTCGCCTATAAGCTCGTTGTTAATAGATTTGTCCTGTCCGGGTTTCGTCTTTTCCACAAAGTCATTATATCCTTTATTGTTTTTATTCTGCAATAAACGCTGTTCCGCCGAAGCCTTGTCAAGTTTTCCCTGATAATATAAAGCAAGGGTTTCCTCATAATCATCGGCAAAAAAATTGTTTCTGGCCGTTCTCTGAGCTTTTTCCAGTGCAATCCTTTCCCTTTCCCGTGCAAGATTATAGTTCTGCGCCTTATTTCTGATGTCGTTAATATCAATGCCGTATTTGGCAAGGCTGTCCTGTCCGTTTTCGGCAAAAGATAAAGCAAAGTTAGGATTTTTAGTGTAAAGTTTGCCGATAAAATCCCGCGCATACGCCATCTGAAATCTGTTTTTTTCCTCCGGTGTCAGATGTTGCATATTGCCGATAAGATTCATTCCGCCGTCAAAATAGCTTGCCGCCCCCAAAACGTCATCCGTCTGTACTGCCGCCGAAGACATTTCATTTAAAGTCCGCTCTGCTTGAATAGCTGAAAATTCGTGCATTTTCTTTAGATACACTTTTTCATAGTTGGTATTCATATCACGCATCCAGTCCTTCTTATACCGGCTGTTATTGTAGGAAGACGCCCATATCGTATCGTCAAGTGTCTTGGCAAACTGTTCGTCGTACTTTTTCTTTATTTCCCCAAGCTGGCATGGGTCAGTCGCATCCCCCATTTCATGATACATCTGATTTGCAAGGTTATCGTATTTAGCCTGATATTCTTCAAACCGCAAATTTTGATATGTTTTCGTAAAATCCGCCGCCTGCTCCATTGCCCCTGCATCATCTCTCAAAGGCGACTGCCAGCTGATTTGCGGCATAAGCTGCCGCGGCTGGGAATCAACAAGCCCCTGCCGTACCGGCTGAATACCCGGCGTTGTCTGTCTGTTTGCCATGTATTGCTCCACAAAAAAAGCCCCGTTTCCCGGAGCTTGACTTTAAAAACGAATCTTATATAAAAGAAAAACCAGTTGCGCGAACAACTGGTTTTTTCCACATAGGAAAGAAGTTGGACTATAACTTCCTACCTGATGATGGAAGTATAACATAAAAATAATAAAAGTCAAGACTTTTAATTTTTATGTGAAAGTCGGCTTCTTTCCCAACCGCCGCAAGGCTGAAAGGATAAGATGATGGACTTAATCAAAGTTTTAAGCATCTTAATTATGGTGCTTAAAATCATCATAATTATTATACAATAGTTATGGTGGGGCGGCGGTTTCGGCTTCCGCCCTTTGATTTACCATGTCCCTCCCGCACCTGTAAAGCCTTGTGCAAAAGAAAGCGGCGCCGTCAAAAGGCTCATACCAAACTTGTTTTTGCCTTTCTTTTTCGCCATTTTTGCCATATAGTCAAGATAATCCGCCTGTGCTTCCATATTCTGCGCGGCCGATATGCCTTTATAGCGCAAATCAAGCGCATTTTGTTCCAGTTGCGTCGCCTGCTGCCCCAAAACGCCTGCCGTCGTTGCGCTTCCCGCCATACCCTGTTCAACGGACGCCGCCTCGTTTAAAGCCATAAGCTGGCGGTTGGCCGCTCTGGTGCGGTCTTCGTTAATTGCCGTTTCAAGCCGCTTGCGATAGGCATTCTGGCGCAGCAATGCTGCATTGTTGCTGTACTGCGACGCCTGAAAATCCCCTTCCTGCAAAGCGCCAAGCCCCGAAAGGATACCGCTTGCGGCGCTCATGCCGCCGATAATCATAGGTGGTAGCGTAGACATTATTCCGTTCTCCCCCAAAGGTTAAAATCAATTCCGTTAAAATATTTTTTCATCGTTCCTTCGCACTCAAAACCCAGCATTCCGGCAAGGCGGTTAGCCGCGGCAAAGTCCGCCTGTGTTACCATCTCCACGCGCTGCGCCTCACCCTCTTGCAAAAAACCGTCTATAATCCTTTTCATCTGCTTAAACATTGCAACTGCTTTATACCCGCAGTCCACGCCGATAAGCGCCGACAGCCACACCCTTTGCCCGCTCTCAAAAAAAGGTCTGACAATCGCCAGAACCTTATCGCCGTCTGCAAAAACAATCGTATCTTCGTCATCAAACAAATGCCACTGTTGGCTGTCTTCATTCTTTTGTTCGGATTGTAATTTTATTTTTTCCAAATCTCCTTTTTGAAAATGTCTTATCATAGCCCGTTCCCCGAAACCGTCATGTGCGGCACAATCGCCAGAATATTCATCGGAAACACCGAATCATTGTAAATCAGAACCGTTGCGCCCTTCTCTTTAATGGTAGACGTATTAAAGCTCACGGGAATTTCTTTGTTTCCGGTATAAAGCGGGGCGCTGTCATTCATGGCGTCATCTGTCAGGCGGAGATAAATGTCTTGCAAATTCTCGAAATTTTTCCCGATTTTTCCGCCCAGCGTCCGCCACAACATCAGGGTAACATGGTCTATTCTCTGCACGTCGCCTATGCCGCTCCCGTTGTTTCCCGGAATATAAATCGTCTGGGGAATATACGCGCTTTCAATCGGCAGCCCGGCCATAACCCGGTTCGCCGTTGCACTGATGGCAATGCTTCCCCCGGAAACAATCTGCCGTTCGCACTCTGCCCCGTCTGCCATTATAACAACTTCTTTTCCCTCCAGATGTTCCAAACCGGTCAGCTTTGTCGCCGTGCTTCCCGTTTTTCTTTCCCAAGTCAGCGCGCCGTCGGCAAAAAAAGCATTCTCTTTCATATACTGCATTTCGGCTTTTTCTTTTTCGTCCAGATTGTGCATATTGCGTATTTCTTCGGGATACAGCGTAACAATCCCGTTGTCCATCCACTCTATGCTGCGAAGTTCTTTGTTTTGAACCGTCCGGCTAATCTCTACCCACAAATCCTCCTGCGTATTGTCAGGATTCGGAATGACCGCCAGACTTTTAACATCGCCGCCGAGATAATGCTGATGCATTGCAAAAACTTTTTGCTCGGCAAGAAAAGTCATCGCCGCCAACCGTCCGTCCTTCAGCGCAAACCAGACAATCTTGTCGGGATATTCCTGATATTCCATATCCACAATTCCCGACTGCAACAGATGCTTGCCGTAAATGGAAAGGTCAATCGGGTCGTAAGTATCGTTTTCGTAAGAATAAACAATGTCGCGGAAAGAATTGCCGCTTGCCGTAACAAACAAAATATGCGCCCCGACCTTAACCGGATTAATCCGTGCCGAACCGATTGACGAAATCTGTTTAATAACGACGTTATCCGGTGCCAGAGGACTGTTGGACGAAGCCACGTCAATATAAAATTCTCCCGTCCCCGTTCCGACAAACAAGACGTCTGAGGCACACAGCCATTTTCCGACATTGTACTGCGAACTCGTAACCGGAACCGTAAAGGCGTTTTCGGCCGTAACCTCGCCAAAGCTCTTGTCCGCAAAATTGTTGTAGTCGTCCGAACACGAGTGACAGACTTTCGGAATGCCGTTATCGTCAACCATAAAGGCAAACCGCCCGCGGAAAAAAGCGCCGGCCATCGGGTATTTTCCCGGATGCAAAAGCCCCAGCTCCCAATAAACGGTCGGATTGCTGACAACTTCGTCCGGCATCCGCGACAGCACTTCCGCCGTCGCATTTTTGGCGTCTTGCACCGATTTAATGCGCGCGACCCCGTAACCTGCATGCAGGTATGTCCACTGCACCGAACCGTCGGTTCTGGTTCCCTCTGTATGGTTCGGCGGATTATCTCCGGTTTTTGTCCCTTCAGCCACGCCGACCGCCTCATAGTATTTATTGTCGGAAATGCGTATTTCGCCGTCTTTGACTTCCGTTTTGGAAGTCCAGTGCCGTGTGTTGGAATCATACACAGTCAGACGCACCAGCCTGCCCACATCGGTAGCAGAAAAAACGTCCCCGCCCGCCGTCAGGGTAATTTCTCCGGTTTCGCCGCTGGCTTTAATTCCGATTTCGCTTGTATTGACCGGATCCCACGGGCCGTCTTTTAGGGTAAAGTCCCCCAAAATCCACAAATTAAATGCCATTCGCATTAAAGTCTTAATCGGATGGTTGGGGTGGAAAATATAAACATAGTCGCCGCCCTGAATGGTTTTTATATCGTCCACCTCATCGTTAAGATACGGTGATTCGATTTCAAACACGTCGCCGGAATCCCGCAGCAAAAGACCGTGGTTGGCATAAAAACGTATATATTTATGCCCGAACTCTATAACATAGCTGACATTTCTGCTGATAATGCTTTTCTTTAAAACCGACATTATCCCTCCAGTGTAAGGATTAAAATTCCGTTTGTGCCGTCTTGATAAGACTCGATGTCTTCCGTTCTGTTTCCCGACCCCCAGCCGTGTCCGCCGTAGACCGAGGCGCCGGCTTTTCCCGAACCGCCGGTGTTCCAGTTATAATCGCCGTTAATTCCGTTGGAGGCAAAAACTTCGGTTTCCAAATATGTTTCGTCAATTTCATAAGTTCCGGCTTTTCCGCCGTAAAATCCGTCCCCGTTCACAAAATAGGCGCCCCCGCCGCCATTGGTTTTAACGATATAATCGTCGCCTAATTTCAGATAGGTGTCGCCCCCGGGTTCTGCGTTTTCTTCATATTCCCCCGTCCAGTTTCTTCCGTTTTTGCCGAGGCCTCCGTTGGCATATTCATAAATTCCGGCAGGCAGGTTAAATACTGCTTCAACAGCCGCCGCGCTTGCGCCGGGATAATTCAGAATTCTCATCGTATAATAAGCGCCGCCCCCGCCGCCGACCGCCTTTATCCGCCATTTTCCGGCAGGAAGATAGATTGTGCCGGAAGTTTCTGCCGCAATGTTCAGACCGTCCCCGTTAAAAGGAACCATCATCAGACGGCCGGAATTATATACCAGATAATATGTTTCATCCTCGTAGATATAGATTGTACCGCTGCCGCTTACTCCCTCGTAAACGGCCACCCAGTTTATCGCCTGCCCGTCTTTGACCGTAATTGTCGTACGCTCAACCGAATTTAAAAGCAAAACCGCCTCATCAGAAAACTTAACGACTGTCAGCGTAACGTCTTTTTCCCCGATTTCCCTCAGAGTGATTGTCCGGCTTGCCGTATCGGATGACGCAGTAAAAATCTCCGCATATTTTTCATATCCCGGACAGGTAATTTCCAGATTGACGCTGCTGCCATCGTCAACAATAACGCCTTGGCTCAAAAACTGCGGGATATTTCCCGGAAACATCTCCACATATTTCAGTTCGCATATTTGTCCGTTGATTTTAAGCGTAGGCGGGTTTTCTTCCGTTGTCCCAAGAATTTTGATATTAAGGGTTATCTGCCCGAGCTGCTTTCGCAGTGCGACAAAATGCGTTCCGCCTCTGCGTTTAAGGCTGCCTTCCACCAGCGGAATAAAGTTTTTGCAGAGTTTCGCCGAATAATTATATTTGTCCCAGTCGGTTCTGCCCTCTAACTGGGGCGAAATCTCTCCCCCGTTAAACTGTGTCAATGCCGGTTTTACTGCCATCACCAAGCCTCCCTTATCATTACCCAAGAATTTTCACCTAACGCCTGCGTATCCTGTATAATATCATTATGCTGCATCGCCGAACTTATCGCCTGAACAAACTGGCTCTCAAGCAGTTGATATAAATTCAAATTCCTGTGTATTTTAACGGTTAGCTCTATTGCCAGCCTTGCGGCCATAGCTTCTTTAAACAACGGCGGATATTTTGTGGCATCGTCAATATCCGCCACATAAGCCAGCGGCAGCGGATTAAAGTCGCACTCAATCTTGTCGCCCAAAATAACATACCTTTCGCCCGAAGACATTTTCAAACCGCGCAAGTCCGGGAATTTATAAAAATCTCCGACATTTAACACCGTAATCAAATCAGCCGGAAGCTGAAATCTGTA